>FWPU01000596.1_pt1 | contig 116500 bp, 111 predicted proteins | sample 2228361 | NCBI WGS metagenome assembly FWPU01 (sample SAMEA103939777, study PRJEB20133) | metagenome | reverse complement strand
ACTCCAGAAACAACAAGAGCCATAACCGCAGAAAGAGAATCGAATTGGAAGGAAAGATTTATTTTAAGATTTGAAACAGCAATCCACTCATAAAGCACTTTTTTTGAAGGTTCTTGCCTCAAAAGAAGGAAAAAAGAGTAGGCAGAAATTATAAAGGAAATAAACACAGAGCCACAGGCAAGAAGGGAAACACCTGCTTTTTTAAGATACTTACTGAAAAATGGAATAAGAAATGTGGTAATCGCCGGGAAAATAGGAATCAGCCAGAAAATATCCTCTAATTTCATCCTTTAAGAATCCTCATTGTATCAACTTCCACATCTCCTTTGATCCTGGACAGATTCAATATGATGGCAAGACCTACAGCTGCCTCAGCAGCAGCAACTGTGATTATAAAAATTATCAAAATCTGAGATTTGAGAGTAGGAGCAAGGGAGAGAACAAAAAGATTCACACCGTTCAGCATTATCTCGATGGACATGAAAACAAATATTAGATCTTTCTTTATAAAGAATACGATAATTCCACCTGTAAAAACTATGATGGCAAGGCTTAAGAAGTATATATTAGGTATCACTTCTCTCTCTCCTTGCAATTATAAACCCACCAACAAGGGCTGTCAGAATTAAAAGAGATGTTAGTTCAAAAGGATAAAGATAATCCGTGAAAAGAGCCTTACCCAAACCTTTTACATCAACGAAAGTTATGGAATATCTTTTAAGTCCAAGGACGTTCCATACGGGAAGAAATATTTCAATTCCAAGAAGCAAACCAAGAACAACAGCAATTTTACTTGAAAAAGGAGATTTCGTTCTGCTCCTCTGTCTAACATCTACAAGCATGATGGCAAAGATGAAAAGAACCATAATAGCTCCAGCGTAAACAAGGATCTGAATCAAAGAAAGAAAGGAGGCGGAAAGTAAGGCATAAATTCCAGCAACTCCCGAAAAAGAGAAAATTAGAGCGACAGCAGCATATAGAGTATTCCTTGTAAAGATAATAAAAATAATGGGAAGAAGTGTTAAAACTGAAAATATTATAAAATATAAATATTGCATTAGATGTTCGATTATATTTATTGATAACTTTATGTCAAGTAGAAGGAGGATAAAACATTATCCCAACTTGAACTATCAAATGCGGATGATTTTAGGCGATTCAAGAGTTTTTATTTTTATACCTCTGAAGTTAAAAAAGCTTTTCTATTCAACGTTAAAAAACTTTTTCTTTAAAAATATCTCATTTTGTGTTATACAATAATGATGAGGAGGATTTCAATGAAAAAACTAATAATTTTCCTCATCTTATGGATTAGTGGCATCGTTGGTTTCTCCTCTGAACTAATTGAAAAAATAGAGATAATAGGCAACAAAAGAGTGAGTAAAGATACAGTTCTGTTTTATATGAAGAGCAGGGAAGGGAACATCTTTGAGAGGGAAACTGTTTACTCTGATTTTAAAAACCTATGGTCCACAGGCTTTTTTTCTGACATAAGAATAGAAAAAGAGAACGGCAACACAGGTTGTATCCTGAAAATATATTTGGAAGAAAACCCTGTAGTGAAAAGTATAGAATATAAAAAGAGTAAGAGCGTCAAGGAAGAAGACATAAGAAACAAACTGAAGGAGAAAAATATAAGCCTTCTTCCCTATTCTTATTATTCTCCATACAAAGTCATGAAAGTGGAAGAGACAATAAAAGAGATACTTCAATCAAAGGGTCTTGTTAATGGAAAAGTTCAGACAAAGACAAAAAAAGAAAAGGGAGAAATAGAGATTGTCTTCGAAATTGATGAGGGTTCTAAGATAAGGGTGGGCGAGATAGTTTTTGAAGGAAATAAGAGCCTCTCTTCAGGCGCTTTGAGAAAAGGCATGAAGGAAATTAAGAAGCATGGCATAATCTCCTGGATTACCTCAAAAGATGTCTATTCTCAGGAAAAACTTGAAAAGGGTATCGAAAAGTTAAAAGAATATTACCAGAGCAAAGGATTTATGGAGGTCAGGATCGGAAAACCAAGAACAGAACAAATAAAAAAGAGGAACATTTTCTTTTCCAAAAAAGATATGTTGAAAATAATAATTCCTGTGGAAGAGGGTCCACAGTATAGGCTCGGTTCAGTTAAAATTGTAGGAAACAAAGTGGTTCCGACAAAGGTTCTCGAGACAATTCTAAAAATGAAAAAAGGTTATGTTTACAATGTAAAGAAAAGAAACAAAGGAATTGAAGAAATCCAAAAACTCTACGGAGAGGGAGGTTATTTCTATGCTCAGATCATGCCAATAGAGAATCTTGACCCTGAAAAGAGGCTTGTGCATCTGGAACTTCATGTCCAGGAGAACGAGCAATGCTATTTGGGAAAACTTGAATTTAAAGGCAATACTTTTACAAAAGATTTCGTGATAAGAAGAGAATGGCTACTTCGTGAGGGAGATATATTTAATACAAGACTTTTTGAGCTGAGTCTAAAAAGAGTGAAGCAACTCGGTCTTGTCGACTTTGAAAAATTCCCTGATGTAAAACCGGATCCCTCTGATCAAAAGAAAATAAACGTTACTCTGGAGGTTAAGGAACTTCAGAGAAGCTCCATTCAATTTACTGGTGGGTATAGCGGTCTTGAAGGTCCATTTGTAGCAGTTTCATATCAGACTGTTAATTTCCTTGGAGGAGGAGAGACCTTGGATGTTGTTCTTCAAACTGCAAAAAGGGGGAGGAACTACAGATTAGGATTCTCCGAACCTTTCCTCTTCGACCTTCCCATGACAGTGGGTATAAATCTCTATAATAGCTCCCTTCAATATCCAGAACTTTTTACAAGAAGAGACAAAGGAATTGATTTCACATTTGCCTCAAGGATTTACAGATTCTTAAGATTCGACTTCTCATATACAAATGCATTTATAGAAATGCGGGATGTGAATGAAAACCTTCTCTACAGTGCTCCCTGGTACTACTGGAACATTGGGAAACAAAGACTCTCAAGTATTACCCCCACTATTTATTATTCTTCTATAGATAGCCCTTTGGATCCTACAGAGGGTTCCCTTTATCTTCTCTCAGTTAAATATTCAGGAACCTTCCTTGGAGGAGATGTTCATTTGTGGAAGCCAACCATTGAGTGGAAACACTTTAGAAGAATATGGAAAAATCATGTTATTGGTCTGCATTTTGAGGGCTCAGTTGTAAAGCCTCTCAGAGATCAAGAAATACCCTATTGGGAAAGGCTATACATGGGCGGTGATTATACTCTAAGAGGGTTCGAATACTATACCATAGGTCCGAGAAACGAAACAGGAACTCTTTTAGGCGGTGATAAAAGCATTGTCTTCAATTTTGAATACCAAATACCATTAGGTGGTCCTCTCAAGGCAGTGCTTTTCCATGATGTAGGAAATGTTTACGGTATAGGAAAGAAAATAAATCTAAAAGACATGTATTCATGCTCAGGTCTTGAGGCAAGGATTTTTGTTCCTCAGCTAAGAGTCCCCATTCGACTCATATTCTCCTATAACCCAAGATTAGCTAAACCTGGGGATTCTCATTATGCCTTCAGGTTTGCCATAGGAACGACATTTTAAGGAGGAGATAAATGATCAAAAAACTCGCAATTACAATCTTCTTAACCATGGTTTCTCTTTCCATTTCTTTTGCTCAGCAGCCAAAGATAGCCTTTATTGACTCCAATAGAGTTCTTCAGGAGTCAATTGGTGGCAAAGAAGTTCTAAAACAGTTAAACGATTCAAGAACGAAAAAACAGAATGAATACAATGCAAAGTTAAAGGAGATAACAGATTTAAGAAACAAATATTCCACTCAAAGATTTGCTCTCAGCGAAGATGCCCTTCAAAAAATTCTCGATGACATAAATAATAAAGAAACTGCATTGAAAAGATTCCAGGAAGATGCAGAAAGAGAGCTCGCAAATCTTCAGGCAAGATTATTAAAAAAGTTGCAGGACGAAGTTAACCCTATAATAAACAAATTAGGAGGAGAAGGGAATTATACGCTCATTCTTGATCTCGCTACACAGGGGATTATTTATTATGATAAAAAAGCAGATATTACCGATGAGCTGATTAAGAGATATGATCAAACCAAAACTACTCAAAAACAGCCCAAAAAATGAAAAAAATTGAAATCCTTGAGATATTGAAAAGACTTCCCCATCGTTACCCTTTTCTCCTTGTAGATAGAATATTAGATTTTGAGGAAGGAAAGAGAGTGGTGGGTGTTAAGAATGTTACTTTCAATGAACCTTTTTTCCAGGGACATTTTCCTGAGAATCCAATAATGCCCGGGGTTCTTATACTTGAAGCCATGGCTCAGACAGGAGGAGTTCTTTTGCTTGGTTCGGTTCCAGAAAGGGAAAAAAAACTCATTTACCTCATTGGGATTGATAAAGCCAGGTTTAGAAAACCTGTAAAACCAGGGGATCAGCTAAGGATGGAAGTCCAGGTAACCAAGACAAAAGGAAATTTCTGTCAGCTATGGGCTGAAGCTTTTGTAGATAATGAAAAAATAGCTGAAGCAGAATTTCTATCCGCAATGGCGGAAAAAGAGTAAAAATGTCAGTGTTTATTCACCCAACAGCTGAAATAGATAAAACCGCAGAATTGGACGAGGGTGTGTGGATAGGACCTTATGTAATAATTGGAAAAGGTGTGAAAATCGGAAAAGAAACAAAAGTGGAAGCCCATTCTGTTATAGAGGGAAACACCGAGATAGGAGAAAAGAATCATATATTCCCTTATACATCCATAGGAAGAGAACCTCAGGACATAAAGTATAAGGGCGAGGCTACTTACTTGAAAATCGGAAACGGAAATATAATTAGAGAGTTTGTAACAATAAACAGAGGGACCCCTCATGGAGGAGGAACCACATGTATAGGGGATAAAAATTTCATAATGGCTTATTCTCATATAGCCCATGATTGTAGAATTTTCAATGAGGCTATCCTTGTAAATGGAGCAACTCTTGCTGGTCATGTGGAAGTTTATGATTATGCAGTTGTGGGCGCCTTCACAGGAGTTCATCAGTTCACGAGAATAGGGAGATTCGCTTTCATAGGCGGATATTCTGTTATAACCCAGGATGTCCCTCCCTTTTCAAAAGTTGTAGGAACAAGACCTGCTATGATTTATGGAATAAATGGAATAGGATTGAGAAGAAGAGGAATTAACAGAGACGATATTGAGGTGCTACAGAAAGCTTTCAAGATCATCTTTTTCTCTGAAATGAACACCTCCCAGGCGCTGGAAAAGATAAAGAATGATGTGCCTCAAACTGAGCTGGTAGAGGAACTTGTCAAATTCATAAAAGAATCCAAAAGGGGAATAATTAAAAAAATCAGTCTGGATATCCAAGATGAATGAAAAAGAAAGAATTCTGGGGCTTATTGCTGGCAGTGGAAAATTCCCCTTAATTGTTCTTAGAGAAGCTAAAAAATCAGGCTATTCTACAGTAGTAGTGGGAATAAAAAATATTTCCTCTCCTGAATTAGAAAAAGAGGCTGATCTTTTTACATGGCTGAACATGGGAGAAGTCGGAAAATTGGCTGATTTTTTTACAAAAAATAATGTGAAAAGAGCTGTTTTAGCTGGGAATGTTTCTCATTCCTCAATTTACAAAGAAATAAAAGCAGACTCTGTTGCCATAGAGCTTATGAAACAACTGGAAGATAGAAAGCCAACCTCGATATTTAAGAAACTATCAGAATTTCTTTATACAAAAGGGGTTCTTTTCATTGATTCCACAATTTTTCTATCAAATCTTTTACCTGAGGAAGGTATTCTTACTTATACCCAGCCCTCGGATAGGGCTAAAGAAGATATAGAATTCGGATGGAGGATTGCAAAAAAAATAGCAGGAATGGATATAGGACAAACAATAGTGGTGAAGGATAAAGCTGTTGTTGCTGTAGAAGCAATGGAGGGAACTAATGAAACACTAAAAAGAGCAATAAGAATAGCAGGGGATGGAATAGTAGTAATAAAGGTTTCAAGGCCCGAACAAGATATGAGTTTTGATGTTCCTGTTGTAGGAGCTTCAACAATTCAGATCCTGTGCGAGGCAAAAAACTCTGTGCTGTGCGTGGAAGCAAAAAAGACTCTCTTCTTTGATATGGAGGATGCCATCAAAATTGCAGATGAAAATGGAATATCCATTGTGGCGAAAAGAGAATGAATAGAATTGGTGTAATTGGTGTAGGTTATCTGGGAAGTCAGCATGCTCGCATACTTTCCACCCTTAAAGAATGCAAATTAACTTGTGTGGTGGATATTGACATGAATAAAGCAGATAAAATAGCAAGAGAGTATAATGTCACTTCTCTTTATGACTGGAGGAAATCCCTTTCATTAATAGATTCAGCTGTAGTAGCTACTCCTACATCCACTCATTTTGAAATTTCTAAGGAGCTGATAAAAAGAGGGAAACATGTGCTTGTGGAAAAACCCATAACTGAGAAAATTGAACATGCTGAAGAACTAATAGAATGTGCTAAAAAATCAGGAACAATCCTTCAAGTAGGGCATATTGAAAGATTCAATCCAGCATTGAAAGAGGCAAAAAAAATTCTAGATTCCCCAAAATTTATAGAGGTCCATAGACTTGGAACATTTTCAGCTCGTTCAATAGATATTGATGTGGTTCTTGACCTAATGATTCATGACATTGATATTGTTCTTGATATAGTTCATAGCAAGCCAAAGGAAATAAGAGCAGTTGGAGCAAAAATTCTCACATCAAAACTAGATATAGCTAATGCAAGAATAGAGTTCGATTCAGGTTGTGTGGCAAATCTAACAGCGAGCAGAGTTTATGGGAAAAAAGTAAGAAAATTAAGGTTATTTCAACCTTTTAAATATATTTCCATCGATTACAAAGAACAGGAAGTAAAGGTATATTCTCTTCAAGATTATTCCATTAAAGAAGAAACTATTAAAATTGAAAAAGTCGAACCTCTAAAAATAGAACTTCAGAGTTTCTTGGGTTCAATAAACGGTAATACAAAAGAAGGTGTCTCAGGAGAGGAGGGCTTAAATGCCCTGAGGCTTGCATATCAGATCCTAAAGGAAATAAAAGCCAATTCTTTTGAGTTCTAAGAAGTGAAACTCAGAATATTTACAACCACTCTTTCATTAATAGTTCATCTCATGATAATTTTAATCTTAATTTCTATACCTACCCTTGAGCAAAAACAAACAAGAATAAAAATTGAACCAATATTAGTTTACATTCCAAAAAGCCCTCTTTTAGGGACTCCTCCCATTTACATACCTGAGAAAGAGGAGGGAAAAAATCAAGAATCTACGAAACCAAAAGAGGAAAGCAAAAAAGATGTCAAAAAGAAAGAGGAGGGAAAAAATCAAGAATCTACGAAACCAAAAGAGGAAAGCAAAAAAGATGTCAAAAAGAAAGAGGACACACCTCTTCTCATAAGGAAAGGAGATAAAGAACAAAATATTCAACAAAAAAATGAAGTGTCAAAATCTGAAAATATAGAAAAGGAAGAGATGAAAAAAGGAGATGTGTCTCAGGATAAAAGTTCCTTTGTTTCTCCTACTCTACCTCCCTCTGATTCTAAATCTAAATCTAAATATATCTATTCAGAAGGTATTGGCAGGCCAAAATTAAACTATCCCTCAGGTTTTTATTTCAAAGGAGGAGAGGGAGGCACAGGAGGAGAGGGAATACAAGGTTTTGCTGGCTCTGCTTACTTTGACTCAGGAGGATACGATATAACTCCTTGGGCTAAAGAGGTTATAGAAAAAGTAAAAAGAAACTGGTTGGTTCCCATTGCTGCTAAGTATGGCATACAGGGCATCACAGGCCTCTATCTTGTTTTTGAAAGAGATGGAAAGGTTAGCTCCTTGAGTCTTACCAGAAAATCTGGTGTAATCTCCTTTGACCAAGCTGCTTCCAATGCAGTGATATCTTCCATTCCTTTTCCAAAACTTCCTTCAGATTTTCCAAAAGAGAATCTTCCTGCCTACTTCTTCTTCTATTACAATCTTCCTGTGGGAAAAGAATGAAAAAGATATTTGCAAAATTATTTATTGTAGCAATTTTATTCATACTTACCCAATGCCAGGCGTTTAAAAAACCTGTTTATTACGAAACACCTCAAGAATCAATAAGACTTAAAGTTCCTGTAATCAGAGTGGGACTTCTGGATCTACCTGAGATAGTTGAAATAAGCTCTGAAAAAGGTTTAAAAATAATCAAGAAACAAAACGGAGAAATTCAATTAAACAATAAAATTGAGAAAATTGTTATTGAAAAGAGAGGGAATAATTTAAGAGAAATATTTTATGTTCAGATAGGCGCTTTTTTAAGACAGGAAAATGCAAAAAATTTTATCAATCATTGGTCTCCTTTCTTTCCTTTTCAGTTAAATATAGCTCAAACATCTCAATTTTATCAAGTAAGAATCGGACCCTTTAGTAGCAGATCTGAGGCTTTTGAGGTTTTAAATTATTCAATTAAAAAGGGCTTAAAAGATTCCTGGATTGTAGTAGAGAAGTCCGCTCCTGAAAAGGAAGAGAATTATATTTTCATAGAGAATGAAAGGATAAAATTTGAAAAAAATCTGGAGATATTTCTCCTGCCTCTTTCCGAAAAGAATCTCATCAAAATCAATGGTATCCCTTATAGAGGGATAATAAGAATAAAATATAGTAAAGAGGGACTCCTTTTTATAAATACTCTCAACTTGGAAGATTACCTGAAAGGGGTAGTTCCTCTCGAAATGAACCCTGAACAATTTGATCAAATAGAAGCCTTGAAAGCACAGGCAGTAGCTGCAAGAACTTTCGCAATTAGATATTTAACTAATCAGGCGGAAAATGATTATGATATCTGTTCAACAACCAAATGCCAGGTCTACAGAGGCTCTTACTTTGAGCATCCTCTCTCAAACAAAGCTGTCGAGGAAACAGAAAATGAGATATTAGTGTGGAAGGGGCTCCCAATAAATGCTCTTTATACAGGCTCATGCGGGGGATATACAGAAAATGCAGAAAATATATTTGGCGGAGAACCTATCGAATATTTGAGAGGAACATATTGTTTTCATGAGAAAGACAAGGTCTCTCCTCTGGAATGGGTGGAGGAGAAAAGAAAAGATGAAATTGAGAAAATTATTAGAAGAGAATACTCAATAGGAGAAATTGTGGACATATACCCTTTACGAAGAGGGGTGTCTGGGAAAATTGTGGAGCTTAGAATATTAAGCACAGAGAACCAATTGGATATTAGAGGATACAATGCCAAGGGGCTTTTCGGACTTGAGGATCTTCCTACAGAAATACTTAAAGAGACGAGCCAGGAAAACAAAATTGAAAAGTTCATTTTTAAGGGCAGAGGAAGAGGACATGGAGTTGGAATGTGCCAAGAAGGGTCATTCATTATGGCAAAAATGAAAAGGAATTACAAAGAAATTCTCTTGCATTATTACAAAGATGTTGATATATTAAATTGGAAAGAGGAAAAAAATGAGTTTGGAAGCTCTAATTAAATCATTTTCTGAACTTGATGAATACGAGCCAGAGGAAAGGGCTAACGAAATTATAAACAGGGTAGCCCAATTCCTATGTGAAAAATTCGGAGTAAACGATGATGAAGTTTCGTTCCTCTTCGTTGACGAAGATAGGCTCTTCCTTCGTTTCCTTTATCCCTCTCATTTAAAAGACGCAGGCCTTCTCCCTGTGAAATTTACAGAAAGTTTAGCTACACAGGCTTTCAATTTGGGACTTCCAAGGCTTGTAAATAACCTTCCCCTTACCCGACATTTTGCTCTATTTGAGATGGTGAAAACAGGCAAAGGTTCTTCTCTGCCTGTTCAGAAAATGATAGTTTCTCCAATAATAACTCCTGAGGGAGATAAAATAGGGGTGGTCCAAATTTTGAGGAAAGCGAATAGACCTGAGGAGGTTGAGGATTTTACAGAAGCTGATCTTGACTATTTAAGTATGAGCATTTCTAAACTCTCCCCCTATTTAAAACAACTTGCAGGTTACAAAGTGAAAAAATAATTTTTCAATCTTAAGTTTCTTTTAAGTAAGATGTGGATGAAATTTTAAGAGGGAGGAGAAACAATGATTTCAGAAAAAGAAAGATTGAAGAAGATATTAATGGAAAAATCAGTAAGAACAGGTGTGAAAAGAATTCTTTCTTCAGGAAAGGAAAGCAACTATTACATCGATGCAAAACTTGTAACAATGGATCCAGAAGGATCTTATCTCATTGCAAAGCTTATCTTAGAAGAGCTAAAAGATATGGAAATTGATGCAATAGGTGGGTTCACTCTGGGAGCTGATCCCATAGTAGGTTCTGTGGTAACTTTGAGCTATCAATTAGGAAGACCCCTTCACGGCTTCATTGTTAGAAAAGAACCGAAATCTCATGGGGAAATGAAACTTATTGAAGGCCCTTTTGAAGAAGGGCTCAAAACATTAATAGTAGATGATGTAATAACAACAGGTAGTTCAATTTTGAAAGCTGCAAAAGCAGTGGAGGAAGAAGGAGGAAAGGTTATATTAACTATGGGAATTGTGGACAGACTGGAAGGGGGGAGAGAAAACATTGAAAAAGCTGGCTACCTTTTTCGCTCCCTTTTTACAAGGAAGGATTTAGGGATATCTTAAGGTATATCCACCAGAGAAAAAGCCACTGCAGGAATTACTTTTAATCTCCCTTCAAGTTTTGTCTTTCCTGCAATAACATCCAACTTAAACTCCCCAGCCTCTGAAATTCTCTTTCCATCCTCTGTGGTAAGATCCCATGTCACAAGATTTATTCCCTCGCTTCCTTGTATTTTTAACTCTTTAACCAGATTTCCCATCTTATCCGATATTTTAATTTCTAATAAAACTGGAAACTTAAGATAAATGAATATATTAGCCTCTGCTCTTTGTAAGCTCCTTGGAGGGGGTAGATGAACAGGTTTCAACTCGAAAAGATGGGCTTCCTTTTCTAATATCTTTTCTTTTACCATCTTCTGTATAGGAGTTACATCCATCACATAAACACTCCTTCCATGAGTTCCTATAACAAGTTCTTTATCTCTGGGATGAACAAGCATATCGTGAATAGGTGTAGTGGGTAAATTATTGCACAGGGAATACCACTGCTTTCCTCTATCTATGGAAACATAAACGCCAAGATCCGTCCCAACATAAAGAATATCTTCCACTTCGGGATCTTCTCTTATAACATTTATGGACTCAGAGGGGAGGTTTGAACTTATAGACTTCCAAGTTTTGCCATAATTTGTGGACATATAGAGATATTTCTCAAAATCATCATCTCTATATCCTGTAAAAGAAACAAAAACTGTTCCCTCCTCATATTTGGAAGCAACAACTCTTGAAACCCATTTTTTAGGTAGATTAGTTCCTATCCTTTCCCAATTTACACCATCATTATGGGTAATCCAGAGATTCCCATCATCAGTTCCTACATAAATCAATCCCGGCTTTAAAGGTGACTCTGATAAAGTTGTAATTGTCCCATAAGGAACATTGCCTTGGGGTTGTGGATTTGTTGTTAGATCATGGCTTATACAAATCCAGCTATCTCCTCTGTTTAAAGATTTAAAAAGTTTGTTAGCTCCATAATAAATTGTGAAAGGATTGTGAGGGGATATGAGGAAAGGGGTCTGCCAGTTAAATCTGAGGGGGGGATCGCTAAGTTTTCCCACAGGCTTTATATTTTTTATGCTTCTATCTTTCTTATTCATTCTTACTATGTTCCCGAACTGGGATTCAAGATAAACAATGTTAGAGTCCAGAGGATCCACCTGTACATAAGCACCATCTCCTCCAAAAAGAGATTTCCATGGGTCAGCTAAGTCAGGTTCAGGAGAATGATTACTCGGACCGTAAACCACTCCGTTGTCCTGAAGCCCACCGTAAATATTGTAAGGCTTCTCCATATCCACTGTCACTGTATAAAATTGTCCGATAGGAAGGTTGTTAATTTTCTGCCATGTCTTGCCTCTGTCATATGAAATATTAATTCCACCGTCATTTCCAAGAATTAGCCTATCTGGATTTTTTGGATCCATCCAAAATGCATGATGATCTACATGAACGCCCCTTCCTCCAATCGCTTTAAATGTTTTACCACCATCCTCTGATGTCAGTAGAGGAACACCGAGCAAGTAAATTTTGTTCTCGTTGTCCGGTGACACTCTTATGTTCCCGAAGTAATAACCATAAGAATAGTAAAAATTCTCAATGAACTTTTCATTCATTTTTCTCCATGTTTCTCCTTTGTCATCAGATCTATAAACCTCTGCTCCCACCACATTCGCCTCGAAAAGGGCTCTGTTAGCATCCATAACATACTGAGCAATATGAGATGGAGAAATCTCATTATTTCTTACCATGGATATAACTTTTTCAGCTGTATATTCCCTTGCAACCCTATACTTTCTCAAAAATCTTTCAATAATTTTTGAATCTAATTTCAAAAACTCCACTTTCTTCATTTTTTGAAGTTCTTCTATGGTCAACTCTTCCTCCTGTTTTTGAACAGGTCTTTGAGCTTGATTATCTAAAAGAGCATATATTACGTTTGGGTTTGATGGAGCCACTGCTAAACCAATTCTACCCACATGTTTCCCCACAGGAAATCCATTAGTAAGCCTCGACCAATGTTCTCCTCCATCCGAAGACTTCCATATACCACTTCCTTCGCCACTCCCCCAGAAATTCCATGCTTTTCTGATTCTTTCCCAGGAGGCTGCGTAAATAATATCAGGGTTAGAGGGATCCATTACCACATCAATGACCCCTGTTCTCGAATTCAAAAAGAGAACCTTTCTCCATGTCTTACCGCCATTCTCAGTTTTGAAAAGACCTCTTTGCTCATTTTCTGTGTAAAGATGCCCTATCACAGCAACATAAACTATGTCAGGATTGGAGGGATGTATAATTATTCTTCCAATGTGATGAGAATCCTCAAGCCCCATATGTTGCCATGTTTTACCACCATCTGTAGATTTAAAGACCCCTGTTCCAGAATAAGAGCTCCTACTGCTATTACTTTCTCCTGTGCCCACCCATATTATATTAGGATTTGAACTTGAAACAGCTATATCTCCAATTGTAAATGTTGACTCTGATTCAAATATAGGTGTCCAAGTGGTGCAGTTATTTTCTGTTTTCCAGATATTGCCTGAAGCAACAGCTACATATATTGTAAAATGATTGCCGGGTGGAACGTCAATATCAGTAATTCTTCCACCCATAAACTCAGGTCCCACAGATCTCCACTTTAAATTTCGGAAAATTGATGCTTTCTTCAATAACTCATGCTCTTCCCAAGCTTTGCTTCTCTGTTCGGGACTGGTAGATATTGTCGGTTGAACCTTCTTGCTCTCCGAGAAAAGGAAATTTAGAGAAATAAAAAAAATAAAAGAAATCACCACTAATTTTTTCATTTCTACCTCCATTATTTTTACGAAATCAAGGATAGATTGTTAGAGATTATTTAAGAAGTTTATTTATATCAGCCTCAAAAACCTCTTTTTTTCGAGCTCCAAGATATGTATTTGTTATAACTCCATTCTTATCAATTACCACTGTGTAGGGGATACCTTCTGTCAAACCTCCATAGCCTGAAATAACTTCATCTGTAGCTAATAAAACTGGAAAGTTAATTTTATAATCACTTATAAATTTAGGTAGAACTTCTTCTGGATTTCTATCCACAGATACGGAAATGACCTGAACTTTATCTTTATATTCTGAGGCGATGGAGACAAGTTCGGGCATTTCCCTTCTACAAAATCTACACCATGTGGCAAAAAAATTCAAAATTACAATTTTACCTTTAAAATCCGAGAGTCTATAAAACTTCCCTGAAAGATCCTGAAGATAAAAATTGTAAGCCTTTTCCTGTGGATAGACTAATGTAAAAAGCAGAAAAATAGAAAAAAGAAAAAGTAGATTTTTTCTCATCTCAAAGCCTCCTAATTCTTTCGCTCATATTTGCTTTGTTTTTTAATATTTCCCATTCAAATTTAATTCTTCCTTCTATCTCCTTTAGGTCATTCTCGGTTAAATGAGAGAATCTCCCCTGGATTCTAAAATATTCTATTAAAGGAACCCAATCAGGCTCAATATTTATAGTATATCTAATCCCATCTTCTATCTCATAAATAGGGAATAAGCCAGTTCTTACTGCGAGCCTTGCAACCTCTATGGTTAACTCAGGAGCCATTTTCCATCCAGGAGGGCATGGAGCAAAAATATGCAAAAATCTTGTTCCTTTTATATTTTTTGCTTTCTCCACTTTCTTCATAAAATCATCAGGATAAGCTACAGAAAGTGTTGCAACATATGGAATCCTGTGGGCAGCCATTATTTCCACCATGTTCTTCTTTTGCTCTGTTTTTGGATTATCTACTGGAGTGGTGGTCGTCCAAGCACCCTTAGGAGTAGCAGAAGATCTCTGTATGCCTGTGTTCATGTAAGCCTCGTTATCATAGCACATATAAATTATGTTATCATTCCTTTCAGCTGCCCCTGACAATGCCTGAATTCCTATATCAAATGTTCCTCCATCGCCAGCCCAGGCGAGAACATTTATATCCTCTTTTCCCTTTATATCCAGACCCGCTCTTATTCCTGAGGCTGTGGAGGCAGCAGTTTCAAAAGCACAGTGAAACAAGGGAATTTTAAGGGAGGAATATGGAAAAGGACCGTCAATAACAGACCAACAGCACGCAGGAATAGAAACAACCGTATTTCTGCCCAACGCTTTCAAAGCAAATCTCATGGCAAGAGCACCTCCACAACCAGGACAAGCGAGATGCCCTGAACTCACATTTTCCTGTTCTGGTAAATTGAAATTTCTCATCTCATTACTCCTCTCCAGAGAATATTTCCCTCTGGCATTTCATGAGTTTCAGTGTATTCAATAATTTCCTTCAAAATATCTGGGGTAACATCCCTTCCACCCAGCCCTGTTATGAATCCAAAAACAGGAGGACGCTTTTTTTCGTTGTAAAGAATTGATTTAATTTCCTGGAAAAATATCCCACCTGCTCCATAGGAGATATTTCTGTCTATAACAGCAACTTTATCAGCACTCAATAGAACTTCTTTTACATCCTCAGCTGGAAATGGTCTGAAAAATCTCATCTTTAAAAGACCCACCTTTTCTCCTCTTTCTCTGAGTTCGTCGATTACTGTTCTTGCAGTTCCAGTTACTGTAGAAGAAACTACAACTATTATTTTAGCATCATCGCATTTATAAGGCTCTACCACACCATATCTTCTTCCGAAAATCTCATAAAATTCGTCATCCGCCTCTTTCGCAATATTTACAGCCTTCTCCATATCCTTTTGCAACATGTACCTGATCTCCATATAATAATCTGGAGAAAGAAGTCCTCCAAAGGCTTTTGGATTATCCACATCCAGTTTGAGTTCAGGAGAGTAAGGGGGTAGATAGGTATCAACCTTTGATATATCAGGAATATCTATAGGCTCGGATGTATGAGAGAGAACAAACGCATCCAGAACAAGCATAAGAGGTATGGAGACCTTTTCAGCTATTTTGTATCCTTGAATTACAGAATCAAGAACTTCCTGATTGGACTCGCAATATATTTGCATCCAGCCTGTGTCCCTTTGAGAAAGAGTATCATTCTGATCTGTCCATACAGACCATCCAGGAGCCATTGCCCTATTGATATCAGCCATAACTATGGGTAACCTTCCTCCTGCTGCCCAGTGAAGAAGCTCGTGCATTAAGGCAAGGCCTTGAGCTGATGTGGCAGTAAATGCTCTCGCTCCTGCAATGGATGCGCCTATACAGGCTGCCATTGCCGAATGTTCTGATTCAACTTTTATGAACTTAGCATGAAGTTCCCCTGATGCGCAAAACTCTGAAAGTAATTCCACTACCTGAGTTTGAGGAGTTATGGGATAAGCAGCAATAACCTCTGCCCTTGACAATTTTACTCCGTATGATACAGCATGATTGCCTGTTAAAACTTTTTTCATCTCTCCTCCTCCATATCAATAGCATTTCTCGGACACTCTTTTGCACAAAGCCCACAACCTTTGCAATAATCATAGTTAACACTATACTCTTCGTTATTTCTAATAATGGAAATATCAGGACAGAAAACCCAGCAATTATCGCAGGCATTGCAAACCCCACAAGAAAAGCATCTCTCACATTCTGAAATGAGAATATCCTCCCTATAGGCTTTCCAGACCTCCTCAAAATTGCTCACCCTTTGAGATGGCTCTAATTTATGAGGTTCAATTCTTTCTCTTTTCTGAAAATAATTGAGATTCAAATTCTCAAAACCCACGGGTTTAATCTCCTCTTCTGCAGGAAGAGGTTCTCCTTTAAAAAACGAATCTATTGCTTTTGCTGCTCTTTTACCCGCTCCCAGCGCTTCCACCACAGTAGCTGGACCTGTCAAACAATCCCCTCCCACAAATATTCTGTAAGAGGATGTCCTTCCGAAATGATCACCCTTTACTCCCCATTTGGTGACCTCCATCCCATCAAAGAAACCAAGCTCAACCCTCTCTCCAATCGCAGAGATCACATTGTCCACGCTCTTTGTAAATTCAGAGCCTTTTACAGGAATGGGTTTTCTTCTTCCAGATTCGTCAGGCTCACCAAGTTCCATCCTTATACACTCAATCCCAGAGAGTCTTCCATTTCTATCTACTATCCTTGAAGGAGCAACAAGGAATTCTATCCTTATTCTCTCGGACTCGGCATCCTCCACTTCTGAGGGAATTGCGGGCATTTCATTTCTTGACCTTCTATAAAGTATTTCAACATCTGCCCCCAGTCTCAAGGCACAGCGCGCAGAATCAATGGCAGTGTTCCCTCCACCTATAACAGCTATCTTTTTCCCAATATTTACTTTTTCTCCCTTGTTTAACTTTTTAAGAAATTCAATTCCTTTGATCACTCCTTCTACATTCTCTCCCTCTATCCCCATATTCGTGGATATGCCAGCACCAATTCCAACAAAAACCGCATCAAACTCACCTAAGAGATCAAAAGGGCTTTTAATTCTCTGATTAGCGACAAACTCTATCCCCATCTCCTCCAATTTTTTAAGCTCCGCATCAAGAACATCCTTTGGAAGTCTATAAGAAGGGATTCCGAATCTCAAAAGACCTCCAAATTGGGATTCTGCCTCAAATATTTTTACCTTATATCCCTTTCTTCTCAGATGGTAGGCGCAGGCTAAGCCAGCAGGACCAGAACCTACTATTCCAATTCTCTCTTTTTTTTCAGAAATTTCCCGATCATCCTTAATTTTTAGCCCGTAATCGCCAAGGAATCTCTCTATGTGATGAATGGCAATGGACTTATCAAACTTGTCCCTGTTGCAAGCGCTCTCACATGGATGATAGCATACCCTTCCTGTAATCGAAGGAAAAGGATTATCTTCCTTTATTACTCTATAAGCTTCTTCATATTTTCCTTTCAAAATTAAATATATGTATTTTTGAATATTCTCATTTGTGGGACAGGCGTGATTGCAAGGAGGGATTTTATTTCTGTGAACAGGTCTAAAAGTTCTCCAGGAACCAGTTTTATTGTATAGAGTATCAGAGAGAGAAGCTGGCATATAAGGGAAGTCTGATAGTTTATTAAATTTTACTATTCCCATCTTACCTCCTGATAAGCTTCCATTGCAGCTTTTTTATTTTTTTCAAGTTTAATGGGAACATGCTCATTCATTGCTTCCAAGATGCTCTCCAATTTTACAATGCCCACTACTCTCGCAAAGGCGCCAAGGATGGCAGTGTTAACAATGGGAGATGTTCTATGACCCAGCCCATATCTAATAGCTATATCAGATGCATCCACAGTAGCAACTTTAAATTCATTGAAATTAGAGAAGTCTTTTGGGCTCTTTGAAGTATTTATAACTATCCATCCTCCCTTTTTCAATCCATCTGTGACATTCACTGACTCAATTAGAATGGGATCGAGAACAATTATATGATCAGGTTTGTAGACCCTGCATCTCAGATTCACTGGTTTGTCATCAATTCTTAGAAAAGCAGCCACAGGAGCTCCTCTTCTTTCAACACCAAACTGCGGAAATGTCTGAACATATTTGCCTTCTGAAAACAAAGCACTTGCAAGTATTTCAGATGCGACTACTGCGCCCTGACCGCCTCTTCCATGAAATCTTATCTCTATCAATTCTGCCTCCTAAAATTCTATCTCTCTTATTCTGTGGGAGTGGCACTCAATATTAACTGCGGCAGGTAAGGAAGCTATGTGGCAGGGATGAACCTCAACATGAACAGCAAGAGCAGTTATTCTTCCACCAAGCCCTTGAGGACCTATTCCAAGATTATTAATTTTTTTCAATAGTCTTTCTTCCATTTCCGCATAAAACGGATCTCTGTTATGAGAACCGAGAGGATTCCTGAGAAGAGCCTTTTTGGCAAGTAAAGGAGCCATTTCAAAATTCCCTCCTATTCCTACACCCACAATTATTGGGGGGCATGGATTGGAACTCGCTTTTTCCACTGTTTCCACTACAAAATTCTCTACACCTTCCATTCCAGCTGCAGGAGCGAACATTCTTATTGCACTCATATTTTCTGCTCCTCCACCCTTAGCAAGGAAATAAACTTTAAGTTTGTCTCCTGGGACTAATTCCCAATGAATGAAAGCAGGAGAATTGTTGCCTGTGTTCTTTCTTCTTAAAGGATCTTCCACTATTGAGCTCCTTAAATATCCTTCTTTATACCCCTCTATCATTCCCTGTTCAATAGCATCCCTCAGTCCTTTAAAACCATCGTATTTAAACTTAACCTCCTCACCAAGTTCCACAAAAAACACTGCTACTCCAGTATCCTGGCATAGAGCCATGGATTCTTCCTTTGCAATTTGAGCATTCTTCAGAATCTGGTCAAAAACCTCTCTCCCCACATCTGACTCCTCTTTATTTGAGGACTCCTCTATAATCTTCAAAACATCCTCCCTCAGAACAAAATTAGCCTCTTGAACAGTGCTTTTAATTCTTTCCTTTACTTCCTTTAAACTAATCTCTCTCATTTATTATTCCTCCTACGAAAGATTAAGGGCAAGGAGTTTTATCTCAGACATTTCCTCCATAGCCCATTTTATTCCCTCTCTTCCAAAGCCCGACTCTTTAACCCCTCCGTATGGCATATGATCAATTCTAAAAGTAGGAACATCGTTCACCACAAGTCCTCCCACATCAATGTATTCTAAAGCTCTAAAAACCTTTTTTAAATCCCTGGTAAAAATTCCAGCCTGTAAACCAAAAACAGAGTTGTTAACACCTTTTATAGCTTCTTCAAAATCTTTGAATTTCTCCACTATTACAAGAGGTGCGAAAGCTTCACAGCAGAGAATTTTCAGCGTGGGTTTTACATCTGTAACAATGGTGGGCTCCATTACTCTCCCTTTAATCTGCCCTCCTATAAGGAATTGGGCTCCCTCAATTTTTGCTTCTTCCAGCCACTCTTTCAACCTTTTTGCGGACGCATCATCAATCAATGGACCCATCTCTGTTTCCTCATCCGCTGGATCTCCCACCTTCATTCTTTTTGTTCTTTCGATGAATTTCTCAATAAACTCATTCCATATCTCTTCATGAATCCAAACTCTCTGAACAGATATACATATCTGACCCGCATATGAAAAAGATCCAAAAGTAACTCTTTCCACTGCCCAGTCTATGTCTGAATCCTTATCCACAATCACTCCTGCATTTCCTCCCAACTCCAGAGTTACTTTTTTCTTCCATGCTTTCTTCTTCAGCTTCCATCCAACCTCAGCGCTTCCAGTAAAAGTTAATTTTTTTATTCTCTCATCTTCAAAAAGAAATTCTATGGAATCATAAGCACATGGAACCACAGATATGGCATCCTCAGGATAACCTGCCTCAGTTACCATCTCTCCTAATATTATGGATGGAGAGGGAGTCTGAGTAGCTGGTTTCAAAATTATAGGATTCCCTACAGCTATTGCGGGAGCCACTTTGTGAGCAACAAGATTGAGAGGGAAGTTAAAGGGAGTAATGGCGAGTATGGTTCCTACTGGAAATCTCCTTATAATCCCATATCTTCTGTTTAATCCCTTTCTCCAGTCAAGATCCAAAATCTCTCCTCCTACCCTCTTTGATTCTTCACTTGCTATTTTAAAGGTAAATATTGCTCTTTCCACCTCCGCCCTCGAATCTTTTACAGGTTTCCCTGCTTGAAGAACTATCCACTTTGTGAGTTCTTCCTTTCTTTTCTCAAGAGCCAAAGAGATTTTTTCAAGGATGGATGATTTTTCCCAGGAAGGCATAGCCCTCGTTATTTCAAAAGCTTTATCTGCCAATGATAGTGCTTCTTCTATATCCTCTTTCTTCGCAAGATAAACGCGGGAACAGATTTCTCCATTCCATGGATTCCTTATCTCTTTGACAATTTCAGATTTTCTCTTTTTACCTCCTATTATGAAAGGGAAATCCATTTTCAAACCTTTATTTCCATCCCTTCAAAGGCTGCGGATGTAGAAGGAAAAATTTCTCTCGCATCTTTTTCTATGCTATCAATTAAAGAATCATTATGCTTGGGATCATGATGGAAGAGAATCAGATTTTTCGCGCCCACTTCTTTAGCTACTTCACATGCTTTTATGTATGTGCTATGTCCAAATCCTTTGGTGGGTTTGGTTCTGGAATTATACTCCTGGGGTGTATATTGGGCATCGTGAACTAAAATATCACAACCTTTCATAAAATTCACTATCTTTCTATCAAGTTCTTTCCTCCATTCCACATCCGTGGCATAAACAATCTTTTTACCTTTAAAACTGAGAGAGTAAACTAAAATACCATCTTCTGGATGGGCTCTGGATTTAAGAGAGGAAATAACCACCTTTTTATTGGAATTGTCATGGACACCTTTTTCAGAAAGACTAACCCTGCCATTATATATGATAAGAGATTCACCACCATCAAGGGCAAAAATCATTTTTGGAGACTTGATTGTTCCCCAGGAAACGGGATAAATGGGAGATTTAAAAGTGTCCACCATAAATTTGAAGAAATCAGAAGGGAAATTTGGTCCTGCTACATATAAATCTGTAGCGGGTTTTATATGACTTATAAAGAAAGGATAACCAATTATATGATCCAGATGAATATGAGAAAACAATAAAATCACTGGAAGAGATCTTTTTTTGAGAAATAAGGGAACATTTACTATTCCTGTGCCAGCATCTAAAATCACATATATGTGCTCTGTCTCTATCAAAACAGATGCGGTATTTCCTCCATATTTCAAATAATCTTTTGAGGCGACAGGGTAGCTTCCCCTAACACCCAGAAATCTAATTCTTAATTCCCTTTGCATGATAAAGCCTCTTTAAAAGTATGGCATCATTCTCAAGATTAGGACTTTCAATAATTACCATCCCCTTCACTCCAAAATCTTTCAAAACCTGAATCCACTCATCAAATTTAAAGTCCGACTCTTGCAAATTAAGATGCTTCTTCTCCCCTTTTGAAGAGTAATCTATTCCTGAAATATGTATATGCATATTATGGATAGCTTCTTTTCCCAGAACTCTTTCAATCTTTTTCAATATTTTTGAGAATTCCTCGTAATTATTATATTTCCCACTTTCTCTTGCATGAATATGAGCAAAATCCACACATGGAAGCACGCCTTCTACTTCCTCGCATATTTTTAAAATCTCATCAAAGGAGCCAAATTGAGTAGGTTTACCAGTGGTTTCAGGTCTTAAAGTTATTGTTTTTCTTTCTCTCTTTAACTCTTCTGAGATTTCCTTAATGGCGTCCCTTATTACAGAGTAAGCATCCTTAGAATTTCCGTAATATCCTGGATGAAAAACAACAGATTTAGCACCTGCCATCTCTCCCATCCTGCAGGAAATAATTATTCTCTCAATGCTTGCGATTTTCTTCTCTTTATCTTCAGAATTCAAATTAATAAAATAAGGCGCATGAACTGAAAGAGCAACATTATGCTCCTCACCCACTTTTTTAATGGAACGGGCACCCTCTTCTCTCAAATGAACCCCTCTCACCCACTCTATTTCCATGCAATCAAGCCCTAACTCGCGTATTCTTCTGATCCCATCTTCGGTTGAATTCCCTCTTGTGCTCAATGGCACTCCGCCTGTTCCGAAAAGAAGACCCTCATAATAGATAGTGGACATTCCCTTCCTCAAGAAATTCCGATATTACTTTCATGGCACAGAGATCTGAACACATGGAACAACCCTTGGATAAGCTTCCCCTTCTTTTTCTCACCTCTCTGAACTTTTCAGAATCAATGCAAAGTCTTTCCTGTTCTTTCCAATCAAGGTTGAATCTTGCTTCGGACATTTTCTTATCCAGTTCCCTTGCTCCTTTTACACCCTTTGCAATATCCCCAGCATGAGCAGCGATTCTTAAAGCTATCAAACCTTCTTTTACATCTTCAGCATCTGGAAGCCCTATATGCTCAGTGGGCGTAACATAGCAAAGAAAATCAGCTCCTTCAGATGCCGCAATAGCACCCCCAATGGCTGCTGTTATATGGTCATATCCAGCACCGATGTCCGTAACAAGAGGCCCGAGAACATAAAATGGCGCATTATTACATATTTTTTTCTGAAGTTTTATATTCATGGCAATTTCATTTATTGGCACATGACCTGGTCCCTCTACCATAGCCTGCACTCCTGCCTCCCTTGCTCTTTTTACAAGTTCGCCAAGCACTAATAGCTCCTCAATTTGTGCCCAATCAGTGGAATCTTCAATTGAGCCCGGCCTGAGCCCATCACCAAGGCTCAGGGTCAGTTCATATTTCTTCGCTATCTCAAGAAGTCTATCAAAATTCTCATAAAAGGGATTCTCTTTATCATTATGAATCATCCATCCAGCTATAAAAGCTCCACCCCTTGAAACTATGCTTGTAAGTCTTCCCTGTTTTTTGAGCCTCTCTATACCTTTCAGAGTTAATCCTGCATGAACTGTTATAAAATCTATACCATCTTTTGCATGAAGCTCAACTATATGAAACAAATCTTCCACTGTCAGCTTTATCATATTCCCATGTTTCGAAATAGCATATAGACCTGCCTGATAGATAGGAACAGAGCCAACAGGGACAGAAGAACGTTTCAAAATCTCCCTTCTTATCAGGTCTAAATTTCCACCGGTGCTGAGATCCATAACAGTATCGGTTTTATATTTTAAAGCGATATCAAGTTTTTCAAGTTCATGTTTTACATAGGGAAAGTCCATAGATGTCCCAATATTGGTGTTCACTTTTGTTCTGAGCTTGGAACCCACACCCACAGGAATCACATTCTTTCGTAGTTTATTAGCGATGATTACACTGTGTCCTTTTATTATGTCTTCGGCTAGCTCGTCCTCGGAAATCCCCTCTTCCTTAGCTACTATTTTTACTGATAAAGGGATTTCACCCTTTTTCAATCCATCTATTAAACTCATTTGATTTCTCCATAGAAATGACTCTTAGTTCAAAATATAAAACAATTATTAATAACTGTCAACAAAAAAGCTCTTTCATCTAATTTTAATTGAGAAAAACGATGGGAAATCGATGGTTAATCACAGACCATTTGGTTTCTTCCATTATAAAAAGGACGTCACGAAAAGCATTAGGAAGCTACACTTCCATTTTACCAGCCTCATTATCACTTTTAGTGAAAAACTTACTCGCTCTGATAATTTTGTTTTTGAACAGAAGATAGATGGGCCCTATCATCTTAAATCCAAGAATCTCATTCTTTTGAACCATTTTCATCCTCTCTAAAACATTTTCCCCCGTCTATTTTTTCAAGCTTGTAAGAATACTCGTATATGGGTATATCACTTCCATAAACCCATTCAATCTATTTTTTTATTTCCAACAAAATCCATTTCAGGGGTCATATGTTTTTCTACTATCTTTTTGAAATCCTCTGTAGTAAAATCTTTAAGGGAATATGTGGAGAAGAAATCTTTCGTCATTGCTATGAACTTTTCATCTGAACCTTTTTTATTCTTCATCATCTGCCGAAGCATGTGAAGGACATATCCACCTTTGCTACAAAAAAGAACATGGGCTTCTGGAGTTTTGTGAGAATAAAGAGACCTTCCCAACTATATAGGACCCACTTTTTGATTTAGATAAGATAAAATTTCTTTCGCTTTCTAATAACTCAAGATATTTCTTAGTTTTACCAGCCAGCTGGAAGAAAAACCCTGCAGAAAACCGAGCAAATCCCTCTGTTATCCATTCATCGTGATATGTTCTTTCTGTGATGGCATTCTCCCACCACTGATGGACAATCTCACAAGGTGGCAACTTCTCTGAAGAATCCCATATCATATCCACTGAAAAGTCCAGAAAGTAAATCATATCGAACATAGGATGAAAGGAAGGAGGTAGAAGGCATAAATACAAGGGTAAACCAGCTTTGCCAGAAATATATTTACAGGGAAGTTCTCTATGATAAACTGTAAAAAGCTTCGATGCTGAATATGCTTCATTAGTAATACTTCCAAGAACTCTTGTAGTATTTAAAGCTGATGGAACAAAACCCAGCGCCTGCTGAAGTTCAGGGCTTTGTTCCACAATAATCTGAAAAACCTCTTAACTCATCGTCGAGCTCTGGGTTTGCAAAGCATTCAAGGGTTATTTCTGATCTTCTATAACCTTAGATACAAATTTTCCTTAATTAAGACCTACCCTTGGAAAAGGAATTTCAGTATCAAACTCCCGGGCATTTAAATCTCCATCTTTATATTTATTCAAAAGTTTCCCTGTGGCTATAATTTGATATTTCTTAGGAACTTTGAAGTAAGTTGATATGGAAATCTGTTATAAAAATTGGAAATATTAGGAAACCATGTTGTCCTCTTTGATACATAAAAATTGTTGCTTCCGATTTTCTTTTCAACTCTGTCATCTCCTTTTCTCTTTACATTTAAAAGATATGCTATATTTCTCATCGAACTTCCATGGCTCGAGGAGTGTAATCCCCAAGCTACTATTCTTCTTTTTATCCTCTTGATTGAATTTGATCTCCTTCGAATCCTAATTCAAAATACTTGCAATCCTTAAGGAAGAGCTATATTCACTTTGGGCATTCTTACTCCCACCTTCTTGCATTGCAAATCAATATCCTTTCTTCCTGAAATCAGGGCCATTTTATCAATTTCTGTAAAAATGGAAGTTTTAAGGGTTTCTCCTATAAACTTATTGTGATAAATAGAATATCAGGAACATCTTTATTCCTCTTTTAAATGAAGAGAGCACCACTGATAAAAATTTTCTGGAGAATAATTTATAAGACTCACCTCTTCATCTTCTTCCATATCTATAGAGAAGATGAATTTTCCATATTTCTTGGTTTTAAAATAACTGTTATTGCTAACCAAATTGCAATAATCTCTGCTTCAAAGTTTGTTTTCATCTTATCATGCATAACCTTTCTAAAATTATTATGGAATTTGGAAATTTCCTCCCCTGGTAGACTATCGGGAGGAACAGCGTTTTCCAAAATTTCCTGAGCAGTGTGGATAAAAAGAAACTCCTTCTCAACGTAATTTATGCTACATCTCGTTTAAGAATTATGTTTTCTCCATTGTAAATTTTACCTAAATGTTCTGCGCTTACCTCTCTTAAACTTTTATAAGCCTGGATTATATCCAAATCTTCTGCGGGAACTTGAGAAAATAAATAAAATACCAAATTAACTGCAAATAGAGCCAAAATCAAAAATTTCTTAATTGTTTACACATATTCCCTCTTTGTCCTTTTCCATTCTCTATTAAAGTAATAGTATTTTATTGTTAAAATAAATATTTAATTCTTTTAAATTGCGAAGATCAATTGACCGGTTATTTAAGACCAAAAAGCTTGTACATCAAAATTCAAATTGTTGAGATTAACCAAAAATTAATTACCGAAAATTGGGGCTCTTTTTTTGCTCTCCTCCTCTCGTTCCTTTTTCTCCTTTTGTGGACTGAGAAAAACCACGAACTTTTCATGTTTTTTATCTATAAGGACTCTCAGTTCTTCTCTTTTGTATCCATCCGCACTTATTAAAATTGTGTATTTTCCGGGTTGAAGAAGTCTTGTCATAGAACCTGTTCTTGAATTTGTAGTTCTTGGAACCAGATAGGAAAAATCGTCTATTTCTTTTATTAAAACCTTAGCAAAAATTGGAAAACCAGTTAAAAGATCCATGACTTTTACAGTAATGCCTGGACCAGAAGCTCTATCCAGAAGATAGAATAGACCTTGAAGATTAGAATTCACAATAAATGGAATTTTGCTTCCTTCTGGTATAAAGGATGTTCCTACTTCAACAAGAAACTCAAGTGTGCCTGCTACCCTGTACATCCATGGAGGACTCATGTTAGCTGCGGTCTCTCTTTCGTAAGTATAGCAACCATCGCCCCTTTCATTTATTATTCTATTTGCCAGCTCATGAGCCATCTCTCTGAGAAGGTTGTGATCCGGAGCCTTTGCTCCGTTTTCAGGCCAAATCCATGGATAATATACTATCTCTCCATAGCTATGATATGTAACAGAGATAAGAAACTTCTCCTTTAGAGCAAGCTCCCTTTTTGCTTTTGTTTCGTCTTCGGAGAAAGGATAGGGTCCTCTATAAGTCCAGTCAGAAGGATTAGCAGAGCCACCCCATGTCCAGTTTATATCATAATTCCTGTTGAGATCTACACCATCAAAATCCAAATCAATTCTTCCATTGTTATTGTTGTCTCTTAAATTTTTTCTCCACCACGGTGAAGATAGATTATTATCCACAATTAATTTATACCCCTCAGGATTGAGAATAGGAATCACAGTAATCTCATAATTATTGACCCAGTTTCTTACCTTTCCATCTACTTCATATCTTGTTAGTAAATGCTCGATAAAGGATAGACAGATCTCATTCCCAAGAGGCTCTCTTGCATGATGCATCCCATCCACAAGAATGCGAATTTCATCCTCTTCAAAGTTCACATTATCAGAAATTTTCATGGCATATACTGGATATCCAAATCTGGTGCTTCTACCTATCACAAACAATTTCGAAATATGAGGATATCTCATCTCCATTCCCTTTAAAAATTCAATAGTCTCCTCATAAGTATGATAAAGAGGATCGAAATAACCAGCAACATCAGACTCCTTCTCGAGAATATCCACCTTAAACCCAAGGTCTCTTAATCTTTCCAATTCTTTCTCTGTGGTCACTAAATCCATATAATCTTTTATTGCTCTTGATGCAAAATCAAAATCTAATTTTCTCAACTCAAAAAGTCTATCCTTAGTTCCCCATACTCTCACAAGAAATCTTTCTGATCTATCCTGAGAAAAGACATAAAAAGGGAGCAGAATAAAAGGGAGCAGTATTTTTTTATATAATTTTCTTGCACTATTAATCAATCTCATTCTTGAGCTTCGATTTTATCTAAAATTTCATCCTTATCTCGCCAACCTTTGTAGACTTTCACCCATAGCTGAAGGAAAACCTTTTTACCAAAAATGAATTCCAACTCTCTCCTTGCCAGGATTCCAACTTTTTTTAACATTTCTCCACCTTTGCCTATTATTATAGGCTTCTGAGATTCTTTGTCCACAATTATTGTAGCATTGATGTGGATTACATCTTTTCTGTTTTCAACACTTTCTACAATTACTGCAACAGAATACGGGATCTCCTCCTCTGTGTTTATAAGAATTTTTTCTCTGATGATCTCTGAAATGAAAAATCGAGCGGGAGGTTTGGGCAACCCTTGCTCTATTATTCTTTCTGATTCAGGTAAATATTTAATTATAAGAGATTCAAGAGTCTCAATATTGTCTCCTTTAAGGGCGGAGACAGGAATTATCTCCTCAAAGTTAAGAAGCTTTCTCCAATGATCTATAAGGGGAAGAATAAGCTCTTTTTTTATAAGATCCACCTTATTCAGAAGAAGAAATCTCTGCTTCTCCAACTTTTCAAGAATCGAGGCGGCATAAATGTCTCCTTTTCCGAATTTCTGAGTTACATCCACCATGAAAAGAAGCAAATCCGCCATTTCAAGGGAAGAAAATACATGCTTCATCATTCTTTCATTCATTTTGTGAAGAGGTTTATGTATTCCAGGAGAGTCAAGAAAAATTATTTGTCCTTCAGGTAAATTCTTAACTGCAATAATCTGAACTCTCGTGGTCTGAGGCTTGGGGGAGACAATAGCCATTTTTGTGCCGATAAGATGGTTGAGAAGTGTAGATTTACCCACATTAGGCCTTCCTACTATGGAAACAAAACCAAATTTATGACTCACTTTTCTCCACTCTTATTTCTTCTATTTTATCTTTTCCCGCTTCTATTATGGTGAATTTTAACCCGCCAATTATAATTTCTTCGCCTTTCTCTGGGAACCTTCTAATATTTCCAGTAATATAACCACCAACGGTTTTAAACTCTGTAATCTCTAATTTGATCTGGATCTTCTCCAGGATTTTCTCTAACTCGGTTTCTCCTTTTACAATAAGTGCTCTCCCATCCTGTATAATTTCAAATGAGTCCTCTTTTTCGTATTCATCCCTCAACTCTCCCACAATCTCTTCAAGAAGGTCCTCCGAGGTAACCAGACCTGCCACCCCTCCAAACTCATCGATTACAATAGCCATCTTCTGTCTCTTTTTCTGAAATTCCTGAAGAAGGTTGTGAATTTTCATGGTTTCAGGAACAAAGAAAGTCTCCCTCATTATTGAAGAAACTTTTTTGTTCATCTCATCTTCGCTCAACTTTAAAAGATCCTTAGCAAGGACAATTCCTACTATATTATCTATGTTTTCTGAGTAAACAGGGATGCGAGAATGCATGGCAGAAGCCACAATAGCCTTTAATTCCCTCGCAGAAGAATCTTTGTTTACGCAAATCATATTTGCTCTTGGTGTCATAACATCTTTTACTATTATATCTCTGAATTTTACCACTCCCTCCAAAAGCTCACCCTCATCCTTTTTAATAAGACCCTCTTTTTCGCCCTGTTCAATCATTATTTCTAAATATTCGCCCTCTTTCTCCTCATCTATCTCCCTGGAAATGGTGGAAACTTTTAGAAAAGGGAGACGAAAAATCCTTAGTAAGGGGTAAATAAAAAGCCCCTTCTCTTTAAGGAGCATTCCTAAAGCATCGGGAATTATCTCGAAAACAAATAAATATATAAAAATTGAAGCAACTATTAAAATCCATAAGCTAAATTTTTCAAATAGATATGCCCACAAAAAGATAAAGGAAATGAACAAAAGAAATTGTTCAAGAATTCTCAAAGATTTTCTGTGGAACTCAAGTTGCTGAATATCCAGATTCACCTCTTTCTCTCTCAAGAATTTAATCAAAAATACATTGCTGAATCTTGAAATCACAGAATCGATAAAAGACAATAAAAAAGAAATTAAAAACAATAAAGAAATTAAACAGAAGCTAAAACTATTTTGCATTTTCTTCCCATAATAATTTTTCGAGTTTTTCCTCCTCTCTTTTCATCTCCCCTGAATCCGTCTCATGGTCATAACCAAGAAGATGGAGAATCCCGTGAATTAAAAGTTTCCTAATCTCATCTTCCAGAGTCCGGACCATTTTCTTGGAAGATTCTAAAGCATAAGGAACAGAGATCGCTATATCCCCAAGATATCTACCTTCCTCTGTATTCTCATTTATTGGAAAGGAAATTACATCCGTGAATTCATTCTTTGAAAGATAAATTTTATTTAATCTCTTGATGTATCTGTTTCCGCAAAGAACAACTGTAACAATTTCTTTATCCTTTCCATAGTATTCAAGTGCTCTTACAGCAAATCTTTTCAAATTTTTAACATTAATATTGAATCCCTTCACTTTCTTTACGAATTTTACCATTTATTGAATGGGTAAAGGCTCTTTCTTGAATTCAAAGCCTGGATAGGGAACCCTCTGCTTGTAGAATTTAACGAATGTATTGTAAAAAGAGTAGGCTATCAAATACAAATCTCTGATAGTCAACCCTGACTCGTCCAACTGCCCGTCCTCAAGGAATTTTGTTATTATTTCATCTATCATTCTTCCCATGGTTTCAGAATCCCATTCTGATAAACTCTTTGAAGCAGCTTCCACAGCGTCCGAGAGCATTAGAATACTCGCTTCTTTATTTTGTGGTTTCGGTCCTGCATATCGGAAAAGTTTCTCATGAGGTTTTCCTCCCTTTACTTCTGTCTCAGAAACTGCTTTTTGATAAAAAGAGACCACAAGACTTTCACCATGATGCTGTTGAACAATTTCTCTAATAATAGGGGGTATTTTGAATTTTTTCAATATTTCAATTCCTTTTGAAACATGATTGATTATTATTGAGCTACTTTTCTCAGGAGACAATCTATCATGGATATTGAAATCCCTTTCTTGGTTTTCTATGAAATATTGAGGCTCCTCAAGTTTTCCCGCATCATGGAAAAGGGCTGAGACTCTTGCCAAATTATAATTCGCTCCTATAGATCTTGCAGCTTGCTCAGCAAGACTCGCCACCATCAGGGAATGATGATAAGTTCCAGGAGCCTCCATTGCCATCCTTTTTAAAAGGGGGTGCTCGGAATTGGTAAGCTCGGCAAGCCTCATCTCTGTAAGGATCCCAAAGGTAATTTCCAGAAGCGGAATAAGGATGGGAGCAAAAATTAGAGAAAAAACCACACCTGATAGCATTCCCAAGAGAATGGGAAAGATACTCGATAGGTTATTTTTTGCATAACTGAGCAGGAAAATTAACAACGCATTAAAAGGTAAAATTATAAGGATCATCACTTTCATTATTGAATATCTTTCAACTTTGCTATAAATATTTGCACCTGCAGAAGCAAGAAAAGATGTTAAAAGAGCATAAATTATAATTTCTGGTTTCTCAAAATACAATACAGATAATGGAATAATGCTGAGAAATGTAAAGAAAAAAGCGGATTTCCTATCAAGAAGATATGAAATTAGAAGGGGAAATAAAAAGTAGGGGAAGGCGAAATTGAGAGACTCTTTATACTTAGAGCCTTCAGCGAGAAAAGAGAAGGATTTTATCAGAAAAACTTCCAAAAAAATAAGGGCTAAAAACAGTATATGCCTTTTACGAGAAGAAACCTCAAAAAATGGAAAAAGATTGTAAAAAGGAAAGGCTATAATGCCTCCTGGGAGAATCATCATGAAACAAAAAAGAAAATTGCTAAAAGAGAAAGGAACCCCAATTCTTTTTCTGAGCAACGAAATTATCTCCGCCTCTTTTTGTGTGACTTTTTCTCCTTTTTTAACAATAACCTTTCCTTTTGGAATTCTCATTACCACCGGAAAAACTCTCTCCTGAGCTTCCTTCCTTTTTTGCTCTGTCAAAGCCTCATCATAGATAAGATTCGGAGCTATGAATAGAGAGCAAAACTCGGAGATATTCTTTACCTCAAAAGGCTCCAGTCCTCCAGAACTTGCCGCATTTTCTATGAACTTTTTAAAAGTGACCAGATCAAGAGCCTCATCAACATTTATATTTTTTAACTTTCCATCCTTTGAAATAATAGATATCATCCCATTTCTATTAGGGGCTGATGTTTTTGTAAGGAATATTCCTTTATCATAAGCCCTTTTCAAAACAGATAAAATTGTATCCTCGATTTCAAAATCAAACTTTTCTTTTATGAGGAATTTTAGCAATTCAGGATTTATCTCCACTTCGAAAACATTTCTTATGCCGTCCCTGAGAAGCTGAACAGCCAATTTTTCTCCTTTGACCTCCCCTCTCAGAAGAAAGTCTCTACCAAGGGCAAAAATATCCTTTATTTTTCTTTCTGTGAGGGAAAATTTATAATAATCAAGTAAATAAACAGGGTTCACAAGGTTTGCCTCTTCTTCTATTTTTTCCTGAGTAGCTACTTTATCTATTGCCTCAAAATCAAAGGGAGCCACCACATCCACATCAGAAATCTCATCTGGTTCCAGCGCAGGAACGATATAAGATTTCTGGAAAGAGATTATTGCCCCTAAGAAAATAGCGAAAAATATCAATATTAAGAAATCAAAAATTTTAGGAAAATTTCTCCTCTTTTTCTCTTCGAAAATCTCCTGAACATTAACTTCCGAACTTACAAATCTCACTTTTTAACCTTTTTCTTACCATCCCTTTCATAAGCTTTTATTATTTCCATAACAAGGGGATGACGCACAATGTCCTTTTCATTAAAATACACAAAAGCGATACCCTTTATATGGGAAAGAAGTCTTATTGCCTCGAGCATGCCTGATGACCTCGGATTCGGAATATCGATCTGAGTTATATCTCCTGTGATTACTGCCTTAGAATTGAAGCCAATTCTTGTCAAAAACATCTTCATCTGATCCCCTGTGGTATTCTGAGCCTCATCAAGAATTATGAAGGAGTCATTTAGAGTTCTACCTCTCATGTAAGCCAAAGGAGCAATTTCAATTATTCCTCTCTCGATGAGCCTTGTAGCCCTGTCTGCATGAGTAAGATCAAAAAGAGCGTCGTAAAGGGGTCTGAGATAAGGATTTACCTTTTGAAACATGTCTCCTGGAAGGAAGCCCAATTTCTCGCCAGCCTCCACAGCCGGTCTTGTCAGAATGATTCTTTCCACCTCTTTATTCTGTAAAGCGGAAAGCGCTGACGCCATAGCAAGATAAGTCTTTCCAGTGCCTGCTGGTCCTACTGCGAAAACAATATCGTATTCCTTCATAGCCTGAATATATCTCTGTTGATTCAGACTCCTGGGAGTAGCAATTTTTCTGATGGAGGAGCTGAGAAAACCATTGGAGAAAAAATCGAAAAGATTTGTATCTCTTTCCTCTTCCATCAGGTCAAGGGCTATCTGCAAATCTTCCTCTTTCAATTGATAACCACTTTCAAGGAGCTCTCTTACGCGATTAAAATAATCCCTTGCAAAGGAGAGTTTTTCTCCTTCTCCATCAAGAAAGACTTTATTCCCTCTCGCAAAAACTTTTAAACCGAGCCTTCCCTCAAGTTTCTTTATACTTTTTGTTAAAATAGTTAAGAAGAATATCTCTTCTGCTGGAAAAACAACTTCTTCCATCTAAATTATCAATTCACCTCTCTTTATTAAAATTAACATGCAAAAAAACTCATGTCAACCTACATTACTTTTTCTATATATCCTGAGCTTTTCAAGATAAATCCTCCTCAAATTCAGAAAGAATTTTGCATACTCTTCCTTTCTCATGTCAGGATAAGTCCAATCAAGATATTCTATAGAATTTTTTCTAAAAAGAAATTCCAAATGTGCGTAAATACCATCCCTGAGAGGGATTCTATGGGAATAATTTTTTGTGGTTGCCATTATAAGGGATGTGGGAGTTAATATCCCTGGATCGATATTTACAACCCTTCCCGATGATTTAGCCTCATCTTTAAGAGCCTCCTCGATACTATTTGTCGTTATCTTCACAGATGGCAGAGCTTCGGGATTGATTAATTCCTTGAAGCTGAAAAATCTCCTCTTAAGACCTTCTCCCATCTCTCTGTTATAATAATCTGTCACATCGAATTCAAAGGATTCACTTTCACCATCAATCTCTCCATAAAGTTTCTTTAACTCCAAGATAGCCTTTTCCACAAAGAACTCATCTCTGTAGATAATTCCTATCAAAAGATTAACCTTATTAAAGGGTTCTGGAATACCCATCACTAATATTTTATTATCGTCCTTAAGATAACTCAAAATTAATAGCCCTATAGAAATTTCCTAAATTCTAAAGAGAAATCCCTTTTAAAATTACAGAATTTTAAAATCAACTTCCCTTTTTAATTTTCTCAACAAAATCCCCGCTAACAGGGTAAAATATATCCAGCATCACAAAGGCTCCTTACCTAAAAGGTATCGCCATGAGAATATTTGATGGAATGCGGTAAAAATTACCTTTCTGAACTACTCATTCCTCCTCTCCGATACGAAGTATCACCTTGCAGAAATAAACCATGCCTAACTTCTCATATGGGGATGAGAATGCCATGGCACTGTATGAGCCGGCATTGTAAAATTAAGCACCTTCATCATTTTCTCACCATGAAGCGCTATGAGAACTTTTGTCTTAAGTCCAGCCATCTGGGTAAACTTAGAAGCCTCTTCAAGACTGATAAGATTAAGGAATTCTCTCCTTTATTTAATTACCTCCCAAAATTTACCTTTTGGAACAAAATTAAAAAGCTTTTTCACAAATCCACCCTTTAATTCTAATCCAAACTAAACCTCTCATCAATGAGATTCCTCCCGAGATATTCTCTGTTCAAATTCATGCCTCAAAAAACAATATAGCTTCTTGACCTTCCCCGAAATTATAATCAAAAAAAAATCAGTAGGGGATTGAATAAATTACCTCTACATAATCTAATATCTCTTTAGAAAGATTATAGATATATTCAATTGTTTCAAATATAAAATTAAGTTTCTCCCTTGAGCAAAGTCAGGAAAGTTTCGAAAGAACAAGATTATTTGTAAGGAAAGAATTTAGAAAGAAAACTGAAATCAAAAGGTATGAGAATATTCCTGTGGTTATCCCCATAGCGTTCATGAGTTATGCTCTATTTTTGATTTCCAATATTTTTGTTTTTGACCTTATTTTCAAAAGCGATTACTCCGTGGAATATCATTATCCTCGTCTCTTTCATATCAGTTTACGGGGATTTTTATCTTTCTCCTTATTTTTTTATAAAAAGAGTTCATCCCCTCATCGGGTAAGCATGAATCTGAGGGAAATTAATGAATCTATTTAGATGAGGGGTTAAGATGCGTGAACAAGTTTTTTCGTTAGTTTTTTGCTATTTACTTCTTTTTCTCTTATTGGCGAGACCCCTTCTAAATCCAATGAGGGAAATAACTTCTGAAGAAAAACAAGAGTTAGTCCATTATCTTAAAACCCATGGGAAGACACCAGAAGAGTATGGTGCAGAGAAATTTTCTAATTATAACATTGTTTTCATCGGCGAGTACCATTGTATAAAACATGATGTAGAATTGATTCATAAACTTATTCCCTATTTGTATAGAACTGGGGTTTATAACCTTGGGATTGAATTCGGTGCCTATGAATATCAAAATAAAGTCGATCTCCTCATCACTGCAAATAAGCATAATGAAGATCTGGCTCGATGGTTAATGTTCAAGTTCACCGCTTTTTGGAGTTAAAAAGAATATATGGATATATGCAGAAAAGCATGGGAATTGAACAGATCTCTCCCTAAAAATTCTCCAAAATTTAGAGTTGTCAATCTTAATTCCATACCCAATGGGATTGTCCTAAAGAAAGGAATGACCCCAGAGTTGTAGAAGAAGGAATGGCACAAGGGCGATTCTGACGAACATATGGCAACAGTTATAATAAAAAGAATTTATTGATAAAAGTCACAAAAGGCTTTAATATATTCAGGGTCTCATAACGCCTTTACTCGTAATTGCCAGCCGATATACAATTTTGAAAATAAAAAAAGGGATTTTCAAAAAGTAGAATGGGGAAGATCATCTATGATTAGATCCCTGATAAAGTTTTTAACATCTTCCTTCACTCTCCCTAATCAACAAAGATTGGTTTTGTAGAAAAGACTATCCTTTGGGTGCGTGATTGATAAAGTCTTGAAGGAATTCAAGAATAAAAGAGTTGGTTTCGATTTTAAGAACTCACCATTTGGTAAGCTCCAAGACGATAACACTTATTATTCTATAGGTTACGAAATTTTCAGTTTGGACAAATTTTTTGATGGCTATATTCTCCAGAAACATTTTAGTGATTACGAAGGATGCACAGTGGATAATCTTTTCATTACAAAAGAGAATGTAAAAAAAGCAATTGAAACACTCCCGAATCTGGATGAGAAAATAAAAAAACATCGGAGCATATTATAAATCTTTTAAAGAATGGCTTTGGAAAATATCTGAAGTGAGAGAACTTGAATCTGCTGACCCTTTGAACAAAAAATATATGTAAGAAACCGTATTTTGTTATGGCTTCTCGATATCTTATTTATTCTGCTCTTCTTTATTGTCTCTCTCATTTTCGTTCGAGTTGATGAAGACAAACAAGGGGCTGTAACTTTGGTGTCCATTTTTTATTCTCTGGCTTATGTTATTAGTCATGTGCGCAACAGCTCTTTTTATGTAGCAGAGGATTCTAAAAGGAGAAAAATGAGCCCAATCCTATGGGTGCTTCTGTGCATCTTTGTTCTTTATCTTTTAGGCTTTCTCGTCTATTTCCTTTTCAGAAAGCCCATCTCTCAGGAATGACCTAAATGCAAATTCATTGTGCCAAATGGGAGCAAATTCTTCCTCAATTGCGGATTCGAGCTCAAGCCCATCTGCCCAAAATGCAATAACCTTCTAACAAATGAGGTAAATTTCTGCCCATATTGTGGGGAGCCTCTCTGAAAAATCCTTCATGAATTTCATCTCATTTTTTAAATTTCTTTCATAATTCTTCATTTTCTGATATATTGAATTTATGAAGAGATTTTATTGGATCTTTCTCCTTTTCCCTTTTTTCTTTGTGTTCTCAGGGTCTAATTTAAATGATCCATGGGATGAGGGAATAAGGATTTACAGCGAAACAATATCTATAATTGGCAAAAATTACCCTGGAAAAGTAAATTATGAGGAGCTAATATACAATTCAATAAGAGGAATGCTCCTGAGACTTGATCCTCACTCCTCGTTTCTTGACCCAAAAGCTCTCGCCAACATAAGGGAGGATCAAGCAGGGAGATTCTATGGATTGGGTATAACCATCCAAAAAATTGAGGACAGATTGATAATAACTTCAGTTATAGAGGGCGGGCCAGCATGGAAGAAAAAGCTAAGGGCTGGGGACATAATCACTCATATTAACGGAGAGCCGACAAAAGATATATCCACTTCAGAAGCTGTGAGGAAATTAAGAGGAGAAAAGGGCACAGAGGTGAATATCACAATTTTGAGAAAGTGGGTGGACAAACCTTTTGATATCACAATTGTGAGAGAGGAGATTCCCTTTCACAGTGTGAATTACTATTTCATGTTAAATAAAGAGACAGGTTATATATCTTTAAGAAATTTTGCAGAAAATACAACAAAGGAGTTTGAGGAAACAGTCAAAAAATTGAAAAAACTCGGGATGAAATCCCTCATTCTGGACCTCAGATCTAATTTCGGAGGTTCCTTGTTACAGGCGATTAGTATAGCAGACCAGTTTTTGAAAAAAGGAAAATTAATTGTTTATACAAAAGGAAAGAATGCTAACTTTTATCAAGAATATTATGCTGAAAAAAACAATCAACTCGAGAATATTCCTGTGGTTGTCCTTATCAATTCTAACTCAGCTTCCGCATCTGAAATAGTTGCGGGAGCGCTTCAAGATCACGATAGAGCAGTTATTGTCGGATCACCTTCATGGGGCAAAGGTCTTGTCCAGACCCTCTTCTATCTTTCTTCAAATACTGCCCTTACACTCACCACAGCAAAATACTACACACCTACAGGAAGATCCATCCAGAGAGATTACACTTTCCTTGAGGATTATTTCTTATACATAGAGAGAAATGAGGAGGAGGTAAAGCTTCAGGAATTTAAGCTCACTCCAAAAAAAAGAAAAGTTTACGCAGGAGGTGGAATTATTCCGGATGTGAGGGTTGAACTTCCACCCTACCCTTCTACTATTCATTTTTTAAGATTAAAAGGAGCATTTTTTGATTATGCAAACAATTTTCTCAATGAAAAAAACTCTATTGTTAATGATTATCTGAAGAAGAAAAAAATTAATAAGGAGGAACTCTTTGAAAGCGGATTTACTATTACAGAAAAGATTTGGAAAGACTGGTTAAAGTTCTTAAAGGATTCAAAGATAGACATAGATGAAAAGGAACTTGAAAAGGACAAAAAAATTATAATCCAGGAATTGCTATACGAAATATTTTCCCTTGCAGATGGTTTTTCTGAAGGTGCAAAATATCTTGCAAAATACGATACCCAGATTTTGAAAGCCATGGAAGTTATGCCCATGGCTTACGAACTCATCAAATAACCCATCTTTTCAAAAATTGAAACCGAAAACAAAATTGGGTCGTCATATAATATAGACAAAGAAAAAGATGGAAGAAATAGAGCTTGTCAGAAGAGTCAAAAAGGGAGATGAAGAGGCCATGAGTTCTATTATAAAAATTTACAAAAACAGAATATTTAATTTTATCCTGAGGTTCATAAAGGACAAAGAGAGGGCAGCGGATCTGACTCAAGAGGTCTTTATTAAAGCCTATTTCAAAATAGGTTCTTTTAAGGAGGACTCGAAATTTTCCACATGGCTCTTTACCATAGCCACGAATCTTTCCCGTTCAGAGCTAAGGAAAAGAAATATTATGCAATTTCTTCCTTTTACTGCTTTCAAACTTACCACAGATAATCATCCAGGGAATTCCAATGGAATAGATTTCCTTATCAATCAGATAAAGCCTGAATACAGAATACCTTTAATCCTGAAAGAAGTAGAAGGTTTCTCTACAGAAGAAATTTCTGAAATCCTTCAACTCCCAGAAGGAACTGTAAAATCAAGGATTTTTAGAGCCAAAAAAAAATTAAGAGAGTTAATAGAAAGGAAGTAAACCATGGAAAAGGAAATTAAAAATCTAAGATTTTTTGAATTGCCTCCTTCTTTTGAGATGGAGGTCATGGAAAAAATTAAAAGAATAAAAAAAAGAAGAAGAAGTATGAAAAAATTTGTGCTAACCCTTGTCCTTATTACAACAATTGTAGGTGCAACCTTTTTCCTGTTGAATTTAGGATGGAAAAAAGAGGACGCAAGAAATATTCCATTTTCAGGAAAAGATTTTGATGAACTTGAGGAAATAACGATCATTTACACAGAGGTTATCCCTGTCAGAAATCTTGAGAGTGAAAATAATTATCTTGTGGAATTTGTAAATGAAGAAAATAAAGAATTTTTCGCTTTTTAGGAGGATAAAATGAGAACAAAAAATTTTTATTTATTAACATTATTATTCTTCCTGATTCTGAGCGCTTCCTTTTCAGCAGATTCTAAGATTTCATCAATTGAAAAAGAGGTAAAAGATATAGTTAAAAATCGCGCTCCATCTGTTGCAAAAATAATCTCAGAAGACGGTAGGAGAACAATATCCTCAGGAGTAGTTATTGATCAAGGCTACATCCTTTCTCACCCTCTTGCTCTTTACCCTGAGAAGCAAATATATGTGGAAAATTTCAAGGGAGAAAGAGTGAAAGCTGAGGTGATAGGGGTTGACTGGGAAAACTCCATAGCTCTTCTTAAAGTTGATAAAAAATATTTTGAAGTTCCTATTTTTGGAGATTCCTCTAAAATAGAGATCGGTGACTGGGTTATTGCAATTGGATGTTCCATAGAAAATTTTCCTTCCACATCTTTTGGAATTGTAAATTCTTTAAGAGGAAAGGAATTTTATGTAAGTCTTGCAACTCCTCCAGGAGGAAGTGGAAGTGGTGTTTTCAATTCAAAAGGAGAATTGATAGGTATACTGAGAGGGGCGGTCTCAAGCTGGAGGTTTGAGTTATTAAAAAGAAGGGATATTGCAAGAGAGATTCCTTCATCCAGAGGCGGTTCTTTCTCTCTGGTAATTCCTATTGAAAAAACGAAGGAAATATATCAAGAGCTGAAAAGAAAATCCATAGAGAAAAGACCATATTTGGGAGTTCTTTTAAATGAAGTTGATGGAAGGGTAATAATTCAAAGCATTTCAAAAGATAGCCCTGCTGAAAAAGCTGATCTCAGAAAAAATGATTATATAATTTCCATTGATGGTAAAAGAGTTTATTCTTCTGAGGACGTCTCAGATGAAATAAGTAAAATAAAAGCTGGAGAAAAAATAATTGTAGAGCTTGAGAGAGATGGCAAAATAATGAAGAAGGAGGTTATTCTGGAAGAAGCTCCGAGAGGATACTTTGAACAGCCAAGAAGAGAACCTTTCTTTTTCACCCCTCCTCTTCCAGTTACAGGAGCTTACCTTGGAGTTTTAATTGATTCTCCTCCTCAAAATGTGAAACCACAGGAAGGAGCTTATATTAAGGAAGTTCTCAAAAAAAGCCCAGCAGAAAAGGCGGGTCTTAGAGAAGGCGATATAATTATATCCATTGACAAGGAAAAAGTTTTCTCTCCCCAGGATGTAATAGAAATTATTCGAAACAAAAAACCAGGAGATGAGGTAGAAATTACTTTTATAAGAAAAGGAAAGGAGAATAAATGCACTGCCATTATGGAGAAAAGAAGGGAATGGACATGGTACTGGGACTGGGAAGATTTTTCGAAATACCTCGAGAGTTCAAAAGAAGAAATGCAGAGAATACTTCGATCTGTTAGAGAAAGACTTAACTCCATGAAAATAACTATAAAATCAAAAAAGGAAGGAATTGAAATTTAGCATTTTATAAGTTGGAAAGCTAAAATACGCTTTCACCCTGAATTTTTTCGGGAACAGGTAAACTGTAGAGCTTGCAAATGCTCCTGTAAAAATCGAGAATGTTTACCTCTTCCTTTTTTATTTTTTTATTGCAGAAAAATATACCATTTATCTGGCTGGGTTCCATTGTGCAGTGATCAGCACTCCAATTTTTATCATTATCCTGAACTACCTCCTCGTTCATTCCTCCAAGGGTTGATTGCCATGATATTCTGTATCCATAATTAGTTGCAGCTCTCAAATCAGGAACAATCTCCCTATCAAATTCCCTGTAAATATCCTCTCTTCTGTAAACTCTGAATACAGGCCTTTCTCCAGTGACAGGATCTACAAAGGCTTCAAGCTTCCTCTTGATTTCTTCTTTTACTTTTTCGTATTCCTCAGGCTCTACAGAACCCTCAGGTTCTCTTCCTTTTAAATTTATATATATACCTCCGAGACCAAGGGAGAATGCCTTTGTTTTAGACCAGTCCACAAAAGGAAATATGGTTCTTCCCTCCGAACCCCAGAGATCCTCGAGATTTCTCAGCCTATCTTTGTCTGATGACTTTTCAAATAAAAACCCGTTTTCCCTTAACCATACATTCAGATTTATGCCCCTTCTGAAAGGAGCGAAGCCATGATCTGAGATCACCAACAAAATTGTGTCCTTATCCATAAAATTCATCACTTTTCCTACTATCTCATCCATTTTCTGGTAAGCTTTTAATATGGTATCACCCCATTTTTCAGCTAAGGAAGGATTATATATTGGATTCTTTGGATCTATCAATCTCCACATAACATGCTGGGCTCTATCAGTAAACATGTAAACAAAAATAAAAAGATCCCAATCTTTTTCATTCAGCATCTTCATCATCATCTCTTCTTCCATATTCGCAGTGAGGAACATGTCAGAAACAAAATATTCTTCGCTTCCGAGAAAGGAAGAAATTGACCATGTGTCAGTTCTCCACCCAATCGTTTTATATAGTCCTATTAGATCTGCAATGTGTCTTGAAAATCTGGTGGGATAGGAAATAGGGAAAATGGGAACTCTTGGATGAATATTTATAGGGGTAAGATGCAACATGATTTCAGGTTCCACAGACTCCAGATAAAATTTCGCAATACCCTGAACTTTTATAAATCTATTAAACTTAAATTCTATCTCGAACCAGTCGGACCATTCTCCTATTCCTATCTCCTGAATTCTGTCCTGAACAACCAATCTCACTCTTTTACTCTCTGAATTGAGTTCTATTCTAATGGGAACAGTAACGTCTCTTTTTATTCCTTTCTCTCTCATCTTAACAGGATTTGAAGGGTCATAAAAGAGCTTATTTCTCGGACCCAAAATATCGGAATCCCAGGAATTCCTTTCCTTTTCCAGATAAACTATTCTAACACTGAATTCATTTGATACATTTAAAAGCTCCCTGTTAGTGGTGTAAAGCGCGGGATAGCCGATTGTTCCTCTCATATCTGGGATTCCGAGCCCTGCAAGAAGCTTACCAGCCCTACCCAATTCAGGAGGCGGAAAGGTATCAGGAATATGAAAAGCCTTCACCTTCACTCCGTTTTTAGCCAAATACTTAAAGAAAGGCTCTCCCTTCATGTTGTTTATCGGGTAAGGTTTCTTCTCTGGAAGATAATTAAGAGAAAAATAAAGAAAGGATGAAGAAATAGCAAGACTAAAAATTAGAGATAGAATCAAAGAATAATATGTCTTTGCTTTAAATATTTTCAGGAGAATAAAAATCGTTAGAAATAAAAAGACAAAAGTGATCAAAGGAATCAAAACAGGGTTCTTCTTACCAAAAAGAAACTGCTGGGTGCCTTCACCCATAACTACATAATCTGGCAAATATGTCCCTGGAACTCTTTTCAAAAAATCAAAGACACCAGTTCCTCCTGGATCAAACCCTGTCATAAAAGATGCCCAAGAAACTGGTGTTTGGGGAGGATTTGTGGGTATCATATTTGTAAAAATACCCTCTCTTGCTAAATTTGAAAGATTTGGAAGCTTTCCCTCCTTCAAATATTGAGAAATAAGGGCATAGTCAGCACCATCAAAACCCAGAATAATAACTTTTGGTTTTTCATCTCCAGATGATAACACGGAAGTAAAAAATAAAAAAATCAGGATTAATAAAATCAAATTTCTATTTCTATAAAATGAAATTGTTTTCATAACTTCCTCCATTTAACTAATCTTACTCCAATCCTCTTAAGGAGTCAAATTTGCACTTTACATAGTGGAAATCGATTGAAATATTAGTATTAAAAAAGGGAGGCTTTAAAGCCTCCCTTTCGGAAAGATGGCTTATTATAGCTTAGCTCTGGCTTTTGCTTGCTCTTGCTTTTATCTTGGAAAGGGCTCTTTCAGCTTTGTCCTGAATCATATCCTGCATCATTTGGTCATAAAAACATTTTCCGCACTGATAGAGTCTCGGGCATATCTTGTATTCCACATCCCCTGAGAGCATGTACCTGCATTTTCTCTCATCAGCAGGAAGAGCAAGTAGAGAATTTCTTATCCGGGAAAAACCGATTCTATCCTGATATTGACTGTCTGCTTCCTGGAGACTCTGAGCAAATTCACATTTTGAGCAGTCCTGATTAGTAGTGCAAAGTCTGTAAGAAATGATGCCCATTTTCGACCAGATGCACTCTTTCTCTCTCACTTGCTCTCCTTCCTCAGTTCTCATTGTCCTTTTTTTATCCACCACTGTGGGTTTCATGAAGTCTCTCTCTCTTTCTATCTTTTTTATATATCTCTTCACTTCCTCATATTCAGGGAAAACCTTCAGAGCATTCTTGAGTTCAATAAGAGCCTCATCATACAAACCCTCTCTGTATAGATTCAGAGCTTTCATCGCATGGGTATCAGCCACCTTTTTCAGTGCTTCCTTACTTACAACTTTTTCCTCTTTTACAGCTTCCCGAGAAATTTCAAATCTGACTTCAGAAATCGCAAGGATTCTTTTGAGTGAGTTGATAATTTCTTCAGGCTCAAATGGTTTTGTGATGTAATCATTGGCACCTATCTTCATGGCTTCCACTGCATTCTGAATGGTTCCGTAAGCGGTGATTATGATTACTTTTGTATCGGGTTTTTTTGATTTGATCTCTTTAAGAACCTGAATTCCATCAATACCAGGCATCTTCAAATCTAAAATTACACAATCAACACTCTCTTTCTCTATTATCTCCAGTGCTCTATATCCATCTTCTGCAGTTAAGATATGAAAGCCCTCCTCTTTGAACCAATCAGCAAGGGATCTCCTCACGATTGGCTCATCGTCTACGATCATTAAATTATGCCTTAACATTTTAAACCTCCTAATATATTATTTTTTGTCTTTTTATTCTCTCTCATCTTCGTTCTCCATAAAAAATTTATTCAAAGATCATGCCAGATTTCTATATCGCAAAAACACGCTTTAGAAAACAAGTAACAGGTGAGAAGATATTAATGAAGAAAGGATAGTGTTAATTTTATTTACATAATTTTGCAAACAAAGTCTCAAAAAAAGGGTTTATAGGTGATAATTAATTAAACAAATTGTTTATTTTTTTAACTATTCCGGGTTATGTTGTATTCTTTAATCTTTTTATAGAGGGTTAGTCTTGATATACCAAGAATGGAAGAGGCTTTTGAGATGTTCCATCCACTCTCATTAAGCACATTCTCTATATGTTCTTTTTCCACATCCTTTAGAGTTTTTAAAGAAAAGAATGTGCGCGCCCTTTTAATAGATTGAATGGGAAGATCCTCATAGTCAATTATACTCTTTTGACAAACAACAACCGCATGTTCCACGAAATTCTCAAGTTCTCTCACATTACCAGGCCAATCATAACTCATAAAGAAATCCAGAACTCCCTTGGTGAAACCTTCTACTTTTTTACTATTATCAGTAGAAAATTTCTTTAGAAAATGGTTTGTGAGAAGAACTATATCTTCCCTTCTCTCTCTTAAAGGTGGAATTTCAATTGTTATAACATTCAATCTGTAAAATAGATCTTCCCTAAATCTTCCCTCCCTTACCTCCTCCCATAAATTTCTGTTAGTGGCGGAAATCACTCTTGCATCAACTTTAATTACCTCATTTCCACCAATTCTTGTGAACTCTTTTTCTTGCAAAACTCTCAGCAAATGCGCCTGAAGGTGGAATGGTAGTTCCCCTACTTCGTCGAGGAAGAGTGTCCCTTTATCTGCAATTTCAAATTTACCCTTTTTTGTAGAAATAGCGCCTGTAAAGGCTCCCTTTTCATGCCCAAAAAGCTCTGATTCGAGAAGATTCTCAGGAATATTGGAGCAACTGACCGCCACAAAAGGATGATTTCTCCTTTCAGAAGCATAATGGATAGCCTTAGCAACAAGTTCTTTACCTGTGCCTGTCTCTCCCTGTATAAGAACAGTTGTGTTCGCCTTTGCAACAGTTTCGATGAGTTCATAAACTCTTTGCATTTTGGGAGATTTACCAATTATGTTATGAAAACTGAATCTCTTTTCTATTTCTTTTCTAAGTTGAATGTTCTCCTCTGTAAGATTAAGATGTTCGATCATCCTGTTCAAAACAAGTTCAACCCTCTCAGGGCAAAATGGTTTCTCTATAAAATCAAAGGCTCCTTCTTTCATAGCTATAACAGCACTTTCTACAGTTCCATATGCAGAGATAAAGATGGCAAGAGCTGGCTCCACCATTTTTTTAATGTTTCTGAACAACTCAATCCCATCCATTCCAGTCATTTTCAGGTCAATTATAAAAAGATTCACCTTTTCATCCTCAATAATTTTAAGGGCTTCCTCTCCTGAAGACGCAGTGATGGGCTCATATCCCGCTTCTTGAAGCCAGGATTTTAGAGAATCCCTAACAATTTTTTCGTCGTCCACAACAAGAATCTTAACTGGATTCATAGTAAGATCCAAGTTTTACAGTGAATGTGGTTCCCTTTCCCACCTCGCTTTCCACCTCAATCTTACCTTTATGTCTCTGAATTATACCATAGCAAACAGCAAGACCAAGACCCACTCCCTTTCCTTTATCCTTAGTAGTAAAAAATGGAGTGAAAAGTTTCTTAATATTCTCCTTAGAAATACCTATACCAGTATCAATAAATTTTACAAAAACTTCTTTTGTATCTTTTAAATGCCCCGCCTTTATTGTCAAAGTTCCGCCGTTTGGCATAGCCTGTATAGCGTTAATAATGATGTTAACGAATACTTGCTGGATCTGATCAGGATCAGCATAAACCATGGGCAAATCCTCTTCAGATTCGAAAGTTATATTAACATTATTAAGTTCGGCGTGATGAGAAAGAATTGAAAGGGCATTTTTGATAACTTTCCCCACCGGAAAAGGAACTGGTTTAGGCTGGGTCTGCCTTGAAAAGTCAAGGAGATTCTTAATTATCCTTGAGCATCTTTCTGTTTCTTGCTCCATAAGGGAAAGCCTTTCCTTAGAGGTTTCAGGGTCAAATCTTCCTTCTCTAAGAGCCTTCAACATCAATCTCGTGTAGAGTAGAACACCCGTCAGAGGATTGTTTATTTCGTGGGCAACTCCTGCTGCAATCTGTCCAATGGAACTGAGCTTTTCAGCTTGAACAAGAGTATCCTGAGTCTTTTGAAGCTCATCAATTAAAAAGGGAAGGCACATTTCTACTTCTGCTATTCCTTGAAATACTGCAATTGCCTTTTCCCTGCATGTAGGATAACCACATGCTCCGCAATTCAACTCGTCCTCTTTTTTTAACTTTCCGAATTTTGCAAGGATCTCCTTTATCTGTTCTTCGGATGGATATGGAATATCAACAGGTTTTTCTTTAAAACCTCTCTTGAGATTTACATCAGAAAATTTCTGCACATCTTCGTCAGCCTTTTTTTCGTTAAGTCTCTCTTTTGTGAAGTTAACTATGATTTCCCTCTTTTCAAAGTAACTGAGGTTTGTATTCATAGCCGGACCATTTATGCAGCCTTCGCAGAAAAGAAGGTCAAAAAATTTAGCTTTCACCTTACCCCTTTCTATCTGGTCAAGTATCTCAATCACTCTTTCTCTCCCTTCTGTTACAATGACATCTCCTTCCACTAAATCAAAGGGAAGAGAGGCACTCTTCATTAAACCACCTGAAACAGGAAATAGACGAGCTAAACCAGGAACTGGTCCATTAAGATCACCTTCTTCTAACTCATCCATGTTAATCCCTGCTCTCTCCATCTCGGTCTTTATTTCATCGTATGTAAGAACCGCATCTATTGTCCCTTCAACTTCAGGATCCTTAATTTCGTCCTTCTTGGCTATACAAGGACCTATGAAAACAACCTTAGCATCTGGAGAAATTCTCTCCTTTATAGTTCTTCCTAAGGCAATCATAGGGGATACAACACTTGCAAGATGTGGAACTAGGGAAGGGTGAAAACGAACAACATAGTTCACTATAACAGGACAGGGAGTAGAGATGATAAAATTGCCATCGCTTTTGGAAAATAATCTGGGATATTCCAGAGAAGAAATAAGTTGGGCACCGAATGCCACCTCCATAACTTGTGAGAAACCGAGGTTTTTTAAGGCGGATATAAATTTATACGGACTATGGGGATAAATTGCTGATGGAAAAGAGGGAGCAAGAATTGCTATGACTTTTAATTTGGACGAGAAAAATTCAGATAGTATAGGAAGATGGGTCTCAACAAGTTTTGCCTCCTGTGCACAAACTCTAAGACATGTTCCACAGGCTATACATCTATTCTCCATAACCTCTGCTTGCCCGAACCTAACCCTTATTGCTTTTGCAGGACAATTTCTAACGCAGGAATAACATCTTTTACATTTACCTGGTATAGTGGAAACTATTGCCATTTATTATTATAAAATATATTATAAAGAAAAAATAGAACGAATTTTTATGTAATTAAACTTTTACCTTTCAGGCTTAAATTTTAAGCCAACACCATTCTTTTGTAAGGGGAGTTTCATTCAAGCATTCTCCCCGAATCTTTCTTGTCACAACTGTATTCCCATGATTATATCCATAACCTCCTTCTGGATTGTAAAGCCCAGGCTCATTGGAGAATACCATTCCCTCTTTTAGAATTGTCTGATCCCCAAGGCTCAGATAGGGAGCCTGATGACCTTCCATTCCAATTCCGTGAGCTGGCCTGTGATAAATATACTTTTCCAGACCTGCTTTTCTTGCATGATCAAGAATCTTTTTTGCAATATCTCTCGCCACTGCTCCTTCTTTCTGAAGTTCCCATTGCATTATTGTCATTTCAGTGTGAACTTCCCACATCTTTTTTGCAAGATCAGGTATTGGCTCTATATGACAAGCTCTGTATCCTTCTCCTCCGTAACCTCCTATTCTTGTTCCACCCGCAATCTGAATAGCCTCTCCCTTCTTTATTCTATTGTGGTGAGCCTGATTTGGATGAGGATAAGCTGTGCCAATCCCACACCTAACAGTTATAGAAACTCTAGTTCCTACTGCTGTATGGGGTCTGCCATCCCTCTTGATGTCTTTAAACAGCAGATTGTTTCCATACTCAGTTGCTGCTATTGAAACCTCAAAATCTGTTGCATCTGTGCCTTTAAGCATAATATATTTTCTTGCAAATTCAAGAACCCTATCATGATAAAGCATTGCCCTTTTGATCAAGGCTATCTCTTCAGGTGTCTTTACAATTCTCATATTAAGAGGAATATGACCTATATCCACAAATTTCGAGTGAGGCAAGACCTTCTTCATCCTCTCCATCATTTTCTTACTGGGTTCATGCTCAAGTCCGATAACTTTAGTAGGATAACCTCTTCTATCAATAGACTTTAGAACCCACTGAAGAAGATCCGCTGTTCCCTGAGGGTTTTCGAAACCTCCCTTTTTAGCATGAGGGTAGTCAAAATATGTCTCATAATTTCTTATCCACCATGTCTCAACAAGGTCTCTGTCAAGACCAGGAACAAAAAGAAAAGGCTCGCCTTTCACAGGTATCCATAAGAAACATGGTCTTTCTGTGGGAGTAAAGAAATACCCTGATAGATAAATAATATTGTTGGGATCCGCCATCAACATTCCATCCGCCCTTGCTTCTTTCAATTTCTCTTGAAATCTCTCTATGGTTCTTTTGAACCACGCCACAGGAAGCCTATCATCACCGGGAAAGAGCGGAGAATCGTATATCTTGTCATCTTGATTTGAATATATCTCTTTTCCAGAAGCACTTAATACAGCAAGGGATGATAAAGATGTTTTTAAAAACTCTCTTCTTGATAGCATTTCAAACCTCCTTTCTTTTTTCTATAAATTTTTAGTAAAGATGTCAATTATATGAATCATGAAGTATAGCTTTTTTCGCTTTTAATTTAAAAGCCTTCCCTGCTCTCCTCTATTATCTCTTTTAAAATTTTTTCTATATCTATTCTCTTAAGCTCCTTCAAAATCTCCCTGTCTCTTAGAATCTCTGCTATTTCGAGGTTATCGAGAAGCCTGAAAAAATTTCGAAGCCTGAAGAGCAATTCGTATCTCTTTATCTGCTGCAAACGCAATAAACTTCGGCCTCTGGATAATACATGAGACTTCAGAATTATCAGCTAATTTTTCGAAAAGCAGAGGATCAATTATAACAATCATTAGGTTTTCCAATACTTCGCTAACCTTCTCATCAAAAGGATTCACTCTTTTTATCAGGGAACCAAACATTGATTCATAAACAGGTCCTTAAACTTTGAAAAAGAACTTTTCGGAACCTCTGCCTTTTCCCCTTTTCTATTCTGAAAAGAACCATTCTTTGTTCCCAAAACTTCCCTTCTTTTTGAGCTAATGTGGGTTGAGAAGAAGTTTTATTTAAAACCTCATCCAAAATCTCTATCATTTCGATCCCAGTAGGAATTAGCGACAAAAGGAAAACCCTCATATGCTACCCAGTAAAGCGCCACTAATTCTTTCCCATCCCGCAACGGAAGAAAGACCCTTTCCCTCCCGCTTTTTTTATAGAAATCAAGATGTTTCCGAAAATAAAAAAGCAATAAATAAAAGAATCCCTGTTGCAAGAAGTGTGGCAAAGGATTTCAAAGCCAAGCGAATCCATTCCATTCTATCTATAAGGCATGAAAGAAAAGAGAAGGGTTTAGAAAGAAGGGCTGCTAAAAACATAGAAAGAAAAGGGAGAACGATCCTGAGGACGCCCTTTAACTAACCAAATATAATAAATGTCCCAATAACCGTCCCTCCTATTGGAATTAGATTCATTTCTTACTTTATCTCCTTTTAATTTGGCTTATTTTTTTATAAGCACATCGCAACTTTATTAATCAGATCTCCATCAGGTAAATCCTTTTTCAGGAAACTACTTACGAAACCGTTCATAAAAGTCAATTTATAGGACAAATAAGAACCGAGAAGCCAGAAAATTGCTTTAAGTTTTTCAAGCTAAAATACAAAATTCATTCTTTTTTCAGAACATAAAATTCAATTTTTTGACTTTGTTTTTGAATTTGAGTAATATTATTGTGAATTATGGATTCGAGGCATCTTATTAAACTTAAATTTAAGGAGGATTAAACTATGAGGCGAACAATTCTTGCTATTACTTTTGTATTTCTCAGCGCATCCCTTTTTGGTAATGGTCTAAATCTGAATAGTATAGGGACTAAAGCCATATCTATGGGAGGAGCCTTCATAGCACTTGCCAATGACTTCAGCGCTATTTACTGGAACCCAGCAGGAATCTCTCAGTTTGATTCACCTTATTTCGGTTTTTACCTCACTGATGTAATACCAACTGGAAACTATTCTTATTCTCTTGCAAAAATAGACACAAGCTTTACAAAACATTATTTCTCAGGTATGGCTGGCTTCTACCGTCCATTGACGGAAAGGCTTTTTGCAGGTGTGGGAATTTATGTTCCTTCAGGACTCGGTTCAGAATGGAAGGGAGATGAGTTAAGAAATCTTTCAGGTGGAAAATCCCTCGAGTGGATGAGTAAAATCGGAGTTATATCCTTCTCCCCTGTCTTTGCTTACAAATTCTCGGATAAGATCTCAGCTGGCGCAACATTAAACATTAACTACGGAACAATGAAATTGAAGACCTCTGCAAAATCTGATCAATACACTGACGAGTCCACTGGTTGGGGAATTGGAGCTACAATAGGAATCCTTGCCAAACCCACTGAAAATTTAAGCTTAGGATTCACTTTCAAGACAGCTTCAAAAATTTCCTTCGAAGGAACAGCAGAAATGCTCGCTCTCAAAGCTTACTCCTATCTTGGAGTTCCTACAGAATCAGAACTTGAGAGAGATATAACTTGGCCTATCTGGGTAGGAGGAGGCATAGCTTTCAAACCCACGGAGAATTTAACCTTAACCGCTGACCTTCAGTGGACTAAATGGAGTGATATCGATGTAGTAAAGACCGATTATAAATCTACCGCATGGAAAGCTTTATTTGCTTGGACGCCCGAAAAAGAGGAGGAGCTCTACTTCTACTGGGAAGATTCTTTACAGATAAGATTTGGTCTTGAGTATATGCTCTCAGAAAACATGGCTTTAAGAGCTGGCTACTACCATGATCCTGCTCCTGCACCCGATGATACCATGAACATTCTCCTTCCTATTTTCACCAACAACGTTATCACAGTAGGTTTAGGATATAAAACTGGCAAACTAAATGTTGATCTTGGCTTTGAATACTTGTTAGGAAAAGAAAGAGATGTGATGCCTTCCCTTCATAACATTCCTGGAAATTACAAGATGAGAATTGCTGTTCCTACAATATCTTTCAGTTATAAGATATAATACTTTTCCTTAAAACTTTTTAGGAAAAATGAGCAAGAAATATATATTTACTTTTACTTTACTAACTTTCGCTCTTCTTATTTTTACTCTCTCCCTCTTTACTCTTGAAACGGGAGAAATAAAAGGAAAAGTGGTGGATAAAAGGGGAGAACCCCTTCCTGGAGTCACAATTATAGCAGAGAGTCCAAAACTCCAAGGAATAAGAGAAACAAATTCTCTGCAGGATGGGACTTTCTTCCTTCCCCTGCTTCCTCCCGGTGTCTACAAGCTTACCTTCACTCTTCCAAATTTTGTAAAAGTTGTGATGGATAAAGTTGAGGTTAAACTCGGACTCACTACCACTATAAAAGTTGAAATGGAAGAGAAAAAGCTCGAAGAGGCGATTCTGGTGGTAGCTGAGCCTCCTTTAATTGATAATACCTCGACAGACACAAGTTACAGAATAACCTCAGAGGACCTATCCCTTCTTCCGAGTCAGACAAGAACAGTGGTGGATCTTGTGAAATATACCCCTGGAGTAACAGGAGTAAGAATGAACACAAGAAGAGGGACTACTGAAAATGGTCTTCCAAGTTTTAGAGGAGAGGGAGAGGAAGGGAATAACTGGCTAATAGATGGGCTCTCTGTCAGAGGGGTGAGACTGGCAAAGGAGGGAGTAAGAGTTAATTTTGATGCCCTTGAAGAGATTCAGATCATTTCAGACCCTTTCAGTCCAGAACTCGCTTCAAGCTTCGGCGGCATTGTCAATGTTCTTACTAAATCAGGAGGAAATAGTTTTCACGGAGAGATGGGAACTATCTTTGTGGACAGGTCTTTTCAGGCGGGAAGAAAAGAGCAACTCTCCATATCCTTTGAGCCTGCAGATTATTCAAGATATAACAATTATTTCAATCTGGGTGGCCCCATAAAAAAGGACAAACTGTGGTTTTTCTTCTCGGAGAATACATTCTTCAATAAAGATATTACTTTTGATAATTTCCTTGACTACATGTTTATTCCGGGCGGAGAAAGAGAAAATTTTACCCATAACTTCTTTGGAAAACTTTCTTTAGCAATCAACCCAAATAATATTTTATCTCTGAGTGGTTCAATTTCTAATCTTATTTCTCAGAAAGGAGGAATAGGATTCAAGGAGTTATACATAAAGGAAGACTTTACTGAGACAATGCTGAGACTCAGCTACAAAGGTATTATTTCCAGGGAAACCTTTTTAGAAAGTTCTATAGGAAGAACGGAATCCAAAACCCTTTTTGAGCCATCCCATGGAAACATGGGTCCTTCCATGTACTTCATTGAGGATACAGCCCAGAACATAAATAACTCCATCGGAAAAGTTGTGGACAACGAAAAAAGGTTTGATTTTGTCTTTAGACTCACACATATAATTCCCCTTAAAGAGCTCGGAAATCACGAAATAGGCGCTGGCTTTGAGTATTATAGAAATTCTTCTGAATTTTGGTCAAATTTTACTGGAAAAGAAGAGGATCCCTTCCCTAACAATGGATTTGAAAACGGAACGAAATATTCTTTTCTAAGTTGGAAGGAAGGAAAAAGAACACCCTCTCTTCTTTGGGAATACGGGAATTTCAATTTTGTGAATTCCATCGAAGGGATTGGACTCTACTTAAAAGATAAGATCAGTTTTGAAAGATTCACTCTCTTGCTCGGATTCAGATCCTCCACCCAGATCAATTATGATGATAAAAAAAGAGTGCTATGGAAATGGGATATTAGGGATTTTCTTTCTCCAAGAGCTTCCCTCACTTTCAATCTTACAAAGGATGGAAAAAATGTTATTAAAGTAGGTTACGGGATTTTCACAGATACCACTACTACTTTCCACCTTGCTTTTTTCAATCCTCAAGCCCCTCTCCAATTCAGAAGATATGCTTGGATAGGCCCTGAGAATCCCTCCTTCTCAGAACTTCACAACCCTTCCAATTGGAAATTTATTAATGAGGAAAAAAGAGGTCCTTATGAAATAGCTGAGAACATAAAACCGAATCGTCTTACCAGATACTTAGTAGAATTTAATAAAATATTGTGGAAAAATTGGGCATTAAAAACAAGATTTGTAAAAACTTCTTCCAAAAATCTCCTTGAACTTATTGGGATATTTGATCCCTATCCTCCTTACTATAAATTTATCTTTGACAATTTTGAATATAAAAGAAGGAACTATACAGGATGGGAAATCGAAATCATTGGTAAGCCAATGGAAAATATAAACCTGAGCTTTTCTTATTCCTGCTCCTCAGCAAAAGGAACAAACCCAGGACAAGTAGAAACAGGTTCCTGGAGCCAGGAGGAAGGTGGAACAAACTATGTTAGCCTTTTTGGAAAACATATTTATGTTCCGCCTCTTCCAGAACTGAAAGAACTTAAGGAACTTTTTGATTGGGGATTTGGTGGCCTTGGAGGAAGGGAATACGGGGATGAGGGATGGTATGGAAAACTTCCATATAGTGTGGATCATATATTTAAAGCAAATTTAAATTACAAAGGTCCATACGGAACAGGCATTTCTCTTGCTTTCGAATGGCTTTCAGGCTATCACTGGGAAAAACTTGGGCTTGTTCCTTTTTTTGGCTACTACGCCTTCCCTGAAGGAAGGGGCTCCAGAGAAACTCCGACCCATTATTACCTTGACCTTGGCATTCAGAAGAGTTTCTCTCTGCCTGAGCTGTTCAAAAGCTTCCCAGAAGGACTGAAAATTGATATGAGGGTGGACATTTTCAATCTCTTCAACAGTCAGAAGCCCATATCTTATGTAAAGGAGGACACACTCGCTTTTGGTCAGATATGGAGCCGACAGCAGCCGAGAGAAGCAAGAATAACTCTTAGGGTAAGATGGTGAAATAAATGTTCTTTTTAAAAAAGAGGTTGGAAGCTCTAAAATGAAAAAATTTATAATTATTATTTCAATTTTTCTTATATGCCAAATAATAACAGCAGCTGACTACAAAATTACTGCCACAGCAAAACCATACTATTTAAAGAAAGGAGAGAGTGGAAAAGTTTTAATAAATATTGAGCTTTTTAAGGGTTCGTATATAAAACCCGCTCCTCCCTTAATAATAAGGTGCGTTCCTCTGGGAGGAGTTTCATTTCCCAAAGAAATTTTTAAATCCACTGAAATGAATATATCCATAAATCAAAAAAAGGATATCTCTTTGCTTGATGTTAAAGATGGAATAGAGATTCCTTTCACAGTGGATACAAAAGCTAAGAGGGGAATATACGAATTAAAATTTGAAATGAAATTTTTAGTATGTTCTGAATCAAATAGAATTTGCTCAAAAGCAGTTGAGACAGTGAATGTAAAAATATATGTTACAAGAAAATTCCTCAAGAAATGATACTCAGGGAAAAGTTAGATAATCTATTCAAATCAATTTTTTCAGGAACTCTCGAAAACGCACTTAAATTTATATTAATAGAGAAGAGAGGACTTCCTCTTGTAAGCTACTACACCTTTTACAAAACTGGTTCAAGAAATGAAATCCCCGGCATTAGAGGTATATCCCACCTCCTAGAACATCTAATGTTTCACCAAACAGAAAAGCTCGGCATCAGGGAATTCGACAGAAAGCTGGAGGAAAATGGAGGAGATTCCAACGCTTATACCACTCAAGATTGGACTGCATACTATGAAGAATTTCCACCTGATTTTCTTGAAAAAGTAATGGAAATGGAAGTGGATAGAATGAGAAATCTAAAACTAACAGAAAAAGGCTTTTTGAGCGAAAAGGAAGTTATAATGGAAGAAAGGAGATATAGAACTGAGAATCTTCCTACAGGAATATTGGAAGAGGCTCTTTACTCTCTTGCTTATCTTGACCACCCTTACAGATTTCCAGTAATAGGATTTATGGAGGATATCGCAAATATAAAAATCGAAGATCTTGAAAATTACTATAGAACTCATTATATTCCGAACAATTGTTTAATTGTTATTTCAGGAGAAATAGAGAAGAGAGCTGTCTTGGAATTACTCGAAAAAAATTATGGAGACATCCCTCCTAAAAAGTTGCCTCAGAGAATAATTCCAATGGAAAAGATTAGTATGGGAGAAAAAAGAGGTGTTATTGTCCACGATGTAGAGGTTCCTTCCATAATGATTTCCCATCTATGTGTGGAATCAAAAAATAAAGATGCTGTAGTTCTTGATATAATCCAGATAATTCTTGCAGGAGGTAGAAGTTCAAGACTTTACAGAAGTCTTGTTCAGGAAAATCTTCTCTCAATTTCTGTTTCTGCAGAATTTGCATGGCGGTTAGACCCTTCCTTGTTTATAATTCACTGTATTCTCAAAGAGAATGAAGAGCTGGAAGCAGTTGAAAGTAAAGTATATTCAGAGATAGAAAGCCTGAAAAAGGGAAGATTGAAAGAGGAGGAACTCGAAAAAGCTAAGAATATTCTCTTTACGGAATTCATAAAGAGCCTGCAAACCAATAGTGGAATTGCTAATATGATAGGCTCTTACGACATCCTTCTCGGAGATTGGAGAAAAATTCGAGAGGTAATGGCTGGGTATGAAAGAATAAAAATTGACGATGTGGTGGAAGCTGTTGGAAAATACTTCAACGAAGAAAGGAGGACCGTGGTATCCATGATTCCTATTGGTTATAAGAAAAGGAACTAAAAAATGATGGAAGAGGTAAATCTACCGGTATGGAGCTCAGTAGAACTTAGTTGTAAAACCAAGTTATTCTATCTTGAAAGAAACGAATTGCCAATCATTTCCATTTTAATTTTAATCAAGGGCGGCTCTTCAAGAGATTTTATAGGGAAGGAGGGACTCGCAAGGCTTGTATCCAAAACCATCATCTCTGGAACTAAAAGAATGGATTCAAAAACCATTGCTTTTGAAACAGAGAGAATAGGAGCATTACTCGATGTTTATACATCAAGGGATTTCACCATTTTTAAAATAGAATCGCTTTCTAAAAATTTTGAAAAAGCCATGGAAATTCTTTCCGAAATTGTTCTGAATCCATCGTTTACAAAAGTTGAAATTGAAAAGGAGAAGGAAAAAGCTCTGAGCATAATAAAAGAGGAAAGAAGCGACCCTTCCTTAATAGCCACAAAAAAATCTTTCGAGTTAATTTTTTCTGAAACACCCTATGCCCACTCTCCTATAGGATACCCTTTTGCAATTAAAAAAATCACAAGAGATGACATCATTAATTTTTATAAAAATTTTTATGTTCCTGAAAACTCTTTCCTTGTTCTCGTGGGAGATTTTGACGATAAAATAATAAAAATTGTTGATAAATTCTTAACTAATTGGAAAAGGACCTCTCCCAAACTCCTTGAACCTGTAATAAAAGTTAATGCAAAGCCAGAATTCTTGATTTTAAATGACCCTGATTCCAGTCAGACACAAATCAGAATAGGAAAATTTCTGTCTCTTAAAAAAACTGATGAGGATTATATTCCTGTGTTAATAGGGAATTTGCTCCTAGGCAAACTCTTCACATCCAGATTGGTAAGTAAAGTAAGGGGTGAGCTCGGCTTGTCCTACTCCATAGATTCATCTGTTCAACTCCTTAAGCATGGAGGGCTCTTTCTCATATCTACCTTCACAAAGAACGAAACCGTTGTTGAAATGTTAAGGATTTTAAAGAAGGAGGTGGAGTATTTTGTAAATTATGGAATAGAGGAAGAAGAGCTTGAAAGAGCGAAAAAATTTATTAAAGGAAGATTTCCATCCTCCATCCAGACAAACTCAGACCTCGCCGGGAAAATATCTGAAATAGAATTCTATGGTCTTCCAAAAGATCACATAAAAAATTTGCTGAGAAAAATAGATGAATTAAGCAGAGAGAAAGTTAACGAATCTGTGAGAAAGCACCTGAGACTGGAAAATTATTCAATTCTCGCATTGGGTAAGGCAGAGGAAATAGAAAAGCCTCTCTCCTTTTTTGGCAAATTTAATGTGAAGGAGTTAAAAGATGTATAAGATTAAACCTGTAAGTAATAGGAAGGAACTAAAACAATTTGTGAAAATGACATGGGAAATTTACAAGAATATCCCCCAATGGGTTCCTCCCCTAATAATTGATCAGCTTGAACTTCTTTCCAAGGAAAAGCACCCTTTCCACAAACATGCTGAGGTGGAGTATTTTATTGCGATGGATAATGGGAAAATAGTAGGAAGAATAGCAGGGCTCGTCAATCATAACCACAACAAGCTCTACAATGATAAAACTGGCTTCTTCGGATTCTTTGAATGCATAAATGACCAGAATGTAGCCAATCTTCTTTTTGAATCTGCTGAAAGCTATTTAAGAAAAAAAGGGATGGAAAGAATGATAGGTCCAATGAATTTCTCCACCAATGAGGAAATAGGACTTCTAATTGAGGGTTTTGAATACCCACCCGTAGTTATGATGTCTTATAATCCATATTATTACATTAGCCTCTATGAAAATTATGGATTAAAGAAAATAAAGGAGCTCTATGCATGGCAAGTCACCAAGGATACGGTCTCGCCAGAGAAGATAAAATTGATGGAAAGAATTATAAGAGAATTAAACACAGATAAAAGAATCAGAATCAGGAGTGTTAATATGAAAAATTTCAAAAGCGAGGTGGAAAAGATAAAATTAATCTATAACGATGCGTGGAGCGACAACTGGGGATTTGTTCCCTTCACAGATGATGAATTCTACCATCTCGCCAAAAAACTAAAACAGGTTGTTGACCCAAGGCTGGTATTCATTGTGGAATTCGAAGGGGAACCTATAGGATTCTCTCTTGCTCTCCCTGATATAAACAAAGCTCTTAAGAAAATAAATGGGAGGCTTCTTCCCTTTGGAATTTTCAAACTAATTAAAGAAGCAAAAAAGATAAAAAATATGAGAGTAATTACCATGGGTGTGAGAAAAGGATTCAGACTAAGAGGAATCGATGCTTATTTCTATTATTATACAATAACAAAAGGGATAGAATATGGATACTATGAAGCAGAAATGTCATGGATTCTCGATGATAATGCACCCATGAATCGTTTACTTGAACATCTTGGAGCTAAAATATACAAAAAATATGGAATTTATGGCAAAGAATTTTGAAATCCAATTTTTATAGCAAGCCCTGCCTCTTACACCATTCTATGGTTTCCTCTATCCCTCTTTCAAAATTGTAAAGAAAAGGAATATTCAGATGCTCAGTAACTTTCCTTGTATCGCAAATCCAGTGATACGCCTTCATCTCTCTAAATTTATCAAAAGTAAAAGAAAAAGTATCTCTTCTTAATTTATTCATGACCTCAGAAGCATAAGCTAAAGGATATATTAAAATGAGAGGCAGCCTGAGCTGAAAATGTCTTTTAGGCTTTAAAACTTTAAAAATTTTTTCCATTAATTCGCTCCAAGAAAGAATTTCAGAATGAGCAACATTAATAATCTCTCCTGACGGTAACTCCAGCAAACCTATGTCGCATATAGCTCTTACAAGATCCTTAACATAGCAAAGGGAAAAATATCTATCGACACCCATTATAGAGAAATTTATGCCTCTTTTTACAAGAGAGTAAACGGGAAGAAGATCCCTGTCTCTGGGTCCATATATAATTGGTGGCCTAAGGATTAAAACTCTCATGCGATTGGAAAATGAGAGAACCTCCATCTCTCCACAGAGCTTACTTCTCCCGTAATTGCTAATAGGAAGTGGTTCCTTACTTTCATTAGCAGGCTCATTTAAAGGTGAAGGACCAATAGCTGCAATAGAGCTTATATGAACAAAGCATTTCAATTTGGGATGGTTTATGGATAAATACTCCAGGAGGTTTCTCACACCTTTGCAATTTACTTCCATAAATTCACCTTTGTGAGTCTCTTTTGTAACACCACTCACATTGAACACAACGGATATATCCTCTGGAAGGGGAGGAAAATGAAAAAGATCCCCTTTTACATGCTCCACATCAAGACCTTTAAGCCACTTCAGTCTGTTAAGATCTCGAACAAGTGTGACCACTCTCCACCCTCTTTTGAGGCACTCCTCCACAAGATGGCTTCCGATAAAACCAGTCGCACCAGTTACAAAAACTTTCATGGATTTTGATTCTAAAATAAAATATAATATTATGCAAATGTTTGAGTTTTATTTTTATGGAGGTTAAAAAGATGAAGCTTTATGAGAAATGTGCAAGATTCTACGAAAGAGTTCAGGAGGAGATTAAAAGGATAGGTGCTTATCCTTATTTCACACCTATTGAGGCTGTGAAAGGGAATAAAGTTATTGTAGATGGGAAGGAAATGATCATGGTGGGTTCCAATAACTATCTTGGTTTATGGGATCACCCTGAAGTCAAGAAAGCTTCCCAAGAAGCCATCGAAAAATTTGGAGTAAGCACATGTGGCTCCAGGTTTCTCAACGGAACCAATTCTCTGCATGTGGATCTTGAGGAAAAACTTGCTGAATTCATGAGAAAAGAATCATGTCAATGTTTCAGCACGGGCTTTCAAACCAATCTTGGTGCTATATCATCCCTTGTGGGAAAGGACGATTTTATAATTGTGGACAGGGCTGTTCACGCTTCCATTATAGATGCTGCAAGACTCTCTTATGGAGAACTTATAAAATTTAAGCATAATGACATGAAAGATCTTGAACGAATTCTTACAGAGCTTCCCCAAAAAGCAGGAAAATTAATTGTTGTGGACGGTGTGTTTTCCATGGAAGGAGATCTTGCAGACATTCCTGGAATCGTAGAATTAGCAAAAAAATATGATGCAATGGTAATGGTGGACGATGCCCACGGAGTAGGAGTTCTCGGAGAAATAGGAATAGGGACTGTTGAGCATTTCAATCTCTTAGAGGAAGTGGATCTGATTATGGGCACATTTTCAAAATCTTTTGCCTCCCTCGGTGGCTTTGTCGTTGGTAAAAAGGAGGTAATCTCATACATAAAACATAACGCGAGAGCGTTAATTTTCAGTGCCAGCATTACACCAGCATCTGCTGCTGCTGTTTTGGCTTCTCTAAATATAATCCAGAGGGAACCAGAAAGAAGAAAAAGACTATGGGAAATAACTCACAGAGTGAAAAATGAGCTCAATTCAATGGGATTTGACACAGGGTTTACACAGACTCCTATAATTCCTATAATATTAAAGGATGATGAAAAAGCGTTCGCTTTATGGAAGGTGCTGAGGGAAATGGGAATCTTTACTAATCCAATTATATCCCCTGCGGTTCCACCTGGTAGAGCTTTGATAAGGACCTCTTACACTGCAACTCATACAGATGAAGAAATATCAATAGTTCTTGAAAGTATATATCGCGCAGGAAAATTGTTAGGGTTTATATAAAAGATGGAGCCAAAGGATTTTCTTATAACTTACAAAAAGGGTGAAAGCATATTCAGGGAAGGGGACCAAGCAGAAGAGATGTTTATAATCCATTCAGGAAAGGTAAGGATTTTCAAAAAAACAGACAACAAAGATGAAACCCTTGCCATTCTTGAAAAAGGAGATTTTTTTGGAGAAATGGGGATTCTGGAAAATCTACCCAGATCAGCCTCAGCAGAAGCAGTGGAGGATTGCGAGTTGATAAAGATAAATGTCGCTATGTTGGATGAGATGATGAGAAAGAACCCTGAAATCTCCATAAGAATTCTCAGAAATCTTGCATCTAAACTCCGGGAAACAGATGAGAAACTAATATTTCTTCTCTCCCAGTCAAAAGGAATATCTGAGTTACAAGAGAGTAAAAGGGAACCAATTCCAGAGAATATAAAAGCACGCCTTCTCGTGGAAAAAACAAGAAGATGGGTTCCTGTAAAATTTAAAGAAACATATATAGGAAGGAAAGATTTGACTTCTGGATTTGTTCCAGATGTGGATCTCACTGAAGAAGACCCCGAAAGATTCGTCTCAAGAAGACATGCCAAAATTGTATTGAAGGAGAACAAATTCTATATAACAGAGGAAATTGGAGCTATGAACGGAACCTTTCTCAACGGAGAGAAAGTGAATCCTGGAACATACTACCCTCTAAGAAACGGTGACGAAATCACCCTTTCCTTAATAACATTAATATTTTACGCAGATATACCTAAATGAACTTCTAAGCTGCGTAGGCGAAACTTATTTTTTTCTAGATGGGTTTTAAAGTTTCAATTGAATATTTTTTATAAATCCAATAAAGAGCTGGTCTTGACATAATTGAGTCTTTACTTTAAATTAAACTCTGTGCGGGCATAACTCAGCGGTAGAGTGTCAGCTTCCCAAGCTGAAAGTCGCGGGTTCGAATCCCGTTGCCCGCTCTATTTTTGATAAAAAAACCTCCGTGAGTTTTATGAATAAGGAGAATTCAAATTTCTTTTTAATAGTGGAAGAAAACCCCAATCCCGCTTCCTTTAATATGGCAACAGATGAAGCTCTATTAAATTATGTGTGCAAAAATAAAGGATTAACCATTCTAAGATTTTACAGATGGGGTGAGCCTACTCTTTCCATTGGTTATTCCCAGAAAGCTTCTGAAGTGGCTAATTTAGACTTTCTTTCCGAGGCTAAAATAGCCTTGGTAAGGAGGATAACAGGAGGGAAAGCTGTTCTTCATGAAGATGAGGTTACCTATTCCTTTTCCACTTCAGACCCCTTTTTTGTAGGAAACAAAACTGTTCTTGAATCATTTTATCTAATTTCTTCTGCATTGATAGAGGGCTTAAAGATTATGGGCATACCAGCTAATCTTTCTTCAAAAAAATGGGAAAATCTTTATAAAACAAATCTTCCTTGTTTTTCCTATCCCACAGGGAATGAAATCCTTGTTAACGGAAAAAAATTGATCGGCTCAGCTCAGAAAAGATTGAATGACGCCCTGCTCCAGCATGGGTCAATTCCTATAACCATGAACAAAGAAAAACTTGCAAAAGCTACATTTACACCCATACAAGTTTTAGAAAATAGTATAGCCACAATAAAGGAGGTGAGTGGTGAGACCGACATTTTTAAAATTGTTAATGCATTAAAATCAGGCTTTATTAAATTTTTTAATTGTAGCTTTCAGCCCTTTGATTTAAGCGAAATATCAAAGGAGTTAGAAAAATTAAGAATTGAAAAATATTCCAATCCTTTGTGGAATATAGGGAAAACGGAAGGAGTAAGATCATGATCACCATAAACGAAGATCAACTTGAAAATCTAATAAAGGAAACCAAGTTACTTGTTGTGGAATTTGGAACTGAATGGTGTGGTCCATGCAAAAAAATGAAACCGATACTGGAGGAATTAGAAAAAGAATTCAAGGAAAAAACTAATATTTGCTTTTTCGATGTTTCAAAATATCCCTCAAAAGCTTCAGAATTTGAAATCCTGAGTGTCCCTCAGATACTAATATTCAAAGATGGAAGTTTAAAGGAAAGGCTTCTCGGTGAGAAAAAAATGGACGAGATTAAAAAATCCATCGAAAAATTTATTTAATTTATTAATAATCCACTTTCTCAAGACAAAGTCCGCATGGATTTGCAGATGGAAAAGTAACATTTGTCTCCTTGTTTTCCAGCAAAATTTTTACTATCTCAGGCTCGAACTTCCTTTTTCCAATTTCAATAAGAAGGCCTACCATATTCCTCACCTGATATCTTAAAAAGCCACTGCCTTCAAATATAAATCTTATCTCTTCTCCTTCCTCTATAATCTCAGCTCTATAAATTGTCCTTAAAGTAGACGGAGAGGAAGAGCCGGAGGTAAAATTTCTAAAGTCATTTTTTCCTATGAAATATTTTATTCCCTCTCGAATCTTTTCAGTATCAAGAGCAAAAGGAACATGGTAAACCCATCTCCAGATAAAGGGTGAAACTACCAAGCCTGTGTAAATTCTATAAACATATGTTTTAGATTTGGCATGATATCGAGCATTAAAACCATCCTCTACTTCTTCCACATTCAATATTCTTATATCTCTAGGGAGAAGAGAATTCATAGCCCTTAGAAGAGAAATGGGTGCTATCTTAAGCGACATTTTGAAGCTTGCCACCTGTTCTTTTGCATGAACACCAGAATCAGTTCTTCCTGCTCCTATAACTTTCACATTCTCATACGATATTATCCTCAGAACTCTTTCAATTTCTCCTTGAATTGTCCTCTGCTCAGGCTGGAACTGCCATCCTTTGTAATCTGTTCCATCATACTGAATTGTAACTTTGTAATTGGGCATAAAGTCCAAAAAGTAATTTAAATTTTCTCCAGGGCTTGAGCTAAATCGTCAATAAGATCATTGGTGTTTTCAATACCTACTGAAATTCTTACGAGTCCTTCTGATAATCCAAATAGTTTCAGGTCCTCACTGCTATATTGCCTGTGGGTAGAAGATGCGGGATGTGTTAAAAGAGTGGCAACATCCCCGAGACTTACAGCGAGGATCATAACCTTAAGCTGATTCATTAACTTTTCGCCAGCTTCTCTTCCACCCTTCAGTTCGAAAGAGAGCATCCCACCAAAATCTTTCATTTGTTTTTTTGCAATTTCATGACCATCATGAGTGGGAAGCCCTGGATAGTAGACCTTTTCCACTTTCTCATGTTCGCTCAAGAATTTAGCAAGAGATCTTGCATTTATACAATGCTTTTCCATCCTTACTGCCAGGGTCTTCAATCCCCTTATCATAAGCCATGCTCCAAAAGGATCTATAACCCCTCCAAGCTCTCTTAGGATTTCCTTTTTTGCTTTCTCAATAAAATCGTGAGTTCCAACAAGAACACCTCCTACAGCGTCTGCATGTCCGTTTATATACTTTGTCGCTGAATGAAGAACTATGTCTGCACCCAAAGATAAAGGACTCTGAAGGTAAGAAGTCGCAAAAGTATTATCCACTGCGAGGGGTATTCCATATTTCTTAGAAATCTTAGCGCATTCGGCGATATCAACTATCATCAATGTCGGATTTGCAGGCGTTTCAATATAAAGCAGTCTTGTTCTTTCATTGATTAATTTTTCCATGTTCTGGTGAACAGGTTCTTTCACAAATCTTGCTTCAATTCCTACTCTCGGAAGGAAATTCTTGAAAAAATTGAAGGAACCACCATATAAAACTGACTGGGTAACCACATTATCTCCTTTTTTAGCAAGGGTAAATACCAAAGTAGCAAGGGCTGCCATTCCTGAGGAAGTTATCAATGCGCTTTGCCCTCCCTCCAGGAGGGCCATCATCTCCTCAAGATATTCTATAGTAGGATTTCCCCATCTTGTGTAAACATATCCTGGCTTTCTCTCTTCAAATACCTCCAAAGCTTGCTCAGTGCTCTCAAAAGAAAAGGTAGAACTTTGAAAGATAGGGAAGGAGACCGCCCTTGCTAAAGAATCCTTTCTTCCTGAACCATGAACACAAATAGTGTCCTTCTTTAAGTTATTTAAAATCTCTTTTTTCATGAATCCTCCTTATTTATTTATTTATTTAAAAATAAAATTGCTTTCTTAACCGCATCTTCAGGAGTTTCGGCTTTTATAACCCCATCTATTTTCCATGTCTCTATGCCAATAACTTTCTTTCCAAAGATATTTGCATAAGAAATCTCGGAAAGAGTTCCATATTTGCCATTCACTGCTATAATCACATCTGAGTTTAGAACCACCATCATGTTTCTTGCATAAGATATACCAGTGGGAATAGGTATATCTATGTATTTATTAGCATCCTCTTTATAAATTCCAGGAAGGATTCCTATGGTAATCCCTCCGTTTTCCTTGGCTCCTTTTGATGCTGCCTCCATTACACCTCCAAGACCTCCACATACAAGGATAAAGCCATTCCGAGCAATCTCTCGTCCTATCTCATACGCAATTTTGTATGTTCTTTCATCAATTTCGTTTCCTCCTATAACTCCTACCCTAATAGAGTTTCTAAGACTCATATAACCCTCTTTATTTTTATCAATCTTTTCTTCCAATAATCATTCAAAACTTCCCTTCTGATACCAGTAGAGGAAGCATGGATAAACTTTCCTTCTCCTTCATAAATACCCACATGTAAAGTTTTTTTTTCTACTCTAAAAAAAATAAGATCCCCCTTTTCCGCTCTTTTTAAAGAGACAGTTCTACCTGTTTTAAGAAGTCTATCAGTTGATCTGGGTAGTAGTATCCCCTCCTTCTGAAATATATAAAATACAAAACCACTACAATCAAAGCCAGAAGGATCAATGCCTCCATTTTTATAAGGACAGCCAATGTAACTCTCTGCTCTATTGACAATATTGTCTCTCAAAGATGTGCTTCTTTTCGGAAATGTAGCGCAGGAAAGAAAAATTAAAAATATAAAAAGCGTAAGAAATATTTTTTTTCCATAAAACATCAATAGATTTTTTATATCATAGGGAACTGATATTTTCAACCAATGACTTCTTATGTGCTTAAAGGAAATCTTTTAACTCAGCAAGAAGAGCGGAAAGTCTTGTATTTCTTGTGTATGGTTTATTGTTTCTTATTGCGATGGAAAGAGCTCTTTTAGAGCCCACAAGAACAGCAAGCCTTTTCGCTCTGGTTAACGCTGTATAAAGAAGGTTTCTTTGAAGCATTATGTAATGCTGGGTCAGTATTGGCATGACACATGCTTCATATTCGCTTCCCTGAGATTTATGGACTGATATGGCATAAGCGAGCACTAACTCATCCACCTCATCTTTCTCATATCTCACTTCCTTATCGAAAAACACTGTAATTCCATTTTCATCAATGGATAAGACCTTCCCTATATCTCCATTATAGACCTCTTTTACATAGTTATTCCTGACCTGCATAACTTTATCTCCCACCTTGAAAGAAAACCCTGGATATACCTTTCCATTAGGGTTCAGTTTTTCTTGCAAGACTTTGTTAAAGTTGTCAACCCCTGCTATCCCTTTATAAAGAGGAGCTATCACCTGGATCTGAGAACTCATGGGATCAAGAGATAATTTCTCAGGGATTTCTGAGAAAATAAGAGATATAATTTTGTTGAATGCTTCCAACTCGTTTTCCTCACTTATAAATACAAAATCTCCCCCGGGCTGAGAAGGAAGATATGGAAAACCTCCTTTTCTTATCCTATGACTGTTAACCACGATAAGACTCTCCCTTGATTGTCTGAATATTTCTTCCAGCTCTATCACTTTAATTACCCCTGATAGAATAAAATCTTTAAGTATATTACCTGGACCCACAGAGGGTAGCTGATCTTTATCACCTACAAAAATAAGCTTAGTCCATGGCGGAATAGCCTTCATAAAATGATACATTAAAGGCACATCCACCATAGATAATTCATCCACAATTACCATATCTGCTTTTAATGGATTGGAGTCATTTTTAAAAAAAACATTATTTTCCGGTCTATATTCGAGAAGCCTGTGAATTGTTTTTGCTTCCTCTCCAGAGGTCTCAGAAAGTCGCTTAGCAGCTCTCCCTGTGGGAGCACAGAGCAAAACTTTCTTACCCAGTCGACGATATATATTTATAATGGCACGAATTATTGTAGTTTTACCTGTTCCTGGTCCTCCTGTTAAAATCATCACTTTTTCTTTTATAGAACTTTCTATGGCTTCAATCTGTTTTGGTGCAAATTTTATTCCCATTTCAGATTCAGATTCTTCTATATACTTTCTTATCTCTATAGAAAATGGCGGGATGGAAAATCTTAAATTTTCAATTATTCTCTTCGCTATCTCTCTTTCTGCCTTGAAAAAGAAAGGCAGATAAAGTGCTTCTCCTGATTCTGTTTCCTCTCTCACCACTTTCCCTTCTTTTTCAAGTTCATCGAGCAAATATCTTAAGGTCTCAAAATCTTCCAGCTCTAATTCCCTGACAGCTCTTTCCAAAAGCTGGTTTAAATATGAAAAAAGGTGTCCTTCCTCCAGATCTTTCCCCATTAAATAAAGGAGAAGAGCTTTCGCTCTTAAAGGGGATTTGGGATCAATTCCTGAAGAAAGGGCTATCCTGTCAGCAATTCTAAAGCCAATTCCATAAATATCATCTGCAAGTTGATAAGGATTTTTCTTTATCACGCTTATAGAATCATTGCCATATTCATGGAACACTTTCATAGCCATTTTGGCTGTGAGACCAAGCTCTTGAAGCTTTATAAGAATATAGCTCTTTTCCCTGTGTTCTTTCCATGATTCGATAATGGACTCTATCTTCTTTTCTCCTATTCCTTCCACTTCTGCAAGTTTTTCTGGCATCTTGGATATTATCTCCATCGTTTGTGCTCCGAATCTATCAATTATTCTTTTGGCAAGTTCTGGACCTATTCCCTTTATCAGACCTGAGGAAAGGAATCTCTTAATACCCAATTCAGTGGAAGGAGTCATAATTTCGTAATTTTCAGCTTTAAACTGCTCCCCCCATTTTTCAGATTTTACCCACCTCCCATAGATTAAAATCGATTCACCAGGGATAAGTTCAGGGAAATTCCCTACCACCACAACTCCTTTTTTAAGATTTTCGTCCTTTATTTTCAAGACTGCGTAACTGGATAAAGGGTTGTAAAAAATTACTTTTTCAATGATCCCCTGAATTTTATCGAGCATTCGAAAACCCAATGGGAAAATTTCGAAACTTAGACTCTAAGAAAATGGTGGGCGATGCAGGATTTGAACCTGCGACTTCTACCGTGTGAAGGTAGCACTCTACCCCTGAGTTAATCGCCCACATTTTATTATTTTAATAGATTTTTTAAAAAACTGAAAGTTCGTTCTTGAGGATGAATCGTATCTTCTCCAGCTCAAACCTCGCCCTTCCCAAATTACCGTCCTTTCTCATTGCATAGAACAGGATGTAGTTTTCGTTAATGATTTTAACAATGAAAATAAATTCTTGATGAGCAAAAGTGACTTCATTTATTGAACCAAATTTTGAAAGCTCAGGCCTTAATTTAAGCATGTTTATAATCGAAGCTATCTCCACGGCAACGGATTCGACATCTATTTTTTCATCCCAACTAACTTTCTCCACTGTTATGCCATCAGAGTCCATAATCAATATACCTGACGAGGAAAAAACTTTTTCCTTTATAGTTTGTAAATAAGACTGAAACAACTTAAGACCTACCCTGTTTTATCAATGAAATTTTCTCCAATAGTTTCTCTAAGAGATTTATATAATTAGAATAGTATACAGATTTTTTAACCTTCTCCTCTAATGCCTTAGCTTTTTCTAAAAATGATTCTTCGTTTTTTATCTCGTATAATTTATAATACGTTTCAATTGCCCTATCCACCAAACCCTGCTTCAAGTAAATCTCTGCCATGGTGGGGGTTATGAAAGCTGGCTCCTCCTCCGCCTTTTCTTCCTTCTTCTTTTTCATCATGATAGCAAAATCTTCTGAATCAATCCTTTTAGTTAAAAATTCCGATTCATCGAGAACCTCTCTGCTCTCAGCAGATTCTTCTCGAATCATAGTCATGCTCTCCCCTTTCAATTCCGCTGATCCTCTCTCTATTACCGACTCCTCTTCAGGTAAGGAAACAGGCTCTAATTTTTCTGATTTTTCTATGATCTTGTTTATTTCCTTTAATTGATCTGCAATTTCTTCGTCGAAAGGATTAAAAAAGAAAAGTTTCTCGAGAGCATCCTTGGCACATTTAAAATCCTTCTTTTTTAAACAGGTTTCATAAAGAACTCTGTAAGCGGGAGAACTATCAGGAGCTCTCTTGATAACCTCATTTATTCTTGAAAAGGATTCATCCAATCTTCCAAGTTTAAGCAAAATCTCTGACAAAAGAATTTGAGCTGAAATTAAGTCAGGCTGTTTTTCCAGTCCTTTCAGACATGCTTCAAGAGCTTTCTCAAAGTTCGATTCCTCCTTGTATGCCTCTGCGAGATAGAAAAAATTCTTTGGATCAGGATTGAATTTTGCCCTTCTCTCGAGTTCTTCTATTTTTGTAGACATATCAACAGTGTAATCCAATTTTCTTCAAAAAACTAATATAGGGATTTACATAAACTTGGCCAACTGAAGTCTGTCTTGAGAGAAATAGGGATATAACTGTAAACTGACATATTAGGACTCGGTGGAGAAGCCCATTTTGCTAAAACATAGAACGAAGTGATGTAATAGTAGTATTCCTCTTTGGATAGATTATCAGAGGGAACAAAGTAAGAAAAGGTTTTTCTACAATATTCATAGAGATCCGGTCCTGTGTAGGTTATATGAATATATCCTTCGGCATCAGTATATGCTATATATTTAAAATTTCCGTAAAAGTTTCCCAAATCAGCAGTTCCACTGCCTTCCTCTTCCTCTTCACTAGTTAAGTTCTCGTACTGATCGTATGTCCTCTTGAGGAGTATAAACTTCCAAACTGTTTCGAAATAAATGGGTGCACCAACAATTGGTCTTCCTGAGAAATCGTAGAGCCTCACCCTGATTTGCACTGTATTTGGTGTGGACCCAACCAACAATGTAGAGGGGGATGCTTTACCTTCAATAATGTAGGATAGCGTGGAGGGACCACTTATGGGAGGTTCCACAACTTCATCTCTTTTACATGACACAAAAAGGAGAAAAAAAGTTAATAAAGGGATTAAAATATTCTTCATCTACCACCTCCTATTCAAGGCAATCAGCATCAGAGTTAAGCCAATCTCTAAAATGAACTGAAAGTCTACCTGAGGCAGTTACTTTATTCCCCGCCATATCCTCTCCATAAAAATCAATTATTGCTATAGCCTCAATTGCATTGTTTGTATTTGCTAATTCTATAAGGGGCGATTCTTCTTTTGCAGTAGTTCTAACAATGTCAAAACTCCAGCTAACTGTGCCATTAACAGGAACATAAACATCCATAGCACCCTCATAAGAATACGGAACATCTACTCCTTCCACATTTCTTCCATCTGTCCTTATATATCTCACCCTGTATCTGTAAACTCTTATATCATTGTAGAATGTGGGAGTTCTCGTGGGACTTAGAAGTTTAGCGGTAAATGTTACTTTTGCAAGATCTCCAATAACATAGTAGCATTTTCCAGAAGGGGGATTAATCACAACATCAGACTCAAGAGCTGAGGTATCCTCTGTTTTCTTCGGCATACTTATGCCCACCACTGACTCAATTACAAGAACAGATGCAGAACGAGTCTTGTTCTCGAGAACATTGCAGGAATTAAAGATTAGTAAAAAGAGAATAGATAGAACTAATATTGGGGTTTTTTTTGCCATCTTACCTCCTAAGTTTTAATGATTTTAGGAGTAATAAATATCAATAGTTCTTTATTCAAAACATTCTTTGACATTCCCTTGAATAGATTTCCAATTATAGGAATCTTGGAAAGACCCGGGACTGTGTTCATGGTGACAGTATCTTCTATTCTATAAATTCCTCCGATCACAGCAGTTCCTCCATCTTTCACAAGAACAGTTGTTTTGGCGCTCTGAGTTATAATAGGAGGTATACCTTGCACAAGATTTGCAAAATCAGCAGCATCATTTCTAATCTCAATAGTCATTATAATTGTCCCTTCTGCTGTGATCTGAGGAGTTACATGGAGTTCAAGAGCAGCGTTAACATATCTTGTAGTGACAGTGTTGTTTGCCACTGTTTGAACTGGGATCTGTCTACCTTGAAGAATTTCTGCGGTTTCATTATTTTGGGCTGAAATTTTTGGTGCTGAAAGAATCTTTCCCTGACCAGATGTTTCAAGAGCAGTCAAAGCTATGTCCAGTCTGAATGTATCCACTATGTTTCCAAGGGAAATCCCAAGACCACTGGAGAATGCAGGAGCAGGAAGATTAACTGCATATCCATCCAGAGGATTGGTCAATCCTCCCTCCCTTACTCCAGCGCCATCCAGAATAATGGAGTTGGGAAATTTAAGAGAGGTTTGATTTCCATATGCAGCATCCGCCGCAGCAAAAAATCCCCATTGAATACCAAGATTCTTTGTATAATTTGTGTTAATTTCTACTATCCTTGCTTCAATGGAAACCTGTGGAATAGGTGCATCCAGAGTCTCGATTAACTTATCTATTACACTCACTTTGTCAGGGATATCGGAAATGATCAAAGTATTTGTTCTCTCATCAATTATTATTTCTCCTCTTTGAGAAAGCTGTTTCTGTAAAATTGGTTGAACAGCTCTCGCCTTTGCATAACTTAAGGTTCTTGTTATTACTTTGAGCTCGCCTGCGAGTTGTTGAGCTTCTTTTAATTTCCTCGCTGCTTCTTGCTCCCTTGTAAGGGTTTCTATTTTGGCTATCCTCAATACATTCCCTTCCATTACTGAGCCCAAACCGTTCGTTTTGAGTATTAAATCAAGAGCCTGATCCCATGGAATCTGGATAAGTTCGCAAGTTACTCTTCCAGTTACACCAGGGTCAATAATAATGTTTATATTGGCTACTGTGGCAATAAACCTCAAGAAATCTCTAATATCTGCGTCTTTGAATCTGAAGGTGAATTTGTCTCCTCTGTATACCTTACTCTCTTCAGTGATTACCTTTGGTTGGTAAATATCCTTATCAGGTTTCTGAGGTTCTTCCTTTGGTTTTTCCTCTACTTTTTCCGTTTTTGGCTTCTCCACTTTAGGAGGAATCTTTGGAACTTCTACTTTTTCTTCTTTTTTCTCCACAGGTGGAGAAACCTGGACAGGTTGAAGAGCTTCAACTTTATCCTCTTTTTTTGGAGCCTCTGCTGTTGCTTTCTCCTGTGCAGGTGGAACTTTTCCTGAGAATACAGTTATAAGAATCCCCTCAGATACCCTCTTAACATTATATTCGGGAATCTTACCCACCACATCCATAACCACCCTGGTGACATAAGGAGAAGTTCTATTCTGTGCAACTCTTACCGATTTTAAAACATCGCTACTTCTCACAGGCAACAAACCCCTGGCACATAGATTCTTTGCCTCTATAAGATCCACCACAATCCTGTTGGGATTTTCAAGAGTAAAATCTTCAAACTTGTTAAGATTTTCTCCTATTACAAGAATTTCCACTCCTTTTTCAAAAGGATTAACTTTCAAATCCTTAACCTGAGATATTTCCAATTTTTTCTCTTCCTTGACTGAACTGGATGGTTTTTCAGCAGGGACTTGGGGAGAGGATGGGAGCTTCGTAGCAGGAACATTCTCTGGGTTGTAAAAGTCTACCAGCACACCGTCCTTTTCTGTAGAAACTTTGTAGGGAACTGGCTTAATAAGAAAGAAATTGGCAAGAATCCCTTTCTCTTTTTCCTGTAAAACCAATTTCTTAACCACTGCGGAATTTACATGGTATTCTCTCGGGATATCCTTCAAGCTTGCTTGATGGAGTTCCATCTTAACAAGGAGCAGGTCTGAAGGATCATTGTAAATTGGAGGGAGAGGAATAAAGGAAGAGGTTTTAAAAACAAATACAGTTTTGTCACCTCGATTGTCAAATGTAACTTTGTTTATGCTTACATTTTCCTTCTGTTGAGCGAGAGAAATAAAGGTGAGCATAAGAATAGCGGTTAAGAAGAAAAGATTTTTTCTCATTTTCCCTCCTCTTCAGGGCTTAATTTTTTAACTATATCTTCATAATTTTTTAACAATCCAGGTCTCTTTAATTCTCTCCTAAAAACCACTGTGTTTGCCTCTATTGATAAAACATACCCATCGAAAAGTCTATCTCCTTTCTTCAAAAAATAAGGCATCCCATCAGGACCTGTAACTATAGCCCAGTACTGTCCCTTTCCATATGATATACCAACAACCTCAAGCTCTCCTATAAGAAGAGCTTCTTCACCTGTTAATGCTGCTATTCTTTCCTTTTTTTGTTCTCCTGCAAGAAGATCAATAAATGGATCTCTTCTTCCCTCGGGATTGTAAACATAATCACCAGGAGGATTTTCATCCTCAGACGGTGTAGCAACCTCTCTCTTCTGTGGAGACTGTTGCTGAGGGAAAATCAAAGTTGGAAATAAAAATATAAATAATGTAAATAATATTAGATATTTTCTCATATAGTTTCCTCCTTTTCCTCCCTTGGTGCCCTTCTTCTCGGAGCAGGCGGAGGCGCTGGGGGTTTTTCATAAGCAATGTATGTAATGGCATCCCATGTTATGGCTATGCTTCTCAAAGAGGTCTGTCTGGGCAATGAGTTTATCACAATATTGTCCACATTGAATATTTTCTTATATCTACTTAAATGGTCCAGAAAATACCCAAAGTCATGATAATTTCCTGTCATACTAATGGAAAAGGGCCATTCTATATATAAATCTTTCTGCACCTCTGGTTTAGGAGTGAATTTGGAGATCTCAAGTCTGTAATTGTAAGCAAGGGATTGGATTTTCTTAATTATGTCACTTACATCCTTTCTTTCAGGAAGAATCTCTCTAAGAGCTTTAAGTTTCTCATCAAGAAATGCCACTTCTCTTTTAAGTCTTTCTGCTTCTATTTTTCTCTTTTCAGCTTTCTCCACCTCTTCCTGAACAGTTTTTCTCTGCTCTTTCACTGAGTTTAGAGTGTCAATCTGACCCTTAAAATACAAGAAATAAGCTACTATAAGTAGCAAAACATTGAAAGCCACAAAAACCCCTAACTGAGCAAGAGGAGATAATTTTCTTAAACCCATAACTCACCTCTTATCCATAGAGAATTTAGACTCAATAGTAAAGTCAAATACTCCTTCTCCCTGAGGCGAAGGGCTCATGGTGGAGTCTTTGAGAGCCACATCCTTGAAAAAGCCGGTAGATTCGAGTTCCGAGATAAAATCCGCAATTATGTTATTGGAGAACGCTCTTCCTGAAATTGTTACCTTGCCCTCAGAAAAACCCATTCTTTTAAGCCACAGCCCATCTGGAACTTTTTTGCTTACTTCGTCAAGTAATCTCACAGGAATTTTTTGCTTCTCCTTTAGAGCCTCTATTATTCTTATCTTCTCTTCAAACACTCTCTTCTGCGCATTAAATTTCTCAATATCTGAAAGCACCCCGGCAAGCTCTTTCTTTTTTATTTCTAATTCCTCTAACATTCTTCTCTCGGCTTCGATACCTCTGGTTATTCTTAAATGTATTAAAAGAATCACAACTAAGGTCAGGATAAGAAGAAGAACAAAAAACGATGTGTGAATTTTTTCCTTTTTCTCAGGTTTTACAGTGATTAAAGGTCTTGCTTCTTTTTTCTCAACTCTCAATAAATTTATTTTTATCATGGCTAATCTCCTAATTTTCTTAATGCGAGCCCCACCGCTACACTGAAAACAGGTGCCATTTCCATGAGAAAATCTTTATCGTAGAGCTTCTCGTTGAAATGGATATTTCTAAAGGGATTAAATAGCTCCACAGGACAATCAAATTCTTTGCTAAGGAAGCTTTGAAGTCCAGGTAATTTTGAAGATCCGCCACTTAAAATGATCCTTTCAATTCTTTTGTCAGTGTAAGTGAGTCTCAAAAAATCAAAAGTCTGAGCTATTTCTTTTCGCAGATCATTGAATCCTATCTGAATAAGTGGCTGAATAACAGCAGGGGAAATACCATCAACGGAGTTCCCTCTCTTTAAGCTCTCTGCTTTCTCAAAAGTTAAAGAAAATTCTTTCTGGATTAAGTCCGTGAAATAGTTACCACCAAAGGAAATGTCTCTTATTAATAGAGGCATTCCAGAAGAAACTATGTTAATGTTAGTGATAGAGGCACCAATGTTAATAAGAACTACCACTCTGTCCCTGTACATTTCATAATTCACTTCAAAAGCATTCTGAAGAGCGAGTCCATCCACATCCATAAGCACCACATTTTTACCAGCTTGAACCACAGCTGCAGAGTAAAGGTTAATTCTCTCCTTTTTGGCAGCGGTGAGAATAATATCCATCTTGCCTTGTTCTGGAGAAGTGCTGAGAATGAAATAATCAAGATTTACATCTTCAATTGGCAGTGAAATGTGATGTTTCGCTTCCCATTGAATCGACTCTTCCAGTTCCTCGGGGCTCATCAAGGGTAAAATTATTTTTTTGATGCTTACCGCGCTACCTGAGATGGAAATTGCTACATTGGTGTTTTTCACTCGAAGCTCAGCGAAGAGTTTTCTTATTGCATCTGAAACACTTGTAGAATCCATAATAGTGCCTTCAACAATAGCTTGCTGAGGTAGGGGTTCATAGCCGAGGGCTGTCAATTCGTAAACTTCCTCCTGCTTTTTCAGCTTAGAACTAAGTTCTACAAGCTTTATCGCACTAGAGCCCAAATCTAAACCTACTAAATTCTTCTTTTTCCCCATGCCTAACACATCAAATCTCCTTCATTTCATTATTCTTACTTTCTTTGTATCAGAAAAAAAAACCTTTGTCAAGTGTTTCTGAATTTTTAGGTCTAAAATTGCCTTATCAATTGATTAAAAACCAAAAACTCCCACCTTGAAATCTAATAATTACAGTGATTTCTATCTCAAAACACCAAATTTATGCTTGATTTTTCTGAATTTTTCATACTCAATTGGCTGATCTTTCTCTTTAAATCTTGGTAATTTCGATATCGCTTTAAACCAAGTCTCTGCCATTAACTGATAACCCTCCTCATTTGGATGGTTGTGACCTGAGTAAAGAGCTCTCCATCCACCCTTTTCCTCTGGATAACTCATAAAAGCATTGTAGTGATCAACAAAAGGAATTTTATGATTCTCAGCGATCTTAGGAATTAACTTGTTTACCTCCTCTATTCTCCAGTTTAAATACTCTGCAAATGAGGTCTTAGGTATAAGATTTGCAATCAAAGGTTTCATTCCATAGGAAATCGAAATTTTTACCATTTCTTCAAGATTTTTAGCAGTAAACCACGCTGGATATCCTCTCGTGACATCATTCGTGCCTTCCATAATGAGAATATATCTTGAAGGATCACTCTCTATAACGCTTCTAATTCTTGAAAGTCCTCCTGGTGTCTCCTCTCCTGGTATCCCTCTGTTCAAAACTTTCACTTTTTCTGAGAACTCCTCTTTTAAAAGCCTTTCCAGCCTTGGAACATAGCCTTCTGCTTCCGGTTTATAATCCACCATCCCATATGTTATGCTATCTCCAAAAGCGATGAAAGAGTTAAAATCCATTTCAAAAAGCTCAATATCTAAATTTCTCTTTTCTGAAAAACCATTTAAACTTTCTAAATAAAATTTACCATTTTTGTAACTTTTCCAGAAAATATTAAATGGGTCAAGGGAAATAGAAGGTTCTATATCCTGAGCATCGTTATCCGTGAGCCTTTCTACAGGAGAAAAAGTTTCTCCATCCCATTTTGTCAGATATATTTCCCAGTCCCCACCTTCAAATCCAGACCAAAGAATCCAGATAATATTCCATTCGTCCTTTTTTTCACAAAGAAAATATGAAGGAAAAGGAAAAACCTTGTTAAAAATAAGATTATTTTCTTTAACAAAAGAGTAAAAAACTCCGTTCGGGGATGGCAATAAAAGTAAAAGTCTGCCTTTTCTATCCCTCTCAATTAATGGCTTAGATAGCTCAAAAGGGAAATTTAAAAAATACTGTCTAAATTTTTCATCTAAATAAAGGATAAGAGACTGAACATCTCTGTTCCGATTCACCCATATAACCGATGGAGAACTCTTCTGGAAAAACAGATAAGGGTCATAATTAAATCCCGCAAAACCCTTCGAAAGATTCTTTATTGCTATATATTCCTCTCCTCTTTTTTCCAAAAGAAAAATTTCATTCTTCCCATTTACGGGAATATCTATCACGGCAAATCTCTTATTCTCTTTTACCTCCAGGTTCTCCGCGGAAAATAAGGAAAGAATAGACAAAAAAAATACAAAGAAAATTCTCAATATAAATGGCATCTTATATATCTCCCATCTATAAATTTTAGCACTGGAGGTTGGTGGAAACAAGCATTTATCTTAAAGGCACAACGAGAAGAAAATGGACAGCCCTGATCTTCTTTCTCATAATTTCCAGCAATCTTAGGTGAGATCAGAAACTTTGTGTAAGGGTGAAAAGGATGATCAAGTATCTCTGCAACACCGCTTTCCATTATCAAACCTTTATAAAGGATAACGATATAGTCCGAGCAGTTCTTAATTGTATTGAGATCATGGGATATAAAAAGAAATGTCATTTTTCTCTTTTTTCTGAATTCGAGAAGGAAATCAAGTATCTGAACCCCTGTTATCACATCCACATAGGAAAATGGCTCATCAAGAATCAGAAAAGAAGGTGATAAAGATAATGCCCTCGCTATAGTTATCTTCTGTTTTTCTCCTCCGCTTAGCTCAAATGGTTTTTTATATTTTAAATCCCTATTTATACTGAGTTCTTCGAGTAAAGAATCTATTTTTGCCCCCATCTCCTTCTTTGAGCAAATGGAATAATTCAAAAAAGGTTCTTTTAAAAGAAAATCAATGCTCTTTTTAGGGTTGAGAACCCTTCCCGGATCTTGAAAAACAATTTGGACTTCTCTCCACAATAAATACTTATTTACAGAATTATCGATAATTCGCCCTTTGAAATACAACCTTCCAGAAGTTGGATTTTCCAAGAAGGAAGAAATCATAGCTATGGTTGACTTACCTGACCCAGATTCTCCAACTATAGAAGTTATAGAACCCTCTGGAATAGAGAAACTAATTCCATTTAAAGCCCTGACAATTAATTCGCCAAATATACCCTTCCTTTTATAAAATTTTTTAACATCCGAAAAACTCATAATTTCATTCATGGAAATACATCCAGCATCTTACCCTTCTACCATTATTTTTTTCAATAATCGGTGGAGGGTCTTTACACAAAGAAAATTTGAAGGGACATGAGTGAAAAAAGGGACAAAATTGAGTATCCTTTAATTCTGAGAACACAATCTTTCCATAAGAAGTTTTTCTAAGAAGAAAACATGAATAAGGATGGAGAGGTTCAGAAAAAAGATCCTCTGTATCTCCATATTCCACAAGGGAACCTTTGTAAAGAATCCCTACTTTCTCTACAATTTCCTTTAACAGATCTATTTTATGAGTCACAAAAACAAGACTTCTCTCGTTCTTTTTAAGGTTCTTTAATATGTTCATAATTTGTTTTTCATGAACATTATCAAGGGATGAAGTAGGCTCATCTGCAAGGATAATTTTGGGTTCCACAATAAGGGCAAGAGCTATGCCTAATCTCTGAAGCATCCCTGAGCTAAGCTGAAATGAATAGGATTCTAACAATTTTTGAGGGTCATCGAGTCCTAAAATTTCCAGATAATAATAAATCCTATCTTTAATGACAGAGTATTTTTCCAATTTGTGGGAGAGAAGAAGCTCTACTATTTGAGGGAAAATTTTCCTTAAGGGATTAAAATAAAGATGAGGTTCCTGAATAATCAAAAAAATTTCTTTACCTCTTATTTCTCTAATCTCTTTTTCTTTTCTACTGAGCAAATCTTTTCCATTGAAGAAAACATTTCCCTCTTTCACCTTTGCATTCTCTGGAAGGAGTTTCAAAATAGAGCGAAGAAGCGTGGTCTTTCCGGAACCTGTTTCTCCTGCCAATCCCACCCACTCATTGTCTTTTATTTCGATATTTACATTTTTCAAAACTTGATTTTCAAGCCCATCTTTCACAAAAGAAACGCTTAGATTCTCAATCCTCAATCCCATTAAAGGATATTTTTACTATGTTGATAAACTCCGAAAACTTCCTTCAAAGATAGAACAATCTCTCCAAGAGTAGCATTTTTACGAAGAGCATCAAGAACATAGGGGATCAAGTTTTCCGTGGTATTTGCTGCTTTTTTAAGCTTATCAAGTGAGAACTTCACTGAATTGATATCTCGAGTTTTTTTAAAACTCATCAATCTTTCTTTTTGACTCTTCTCTATCTCTGGAGAAATAATTACAATGTCAGGCTTTTGTTCTTCTTCCTCTGTAAACATGTTCACTCCTACAACAATATCCTCCTTACTTTCGAGTCTCTTTTGAGCTCTGTAGGCACTGTTGGATATCTCTTCCTGAATCCATCCTTTCTCTATGGCTTTGACAGCTCCTCCAAGCTTCTCAATTCTATCCAGGTATTCAAACACTCTCTTCTCTATCTCATTGGTTAGATACTCCACATAGAATGAACCTCCCAGAGGATCGGCAACAAGAGGTATTGATGTTTCATATGCAATTATTTGTTGTGTCCTGAGAGCAATCTTCACCGACTTTTCAGAGGGAAGTGCCAAAGCTTCGTCAAGAGAATTTGTATGAAGGGACTGTGTCCCACCCAGAACAGCAGAAAGAGCCTGGAGCGAAACCCTTATTATATTATTCTCAGGCTGTTGATAAGTCAAAGTTGAGCCCGATGTCTGGGTATGGAATCTCAACATACATGATCTGGGATCAGAGGCTTGAAATTTATTTTTCATGATCTTTGCCCAGATTCTGCGTGCTGCTCTAAATTTAGCTATTTCCTCGAAAAAGTTGCTATGAGAAGCAAAGAAAAAGGATATTCTTGGAGCAAATTCATCCACATCCATTCTTCTGGAAAGTTCCTCCACATAAGCAACCGCATCAGCAAAGGTAAAAGCAAGTTCCTGAACCGCTGTGGCTCCTGCCTCTCTTATATGATAACCACTCACACTTATGAAATTCCACTGGGGAACATTCTTACAACAGAATTCGATCAAATCTCCTGTGATTCTCAAGGATGGTTGTGGAGGAAAAATATAAGTGCCTCTTGCAATATATTCTTTGAGAATGTCATTCTGGATGGTTCCTTTTAAATTTTTCCAATCTATCCCTCTACTCTCTGCAATTAAAAGAAACATAGGGAAAATAACAAACGCTGTGGCATTAATTGTCATAGATACAGAAACCTCTCCAAGGGGAATGTCTTTGAAAAGAATCTCCATGTCAGGTATTGAACTAATAGCCACTCCAACCCTTCCCACTTCCCCAGAGGATAGGGGATTGTCTGAGTCCAGCCCTATTTGGGTGGGCAAATCAAAAGCCACGGATAGACCTGTCTGACCATGTTCAAGAAGGTATTTGTATCTTTTATTGGACTCCTCAGCACTTCCAAAACCAGCATATTGCCGCATTGTCCATAGTTTCTTTCTGAACATATCTCTGTGAATACCCCTTGTGAAAGGAAATTTACCAGGCTCACCTAATTCTTGCTCAAAATCTATTGCCTTTATATCCTCTGGAGAAAAAAATTCCTTTAAAGGAATTCCCGAAGAAGTTATAAAATCTTTTTCTTTCTTCATAATGGAATTATAATATAAAAAATGTAAATTTAATCAAGTGGAAGCAAAAAATGAACAAAAAAAGAAAAATCGTTGAGTTTTATGAAGGGTTCAAGTCAGAAGAACTCCCTGTCAAATTCTGGTTCAAGGAAGAAGAAATATATGTAAAAAGAATTATTTCCTCAGCATATTTGGGTTCTACAGACCCCGAAAAATTAATGGACAGATGCTTTGAAGTGGAGGGGAACAATGGAAAAACTTATAAGATTTTTTATGTTTCAGAAATTGAAGAATGGATTATTCTTGAGAAAATTTAATCCCTCATTGGTTTTATCTCTCTTATTTCCTGCTCTGCTCTTATCTCAAGATACTTTAATAGAGTCTTTTCGCTCTTTTCCCATAACTTTAAATCCTCTTCTTGCCACTGACGAGGTAAGCATATCTATTGCGGACAAAATATTCAATGGTCTCTTCACCCTGGACAAAGACGGAAAAGTGGTTCCTGATCTTATCAAAAGATGGCGTCTTCAAGGAAATTCAATTGTTTTTGAATTAAAGGAAAATGTTTACTGGCACGATGGCAAAAAAATTTCTACGGACGATGTAATTTTTACATGGAAACTAATGAAAGACCATTCTTTTCAGTACCCCTATAGAGCAGATATAGATTTTATAAAAGAAATTGTTCCTCTGGATTCCATGAGGGCAAAAATAATTATGGCAAAGAAGGTTGCACCCTTTCTCTTATATATGACATTTAAAATTCTTCCTGCTCATGAAAAAGAAAAGTGCAGAAGGAGTGATATAATGCTTCCGGGAACAGGACCCTATAAATTCCACGAAATTAAAATAAATCAGCACTTGCTCCTGAAAAAATTCGAAAAATATTTCAATGGGGAGCCTAAAATTCCATTTTATAAACTCACAGTAAACACAGATCCCATATTAAACCCTATAAAATTGCTAAAAGATGAGATTCATTTGGGAGAGCTGGAACATGATGTTTACAGAACCATGGTCAAAAACCAGGAATTCAATTCTAAGGTTAATGTAATACAATTTATGAAAAATTCATACACTTATCTGGCATTTAATATGAGAAATCATGTTTTATCAAAGAAAATGAGAAAAGCTATCTCTTACTCCATTCCTAGAAAACAAATGGTAGAGAGTTTGCTTTCAGGGATGGGAGAGGTGGCTAATTCCCACATAATCTTCAAGCCATGGAGGATTAACGGATTGGACTATAAATTTAACCCTGAAATTTCTAAAAAAATCATATCAAAGCTTGGGTGGAAATCAGGAAGAAATGGATTCTTCGAAAAAGATGGGAGACCTCTTAAATTTCTTTTGATTACAAATGGAGAGAGTATTTTAAGGAGATACTGCGTTTCAATAATTAAAGATGCCCTTGAGAAAACAGGGATAAAGATAGAAATCAAACTATACGAATATCTTTCCTTTCGTTCTGCCCTCAAAAAAGGAGATTTTGATCTTGCCATCTCTGGGTATCTAATGGATCTCGATCCTAATGTATGGGATCTTTTCAGCACAAAAGGTGTATTAAACTATGCAAATTTTTCAAATCCTTATCTTGACGCACTCATGATAAAGGGAAAGGAAACCTTAGAGCCTGAGAGAAGAAAAGATATTTATTTGGAGATTCAAAAGATTCTCTGGGATGAGCTTCCAGTTCTTCCCCTCTTCACCCCCTATTATTTGATGGGAGCTTCCAAAAATCTCGAAATTTCTGAAAAACCTGAAATTGTAGGTTCCACAAACTCCTTTTCTTCGTTCCTTTGTAAGTGGCGATTCAAGAAGATATCTTAATCTTTAAAACTTTATCTTTAAATTTACTCCAAAATTAAATCCGCTTAATTCCCACTTAAAATCTTTTTCCACTCCATTCACATCTTCATAGGTCAAGTTCTTCCCTATGGAGGTGGGATCAGTGGTATCCTTTTTAATCTCAAAAGATTTTATTGTTCCAAAAGAATATCTCAAATCAGCGGAAATAGAGAGATTTTCTGACAAATCGAAATCAAAACCTCCATTCACATGAGGAATTATTGATTCCCCGGTTGACTCGATCTGGTGAGAACCCTTTTCAAAAGATACTCCATTTTCTTTCCAGTCCCATTCGTCCTTCACCAATATTTTTCCCATATAATAACCAGCTCCACCACCAAGGTAAGCACGAAATCTTTCGGAAGATAGATTGACTCTTAATGTCAAGAGTAGAGGGGTTAAGGATGCCTCAATTTGATAATCTTCTGAAATATCGTAAGAATCTCCTCCCACTACTCCATTCGCTTTAACAGATGCACTCGGCTTTTTCTTCCAAAGTTCCGCTCCAAATGCTAAGGAAAATTGGGGAACCACAAAAAATTCAATTTCTCCTCCGTAAGTCATCCCTCCCTTAATCTCATCCAGCTCATCCAACTTAGCATTTAACCCTGCAGAACTTAACCATGCAGTGAACTCTGTAAGCATATTGTTTATTGGCGGGATAACGTCATCATTGTAAGTTTGAGAAGATGGTGAATAAAGTCCTGCCCTAAAACTAATGGCTACTCGCTTCTCTGCCCCAAAAGAACTTAAAGAAATGAACAAAATTCCTAAAATAACAAAGACTCTTTTCATAGATTCCTCCTTTTTATGCGTAAAGCCCTCTTATCTCCGATGCTTTTGTAACCCTCTTTATAGCAACTATAAACGCAGCTGTTCTCAAATTGCACTTGTAAAATTCGGATGCTTCAATAACATCTTTAAATGCTTTTTTCATTATTCTTTGTAAATGATTGGTCACCTCCTCATAACTCCAGTAGAAGCCCGTTCTGTTTTGAACCCATTCGAGATAAGATACCGTGACACCACCCGCATTACATAAAATATCTGGGATAACTAGGACACCTTTTTTATCGAGAATTTCATCAGCTTCAACAGTGGTTGGTCCATTAGCACCTTCCGCAATAATTTTTGCTTTTATTCTCCCTACATTATCTTCTGTAATCTGGTTTTCCAGAGCAGCAGGAATAAGGACATCCACATCCAGCTCAAGTAGATCCATAGGATTTTTAAGCTTTTCACACCCTGTCTCCTTCTCAAACCCTTCGAGGGTTCTTTTTTTTGAAACATAATCTATGGCAAAGGGAATATCAATTCCCTCCTTGGAAAAGTAAGAGCCTGATATATCACCAATACCTGTTATTTTAGCGCCTTTGCTATTTAAAATTTTTGCGGTATTTGAGCCCACATTTCCAAACCCTTGAATTGCGAAAGTAGAATTTGAGTGATCCATTTTTAAATATTTTAATGCTTCCTCCAAAACAAAAACAATCCCTAATGCAGTTGCTTCATTTCTACCTTCTGAACCGCCAATTTCAAAGGGTTTGCCTGTTACCACGCTGGGTATATATTCCCTGTGATGCATGGAATATGTGTCCATGAACCAACCCATAATCTGAGGATTAGTATTAACATCAGGGGCTGGGACATCCTTATCAGGGCCAAAACACTCTATCAAATCCGCAAAATATCTTCTTGAAAGCCTTTCAATCTCAGCTTCTGATAATTTAGAAGGATCAACCACCACTCCTCCTTTGGCTCCACCAAAAGGAATATTTACAACAGCGCATTTATAAGTCATCCAGAAAGCCAAAGCCTTCACCTCATCCACAGTAACCTCAGGATGGAACCTTACTCCTCCTTTTGCAGGTCCTCTGGCAATATTGTGCTGAACCCTGAATCCCTTGAATATTTTTATAGAACCGTCATCCATCCTAACTGGAAGATTCACTTCCACGATCTTTCTTGGCTCTTTAATCATAGCTATTTGGTTTTCCGTAAGTTTTAAAAGGGAAGCTGCTTTGTCAAATTGTTTCAAAGCATTTTCAAAGGCGGAGGGCTTCTGTTTACCAATTTCATAGGTCTCTTTTTTAACTCTTTCCCTGAATTCCTCTCTCGATTCCTTGCTCATACGAACCTCCTATTAGAGTAGTTTACCTTAATAAACTTCTCAAAACAACTAATATATTTGTTTTTTCTTATACAAAAAGGGTAAATTTCTTGACATAAAAGCAATTTGCTGTTATAAAATTAATTGAATGCTTGAAAAAAGAGCTGAAACAGTATTAAAGATGATTGTTGAATTTTACTTGAAGGAAGGTGCTCCTATTAGTTCGCAAGCCATAGCAAGAGAACTCGGATACTCCTTAAGCCCAGCTACTATAAGAAATGTAATGGCAAAGCTTGAAAAAGAAGAATTCCTTTTTCAACCCCATGTTTCAGCAGGCAGAATCCCCACAGATAAAGGTATAAAATTCTATGCTCAGTCAATTTTTGATGAAATGGAATATCCGGATGAGATAGAAGAAAAAATTATAAATTCTGTTCCCTCTGAGCTGGACATTCTCCTCGAAAGAACATCAAAATTCCTCTCAGACACCTCAGATTGTTTGAGTTTTATTGTAGGACCTTCCATAGAGTTTATAAACTTCAATTACATAAATCTGGAAAGAATTTCTAACGAAGCTATTCTCCTTACCATGCTTAACTCATCGAATTTAATTATAACTAAAGTTTTCAAAAATACAGAAGGCTTTACTCAGGATGAACTTTCCCGTATATCATCATTTCTTCAAGAAAGATTCTCGGGTCAAAACCTGAATTTTGTGAAAAAAATTCTTACTAAAGAAATAAACATTGAGAAAATGTCCATTGCAAGAACACTGGAAAAATTGATAAAATTCTTCCAGAAAATAGATGAAGAGAATAAAATAGATGTTTATATACAGGGGCAAAAAAACTTGCTCGGAAAGCCAGAATTTCCAGATCTCGATGCTCTGAAAAATTTGCTGAAAAGCCTTGAGGAAAAAACAAACTTACTCAGGCTGTTGCAACAGATCTCAACTTCAGAAACAAAAGTTATATTTGGCTCTGAAATTGGTCTCTCATCTTCCCTTTCTTGCTCCTTCATAATTTCAGGTCTGAAAATAGGTGATTTCATAGGTGGTTCAGTAGGTATTTTAGGCTCAAGAAGAATGCTTTATAAAGTCACCATTCCTCTTGTAGATAAAACAGCAAAATTTTTGTCTCAAATATTTTCTTAAAGTTCCGGGTAAAAAAGATGGAAGAAGAAAGAGAAAAAACTGAAAAAAGCGAATCCCAGGATGAAAAAACTCAAGAAGAGAGTATAGAGTCTCTGAGAAACTTCATTCATGAGCTTCAAAAAGAAAAGGAAGATCTCTACAGCAAATACCTCAGAGCATTAGCAGATATGGACAACTTAAAGAAAAGAACAAATAAGGAAAAAAAAGAATTCTATAATACGGTTCTCTCCGAGGTAATTATTACAATTTTACCCATATTAGATGACTTTGAGAGAGCCCTCTCAAATAAAACAGAACAAAATGAAGCTTTCAGAGTTGGAATTGAACTAATATATAAAAATTTCAAAGAAGTTCTTTACAAATTAGGACTCAGACCGATTGAATCCTTAGGCACAGAATTCAATCCTTTTCATCACGAGGCAATATTTAAAGTTGACTCTGAAGAAGTAGATAGACCTGTAGTGATAGAAGAATTTCAGAAAGGATATTTTCTAAATGATAAACTTTTGAGACCATCTCTTGTAAAAGTGGCTGTTCCTGTAGAAAAAGAAAAGAAAGGAGGAGAGGCATAGGAAAGTGGAAAAAATTGTAGGAATTGATCTGGGAACAACTAATTCTTGTATTTCTTTTCTTGAGCGTGGAGAAATAATTATCATTCCCAATTTTGAAGGCTCAAGAACAACTCCTTCCATAGTAGCTTTCACTCCTTCTGGTGAAAGGCTGGTAGGAGTCTCAGCAAAACGCCAGGCTATAATTAACGCAGAAAACACAGTTTTCGCTGTAAAAAGATTGATGGGAAGAAAATTTAATTCTCCTGAAATTAAAGAAATTCAAAAAAGGGTCCGCTACAAACTTACAGAATCTGCAAATGGAGATGTGAGAATACTTGTAGGAGATAAAGTTTTTGCACCCCAGGAAATATCAGCTATGCTCCTCTCTTATCTTAAAGATACAGCTGAAGCTTACATTGGTGAACCAGTTAAGAAGGCTGTAATTACAGTCCCTGCTAATTTTGACGATGCCCAAAGACAAGCGACAAAAGATGCTGGAACCATTTCAGGATTAGAAGTTGTTAGAATTATTAATGAGCCAACAGCCGCAGCTCTTGCATATGGATACCATAAAAAGAAGGAGGGACTTGTGGCAGTTTTCGATCTGGGAGGAGGAACTTTTGACATTACCATTCTCGAAATTAAAAGGGGGGTATTTCATGTTCTTTCCACGGCAGGAGACACATTCTTAGGAGGAGATGACATTGACAATCTTCTCATCAATTATATAGCTGAGGAATTTGAAAAAGAGTATAATGTAGACCTTAGAGAAAATAGAGAAGCTCTCCAAAGACTAAAAGAGGCATCGGAAAAAGCCAAAATAGAATTATCTTACAATATCACCGCAGAAATAAGCCTTCCTTTTATTGCGGAAGTAAACTCAAAACCTGTTCACCTTCTGAAAACCATCAAAAGAGAGGAACTGGAAAATATTACCCAGGAGCTCCTTAAAAGAATTCCACCTCTTTTGGAAAAGGCAATCTCTGATGCAAAAATTCCAAAGGAAAGCATTGAGGAGATTATCCTTGTAGGTGGGCAAACGAGAATGCCAAAGATAATTCAGCTTGTAAAGGAATACTTCGGTAAGGATCCCAATCTCTCCGTAAACCCTGATGAAGTAGTCTCTGCAGGAGCTACTGTCCAGGGAAGCATTTTGAGTGGAGAGATAGACGATATAGTCTTGCTTGATGTCACACCCCTCTCCTTAGGTGTGGAGACAAAAGGGGATCAGTATGTAAAAATCATTGAAAGAAATACAACTATCCCTGTGAGAAAGACCATGACATTCACCACAGTAGAAGATAACCAGAGAACTGTAAAAGTCCATGTTCTTCAGGGAGAAAGGGATATTGCTTCCGCAAATCGCTCTCTCGGGCATTTCTATCTCACAGAAATATTTCCTGCTCCAAAAGGAATTCCTCAGATAGATGTTACCTTTGAAATTGATTCAAATGGGATAGTCAAAGTCTCAGCAGTGGATAGAGCAACAGGCCAAACTCAGAGCATGGTCGTAGAGCCATCTTCAGGTCTAACGCCTCAGGAAATTGAAAGAATGATAGAAGAAGCAGAAAAGTATAGAGAAGAAGATCAAAAGAAAACGGAATTAAAACGTCTCAGGGATGAACTTAACTCCTTAATATGGGGAATTAAAGACTCGTTAAGCAAAGCATCCTATATGCTAAAAGATATAAATCTTGAAGAGCTATGGCTTCTAATCTCAAAGGCTGAGAATGCGGCAAATAAAAATGACATGAACGAGATGAGTAAATTTCGTTCCGAGCTCGATGAAATAAAGGAGAAGCTCACAAGAATTATAATAAATAAAAAATTTAAAATAAAATATGAGAAAAAAAGATTATTACGAGATATTGGGTGTTCCAAGAAATGCAACTCAGGAGGAAATTAAAAAAGCCTATAGAAATCTTGCCTTAAAATATCACCCTGATAGAAATCCTGGGAATAAGGAGGCGGAGGAGAAGTTCAAAGAAGCTGCAGAAGCTTACTCTGTTCTCGGAGACCATGAAAAAAGACGGATTTATGACACTTATGGACACTCTGGCTTAAGAAGTGAGCAATTCAGTGATTTCGATATTTTCTCCTCCTCCATCTTTCAGGAATTTGAGGATATCTTAGGAAACTTTTTCGGGTTTGATTTCTTCTCTCCAAGAAGAAGCAAAAGAGGTCCAAAACCAGGAGCAGATATATGGCTGGAAATAGAGATTTCCCTGGAGGATGCTTTCATGGGCATAGAAAAAGAAATAGAGGTGGCCAGGGACGAGATTTGCTCTTCTTGCAATGGCGAGGGAGTGGAAAAAGGGACAAAAAGAGAAACATGTCCCACCTGTGGAGGCTCAGGACACATAAGATATCAGCAAGGTTTCTTTTCCATTTCAAGGACATGCCCTCAGTGCAAGGGTGAAGGAGATATAGCGAAGAATCCATGCAAATCTTGTAAAGGAACTGGTAAGAGGAAGGAGAAAAGGATAATAAAAATTAGAATCCCTTCAGGAATTGACTCAGGAGCAAAATTGAGGATTCAAGGAGAAGGTGAGATGGGTGAATTTGGAGGAAGAAGAGGAGATCTTTATGTGGTGGTGAGAATCGCTCCTCATCCTGTTTTCGAGAGAAAGGGCGATAATCTACACATGGAAATTCCTATTACATTCACCCAGGCAGCTCTGGGAGCAGAATTGAAAATTCCTACCTTAGATGGAGATGAACAACTCAAAATTCCTGAAGAGACCCAAACAGGCACTATCTTCCGATTAAAAGGGAAAGGAATGAGAATTCTTGGAAGTGGGAGAAGAGGAGATCTATATGTGAAAGTAAAGGTTTTGACTCCGAAGAATCTTACCAAAGAAGAGAAGAAGCTTCTTCAACAGCTCGCCTCCCTCAGAGGAGACGAGAGCTCCCATCATTACAACGAAATAAAATCAAAAATTAAGAATATTTATCATTAAAGAAATTGACAGCGAACAGATTTTACATCTCCCCGGCAAAGATTAAAGATGATATTTGTTTTCTTGTGGAAGAAGAACATTTCTACTTTTCAAAAGTTCTTAGGGGAAAAAAGGGAGATAGGATTTACTTAACGGATGGGAAAGGAAATTTATATCAAGGGGAGGTGGTATCTGTGGACAGCAAAGAAACAAAAGTAAAATTGCTGGATAAGAGAACAGAAGAGAAAGATTATCCAGAATTCGTTGTTGCCCAGTCTCTTTTGAGAAGCGAAACCATGGATTTAGTTATTCAGAAAGCCACAGAACTTGGGGCAGACATTATATTTCCCATTTATTCAAAGAGGTCAAAATATTTAAAAAAGGAAATTCTCCTCCATAAACTTAAACATTGGGAATCCATAGCAATAAATGCCATCAAGCAATCCAAGAGGCTTTTTCTGCCAAAAATAGAAGCTCCGCTCCGGCTTGAAGAATTTATCGAAACTCAAAACAGAGGAATTAAAATACTCTTTAGCGAAAACTGTCCCTTTTCCATAAAAAGCATCCTAGCCGAAAAACCAGAATCTGCAATCTTACTTTTCGGGCCAGAGGGAGGATGGCAAGAGGAAGAGGAGATCTTGATTAAAGAGAGAGGTTTTATTCAGGTTTCTCTTGGAAAAAATATTCTTAGAAGTGAAACCGCCGTTATTTCTGCTCTCTCCATATTAAATGTTTTTTGGAGGTATTAAACTGTTTCTCAAAGGACAAAAATTAGGCAAATACGAAATTCTCGAGGTTCTTGGAACCGGAGGATTCGGAACAGTCTACCTTGCCCAGGACATGTGGCTAAAGAAAAAAGTTGCTTTAAAAGTCCCTCACAGACAATCCAGCGATATAATAAATCTTCTAAAAGAACCTCAGGTTCAAGCAGCCCTCGCACACCCTAATATTGTTCAAGTTATAACAGCAGAAAAAATAGACCCTTACTTTTTTATTGTTCTTGAATATGTAAATGGTGAATCCTTATACCATATAATAGAAAGAGAAGGAAAACTTCCCCTTTCCACCGCAATAAATTATTTCAGGCAGATATGTCTGGGAGTTCAACATGCTCATCAACACAATATAATTCATAGAGATTTAAGACCCTCTAATATTTTAATAACAAAGGATGGAGTGGCTAAGATTGCTGACTTCGGAACCTCTACATGGATAGAAGGAGCTCCTTATGCCACTACAAAAATAGGATCACCTCCATATATGGCACCAGAACAATTTGCAGGAAAATCTACCTTTGTTTCGGATATATATTCCCTAGGCTGTATTTTTTACGAAATGCTAACAGGCTCTCCACCCATAATCGATGCAAATCCTTTTGTAATTGAAAAACTTGCTAGGGAGGGTAAAATAACCCCTTTGCAAAAGGCGAATCCCACGATTCCCAAGGAAATTTCCAATTTATGTATGAAGGCTTTAAGACCAAATCCTCAGGAAAGATTTCAGAGTGTTCCAGAGATTATTTCAGAAATAGATAGATATCTTGGAAAAGACGTCCATTCAGAATCCATCCATGACATAAAAGAGAGAATAAAAACAAGGGAAATGAAAAAAGAAAAGAAATGCTGGAATTGTAAAAGATTGATATCAAATCTTGTCAAAAAGTGCCCTTACTGTGGAGAGGAACAGGGTTAAAAGGCTTTATCGGGAACTCTCTCTCTTGAAAAGGTAGGCACAATTCAGAAGTTTATTCTCCTTGCCGTCATGAACAGCGAATTTTGAACCACTCCATATGGATGCAGCGCCAAAAAGACCATCCTTTCTTACAGCATAAAAGTTAAGATTGAACTTGGGCCTTCCCTTTTCATCGTGGAGATACCCCTGTTTTTTGTTAGAATAAACAATTCTTTCGAGGGTTTTAAGACACGCTTCTTCCGGGGTGGCTCCTTTCCTCATGAACTCTACCACTGTGTAGGATCCAATATTTAAAATATTCGCTTCTCCTCTTCCTGTGGAACCAGCTGCTCCCACATCATTATCCACATATAGTCCCGCTCCTATAATTGGAGAATCTCCCACTCTTCCTGGAATTTTGAAGGCAAGACCACTTGTAGTGGTTACCCCTCCGAGGTCACCTTTAGCATCCAGAGCGAGGCATGTTATTGTTCCATAAGTTCTGAAGTAATTCCTAATCTCCTCTTCCAATTCCTTCTCTTTGGGTGGAAACCAATCATCCTCATTAGAAAGAGTCTCCTTCCAGAAAAGCCATATTTTCCTTGCCTTCTCAGTAAGCAAATCCTGTTCTTTAAATCCATGAGCTTTAGCAAATTTGAGAGCGCCTTCACCCACTAAAAGAACATGATCTGACCTTGTCATAACAAGTTTGGCAACTTTTGAAGGATTCTTTATCCCTCTTAGAGCTGCAACTGCACCAGCGTCATGGGTTGGTCCATGCATTACAGATGCATCCAGCTCCACCACTCCTTCCTCATTAGGAAGTCCACCCAAACCCACGGTTATATCTTCAGGGTCATCCTCTACAATATTCACCCCTGCAATAGCTGCATCCAGAGGATCAGCACCCGATTTTAAAAGCTCCATCGCTTTCTCTGTTGCTTTAAGACCATTCCCACTTGAAACCGCAATGGGTCCGCCCTTTCTTTGCTGAGAGAATGTTAATTTGGGAAAAGCGTAAGAGAGCATGGCTAAACCAATTATTTTCTGGAAAAATCTCCTTCTTGAATTTGTCATTACAATACCTCCTATTTTTTCAAAATGTAAAAATTAAACTATTCTTCTACCTCTGATGGTATCTTGCCCTCCTCTTTTGCCTGAGCTATTATTTTCTGCTGAAGATGGGTTGGAACTTCTTCATAATGGGAAAAATCCATAGAATATGAACCTCTTCCTCCAGTAATTGATGTAAGGGAGGGCTCAAAATCAAGCATTTCTGCCATAGGAACCTGAGCTTTTATAACACTCTTTCCCCCTCTCTCTTCCACTCCTACAATTCTCCCTCTCCTTCCATTTAAATTTCCCATAATATCGCCAAGATAAGTATCGGGAGTATAAATTTCCACATTCATAATTGGTTCAAGAAGTGTGGGATTAGCAGCGCTCATTCCCTTTTTAAAAGCCATGGATGCTGCAATTTTAAAAGCAAGATCCGAAGAATCTACCTCGTGATAGGAACCATCATAAAGAATCACCCTGAAATCCACCGCAGGATAACCTGCGAGAACTCCTCTCTGTCTTGCCTCCTGAATACCCTTCTCCACCGAAGGAATGTAGTTTTTCGGTATCGCACCACCAAATATCTGGTCCACAAATTCGAAATCAGCTCCTCTCGGAAGAGGTTCCATCTTTATTTTTACGTCTCCATACTGACCTCTACCTCCTGTTTGTTTTTTGTATTTTCCTTGAACATCTGATGTGCCTTTAATTGTCTCCTTATAAGGAATCTTGGGTTTCCTCAAAATCACATCCACATTGTATCTCTTTTTCAATCTGGAAACTATTATTTCCACATGAAGCTGACCGTTGCCTGATATCAACAATTCCTTTGTCTGGAGATCTCTCTCAAACTTAATGGTGGGATCTTCCTCCGCAATTCTCTGAAGAGCTGTGGATATTTTCTCCTCATCCTGTCTTGTTTTTGGCTCTATGGCAAATGATATGGAGCTTTGAGGAAATTTCAAAGGCTCAAATACCAGTTGAAAATCTTTTGCTGTAAGAGTATCTCCTGTGAGGGTATCTTTCAAACGTGCGGTGGCAAGAATATCGCCTGCTTGAGCAATAGGAGCAGGAATCTGTTGTTTTCCCTGAAGATAAAAAATACCTCCCAATTTTTCCGTGGTTCCTTTAGAGGAATTAAGGATGGTAGAATCAGGACTCACTTTCCCTGAAAAGACTCGAAAAATAGATATTCTTCCTGCATAGGGATCTGAAATAGTCTTGAAAACGAAAGCTGAGAAGGGCTGATCTAAGGATGATGTTACCTCCACCTTCTTTCCGTTCTGAAGAGCCTCTACGAAGTTTCTTTCAAGAGGTGAGGGTAAATAATCTATAAATGCATCCAGAATGGGCTGAATTCCTATATTCAAAAGAGAGGAAGCTGAGAGAACAGGATAGATAAGCCTGCTGTGGACTGCTTTTCTAAGTCCTTCTCTAAGCTCATTCTCTTCCAGCTCTCCTTTCTCAAAAAAGCTACTCATCAATGTTTCATCATTCTCAGCCACCATTTCCATAAGTTCTTCCCTATTCTTCTTTGCTATCTCAACCATATCAGAGGGAATATTGCTTTCTTTGAATGAACCGCTCTCATCCTTTTGAAAAATATATGCCTTCATTTTCACAAGATCGATTACACCTGTAAATTGGCTCTCTTTTCCAATCGGCAACTGAATTGGAACACAATTTCTTCCAAAAGCCTCTTTCAAAGAAGAGAGAGCTCTTTCAAAATCAGAATTTTCTCTATCAAGTTTATTAATAATAAAAATACGGGGAAGCCCAAACTCCTCCAAAATCTCCCATATCTTTTCTGTCTGAACCTCCACTCCTGAAACCCCGCAAACAAGCAAAACAGCTGAATCCACTCCTCTCAAACAAGCTTTTGTATCCATTATAAAATTTCCATATCCAGGGGTATCCAGGATGTTAAATTTATGTCCCTTCCATTCACAGAAACAAAGCGAAGAACTAATGGTTATCTTTCTTTCTATCTCCTCAGGGTCAAAATCAGTAACAGTATTTCCCTGATCCACTTTCCCAAGTCTATTTACAACGCCGCTGTCAAAAAGAACCGCTGAAACAAAAGAAGTCTTACCTGTATGACCATGTCCAACTATGGCAACATTCCTGATATTCTTTGTCTCCACACTGCTCATCTTTCCTCCTATGTCCTAAAAATTACATGGCGAGCAAAATCGCTCGCAATTAAGAAAATATAATAATTTAAAATCTCTTTTCTTTCAACAGGAGGTTTGAATTGATTAGGAGCTTATGGAGAACTATTTTGAATTTTCTGTCCCCCTTTTCTCCTTGAAAACATATGGCTTTAACTCTTCACCCTTTTCCGTCTCAATTTTTCCGTTAAAAGAGGCTCCTTCTTCAATAGAGACCTTTCCGCATAGACAATCCACTTCGAGCTTAGCGTTTCTTCTTATTTCTACATTCTCCTTTACATTCAGTTTTCCTTTTAAATTGCCTTCAGCTATCAAATTATCAGCTCTAACCTCTCCTTCGAATTCACTACCTGTTTCAAAAAATATTGTTCCTTTAATATCAATATTTCCTTTCAATCTCCCTTTAAATGAAATATTTCCTTCTCCTTCGATGGTTCCTGAAATCACTAAACCTTTACCAATTACAGTCTCAAAATTTTTGTCTGAGATCCTTCTTTCCATCCCTTCTCCTCCTAATTATTAAATTTTAATTCAATCGGAATCTTTCCAGAATAGCTCTTCTGAAACGAGGGGCATAGACAAGGTCAAAGGTGCTCTCAGAATCAGGAAAGAGATTCATAGCAACATTCCTGGCTCTTTTCATTATTCTCAAAGCTTCAAGAAGGGAAATTTTTGATTGATAAATTTCAGCAATAGAAAGATCCACCACAAGCCTTAAATATCGAATTTTCATATTTTCCAATCTAATTTTTTCGTCCATTTCCATACCAAAAATTTTATCACTTTTGAATATGGACTTCAAACAAAAAAGTGAAGCTTTTAAATTTTTAATCCCATGGAATTGACGAAAAAGAGGAAAAATGGTAGAAATTTAAATGAGCCCCTGTAGCTCAAAAGGATAGAGCGTGGGATTCCTAATCCCTGTGCTGGAGGTTCGAGTCCTCTCAGGGGCACCATGGAAAAGAAATGAAGAGGAAACTGAAAAAGAGGATTAAAGAGGATGAACTTGCCACATCCCTAAAATGGCTTATCAAATTTTTTAAAGAGAACCAAAGGGAAATATTGATTGGTTTTTCAATTGTAGGTTTTTTATTTCTTGTTTTTATGTGCTATAAAACCTACTTTCATTTAAGAGTGCAAAAAGAGAATGTAATTCTCGGGAGATTCATAAGTTCCAATAATCCCTCTAACCCTGAAAAACTCCCATCTCGCTGGAGAATCTATGGTCATCTTAAGATCGCATCTGAGCTCTATTCTGAAGGCAAATTCAAGGAAGCTCTTACTGAAATTTCAAAAATTAAATCCAGTAAAAAGGATATCCATTATTATCAATCCATAATTTTGAAGGGCGATATTTACAGAAGCATGGGAGATCTTAGTAAAGCAATTGAGGAGTATAAAAAAGTCGCCATGGAAAAACCTAAGGGATTTCCATGGGAGATAGCTCTTCTCAAAATGGCTATTTGTTATAAAGAATTGGGTAAAAAAGATGATGCTATTTTAAACCTAAGAAAAATTGTAGGAGAGTTTCCCAATTCTTCTTACGCTACTGATGCAGAATCCCTTCTTGATAGGCTTCAACCTCGGAAATAGATTCTTTTTGAGTTCATGAGATTTGAAAGAGTTATTGTAATAATTCTTGACGGAGTAGGAATTGGCGAGACTCATGATTCTCCTTTATACGGCGATAGCGGAAGCGATACTTTAAGAAATTTGCACAGAAAAAGGACTCTAAACCTACCAAATCTTTCCTCTCTTGGCCTTTCCGTTTTGATTCCTGAACTTAATAAAACCTCTAAAATTATAGGCTCTTACGGAATTCTTCATCCTAAATCCCCCGGAAAGGATTCTACATCAGGACACTGGGAGCTTTTCGGTGTTATTCTTGACAAGCCATTTCCTGTCTACCCTGATGGATTTCCTGAGGAAATTGTTAGAGAGTTTGAAAAAAGAATAGGAAGGAAAGTTCTATGGAATAAACCAGCTTCAGGAACAGAAATAATAAACTTGCTCGGAGAAGAACATTTGACAACTGGGTATCCCATTCTATACACATCTGCAGATTCTGTATTTCAGCTGGCATGCCATGAAGATATTATTTCCAGAGAGGAACTTTATAAAATGTGCATGATTGCAAGAGAGCTTCTAAAAGGTGAACATGGTGTATGCAGGGTTATAGCAAGACCTTTTCGAGGTGAGAAGGGCAATTTCAAGAGAACAGATGGAAGAAGAGATTTTTCCCTTCCACCTCCTTACCCTACTCTTCTGGATAAAATGCTAGAAAAAGGGAAAAAGATTATAGGAATAGGAAAAGTCAAGGATATAATGGGTGGAACAGGCTTTTCAGAGGTTATCAAAACAAAGAATAACAGGGAGGGTATGGAAGAGATCAGAAAAACTATAAAAAACCATAATTTTTCTTTACTTCTTGCCAATCTTATTGATTTCGATATGGTATGGGGTCATAGAAATGATGTGGAGGGTTTTGCAGAGGGATTGGAAGATTTTGATTCCTTTGTTCCTGAAATTTTGAAAGAATTGAAAGAGGGAGATTTGCTTTTCATTACAGCTGACCATGGAAATGATCCAACCACTCCGAGCACTGACCATTCCAGAGAAGCTGTTCCCCTTCTGGTTTACGGAAAGAGATGTAAGAAAGGAATCAACATAGGAAAGAGAACCACTTTCTCAGATCTGGGAAAAACTATAGGAGAAAATTTCGGAGTCCAAATAGATAATGGTGAAAGTTTTATTGACCTTTTAGTTTAAATTCAAAATTTTCAAAATATCTTGACCAATTCCTTTAATGGATTTAAACTGAATTCTATGCTTAAACAAATTAAAACCAATAAAAAGGAATAAGATAATGAAGTTCGAGGGAGAAATATTTGTAAGTGAACTGCTTGATCAAAAGGTGATAGATCGAGGAGGTGAGATGTTGGGGAGGCTTAAAGATTTTATCGCTGTAAGAGGGGATGTTTTTCCTGTAATAGAAAGCTTTGTTGTGAAAAAGGAGGGTAAACTCTACAAGATTCCATGGGAAGAAATTGAGTTGTTTAATAGAGAATTTACTCTTTGCAGATCTTCCTCAGAAGAACTAAAACTAAAGGAACCTTTGGAAGAGGAGATTTTTGTGGTAAAGGATTTACTGGATAAACAAATAGTGGATATAAATGGAGCGAAACTTGTAAGGGTTAATGACTTAAAAATAAAAGAGATCGGAGAAAAACTCGGCATCATCGCAGTGGATGTTGGATTCAGAGGACTTCTCAGAAGAATCGGATTGAAGGGGAAAGGAGGAAAATTTTGGAGAGCTCTTGTGAGAGGAATACCGTATGATCTTATAAGCTGGGGACTTATCCAGCCCCTGGAGCCAAAGGTAACAAAACTTGTCCTTTCCATCCCAAAAGATGTGCTAGCTCACCACCACCCCTATGATATAGCAAATATTCTTGAAAAATTACCTCCTGATGAACAGGAATCTCTTATAGAGTCTTTTGGAGTAGAAAAAATAGCTGAGGCTCTTCCTGAACTGGAAGAAAAGAGACAGGTAGAAATAGTGGAAAGGTTAAAAAAGGAAAAAGCAGCAGATATTCTTGAAGCCATGCCACCAGATGAAGCAGCGGATCTCCTTGGAGATCTCCCTGATGAGAAGGCAGAAGAATTAATGGAAGAGATGGAGAGAGAGGTGGTGGAGGAAGTTAAAGAACTTCTACAGCATGAGGATGATACCGCAGGTGGTCTAATGACCACTGATTATGTAGCGCTTCGACCCTATATGACTGTGGATGAAACCCTGTCTTTTTTAAAATTGGCTGCTGCTGATGTTGAGAATTTAAACACAATTTTTATCACAGATGAGAATGACCATCTTATAGGTTATATCTCTTTGAGAGATCTTTTCATCCATCCTTCTGAAGTTTCACTTTCTTCCTTTATGAATCAAAAAGTAAAAAGTGTATTTCCTGATTCAGACGGAATGGAGGTAGCTAAAATAATGGCAAAATACAATCTTTTGAGTCTCCCTGTTGTGGATGAGGAGCAGAAGCTGATAGGAATAATAACAGTTGACGATGTTCTGGAGTTTATGATCCCTTCTATAAAGAAGAGGAAAAAATATTGATGGGTTTCGGGGCAAAAAAATGGTTAAAAAAATTCTTTGTTTTCTTTTCTGTGATGGGACCGGCTTTTATTACCTCCACAGCTGATAACGATGCTGGTGGTATAGCCACTTACGCTACAGCAGGTGCCCAAGAAGGATACGGATTGCTCTGGGCACTATTCTTGATAACCTTCAGTCTTGCTGTGGTTCAGGAAATGTCTGCAAGGATGGGAATTGTGACTGGACAGGGGCTCGGAGGTTTAATTAGAGAAAGATTCGGAGTTAAACTGACTCTCATAGCTCTCTTCTTACTTTTAATAGCCAATATCTTTGTTACCATCTCGAATTTCTCTGGTATTGCAGCAGGCTTTGAAATTTTCGGAATACCAAGATACTTCACAGTCCCTCTCTCAGGTCTTCTCATATTTAGACTCATTACAATTGGAAAATATAAAAAAGTGGAAAAGATTTTTCTTTTTTCTGCAATTTTTTACATCACTTATGTGGTCTCAGGTCTTCTTGCAAAACCTCAATGGAACGAGGTCTGGAAAGGTCTTTTTATACCAAGTTTTAAGACATCTTCAGAATATCTTATTCTTTTAATCGCTATGATAGGAACCACTATAACTCCATGGATGCAATTTTATCTTCAGGGTTCAATAGTAGATAAAAGGGTTAAACTCTCGCACCTTAAATATTCAGCTACTGAGGTTTACTTAGGTTCATTCTTCACGGATTTTATTGCCTTTTTTATTATTGTGGCCACTGCAGCAACTCTCTTCAAAAACAACATAAAAATTGAGTCAGCAGAGGAGGCAGCTCTAGCTCTTGCTCCCCTGGCTGGAAAATATTGTTCTTTGCTTTTCGCGATAGGCTTGATAAATGCCTCTGTTCTCGCTTCCGCCATCCTTCCCCTTTCTACATCCTATGCGGTATGTGAGGCATTTGGCTGGGAATCAGGACTGGATAAAAAATTCAAAGAGGCTCCTATATTCTACGGAGTATTGACAGGAGTAATTTTATTAAGCTCTTTATTCGTTCTTAACCCAAATTTAAATTTAATAAAAATCATGTTAGTATCCCAAACTACAAATGGAATACTCCTTCCTTTGATTCTTATTTTCATGATAATACTGATTAATGACAAAAAAATAATGGGCAGTTACAAAAATAATCTTTTGCAGAACATTATTGCTTATTTAACTGCTGGGGCGCTGATTTTACTGACCCTTTTCCTTCTAATTGCAGGCATTAAAGGTCTATAAAATCTACTTCATGTAGCTCTTTATGGAAAACCATGTGGTTAAAAAACTTATTGCAACACTTATCCCTAAAATCTGAATTAGCTTTGTAAACGGAAGAAAAGAGAATGGGAAAAAACTTTTTATCATGCTCAGAAAGGGCGAAATGTAAGATATCAAAGCTCTGGCGACTACAAACATAAAAATTATAGCAAGCATTCCTCCAGCCAAGCCGAGACAAAGCCCAAGAAGATAAAATGGAAACTTTACAAAGGAGAGACTAGCGCCTACAAGTCTTAAGATCTCAATAATATCTTTGTAATAAACAAGATTGAGCCTGATGGTGTTGAATATAGTGAATACGGAGGCCACAAAAAGAATGCTACTGAAGAACATCCCTATAAGCACTATTATCCTTCCTATCTGAGCGAATTGTCTCGATAAATCAGCACTGTTATGAATTTGAGCTACAGAAGGTAAGTTCCTGAGAGAATCCCTGAGCAAATCAAGATCTTCTTCTTTGTTTTTTTCAACTTTTAACTCAAAAGCAGGAGGAAAGGGACTCTCTCCAAGTTCTTTGAAGAAGTGGGAGAGCTCTGGAAATTTATCCATGAATTCTTTTTTTGCAATCTCTTCGTCCACAAATCTCCACTCTTTTATTTTTCTTTCGTTCAGTAAATTCTTTATTTTATCAATCTCAGAAGGAGAAGTGTTCTTTTCCAGAAAGACCACAATGGTCAATTCTTTTGATAAAGATGAAACACCAAGCTTTATATTATAACCAATGTAGAGAAAAAGAGCGTAAATAAAAATGGCAAAGGAAATGAGAGCTGTGGATAAAAAGTTTACAAGTAAATTGCCCTTCAGAAGTTGATAGAATGTTCTAATGTAAACTGCTATGTAAGTAAAATTAATATCTTTCCTCCCCTACTAATTTTCCATTGTCAAGAAATAAAGTCCTCTTTTTAATCTCTTTTATTAGCTCTGTATTATGGGTAGCAATAACCACTGTTGCCCCTTGAGCATTAATGTTTTTAAAAATCTGCATTATCTCACGGGTCAGCGTGGGATCAAGATTTCCAGTAGGCTCATCTGCGAGAAGAATTAATGGATTGTTAACAATGGCTCTTGCTATTGCCACTCTTTGTTGTTCTCCACCTGAAAGATCCAAAGGAAATTTCCACACCTTGTGATAAAGGCCGAGCATACTCAATATTTTTAAGACTCTCTTCCTTATTTCCTTCTCAGGAATTCCTAAAACTCTCAATGATACCGCAACATTTTCAAATACATTCCATTGAGGAATAAGATGAAAATCCTGAAAAACAAGACCTATAGACCTTCTCAAATGATGAATCTTTGAATCGGGAACCTGTTTTACATTTCTACCATTAACCACTACATTTCCAGATGTAGGTAGCTCCTCTCTCATGATCAATTTTAGAAATGTGGTCTTTCCTGCTCCAGAAGGTCCTGTTATGAAGACAAATTCTCCCTTATCTATAAAAATATTTATATCCCAAAGAGCATAAACTGGCGGTCTGTATTGCTTATAAACTCTAAAAAACTGGATCATTCCTCTAAATTCAATGCATATTAAGATGAAATTTTAAATTGAGAATTCAAATTTGTAAAATATAGGATTAATTCATTTCTTTTTCTTGAGCATTTCGAGAATAGCTTTTTTAATATGAGGGCTTGATATTCCACAAATATCCAGTAAATCAGCTGGCTTTCCTGATTCTGTGAATCTATCGGGAATACCGAGAATCTTCTGAAAAACAGGATACTCCTCCACAAGAATTTCACTTACCGCTGAACCGAGACCTCCGATTACGGAATGATCCTCTACAGTTAAAATAAGGCCGGTTTCTTTTGCAGATTTAATTATAAGCTCTCTATCAATAGGTTTTACAGTGGACATATTTATAACTCTTACAGAAATTCCTTCTTTTTCCAGCTCCTCCGCTGCTAATAATGAATGATAAAGGGTAATTCCTATAGCTACTACTGTTAAATCTCCTCCCTCCTTGACCACTTTCCCCTTTCCAATTTCGAATTCGTAATTTTCATCAAAAATTACAGGAAACTTTGGACGAGCAAGTCTTACATAGCAAGGACCTATATGTTCAGAGACTTTCTCAATTACCTTTTTAGTTTCGTAGGCATCAGCAGGAACAATAACTGTCATGCCAGGGAGAACTCTCATAAGGGCAATATCTTCAGTGGCATGATGGGTAGGGCCATCCTCCCCCACTGTCACCCCTCCATGGGATGCCACAAGCTTCACATTCAATCTGGCATAACAAACAGACTGCCTTATCTGTTCCCATGCTCTTCCTGTCTGAAATATGGCAAAAGTTGAAGCAAAGGGAATGAACCCACTGAGGGCGAGTCCTGCAGAAGTCCCAATTAGATCCTGTTCTGAAACTCCTACATTAAAGAATCTATCAGGGAATTCTTTCGCAAACAGGAATGTTCTGGTGGAACCTGAAAGATCAGCGTCAAGAACAACTATTCTTGGGTTCTTCTTCCCTAATCCAACAAGAGTTTCTCCATAGACATCCCTGAGATTCTTTTCTTCGACTTTACTCATCTTCTCTCTCCAGTTCTAAGATTGCCATTTCAAGCTCTTCCTTTGTAGGTGAAACACCATGATACTCTACTTTATTCTCCATAAAAGAAACTCCTTTTCCCTTTATTGTATGAGCTATAATCACTGTGGGTTTCTCCTTTATTCTATCTGCTTTGTTTAATGCGTTTATCATCTCGTAAATTTCATGTCCGTTGATTTCAATGGGATGCCATCCAAAAGCATCCCATTTCTTCCTTAAAGGTTCAATGGATTTTATATTTTTTACAAATCCATCAATTTGAAGGCCATTGTAATCCACAATAGCACAAATGTTATCGAGTTTGTAATGGGAAGATGTCATTGCTGCCTCCCAAACCTGACCCTCCTGAAGTTCACCATCTCCCATCAAGACGTAAACCTTCGCAGGAATACCTCTCAATCTTAGCCCGAGAGCAACGCCGTTAGCCACAGATAGTCCTTGCCCAAGAGAACCTGTAGACATTTCTACTCCTGGAGTTGTAAGCCTGTCAGGATGTCCTTGTAGAGGCCAGTTCGCCTTTCTCAAATTCCATAGCCATTCTTTTGGAAAAAACCCGAGCTCTGCAAGAGCAGCATAAAGAATAGGAGCGCAATGACCCTTTGAAAGAATGAATCTATCTCTTTCTTCCCAATCAGGATTTTTAGGATCAAGCCTCATTTTGTTAAAAAACAGAACAGCTATAATGTCTGCAGAGGAGAGGGAGCCTCCTGGATGACCTGAGCCAGCGATGGTGAGCATTTTAAGAGTGTCTATTCTGAGGTTTCGAGCTATCCTTCTCAATCTTTTCAGTTCATCTGGATTCACTATGCTCATCAAGGCTCTCCTTCAATAACTTTTTTACTCTATTAGCATCAGCTTTGCCACTAATTCTCTTCATCACCTCTCCCATAAAATAGCCAAAAACCTGGATTTTCCCTTTGAGCCAGTCTTCTAAGGGTTTAGGGTTATCTTTTATCACTTCATTAATCAATTTTTTAATGGATTCCTCGTCAAAGAGAGCTAATTTTTCCGAAGAAATAATTTCCTTTAATCCCTTTTTTTCTTCCTCCATCTTTTTTAAAATATCTCTTCCAATGTTTCGAGGTATCTTGCTATTCTCTACTTCTATTATAAGTTCCGCAAGATCCGAGGGTGGAACAGGATATGAATTTATGTCCATATTTCTTTCATTTAAAAACTTCATAACATCTCCCAGAATCCAGTTTGCTGATTTCTTGGGAAGAGCAGTAATTCTTGCAACCTCTTCGAAATAATTTGAGAGGTCTCTGGACTGAGCGATTGTCTTTGCTTGATCAATACCAAGTTCATAATTTCTGACATATCTGTCTATTTTATCACTCGGAAGTTCCGGGATTTCTTTTTTCAGAATATCTATCAACTCTTCTGAAATGTGAAGAGGGGGAAGATCGGGCTCTGGAAAATACCTGTAATCATGTGCCTCCTCTTTGCTCCTCATAACTATAGTCTCATCAGTGGAGGGATTATAAGTCCTCGTTTCCAGGTGTATTTCTCCTCCTTCCATTAATATCTTGGTCTGCCTTTTGATTTCGTATCTAAGAGCCAGTTTTAAAAATTTAAAGGAATTAAGATTTTTAATCTCTGTTCTTGTTCCAAATTCATCATCCCCCTTTTTCTTAACAGATATATTCGCATCGCATCTAAGATTTCCCTCCTCCATATTTCCATCATTTACTCCAAGATACATGAGAATACTTCTCAGAAGTGAGAAGAATTCCACAGCTTCTTCAGGAGAGGAAATATCAGGTTTTGTTACTATTTCCACAAGGGGAATACCAGAACGGTTAAAATCGATTAGACTTTTTTCCATTAAACCTGGAGAATCGTGAATCATTTTTCCCGCATCTTCTTCAAGGGTGAGTCTCTCTATTCCAATTTTTTTTCTTTTACCATCAAGATTTATTTCTATATATCCATCCTCAGCAAGGGGTTTGCTGTACTGGGATATCTGGTATCCTTTTGGAAGATCTGGATAAAAATAATTTTTTCTTGCAAAAAAGGAAATCTTGTTTGTCTTCATGTTAAGAGCAAGAGCTACTTTTATGGCTTGCTCCACAGCCTTCTTGTTTAGAACTGGAAGAGCCCCTGGTAAACCGATGCACACAGGACAAATCAGAGTGTTAGGTGGCGCACCAAACTGAACTGGGCAACCGCAAAATAACTTTGTATTGGTTTTTAACTGGGCATGAATCTCAATTCCTATTACAGGCTCAAATCTCTCTAAATTCGATTCGCTCTTTTCTCTCTCTTCTGACATTTATTTTTCAGAATGCATAAAAATTTAGAAAAAATTATATCATAAATTGAGCTTTAAAAAAATCTCATTTTTTCTATTTTGAGGAAACTTTTAAGACATAGTTTCTGCCAGTTATATTTCCTGCTCGATCTTCACAAAGATATTTGATCAAAGAAATAATCTCTTGGAAAGGAATTCTCGCATTTTCATTTTCTCCTTGAGGAAGAACGCCCTCCTCAAGGATATACGGAGAAATTAAATTACATGTAATTCCATGCTTTCTCTCCAGTTTTGAAACTGAGCGTGTAAGAATCAAAAGAGCATTTTTTGAAATCACATAGGGAACAATTTTCTTAAAAGCTTCCTTCTTATTAGCCTCTGAAAACCCTATATTTATTATCCTTCCCCAACCCTTTTCTCTCATATAAGGAACAAACTCTTTTATGAGAAGAAAGGGTGCGAGCAAATTAGCACTCAGGATAAAATCCCAGTCCTCCCAGCAATTTTCAAATAGATCTTTAACCAATATCGGGCCAAAATTGTTTACTAAAATATCAGGGGTTCCAAATTTATCTTTTGTCTCTTTTATAAATCTCTCCACCCCCTCTTTTGTCCTGAGATCTCCATGAATTACTTCTCCTTCCCCATCGATAGACTTTATATTTCTCAAGATCTCTTCAGCTTTTTGAAGCCCATGGAAATAATGAACCCCTACTTTGAACTTCTGGGATAGAGCGAGTGCTATCTCTTTCCCGAGACCTCTTGAAGCCCCTGTTACCAATGCTAATTTTTTCATTGCAAATTTTAATCCACAATTTCTTTGAGAAAATTGGGAAGGGAGAATGCTGATTTATGAATATCAAAATTGTAAAACTTTAATCCCTGAAGAGGTTCTCGTTTTATCTCATCAAGATCCAATGAGGAAGAGCCTATAATAAATGTCCAGATCGTCCCAGGATATGTAATCACAGGAGCAAGGTAAATCTTCGCTATTTTAAAGTTTTCTCTTACCATACTAAAAAATTTTTTGAGATGCGCTTTATGAAAAATAGCTGAACCTGATTGGGAAACAAAAATCCCTGTGGGCGAGAGATGAGAAAGAACATCTTTCAAAAACTCTTCTGTGAAAAGGGAAATCGATGGTCCTGCTGGGTCAGAAGAATCTATAATGATTACATCAAATATCTCTTTTGAACTATTTAAAAATTTAGCTCCATCATTATTTATTATCTCTACTTTGTGGGAATCAAGAGATTTAGCGAGATAAGGGAAAAAATTTTTAGCAACCTGGATAACTTCCTGATCTATCTCTACAAGATATACCTTTTCCACAGGATATTTCAAAATTTCTCTCACTGTTCCTCCATCTCCCCCTCCAATAACGAGGATTTTCCTGGGATCAGGGTGTATAAGAAAAGCAGGATGAACAATCATTTCATGATAAATGAATTCATCCATCTCTGAAAACATGACAAGCCCGTCTAAGAGAAGAACTCTTCCCACACTTTCAGTGTCAATTACTGTAATTCTTTGGAAATTAGATGGAGCATCGTATAAAATTGAGCTAACCTCAAAAAATAATCCATAATCCTTTCCATGATATTCTTTTATAGTGATTTTTTTATGAGATCTCTCCTCTGTCATGCTGTCCAGTAAAATGGGTTATCCCTTGTTATTATAGAAGCTGATTTAATGCTTTCAATGAGATATAAAGGAAGGGAGAAGAGAGCCCTGTGAATTCCAGGATGATAAAACCTCTGGGAATTTATCCCCCTTTTTTCCATTCTTTCGCTAATTTCTCTCTCTTCAATTTCAAGAGGATCATATTTTCCGGAAGCCATAACAAAACCCCATGGCATTCGGAATGAAAAAATAAAGGTCCAGTAGGGTCTAACCACTGGAAAAACATCTTGAAGGGTTTTTGTAATGGATGAAAATAACATGCAATAAAAGGGATCAGTACTTCCAGCTTGGATGGCTAGGACACCATCTTCCTTGAGAATCCCATATATTTTCTGGTAAAATTCTTTTGTGAAAAGATTAACAGATGGTGCTTCCTCCATAGGCTCAGAAAGATCCAAAATCACAATATCAAATTTTATTTTATTTTGCTCCACAAATTTTTCCCCATCCTCAAAATAGATCTTGGCTCTTTTATCTTTAAATGCCCCTTTTGACCATTCAGGAAGTTTCTTCTCGCACTCTTCTACTAATTCTTTATCTATGTCCACCATTATGGCATTTTGGACAAATCTATCTTTCAAAATCTCTCGAAGAGTAGCGCCCTCGCCACCCCCAATTATTAAAACATCAGAGGGACAGGGATGGGTGATAACAGAAGGGAGAACAAGAGATTCGTGAAAGATAAATTCATCCAGCTCACATGACTGAATTTTTCCGTTTAAAAACAATGTTTTACCGAAAATTTCAAGTTCAACAATATCTACTTTTTGGTATTTGGTATGAAATGAGGATATTATCCTTTTTACTTTGAAGGAGTGTAATTGATTTTTAGTAAAGCTCTCTAAAAACCATAAACCGTCATCGCTCATACAGGTTCAACCATGGGAGCGACCCTTTTGACGGATTTTGAGTCGGTGGTTGAGTAGAAGACTCCTCTCTTTATCTCCACAAGATTAAAGGACCGAGGCTTAAGAGCTTTTTTGAGAACCTCAATGGCTTTATCAATAAGGACTTCGTTCGAACAGTAAAAGAAGTCGATGGCAGCATAAGCATGTTCTGGCCATGTGTGAATGGTAAAATGAGACTCCTCTATTACAACAACTCCAGATACCCCATAAGGCTTGAACTGGTGAAAGAAACTCTTCACCACCTTTGCTCTGCTTTTTACCGCCGACTCATTCATCATTTCCTCCACTCTTTCCTTGTTTTTTAACATCTCCTCGTCGCATCCGAACATCTCCATCAAAACATGGGTTCCCAGAGTCTTTTTCACCTCCTTCTTACCTCCTAAATTTAATTTTCCTAATGATCATGGCAGTAAATCATAAAAAACCTCTCAAAAAAATATAATATAATTCCTAAACCCACATGTCAACATTTTTATATGTTTGGGGTCAGGTTTTTAATTTTTAAAAATTTATAAATAATCAGGTGTATTCTCTATAACTGCTTTTCTTTCTTCTATTTTTACCAGGACATCTTCTCCCTCTCTCAAATCATAAATATCCGAAAACACCTTTATATAATTTTCTGTCAAAATCTCCACTTTATCCCCTTTATTTTTAATTACAGTCCCTCTAAGAGTCTTTCCTAAGAAACTCGAATAAAATTCCTTCCTTTTTTTCGAAGAGAGTTCCCTCAGTGCCTTCGCTCTTGTCTTTTTAACTTCTGTTTCTAATTGTGGCATAGAAAAAGCATGGGTTCCTTCTCTTGGTGAGAAGGGGAAAACATGGATATAATTTAGTGGTGAGCTCTCCACAAAATTATATGTTTTCTCGAATTCCTTTTCATCTTCATATGGAAACCCGACAATTATGTCAGCTCCAATGCAAGCGGTAGGAAATTTTTCCCTTAAAAAATTTAGAATATACCTATAATCTTCCAGATCACTTTTTCTACCCATCAAATTAAGGATCTTTTCAGAGCAACTCTGTAAAGAAAGATGGAAATGAGGTGCAATTTTTTTCATATTAGTAAGAGAAAGAAGAAAAGAATCATCCAAGAATCTCGGGTCGAGGGAACTAAGCCTAATCCTTTCAATTCCTTCAAGCCCTTCCAACTTTTTCAATAAATATTCTAGTTTCTTCCTCGGCTTTAGATCCATTCCCCATGAATTCAAATGAGTTCCAGCCAATACAATCTCTCTGTATCCACTATCAGCCAAACTCTTAGCCCTATTTAAAATTACATCTTCAGGAACTGACCTTGCTCTTCCCCTTACATAGGGAATTATGCAAAAGGAGCAATTAAAATTGCATCCTTCCTGAATTTTAACATTTGCTCTCGCACTGAATCTTACTCTTTTAGGTTCTCCAGGTCTTCCAAATTTCTTTATGATAATTTCAGGAATCTCTCCCTTCTTTTCATTCTCAACCATTAAAAAATCATCATTCCTTTTTATAGAATCAGAAAGGCAACCTGTAATTATCACAAATTTTAAAGAGCCCTCTCTTTTTATTCTGTTGATCCATTTCCCAACCTCTGTTTCTGCATTTTTTGTAAGCACACAAGAATTGAGTATAAGAATATCTGCTTCAGAAAATGCAGAAGTAAAATTAAAGCCCCAATTTGAAAGTACCTCAATCCATTCCGTTGCTTCAGCAACATTCGTTCTGCATCCAAAATTTTTAATGGAGAATTTCATCCAGAGATTCTCCTCCCTATATCATGTCTGTAAAACATGCCCTCAAATTCAATGCTCTCAATAGCATTATAAATTGAATTCATGCAAGATGCTAAACTTGTGCCTGTTGAGCATATTCCGAGCACCCTTCCCCCTGCTGTAACTATTTTGTCGTTAACTCTTTTTGTTCCTGAATGGAAAGCCACTATTCCTGGGAATTTATGGAGATTCTCGAGACCATTTATAATTTTTCCAGTCTCGTAATTCTCTGGATATCCTCTTGAAGCAACAATTACACATGCAGAGGATTTTTTACTCCATTTTGGCTTAAAATTTCTAAGCTCTCCTTTCTCAGCAGCAAGAAGAAGCTCTAACAGATCTGATTCCATTCTTAATAGCACAGCCTGTGTTTCAGGGTCTCCAAATCTGCAATTAAACTCAAGAACCCTGACCCCTTTTTTTGTCAACATTAAACCAGCATACAAAATTCCAATATACTTTCTTCCTTCTTCTTTCATACCTTCAAGGGTAGGAATTATAACTTTTTCCATTATCTCTTTTGTAAGAGCCCTATTTATTGCTGGAGCTGGAGAAATGGCACCCATCCCCCCTGTGTTGGGTCCTTGATCTCCGTCAAAAGCTTTCTTGTAATCCATGGAGGAGGCTAATGGAATAGCAGAGATTCCATCGGTCACCACCATAAAAGTTACCTCCTCTCCTTTGAGGAATTCCTCGATTATTATTCTTTCTCCAGCTATACCGAAGACCTTTTCTTTCATTATCAAATTTATAGCTCTCTCAGCCTCGCTCAGATCCTTACAAATTATACTTCCTTTACCCCCTGCTAGACCGTCAGCTTTTATCACAAGGGGAAAATCGAAAAGCCCTGAATTTACAATCCCCTCTGCTTCCACTGCTGAATTTGCTATTATAAATTTAGCAGTGGGAATTTTGTGCCTTTTCATAAATTCCTTTGCAAAGATTTTACTTCCCTCTATTTCAGCTGCTGTCTTTTTGGGTCCGAATATTCTCAAACCTCTCCGTTCAAACTCGTCTACAATTCCGAGGGTTAAAGGCAATTCTGGGCCCACTACAGTAAAGTCCACACCCTCCCTCTCCGCAAGATCCGCTAAGGCAACAATATCCGCAACATTTATAGGATAAATCTTTGCTATATCGGCTAATCCCGCATTTCCCGGAGCTACTATCAACTCATCAACAAGTGGACTCCTGGAAATCTTCCAAGCCAGGACATGTTCCCTTCCCCCCCCACCAATAACCATAACTTTCATCTATTTTCCTCCTGAATATTTATTTTATATCAAAAAAACAAATGAAAAATAGATTTTATCTTAAGCTCAAGAATCTTAAATATTGCTTCAAAAATTATCTTTTTTGACATTTTCGATTTTCCCTGCTCTCTTTCATAGAAAATAATTGGAAACTCTTTAATTCTAAAACCCTTTCTCCAGGCTCGCCAAACATTCTCTATCTGAAAAGAATAACCTTCGGAAGATAAAGTTTCTGGTGAGATAGCCTTTAACACCTCTGTTCTAAAACATTTGAACCCAGCAGTGGAGTCCCTGAAAGGGAATCCAAGGATCAACCTGGCATAAATATTACCAGCTCTGCTTATAAACTTTCTCCAAACGCTCCAATTTTTTACACCCCCTCCCTTAACATATCTTGACCCAATAATAAGATCATACTCTTTAGCCAGTTCAAGGAAATCAGGAAGATATTCAGGCCTGTGAGAAAGATCTGCATCCATTTCAAAAACCAAAGAATATCCATTTTTTATAGCATAGTTGAAACCTTCCACATAAGCTCTTCCAAGTCCCATTTTCCTTCCTCTCTCTATCAGCTTTACCCTGGGTTCCTCGTTCTGAATTTTTTTTATTTCCTCTCCTGTTCCATCTGGAGAGCCGTCATCGATAAATAAAATCTCTGCATCGTAATTTCTTGTGTTATATAATATACCAGTTACAAGAGGCCTTATATTATCCCTCTCATTGTAAGTAGGAACAATTATAAGAACTTTTTCAGGCAATTTTCTTTATCCTTAAATAAACTAAAGATGATATTATAACAAAATATGCAATTGTAATCACTGAGAGCTTCATAAATCTTTCGTAAAGCTCTCTTCCCATAATATCGAAAATAGAAAACCCTATTGTTATAAAAGAAATGGCCAACACAATCCTGAAATAATAATTAAACTCCTTAAAGTAGTTTATTAGAATCATTATTGCTGGCAAAGAAAGAAGAAATACATAATCCCATCCTTGGGGAGAAAAAAGGGGAATGAAAATAAGAAGATGAGAGATTTCAAAAAAATCAGGAGATCTCAAATCTTTTCCCAAATATAGCAAAAAAACAAATATGGAGATTAAGAAAAGAATAGTAAAAATTGATAACAAAAGAGATAGATTTCCTAAGCCGAACCACTTATAAAACATTCCTATTATGGAAACATTGTCATTAGAAAGAATAAGAAGAGGAGAAGTTGAGGAGGCAATAGTATTAAGCCATTCATTAATTAACTGAATGTTGTCTTTGAATCCATATATAAATGAAGGAAGCAAAAGAAAAAACAACATGAAAATAAAGGAGATAATAAAAACGAAGAATTTTCTCTTTATAAAGAGATAGGGCAAAATAATTGCAGAATAAGGCTTTATAACAAAGGAAAGTGAAAAAAAGAAACCAGAAAGTAAATCTTTTTTTGCTTGAAGAGCACTGAATCCTAAAAGAAAAGTGATACCCATAAAAATATTCACTTGTCCAAGGTCAAGCTCCCGGGCAAAGAATTTAAGCAAAATTAAAGATGATATAAAGATTAACAAAAAAGTGCTGAGCCTTTTTTCTGGCATAAGTTCCAGAGAAAGAAGGAAGAAAAAAATAACAGATATAATAGAAAAAAAGAACCATAATGCTTTAGCCACTTTTAAAGGTAGAAAGCCGAAAGGCATAACTATCAAAGCGAAGGAAGGAATGTATTTTAATATGTAATGCCCATCTTCCATTCTGTAGAGGGGCTCGGCACGAATAATTCTGTTTCCAGCTTTCCAGTATACCTCAAAATCTTTCATATCCTCTCTGACTTTAAAAAAGAATAGCGAAAGGAGCAAAATCAAAAAAAATGGAATAAATTTAATGATATTTCTTCTCAAAATTTCGCCCTGATAATTTGTTAAGATTCCTTATTCTTTTACCTTTTCTTTAATAAACTTTATTATATCTTCTGTAGAAGTGCCCGGAAGGAAGATCTCACTGATTCCAATGGATTTTAAAAAGGGAATGTCTACTTCAGGAATAATACCTCCTGCGATTACAAAAACATCTTCCATACCTTTTTCTTTCAGCAATTCCATAATTCTTGGAAAAATATAATTATGAGCTCCAGAAAGAATACTTAATCCAATCACATCCACATCTTCTTGAAGTGCAGTGTTAACAATTTGTTCTGGAGTCTGCCTAAGCCCTGTATAAATTACCTCAAAACCCGCATCTCTTAAAGCCCTCGCTACTACTTTCGCTCCTCTATCATGCCCATCCAAACCAGGTTTAGCTATTAAAATTCTGATTTTTTTCTTCTCCATGGGAAACTCCTTAACCTTGGGTTTTAGAGTATAAAAAAATAGCAGAAATCATATTTCAAACCTTCAAAATTGAACTGGTTCCTGATATGTTCCCCATAGCTCTTTTAAAGTATCCATAATCTCTCCAAGAGTGCAATAAGCTTTTACACAATCAAGGATGTAAGGCATAAGATTTTCTTCATCTCTAACAGCTCTCTTAAGTGTGGAGAGAGTTTCTTTTACCCTTGATGAATTTCTTTCCTTTTTAACCTCTTTTAGCCTCTGTATTTGCTTTTCCGCTATTGATTCATCAATGTAGAGGATGGGAATTTCCTGATTCTCCTCCATAACAAATTCATTAACCCCTACAATAATTTTTTCCTTACTTTCCACTGCTTTCTGATACCAGTATGAGCTCTCCTGAATTTCTCTCTGGGGATAACCCAATTCTATTGCTTTCACCATGCCTCCCATCTCATCTATCTTTTTTATGTAGTCCCATGCTTCCTTTTCCAATTCATTTGTAAGGGCTTCTATAAAATAAGAGCCTCCAAGAGGATCCACAGTGCTGGCAACACCACTCTCATAGGCAAGAATTTGCTGGGTTCTTAGTGCGATAGTTACAGCAAATTCTGAAGGAAGAGCATATGTCTCATCCATGGAATTAGTATGTAAAGATTGGGTTCCGCCAAGAATTGCAGCAAGAGCCTGAATAGCAACTCTTACTATATTGTTGTAAGGCTGTTGTGCCATGAGGGAAACTCCAGAGGTTTGAGTGTGAAACCTGAGCCACCAGGATCTCGGATTTTTTGCATGAAATCTTTCTTTCATTATCTTTGCCCACATCCTTCTTGCTGATCTAAATTTTGCTATTTCTTCAAAAAAATCATTGTGGGAGTTGAAAAAGTATGAAAGGCGAGGAGCGAACTCATCCACATCAAGCCCTCTTTTAATTGCCCATTCCACATATTCTATTCCATCCCTCAAAGTAAAAGCGAGCTCCTGAACAGCTGTTGCTCCAGCTTCCCTAATATGGTAGCCAGAAATGGAAATTGTATTCCATAAAGGAACCTCTTTTGAACCATATTCAAATGTATCCACCACAAGCTTCATAGAAGGATTTGGAGGAAAAACATATTCCTTCTGAGCTATATATTCCTTAAGGATATCATTTTGAATTGTTCCCCTTAACATTTTCTTAGGAACACCCTGCTTTTCCCCCACAGCAATATACATTGCCCAGAGAACAGCTGCGGGTGCATTAATTGTCATGGAAGTGGATATTTTGTCCAGAGGGATTCCATCGAAAAGGGTCTCCATATCTCTCAAAGTGTAAACCGCTACTCCGCATTTGCCTATCTCTCCTTTTGCAAGAGGATGATCTCCGTCTATTCCCATTAAGGTGGGAAGATCAAAAGCCACAGAGAGTCCTGTTTGCCCCTGAGAAAGCAGATATTTGTATCGCTTGTTTGTGTCTTCAGCGGTACCAAAGCCAGAAAATTGCCTCATTGTCCAGAGTTTGCCTCTGTAAAGAGTTGGGTGAATCCCTCTTGTAAAAGGATATTCTCCGGGAAAGCCAATATCTCGCAAGTAATCTATATCCCTGATATCTATGGGTGTGTAAAGACGGGATATTCTCCTTCCAGATACTGTGGTAAATTCTTTTAATCTTTCAGGTGATGAGGAAAGGTAAGGATCAAGGTTTTCTTTTTCCCATCTCTCCTTTTCTTTTTCAATATCATTTCCCATAAAAGCCCTCCCTCATCTAAAAATTTTATGTGAAGAATTGCACATAGTCAAAATTCCCATATATTTTCTCAGTTGAATCTTTCTCCTTCTTTTTTTAAATTGAAGATTTTAAATCTCCACATTTCTGAGAAATTTTGCATCATTCTCAGGTAAGGATACATTGATAAACATTCCTGAACCAAGTTCAAATCCCGCTGTCTGAGTAAGTCTCAAAACAACGCTTATATACCAGTGAAAGAATCTATCCGCTCCTTTTCCAGATGGAAAGGATCTTAAAAGGAGATTGTAGTCCGGGTCATTCAATCCCATATATATTTTCTTTAAGACTATTCTCAATACCTTGCTGAACTCTTCCATCTCTTTTTCCTTTACATCCATAAAAGAACACTTATGATTTTTCGGAAAAACCCATATATGAAAGGGAGAATAAGCTGCATAAGGAATAAAAGCCACAAAATTTTCTGTTTCTAAAATAATCCTTTCTCTGTCCTGGAGCTCTTCCCGAAGATTTCTGCAATATATGCATTCTCCATTCTCATCATAATATCTCATGGCATCCCAGAGCCTCTGTCTTATATCTGTAGGTATAATGGGTAATCCAATTAATTGAGAATGGGGATGTTCTAAGGAGGTCCCAGCTCTCTCACCATGATTTTTAAATAGTAGAACCATCTCCACCTTGGGATTTTTCATGGCTTCTGAATATCTAATCCTATAAGTCTCAAGAACCCTCACGATCTGGTCATCATCCATAAATGGTAAAAAGAGATTGTGAAAAGGACTCTCTATAATAACCTCATGAATTCCCACTCCACTTATACTACGTTTAATTCCTTTTAGACTTATTATTTTTTCTCCCCTATTCTCCAGAGCCGGGAATTTATTAGGAATCACTCTGGTTAACCATTTTCCATCTTTTTCCAGAAAATAAAGCTCCTTAGGAGTCATGTGTTCATTTCCTGGACAGAAAGGACAAGAATAGGAATAATCAGGGAGTCCTTTCTTTTCCCTTTTTGAACTGATCTCCTCAGGTCTTTTAGCTCTCTCAGGAGCAATTATCACCCACTCTTTTGTAATGAAATTCTGCCTTATTTCTGGCATATTTTAATATATTATAGCATTGAAAAGAAATCTAAATGTTCCGTGAGCCTGGGCTCTATGTATCACATCAAAACCAAACATAACTATTTTCCCTTTGCCGTAAGGAACCTCAATTAGAGGGCTCTTTCCTAAAATAATATTTTCTCCTTTTATTATTCCGCTAAGTAATGGATTTATTTGAGGAAATTTAAGGACTGCTTCTCCTTCCTTCCATTCAAAAACAGGTTCTTCATTGTAAAAAACAGGAACATCTCTGGGAAAACCGAAGGAAATGAGACTTTCCAAAGATTCGGTAAGAAGGATGGAACCCGGTGCAAAAAATTCTCTTTTTTCAGGAGGTTTTGATTTATCCTCTTTGAGGACATTGGAAACTTTAATCCCAAAGAATTCTATGGGTAATTCTGAAGAATTTCCTATTGTTATTAGCTTTCCGCCATTTCTCACAAAATCTTTAATATTTAAAATCCCTTCCATCCCTATTCCGCCTGAATATTGGGGAGGAATTTCCTGAGGAGATCTGCCTTCAATTATTGCCTTTGCAGACATAGGAGGAAGAATTATTGAATTTAAACCTTTAAAATCAGCTGTTTTAAAGTGGAAATTATTCAAAGATTGATATGGAATTTCAAAATTTTCAAATACCAACCTTATCCAACCCTCATCCATGTTCGGTATATATGGTTGGTATATCCCAGTTTTTACTTTGATAGGGACAAGATTCTTAAAATCATTACCGCTCCAAGATGCAGTAATTCCAAGTTCCTCTACCCATTTCTTTAGAAGACCTGGCTCCCGAGCCTCAATCAAAATAGAACCCCTTTCAAAGTTTTTATATCTCGCTTTCAAATAATAAGCTCTTTGACCTTTTTTGAGGGCTCTCATTAAAAGAATCACTTCATTATTTGATTTTCCAGGAAGTAGCAAGTATGAAGAGGGTTTCCCAAATATTTTTCCCTTGATCCAGAAATTCTCTGGAACAAATTCTAACTCTGCATCAAAAGGTTGGTTCGCCTCGAAAACTTTCACTCCCATCTGGAGAGGCAAAGTCCACGAAGACTCATCAAAAGGTTGGTTCGCCTCGAAAACTTTCACTCCCATCTGGAGAGGCAAAGTCCACGAAGACTCATCATAAGGATACTCAAGTATCTCGCCTACTCTTCTTGCAGGGTAAACTTTTACTTCAAGAAGATCTTTTATAAAAGCTCTGTAGGGTTGAGCAAGAGGGATAACAAAAGTTCCAGCAGGGTAATTCACACCATCTGAAGAAAATTCTCTTTTTGACCTCCAGACCTCTCCACCTCCTTTCTGAATCACTTTTATAAGTTTAAGAGTTGTAGGAAGATCTCTCTGTGTCAGTGGAATTACAAAAGCAAAAGGTGGTTCTTGCTTGCCCATTTCCACTTGTCTTTTTGCAAAATTGTAGTAATTAAGCATGAACCTCTCTTTCTCCGAAGAAACTCTTTTTAATATAGTTTTTGCAATTATTTCTTCATACTCTATAATCTCACCGATTCTCCACCATCCACCTCTCCATGGTTCGAGATAAGTAGATTGGGAGAGGTTTATATCAAAAATTCCCCTTCCTCTCCCTCTCAGATTCTGAGGTCTAAGAAAAACAGGAGAGGCAAGATTTGCGGACGCAGCTTCTGATAAAATTCCTATTACATTGTG
>FWPU01000595.1_pt1 | contig 116539 bp, 108 predicted proteins | sample 2228361 | NCBI WGS metagenome assembly FWPU01 (sample SAMEA103939777, study PRJEB20133) | metagenome | reverse complement strand
ACCAACTTTGAACCCACACTGTCCTTGCGACTGGGGAGGATACTGTCCTTATTTTAAACATAAATATCAAAAAGAAAAAGTGAAAGAAACTCAAGCAGAAGATAGAGAGATAGAAGATATTATAGAAAAATATATAGAACTAAAACAGAAAGAAAAAGAAATTTCTTCACAGATAGAAAAAATTAAAGATTTTATGAGAAATTATATGGAAAAAAATAACTTACTCAGGTTATTTGGAAAACATCATAAAATAACTCGGGTAGCTAATGAAAAAATAAGTTTTCCTGAAGCAGAAATAAAAAAACTACTCGAACCAAAAGGATTATGGAATAGGGTATTGAAATTCGATGACAAATTAGTAAGAGAGCTTTTGGAAGATAAAAATATCGATAAGAAATTGAAAAAGGAAATTGAGAAATTAAAAGAAGTTTCTATATATTATCAAATAAGATATGCCAAAATAAAAGAGGAAGAATAAGTAATTTTTTATTCTTCAAGGGTTTTTTCTAAACAATCTCTTTTTCCATTGTTGCTATCCCCAGATTTTAAGAAACCAGAAATCGTCTCTAAATTTTTTTCATTTTAGTTGATAATTTATTCTCTCTGAAACATATTCATAGTTAGCTTTTTTTGATATTACCCTTGTCTCCTTCTTAGCTCGTTCCTTGATTAGTCCCTTCTCTCCTCTACTCCGCTTGGGTCAGGATGATAAGAAAGGCTCTGAAAAGACTCGTAGAGAAATTTCGGACACGGATATTTTGCCGATTAAAAGACATTGAATTTTGCACTATCCAATGTGTTCTAAGGACATTTTTATGATTTAAGGCGCTGAATTGACAAAAATAAATATTTTGGTAATAATCTACTAATATATGAGAGTAATTCTCAAGATTAAAAAGTATTTTCTTTTTGTCTTAATCCTTCAAATTTTCTTAACATCTTTTATAAACTTTTTTCATACTGAAAGAATCATCACAAAAAATAAAAATTGTTTAGCCTGCCAATTTCTGAAATCATTTTATCTTGAGAATGAAATCGAGAAAATCTTCATCCCTCAACCTACTCTAATTTCTACCCTTAAACCTCAAAATACCCCTCATTACATTGTAACACACCAGGTCTTTGAATTTTCTAGAGCCCCTCCTTTCATTGCAATTTAATCCTTTTACTCTTCTCTAAACAGTGATTGAAAGGAGGCTATGATGTCTACTCGACAAAAAATTTATATAATTTTTCTCTTCTTAACCTCATTTATTTTTGCTAAAGACGATGATTTTTTTATAAAAGGCAAGGTCATTGACAAAAATGGTAATCCTGTGGAAAAGGCAGTCGTTGTTGTTCCCGAAATTGGATTTACTGGAGAAACTAATAAAAATGGAAACTTCAAGGTAAAAATAAAGGGAGGAACCAGAGTCCATTTAGAAATTCAGAAAGAGGGATACATCCCTTATAAAAGTGATTTTTTTGAGCTTAAAGAAACTCTCAATATTGAGATTATTTTAATTTCTTCACCAGCTGAGGAGATTGTTGTAACTGCAACAAGAAGGGAGACCTCAATTAAAGAGGTTCCTGTGAGGACTGAGGTAATAAATTCAAAGGAAATTGAGAAATCAGGAGGGACAAATCTTTATGAAATCATAAATAAAAAAGGCATAGGTGTAATGGCTCAGCAAAGTTGTTCCAATTGCAATTTCAGTCAGATAAGAATGCAAGGACTTGAAGGGGGATACTCTCAAATTCTTCTTGATGGTCAGCCAATTTTTGAGGGGCTTGCTTCAGTCTATGGTCTTGAGCAGATAAGTAGTGAAAACATTCAGCAAATAGAAATAGTTAAAGGAGCATCTTCCTCCCTCTACGGTGCTCAGGCTGTGGGAGGAGTCATAAATATAATCACAAAGGAACCCAGTATAAAACCTGAGTTGAACTTGGGAGCAAAATTGGGAAATTGGAGAACCTATGGATTCTCTTTAAACACTTCTATGAGAAAAGGTTTCTTGGGATTTGTCATTGCAACACAGAAGGATAAATCGGATTTTTTTGACCAAAATAATGATGGATTTACTGATAAGGCAGGAAGAGAGAATCTGAATCTATCCATCAAAACATATTTGTATCTATCAAAGGATTCCCACAAGATTTCCCTTTCTACCCGATACATTGATGAGTTCAGAAGAGGAGGCTATATTTCCACAATAGACAATCCCTTTGATGAAAAATCCGAACATATAAAAACAAAAAGAAACGAATATGGATTAAGTTACACAGGGATTTTTGCGGGTAAGAATGTCTTAAAAATAAGTCTTTCTGGAACACAACATAAAAGAAATGCAACCAACTCCTCCCGACCTTTTTACTCAGAGGAATTCATCAGTTATTTTGATGTCCAGTATTCAAACTTTTTATCCTATCATACATTGACAGCTGGCTTTACATTTAAAGATGAAAAAGTGAACGAGATAATAAATCTCAAGAAAGCACCTGAAAAGAAAGCAAAGATATATGGAGCTTATATTCAGGATGAGATTAACGCTGGCAAAAATATTGCCTTAGTTCTCGGTGTCCGGTTTGATAGCACAAAGAGCACTTTTATAAAAGCATCTACCTTTAGTCCAAGAGCAGCATTTAAATGGAATTTGAATACAAATAATGTTTTAAGAGGAAGCATTGGAACAGGTTTCAGGGTTCCATATCTTTTTTCTGAGGATCTCCATCTCTGCTCAACAGCACCATTAATTTACAACCCTGGAACGTTAATACCTGAAAAGTCTATAAGCTTTAACCTTTCCTGGGAATATTACAGTTCCAAAAACTTTACTTTTGAGGCGAATATTTTCCGAACAGATATTTACAAAAAGATTTATTTTACTGATAAGGATGTTCCTCCTGGATTTGACTTCGTCTATGTTAACGGAGGAGACGCCTTTACTCAAGGATTCGAAATAAGAGGGAAAAAGAAAATTGAATTTTTTGGAATAGAGCTTGGTTTTTCCTTTATTAATGCCCGTTATAAAGAAGAGCAGGATTACGAGATTGGAAAGAGTAAATGGATCATGAGAACACCGAAATTCTCAGGCATTATAAATCTTGAATATGATAATCCATCAAAGGGCATCTCAACAAATTTTTCAGGACATCTAAAAGGGAATATGTATATTGAAAATTATTTTCAAAAGAAGATAGAAAAGACTCCTTCTTATTTAACATGGAATTGGAATATTTCAAAGATTTTCCATCTTCATTGGATTCTTAATGTAGGAGTTGATAACATCTTTAACTACGTTCAAAAAGTTAGATTTACTCCAGATGTGGATTCAGCCTATATTTATGCTCCACTGGTTGGAAGATACTTCTATGTTGCTCTGAGGTACAAATTGTAAGTTTTCCATAAAATTCTAAAATTTCCTCGTTTTCTTGACATTGAGGAGCAAATTAATTTATAATTAGCATATGCCAATAAAAGGTTAAAAAAATGCCCAGACCCTTTAAATGCAGAAGGATTTTCTTTCAGCCCAATTGTAAATACTTTAAGCCCTCAGGAATTCCGCTTTACATACTGGAAGAAGTTAATTTGAACCTTGACGAACTGGAAGCAATAAGACTTGCAGATCTTGAGAATCTCTATCAGGAAGAAGCAGCTGAGAAAATGGGCATATCAAGGCAGACATTTGGAAATATATTAAATTCAGCCCATAAAAAAATTGCCGATGCATTGATAAATGTAAAGGCAATAAAAATAGAAGGAGGTGTAATTAAAATCATGGAAAGAAATTTTGTCTGTTTCGATTGTAACTATGAGTGGAGCATCCCATATGGAGTTCCAAAAACAGAGGGATGTCCAAAATGTGGTAGCATGAACATTCATAGAAAGGAGGAGGAAAGAGGCTTTGGAAGAAGGGAAAGAGGGAGAAGAAGATGCAGAGGAGGTGGTTCTCCGTGAAAGGATGGAGAGAAGGAGGCATGGGACCCGGTGGTTATTGCTTCTGTCCAAAGTGTGGATTTAGAAAGCCTCATCACATAGGAGTCCCATGCAGAGAAGAGCTCTGTCCCAAATGCGGAACAAGGCTCATAAGAGAAGGCTCTGAACATCATAGGCTAATTGAGAAAAAGAAAAACAAAATTGCAAAGAATTAAAAAAATTAATGAAATTTAAGGAGGTGATAAAATGCGTGCTTTTGGAAGTCATTTTGGTTATGGTCATGGCTGGGGTTATGGCTGGTATAATCCGCCCCCTTCATGGGAATCCGAAGATTATGAATATCTTGGCCCCTGCCGTTGTGGATTTGGTCCAGACGCCTTTTGGAGAAACAAAAAGACAGGTCGTATAGTCCGTGGATTTCCACCCGATGTTTGGAGAAAGCCTGAAAGCTCAGCAGAAGACCTCAGAAAAGAGTTAGAATTTTTGCGCCGGGAAAAGGAAAAACTTGAAAAACGGCTTACTCAAATAGAGGAAGAGTTTGTTCGGAAAAAACAGGAAAACGATTAACAGGAGATCGAGATGTTAAAAAGAATAGTGCTTCCAGTGGTTGAAGATAAAGGATTGGTCTCAAGGCTCGCTGATCACTTTGGGCATGCTCCTTATTTCCTTATAGTTGAGGTTGATGAGGAGGTCAAAATCATATCCGAGCGTATCATCTGCAATTCGGGAGAGCATTTTGGAGGTAGAGGACATGCTCACGACTCTATTCTTGAATTCAAGCCGGATTATCTCATTGTTTTAGGAATGGGACCGCGTGGTTTGAACGCTATGAAAAGTGCAGGAGTCGAAGTGCTCAGAACGGATACTGATCTGGCTGTTGAGGCACTTAATGCGTTTAAGGAAGGCAAACTTGAAGTCCTCAATGAAAGCTGTGCCCACAGCGAAAGATGCAAGGATAAAAATTAAATAATTAAATCTTTTTATCTTGTTGTTTTTAGCTTAATTAATTACAAACCTTTTGTGAAAGATCTTTTGTTCCTTCAGGGAAACTGGATAACAGGCGGATCAGAGAGAAATTTCTTTATTTGCTATTTTTTTCTTTGCGTTTAGTTCTCACCATTTTAAACTTTTCCTATATTTCATCGTATTTTTCATGTATATCTTGGCATATCAACTTAACTGAGCAAAAGGTGTTCTGTGTGAGCACAAAAGTTCGTTTGATTAATAATTTTACAAACAACCCATGGTTTAGAATCCAAAGAGGACTTGGAATAGGAGGATGAAGAAGCCATTTATTCAAAAACTCACAAACAAAAATAGATACCATGCCCCAGCTAACCACTGGCTCGGAACAGGAGGAATAGATTCTGCTCAAAATAATCACATTAAGCAAAGGTCGCTGAATTATCACTTCTATCCAATAAGTTTCAAAATCAAATCCTTATCCAGTAGTTTAGGTTATTCATGCCCTCAGTAAATCTTTCCACATCTTTTTTCTGACCTTCCTGAAGTCAATATTGTCTAATTTTTCTTATAAGAACTCATTAAAGTTTTCTCTATTTAAGTTTATTCTTTTATGCTCGTTCTCTTCTATGCCATTATTGAGAAGTTCAAAATTGGAAACAGACTCTTTCCCAAGATACCAGATAAAGACATAAAAATTCCCTTTCTTTAATGTATTTTCTAAAAAACAGGTATGGAGTTTTGTGGCATAAAGGAAGGGAATGTCAAAATGGGTTACTGCAAAGACAAAATGCTTGCTTACCAGAGATAGCTCAGTATTCCAACCTTCTGGTTGATATTCACTTCTAATTTAATAAAGATTTTTTGTCATTTATCTGTAGATAACCCTAAAAGATAAGGAATATCTTTAAACTTCAACATCACAGATTGAACCAATCCTTCCTCGCTACTTTTAATCTGTAAGGAAAAACCTGCCTTTATAGAAACTTTAATTCTGTTCCTCCGCCAAAGACAAGATTTTTAAAATATTCCTTATCATAAAGAATCTTTAATAGAGGTAATTGCAAAAACTTACTTGGTAAGATTCGTCTTTGATTCCCAGCCTGAAAAAGCAGAAATAACCTTCTTAATTAAATCGAGCATTGAATTATCTCTCTTTTTTCATAAACCGAAGCAAATTCTCTACAACCTCTTCTGCTTTCTTATTTTCACACCTTTGGGCAAAGTCTAAGGGTCTCTTCTTTTTGAGTATATTGAGATTTTGGAACCTGTAGAAAAGTTTAAAAACATCTTACCCTTTGTCCTTAAAATTTTTTAAATTCAAGTAAATAAAATCAAGCACTGCCTTTTAAGGTTCGACAATTAATACCGGAAATTCATTTTCATCTTCTATTTCAGTAATTTCAAAGAAGAGACTATCTTTCAGGTGTTTGATAAAAGTTCCAAAAGGGTTGATAAATTTAGCGGTCTTTTTGGTTGTAATGGATGTCACATTCTATACCTTTTCCGGAATTGAATAGTAGTAGTCAAGGACATATTCCGTGCTCACCTAAGATGGTGAATATAGGGCATTTGAAAGAAAGATTCTGGAGGTAAGATATAAAGTCCCCATTTTGGTTTAATAACCAATCCCCTTTTTGCCATCCTACTAACTGAACTTTAAGCGTCTCCGTCTTATTACTAATAATATGAACAGATGAAATGGGAGGGAAGTCTTTAACCTAATTCTTAAACTTTTAAATATTTCATTTCTATAAATTATAAAAACTATTATTTATGGATATTTAGAAAATGAGATTTGTCAAGAATGTCAAAAATCTAAGCTTTACTCTTACTCATTTGTGAATCACCTCGTCTCTTTTTAATTCTATCAATGATATAAGGGCGTATTGATTTTCCTATTAACAATCAGGCATCTCTGATAGTTCCTTTTCTATTTAAATTTTACTCCATGAGAAATCTTATTTTTTAATAAAATCATCTCACCGTGCGCACTTGATTAAAAGCTTAGGTTGTGATAAATTTTAAAGTTCTTATGAAAACAGGAAATTACGAAATAATTTTTCTTTCAGATGGAACATTCTTGCTGGACGGCGGTGCAATGTTTGGTGTGGTTCCCAAGGTTCTCTGGGAGAAGAAGACACCAGCTGACAAAAAAAATAGAATTACCCTTGGTTTAAATTCCTTGCTTTTGATCAAAAGAAATGAAGTTATTCTTATCGAATCAGGGCTTGGAGAAATTGAGGATCATAAATTCCAGGATATTTATGAGGTGAAGAGGGAGAAAACTCTTATCGATTCTATTCTGGAGAAAGGGATCTCTCATGAGGACATAAAATATGTTATAAATACCCACCTTCATTTTGACCATTGCGGTTGGAACACAATTAAAGGAGAGAAAAGCTTCAAGCCTACTTTTCCGAAAGCAAAATATATTATTCAGAAGATGGAATGGGAATCTGCTCTAAATCCTGATGAAAGAAGTACGAAAAGCTATTTGAAAGAAAGGTTGACTCCGATTCAGAAATATGGAAACCTTGAACTGATAGATGGAGACGCAGAGATTTACGAAGATTTAAAATTAATTCATTTACCAGGACATACAAAGGGTCATCAGTGTGTCCTAATAGAAGGCAAAGACGAAAAAATATTTTTTGCTGGAGATCTCATCCCCACTTCTGCTCATTTCCCGCTTTCTTACATAATGGCTTACGACCTTTTCCCGCTTGAAACCCTGAACAATAAAAAGAAAATTCTCGAAAAAGCATACGGAGAGAAATGGTTATTCGCTTTATACCATGACCCGAAATATGTAATTGGAAGAACCGAATTAAAAGAAGAGAAATGGAATTTTGTGCCCCTGGAAGGAAAAAATGGAATTATTTCTTAGGGTAATTTCCTTAAACTCTAAAACAATGCAATTATTAAAGTTCGAAATTTCAAGGAGGTAGTTAAATGGAGAAGTTATTTTGGTTTGTTCCTGTGGGCTCAATAGTTGCCCTTCTTTATGCTTACTTTCTTGGCAAATCTGTTTATAAGTATGACGAAGGAACAGAAGAGATGAAAAAGATTGCAGAGGCAGTAAGAGAGGGGGCATACGCTTATTTGAAAAGGCAGTATGCAGGGGTAACTGTTTTCTTTGGTATTGTGTTTTTCATTCTACTTTTAATTGCTCTTAATGGTTTGCTTCCTATCTTTGTTCCCTTCGCTTTTCTAACAGGTGGTTTCTTTTCAGGACTATCGGGATACTTGGGAATGAGACAGGCAGTCTACTCTTCCGCAAGAACTGCCAATGCAGCGAGAAAATCCCTGAATTCCGCATTGAGGGTGGCTTTCAATGCAGGAGCAGTTATGGGTTTTGTGGTGGTGGGTTTAGGAATACTTGACCTTAGTATATGGTACATTATTTTGAACTGGTATTACAAAAACCTTCCTGTAGTGGAAAAGATAAGAGCAATAACATCCACAATGATTTGCTTTGGAATGGGTGCTTCATCTCAGGCTCTATTTGCAAGGGTAGGAGGAGGAATTTTTACAAAAGCGGCTGATGTGGGAGCTGATTTAGTAGGTAAAGTGGAGGCTGGAATACCGGAGGATGACCCTCGAAACCCAGCTGTTATTGCAGATAATGTGGGAGACAATGTGGGAGATGTAGCAGGGATGGGAGCGGATCTCTACGAATCCTATGTTGGTTCAGTTATTGCTACCATGGCTCTCGCTGTTGCAGCAGGGCTTGGGATTAACGGTGTTCTGGTTCCAATGCTAATGGCTACAGTGGGTATTCTTTCTTCGATTGTGGGAACATGGTTTGTGAGAACAAAAGAGGAAATAAGTCAGCTCGCTCTTCTTACTGCTCTGAGGAGAGGAATTTGGATTTCCTCAATTGTAGTTGCTGTTTCTTCTTTCATAATGATTAAATACTTACTTCCTCAATATATAAATATTTTCTTTGCTCTTTTTGCTGGTCTTGTTGCGGGTGTATTAATTGGCTTTTCTACCGAGTTTTTCACATCCGACACATATAAACCTACAAGAACAATAGCAAACTCAGCGAAGACAGGTCCAGCAACGGTTTTCCTTCAAGGGATAGGCGTGGGAATGTTCTCAACTGTTCCTCCTATAGTAATAGTTGCAATAGCAGTGGCGATTGCCTATTATGTCTCAGGAGGATTGCACAACTTCAATCTTGGTCTTTATGGGGTCTCGATCTCAGCTGTGGGAATGCTTTCCACTCTTGGAATAACTCTTGCCACAGACGCATATGGACCAGTTGCTGACAATGCAGGAGGTAATGCACAAATGAGTCGTCTTTCCCCTGAGGTGAGAGAAAGAACAGATGCTCTCGATGCCCTTGGAAATACCACTGCTGCTACTGGAAAGGGTTTTGCCATCGGTTCAGCTGCCCTTACCGCTCTTGCTCTCCTTGCTGCTTATAAGGATCAGATAGAGATTCTTGGTGGGAAGCTGAAACTTGAGCTTATAAACCCTCCTGTTCTTCTCGGTATAATGATTGGTGCATGCATGCCCTTTGCTTTCTCCTCCATGACTCTGAGAGCAGTATCCCAGACAGCAGGTAAAATTGTTGAAGAGGTAAGAAGACAGTTCAGGGAAATACCAGGTTTGATGGAAGGGTCCGGAAAAGCTGATTATGCAAGAGCTGTTAAAATCTGTATAGCAGCGGCTCAAAAAGAAATGGTGGCACCATCCTTAACTGCCATTTTGATGCCAATAGTTATAGGAATCCTTCTCGGACCGAGTGGAGTGCTTGGACTTCTTACGGGAGCTCTCTCATCAGGTTTTATAGTTGCGGTAATGATGGCTAACTCCGGCGGAGCTTGGGATAATGCAAAAAAATATATTGAAAAAGGAAATCTGGGCGGAAAAGGCACAGATGTTCATAAATCCGCTGTGATTGGCGATACTGTGGGCGATCCCTTCAAAGACACAGCTGGACCATCTCTGAATATCCTTATAAAGCTGATGTCAACAGTTTCCATTGTATTTGCGAGATTTGTTCTTGCATTTACTATCTTCAAGTGGTGATTTATCTTAATAAAAGGCTTTTTGCTATTTAATACCGAATAAAACCCATTCGTTCTTATTTATATCTTTGAGATAGTCCTTCATCCATTTGAAAGAAGCTTTTTTTTCGAGAAAATTCTTTGCATTGAATTCAAGTCCGCATGGATGACCGAATATCGCCCAGGACATCATTCTTTCTGATAGGACGCTATCTGTGACCTTTGCGTCTATAGCTCCTTCAGGATAGTAAGGGGGTCTTTCCCAGGAAGGCTCTCCTTTTGGATCCAGTTCTATATGACCACACAAGGTTCTGGCAGAGGGATTGTTACTTTTGGTTACCACATCATAATGGTCAGAAATAAAGGATTTTGCAAGGTCTACATCAATTTTGCCATAATTTGAGTCCAGAAGTTCTTTCCACCTTCTGTATCTCGCCTGAGCAGTAGTATTTTCGGCTGAATAATCCACATCTGTTTCTTCTCTCACTTTTTCATCGAAAGCTATGTTAGAGCCTGCAAAATAACCATTTTTTGTTCTTTTAATGCTATGATTTTTTAATCCAAGTTCAAGACATGCAATCTCTCCAGTCTTCCTATCTCCTATAAGCCAGGAATTAGCATAGCCTCCATTGTTATCTTCTATCATTATTTTCACCCATTCATCAATGGAATTAGCATACTGTATAGCTTTTCTTGCTCTTACAAATTCTGGTGTTCCATTGGGATTGAATCCTTTAAAACCTACGATTGTGGTTTCAGTCACCATCAATCCAGATGAAGATATATACCAGTCAGAGCCACTGTGTATGAAGCCAGCATATGATTGCATGAGCACTCTGTTTCCATTAGCTGGTTTCAAATCAATAAAAACATTAAAGAATCTTCCAGTAACATAATCAATCCATGTGTTGTGAGCCATAACAATATTCCCATCCTTTGTCGCGTCTCCAGTGGCAATAAAAGCAGAACAGTGGGAAGGAGCTCCCTTCTTTTTCGGCTCGGTGAACGGAAGATAATACCATGCGATCTCCATCCAGCTATTCAGAGCAAGAATATCTTCAAAATCTACTTTTTTTACTCCTATTGCTTTCATTCCTTCTACTATTCCTCTCATCTCTTCCTTATATTCTTCTGGAACTTTTGGCAAAAACAATTTCTTAGCCGTGCTCTTATAATATTTCCATTTCTTTCCTGTGTCCTTTTCCAGATAAAAAGAGAGGTTCTCCAATGCTTCTTCTATATGTAAGCCCATAAAAAACCCATACTGATATCCAATCTGAAAGGGAGTTCCTTCAAGATGAAGGAAAAACCATCCCTCCCTTTCAATCTTGGAGGATCCCTTCAGTAGATCTTCTTCCTTCGGAAATGCATGGAGATAAGATAAAATAAGGCTCACACATGTTAAATAAACAAAAAACCTTCTCATCAAACCTCCTTTCATCTCATTTTTTTTTATCATAAAAAAAGAGTTATTTCAAACTCTTGACATTACAAAAAACAACACTTAAATTAAATATGATGAAAATAATAATTGAAAAAGGTCAAGCAGTCATTGAGTATATTTTTATCCTTACCATAACATTGTTCGTTCTCGCTTTTATAATTAGATTGGTAGTAAGTGATTATCTCAGCTCCTTACCAAAACTTGCTATAGAAACTATAGAAATATTTTTTGAAAAACTTATTAAGGGAGAACTATAAGATGGAGACTCTTTTGAACCTAATAGACCCTCTATATTAGAATGCCCAAATTTTGTTCAACCCATCTTAATGCTCTTCCAATTTTGTTTCTTTGATATGGATAATATATTTTTTCACAATTTCTGTGGAAAAGTTTTATGAATTTTAATAACAAAATTAAAGAAGAAAGAGAACTTCAAAGGGAGATTAGCCTTCTGTCCGCCACAAATATAGTTATAGCTAATATGATTGGAGCAGGCATATTCACAACTTCAGGACTTCTCATGAAAAAGATTCCCAACCCTGGAGTTATCCTTCTTTTATGGGTTGCAGGTGGAATTGTAGCTCTTTGTGGTTCTCTCTCTTACAGTTTGCTGGGTTCGAGATTTCCTTTGGCAGGTGGAGAATATATTTATCTTTCAAAATTATTTCATCCTATCCTCGGATTTCTTAGTGGGTGGCTCTCTTTTTTTGTAGGATTCTCAGCACCCATTTCAGCTTCTGCAATTGGATTCACAGAATACCTTGCAAGGGCTTTTCCAAAAATCCTAAACCCGGGAATTTTCGATAGCCATTTAGAGCATTTATTCCTGAAAAAATTTTACTCTGTTCTTGTTATATTAATTTTCACTATTATCCATTCGAGAGGGGTTTCTCTTGGAACAAGCGTTCAAAATTTCCTTACTTTTCTCAAGATTGGACTAATTTTAAGTTTTATAATAGCTGGGTTTTTCTCAGATAGAGGCAATCTCTCCCATTTTACTATCAAAGAGGGAATATCATGGGATTTAGCAAATATCAAATCTTTAGCTTTATCCCTCATGTGGATAACGTTTGCTTACAGTGGATGGAATGCCTCATCCTATATTGGTGCTGAGATTAAAAACCCTTCAAGAAACCTTCCCATCTCCCTATTTTTAGGCACTTCCATTGTTTTGCTTCTTTATTTCCTTATGAATTTCATATACATTTATGCTATTCGACCTGAAGAGATGAAAGGTGTTATTTCAGTGGGAGGACTCGCTATGAAAAATCTATTTGGTGAGAAAATGGAAACTCTCTCCTCCGTTCTCATCTCCTTTGCTCTGTTTTCCTCTCTTTCCGCATTCGTGATACTTGGACCAAGAGTATACTATGCCATGGCTAAAGATGGATATTTTTTCAAATTTGCCTCTGAGATACACCCTATGTTTAAAGTTCCATCTAAATCTATTGTGCTTCAAGGTATAATTTCCATAATTATTCTTCTTTCAGGGACATTTGAACAGATTCTCACATATATGAGTTTTTCTCTGGGAATATTTCCTATAATTGCTGTGGTGGGTGTGTTTAAGATTAAGCGAGAATATAAGGAGTTTAAAATTCCCTTTTATCCATTGCCACCGCTTATTTTTATTGTCTCATTTATTTTAATCCTCTCTTTCGGATTCCTCGAAAGCCCTATTCCTTCTTTAGTGGCAATGCTCACAGTGCTTGCTGGAATTCCATTTTATTTTATTTTTGAAAAAATCAGGAAGGAAAAATGAAAAGTCTAAAAATTTTTTATCTATTCTTTTTTACACTATTTATTTTTGGATGGGCAGAAGAGAATCTTGATGAGAAAGTGAAACTTTTTCTCAAAGAATATAGGTATTTATGGAGAGATGAAAATATAAGCGAGACAGATGGCAAAATTCTTTTTGACATCATTGTCGAAAATAACTACAAGTCTGCTCTTGAAATAGGAACTTCTACAGGGCACTCAGCCATATGGATTGCCTGGGCACTAAGCAAAACAGGAGGAAAACTCATTACTATTGAAATAAATGAGGAAAGATACAAAAAAGCTATAGCCAATTTCAAGAAGGCTGGTCTATCAGATTTTATAATTCCCATATTAGGGGATGCTCACGAGCTCATTTATAAGATGGAAGGTCCCTTTGATTTTATCTTTATAGATGCAGATAAAGATTGGTATAAAAACTACGCCATGGTTCTTATTCCAAAACTAAGGACAGGAGGTTGCTTTACTGCTCACAATGCCTTGAATAGGTTTATGAGAGGTATAAGAGCTTTTCTTGATTACATATATAGTCTTCCATATATGGAAACAAGGATAGATAATTCTACGAGAAGCGGAATATCCATTAGCTACAAGAAGGCTGAAATTAAATAGTCAGGAAGAGAACAGGTAAACTTCTACCTTAGGGGAGAAATTTGGAGTTTTTTTCTCAAAGCCCAAGCCTCATATTATTGCAAATTCATTTTATATATAAAATCTTTGATAGCCATTAAAGCTTTTTATTTTATTTTTCAATTTTCTTTTATTTCGTGAAGATGGAAAGTTGGATTTGAATGACTTTAAGCTACCCATTTTGCCATTTTGATCTTTAAAAATAGAACATTAGAAGGAATGGTGTTTTAAAAAAAATTTTTGGATGGAAATAATTCAGAAATATTTTCAAGAAAATATCGAGGATAAACTATTTATACGCTTTACACAAAAGATGAAGGAATTAAGATAGAAAATGAAATTGATAAATAGATAAAAATTATGGGAGCTAAGGATGCAAAATAAAAAAGCAATAAAGGAGGCATACGTAAAATAGCTAAAGAGAATATTTCTTGCTATATTTCTTTGCCGCCATGTTGTAAGAGTGAAGATATAGGAGAGAAAATATTGGTAAGAGGATAGGGTGTGGAGAAGATGAGCTTAAAGCAGTTCCTGAAGAAGCTAATTTAGGGCTCGGATGTGGAAGCCATGTTAGTTCGCCTCTTTTAATTTCTGGAGCAGGTTTCCACTGCTTTCCGATCGGGAAGTAAGCAAAAAGGAGGGGTAATAACAGTAGATATGACTCCACAAATGATATGAAAAGCAAGAGAGATTGCAAAAAAAATGAAGTCACGAAAATGTAGAATTTAGAATAGAAGGAATCGAAAATTACCAGTGGAAAATAATTCGGTTGATGTAATAATTTCAAATGACAAGAAAAGAGTCTTTGCCGAAGCTTTCAGGGTGTTAAAACCCAGGGGGAGATTAATAATTTCTGATAGAGTGTTGTCGAAAGAACTTCCTAAATTTATAAAAAATTCTATTGAAGCTCGCATTGTTTGCCTTTCTGGTGCAATAATGTGGGATGAATAAATGAAACAATAAAAGGAGCTGATTTCGAGATGTCAAAATAATTAACGAAAAATTCTTTCCAATTAAGGGCATGACCAAGGGTTCCACTGCAAAAGCAGCCAAAGAAGATCCAAAAATAATCAATGAAAAGGTAAAAGAGATAGAAAACACAGGGACGAGCATAAGTTTCTTTGGTTAAGTCCCCAATTATAAATAAGATTTTTGAGTATGGATATTGACAATAAAAGCTTAAAATCCTATTCTTATTATCTTATTATCTTAAAAAATGAGAGCTTTCACTTTTATCTTGGAGAGAATTCCTCCTCGATTGAGGTTTTTCTTTGTTGTATTCCTTTTGAATCTTTTAATATTTGAGATTCTGAGGCTCTCTTTTCTCGTTTATTTCAAGCCAGATTCTCATAGTTATTTTTCCAAGATAATTTTTAAAGCTCTTTACATCGGTTCAAAGTTTGATGCAAGGCTTTCCATGTTGATCTTACTCCCTGTTATTTTTTTGTCATGGATACCATTTTTAAATTTGATAAAAACTAATTTCGGCAGAATTTTCTGGAATTCATATCTTGCCACTGCTATTGGAATTTTGATATTTATTTATTCAGTTGATTTCGGTCATTACAGTTATGTTCGGTCCAGAGTAAATGCAACCCTGTTAAATGAGCTTTTAAACCTGAAAACCGCCTTCCTTATGGTTTTTCAAACTTATCCTGTTTGGATAGTAATACCTCTGATCGTGCTCTTTTCCCTTTTCTATTTCAGGTTAATAAAAAAAGTTCTCTATACCTGCATGAAAAAATTCACATCTTCCAAATTAGTAATTGCTTTTTCCTATCTGGTGTTCATAATTTTTATGATCATAGTTCTTTATGGAAGAGTCTCCCAATTCCCTCTAAGATGGAGTGATGCATTTTTCACCACAGACAATTTTATATGTAATTTATCCTCTAATCCGGTTCTCTATTTCTACTCCACTCTTTTCAGTAATCCTGTGAGTTACAATATGGAAGAGGTCAAGAGGTTCTACCCATTAATTGCGGAAACTTACGGAGTAAAACCTGACCTTAAAGAATTTACTATTAAAAGATATTGTAATCCATATCCTCAGGTAAAGGGTAATCCAAATATTGTTTTTATTATTCTTGAAACATTCGCAGGCTTTAAAGTAGGGGCTCTCGGTAACAAATTAAATCCTTCGCCTAATTTTGACAGACTTGCTAAGAGAGGTATTCTTTTCACCCGATTCTTTACACCCATGGAGAATACATCTCGCTCCATATTTTGTTGGTTTAGTGGAATTCCTGATGTCACCGAGAAAAGATATGCTTCATGGCATCCAGAGGTGGTGGATCAACATACAGTTCTCAATTATTTCGATGGATATAAAAAACTTTTCTTTATCGGAGGAAGCGCTAGTTGGGGAAATATAAGGGGACTTCTCTCCTCAAATATAGATGGGCTAAAAATTCTTGAGGAGACATTTTATAAATCACCAAGGCTTGATGTGTGGGGAATTTCTGATGCTGATCTTTTTATGGAGGCTAACCAGGTTCTAAAAAATACTGAAGAACCTTTCTTCGCTATAATTCTTACATCAGGTAATCACAGACCCTTTAAAATTCCAGAGGACTCTAAGGGATTTCAGCCATTAAATATCGATGAGAAAACCTTGAAAAAAAATGGATTTTATTCTTTGAAAGAATTTAATGGATTCAGATTTCTTGACCATTGTCTCGGTTATTATTTTACTCTTGCAGAGAAAGAAGAATATTTCAAGAACACTATTTTTGTTATATTTGGCGACCATGGAACAACCGGAGGTTCATTAGACATGAGATTTGGAGATCTCTCCTTTGGCCCCTTTCACATTCCCTTTCTTATTTATTCTCCCACTTATATAAAAGAAGGGAAAAGAATAGACTATGTTTCAAGCTCAGTGGATATTCTTCCCACCATCGCAAGTTTTGTAGGAAAACCTTATCTAAATAAAACTCTTGGAAGAGATCTTTTTGAACCGAACCTTAAGAAGCACTTCGCTTTCACATTCACTCCTTTTAGACTCCCTCCAAGAATTGGTCTGATTGAGGATAATTTTTATGTGAATGTTGAACCCGATGGTTCTTATAAGCTTTATCTATGCGACGACGAAAATCCAAGAGATTTAAAAAATATTTATCCTGAAAAGGCAAAAAAGATGGCTGAACTTGCTAAGGCAATACATGAATATTCAAAATATCTAATTTACCATAATAAAAAAGAAAAATAGAATTTTACCTAAATCTTTCTATGAATTAGATAAACAGGAGAGGGTCCTACAATAACAGAATCTGAAATTTTAATTGGCTTTCCATCCCTTGATATTGCTTCTTCCACATCGAATTCTATAGGTAATGTCTGCTTTTTCTTTAAACTCCAAGCTACTGTTATCAGCTTTCCATCCGCCCTTTCAAATGTGAAGGAATAAAGAGATTTTTTAATCCTTTTGTTCTTTAATCGAAAAGAACCAAGGATTTTGCTCATGGTTTTAAAAGCATACCATGCAGGTCTTCTTATCCATTTTTTATCAAGATCATCTATAATTCCATAACCATGAGCTGCAAGTTGCCACCAGTAAACTTTTTCTGCACCAGAGGAAAGAGCGAGCAGGTAGTATCTAACAAGGTAATCAGCATAAGTTTCTTCATCCACACTCTCTTTCAAGGATGTAGGCACATACTCACTTTTCGCTTTTAAGGGCCAATTTGTCTCAGTAACCCATAAGGGCGTTTGCTCTCCGTAAACTGAATTAATTATAGCTCTCATCAAAAGAGATTTTTTTGAAAGATCAAATCCCATATGTTTACTTTCTGGAGCTCCTTGTCTATCCACATAGAGAAGCGCATTCACCACTTCAAATTTTGGCTTTCTCTTAGGATGGTTTAGAACTCCCATAGTGCAAATGTACTCGAAGTCTATCACAGACGGTCCAAAAAATCTTGCTTCTGTATAATCTTTTCTTAACTCTTCAGCTTTTTCCACAAGATCAAGATATTGCTTGAAGGATTTTACTCCCCACTTATACCGATTCCATGCGTGTCCGATACCGTAGTAAAAAGAGAGTCCATAAAGTGCATTGAAAATTTTCTCCAAGCCATTTTTCCAATAATTAAGGTCCACAGTGGAATTATAATCTTGAAGAATGGAAATAATTGGTTCAATGCCTAAATTCTTAATTTCAATAAGGAAATCTCTGCAATGATTCAAGTTTTCTAAATCCCAAACAGGTATTCTTAAAAGAACAGAACAAATCCCCAACTCTTTGATTTCCTCAAGGATTTTCTCAAATCGAGAAGGATTGTTATCCGTTCCAACACAGAAGCCTTTCTCTATTAATTTTGGATTCATTTCCCCAGAATTGAGAAGCTTTAAATAATTGGAGAATAACTTAGGAAACAGTTTTATACTAAACCATAACATTTGAAGATGATCTTTTCCGTATCTCAAATATTCCAAATTTCTCTGCCATCTTGAGTAAGTTATATTGGGTTGTTGAGTGAGGGGATTCCAGTGAAATTTAATTTTGTTGTCTTTAGAATAATTAACAATCTCTTTCCTTTCCTCTGATTCCATTTTTATTCTCCTTTCTTTCCCTTTCGAAAATTGAGAGGGGATATGTAATGAGATACAAAAATAGCATTTTTACTTCAGAATCTCCGAAGTTGAACTCAAATAGTCCAGCTATAAATAAGAAAATTATAGCTCCTAAGCTACTCAATGCTGAAAACCTAATGAATTTTTCCTTCGAAAATTTCCATACTTTTAAATTATGAACAAAAGAAAAATAAATAAAAAGAAGCCACACAATTAAAGCTGGAATTCCAAGTTCAGCGCCTATCTGGAGAATATTACTGTGAAGATGAGGAACATCTCTCACAGCCTCAGGAGGTTTAAATTTCTTATAAACGATCTTTGCTGTGTCAAGGCCACAGCCAAGAATAGGATATTTCAACATCATTCTAACGCCTGCTTTGTGCATGTATATTCTCTCCTTTACAGTTTCATCTTTTGGGTCAAAAGCGCTTATAAATCTCTTCTTAGCAGATTCTGGTGATAAGAGCGCAATTAAAATGAAAAATAAAAATAAATAAATCAGATATTTTGGTCTGTAAAGAATTACTACAAAAGTTATTCCCAAAAGAGCTCCTATCCAAGCACTCCTTGTGAGGGTGAGAGTAAGAGAAACTATGGAAATCGAAAAAAGTAAAATCCACAATATTCTTCTCATTGATTTTTCTGAAAAAGCGTTGCAAAGGGAAAGAATAGAGAAAAGAGCCATAACACCTGACTGGGTCATGTAATGGCTTAAAAAACCAGAAGCTCTTTCCCTTTCTAAGATGATTCCTGCGTATTCAAATATTGAAAGGGAAAAGGAAAGAAATATAGCTAAGGAGAGGCCATAATTAAAAATTTTTATATCTTCTTTCTTTTGAACTGCATTGAAAAAAAGAGGGACAATCAGAAAAAGAACGATCTCTTTTAAGTCTTTTAAGCTTGTTTTCACATCCACCGAAAAAAGAGAAGAGAGAATTGTAAAAATAGCAAAAATAGAGAGCAATATAAAATTAAAGGGAATTTTAATTTTGCTCTTTCCTCTTAAAACATTGTAAAGATATCCAAAAATTGAAAAAGTGAGAAAAATCTGTGCGAAAGAAACGGAAATAGGAATAAAAAATATAAAAAATAATAAAGAAAAGAAAACAAAAAGTTCTGAGAAACCTCTCTCTCTAAAATTCATTTACAGATACCTCAAATTCTAACTTATTTTTTCTATTTCTTCTAAAACTTTTTCTGGGCTTATCTCTCTTATACATCGGTAATTGTAATCGCATTTCTTCTGATTACATGGTCTGCAATCAGTTTTTCCTTCAATAATGACAGCCTCCTTTCTCCATGGACCAAAAACATGAGGGGTGGTGGGACCAAAAAGAGCAATGAGAGGTGTTTCTGTGGTGGAGGCAATATGCATGGGACCGCTGTCAGGACCAACAAAAAGGAGGCTTCTCTTTATAAGCTCCCTAACCTCTCTTAAATTCAGTTTCCCGATAAAGGAGATCACATGGGGAAAAAGAAGGGCTCTTTCATAAAAAGAATCCTCTTTTGATCCAATAAGAACAATTTTAATATTTTTATTTTCTGATAGCTTTTTGATTAAAGTTTGCCAGTTCTCTATTCCCCATTCTCTGTATTTATTGCCTGCTGACACATGCATTACTATAAATTCTTTGTCTTTTATTCCGTTTTCCTTCAAAATTTTTTCAAATCTTTCTATTTCTTTATTTTCCATTTCAGGCATAAAAAGAGGGGGGATATCCTCTCTTTTTATTCCAAGGCTTTTAAGAAGGTTAAATTGATTTAACACACTATGAATGTAGCCTTCCTTCGCTCCTCTTTCCACTTTTATGTGATATAAAATCCTTCTTGGCGAATAGTCATACCCTACTCTGACTCTGGCACCTGAGAGAAAGGTCAGGATAGATGCTCTTGGACCTCCGTGGAAATCTATAGCTACATCGAAATTTTTCCTTCTCAATCTCTTTAACATCTTGGCTATTTCAAATAAATTGGCATTTTTTCTGAGCACGAGGATTTCATCTATGTCAGGATTTCCTTTTAAAAGTTCATCCTGAGGAGGCTCAACCAAATAAAAAATTTTAGCGTCAGGAACTGTCTCTCTTAAAATTCTTAAAGAGGGGGTGGTTAGAAGAACATCTCCAATTAGCCTCAATCTTACAATTAAAATTTTTTTCGCTTTTTTGAGGTTGAAATTTGAACTCGAAGAATTAATTTTTCCCATTTTTCCATTCTAATTGGTTAAAAAAAGGGCAAAAACTTATTCCTGGGTTTTCTCATTCTCTTCAAAATATGCTTCATCCAAAAGCATGACTGGTATTCCATATCTTACAGGATATATCCTTTTGCATTTCACGCATTGCAAGCCATCTCCCTCTTTGACCACTTTAACATCCTTCTTGCAAAGAGGGCATGCAAGAATTTCAAGAAGCTCTTTGTTCATCGTCATCCTTTCCTCCTGAAATTCTAATTATATATTAAATTTCAGTGCAATAATAGAAGCAGGATAAACTCTCTAAATCAATATCTTGACATGAATATTTTTAAGTGTTATTTTTTATTATTATGGTAACACTAAAAAATCATATAGTAATGGTAATTTTAATTTTGGGATTCCTCTTTCTCTTTTCAGTTCAGAGTTCATCTCACGATTTCTGGATAGAAAAGAGAGGCGATAGTTTCTTTTTATCTTACGGTCATTACCCTCATGAAAAAATCCCTCTCGATATCTCTTCAATCAAATTTGTAAGATGCTTAAACGACAATCTCCAAGAAATCCCTTTTAAATGGGATATAAAAGGGAAAGAGATAGAGATAACGGGTGCCTGCTCAATGATTCTGATTTCCTATGACCATGGCTATTGGTCCAAGACCCCTGATGGAAGTGTTCACAAGCCTAAAAACGAGGTGGAAAACCCTATTACAGGCTGGAGAACTTTTAGTTTTATAAAATATTTGGCTAAATGGAATGTCCGGTTTACAGAGTCCACTGACCTTTTATTTGAAATTATTCCTCTGAGGAATCCTTTCCAGGACTTTGGTGGAAAAGGTAGATTCAGGGTCTTATTTAAAGGAGAGCCTGCATATTCCTCTACTCTGAAAGCAGGACACAAAATTATCGGAAATGTTTATAAGGATGGGACTGCAAATATTAGACTCTCCAGAGAAGAGACTCAGATCATAAAGGCTTACACGAAAATAGATAAAAAAGATGAAAAAATAGATTACGAGATCTATGAAGCCATTCTCATACTGGAGGGTAAAAAATGAAGAGAATAATTTTTCTAATCTTAGCTTTTTCCTCTTTTATCTTTTCTCATGATGTTATTTTTGAAAGTGGGAAAAAAGAAGCTTTTGTTCTAAAGGCCTATTTTTCAGATGGAAGTCCGCTCTCTTACGCTAATTATGAAATTTTTGCTCCAGGAGAGAAAACCCCTTATCAGAAAGGAAGAACGGACAAAAACGGCATCCTATCTTTCCTTCCAGATAGTGAAGGAGAATGGAGAATAAGAATAATGGAAGAATCTGGACATGGAATTGACACAAAAATTAAAGTTCTCAATTTGAAAGATTTTCAAGCAGGGAGCGGATATAAATGGGAAGAGCTAATAAAATTCTTTGGAGGCTTATTATTTGTGACAGTATTTTTCTTTTCCTTTTATTTATTAAGAAAAATTATTTTGAGGAGGGATAATAAATGAAAAAAGCCATTATAATTGTCATTATGTTTTTTATTTTGAGATTCCATGCTTCCTCTCATCATGGTGTGGCATCTTTGGGGAGCGCTGGGATAAATGGACCTGGGGCACCTCTTGAAACTTCAACATCCTCAACCATTCCCAAAGGTAAATTTCTATTCTATATAAAATATGACGATGTGATTTTCAAAAAATTTACTGAAAAAATAGATGAGGAAAAATCCATTAATAATTATTGGAATTATGGAATTGGTTGGGGCGTAAAATCTTATCTCTCTCTTTATCTCTTTCAACCATACAATGTAAAATTAAAAGAAAATTCTTCCTTCAACACAGCCGGGTTTTCCGACCCATCCTTTCTCGGAGTATTTGGCTTTAAATACGATGAGGGATTTAAACTCGTTCCAGAAGAGGAAAACCTTGATGACCTTAAAGACTGGCACTTTACTCTTTACTCTGGTTTTTCCATACCCACAGGAAAAGCGAATTTTAAAAACCCATCAGGAGAAATTGAACCTGATATGTCCACTGGTTTTGGAAAGCCCACCTTTACCATTGGTTTTACGGCTACTAAACAGATATCTGAAAAATTCACAATGTGCTATGAAGTATCCTTATTAAGATTTTCTAAATACAATTACTCAGACGGAAAATCATATAAATTCGGTGAGGAAACAAGAGCCAACGCATCTATAATTTATCGATTTTTGACTGATGAGGTAAAAAAATTCAGGTGGGACATCTTTGCGGAAGCCAACTTCTTAAATCTAAAAAGAGACTATGAAAACTATGAACCTGTTTTAGGAAGCGGTGGCAAAATTCTTTATTCCTTAGGAGGAGTAAGAATATATTTCCAGAACTCAAGCTTAGGATTGGGAGTAAAATTTCCTGTGTGGAAATCTCTTAACGAAGACCATCTTCAACAAGGCTGTGAAGGGAAAGAAAAGGTAAGAATTATAGCTACATTCTCTGTGTTATTTTAATTGACTTGATTTTGATAAATGATTAACATTTTATGATGAGGAAAGTAGAAGAAGAAATTGTAAGATTTAGCGTTTCTGTCCCAAAAGAAATTTTCGAATTTCTGGAAGACTATGTGTCAAAAACTGGATATGCTTCAAGATCTGAACTTTTAAGAGATCTTGTCAGAAAAGAAATTATTGAGGAACAGTGGAAAGGAGATAAAGAGGTTATAGGAATACTTGCTCTTATTTACAGACACCACGAAAGAAATGTGGTGGAGAATCTTCTCGAGCTTCAACATTCAGCTTATTTGAATATTCTTTCTTCTCTTCACATTCACTTAAACGAAGAGGAATGCCTCGAAATCATAGTGATAAGGGGAAAACCGGAAAGAATTAAATCTCTTGAAGGTCAAATTTCGGGTTTATTCGGTGTTGAGTTCTCAAGGCTGATAAAAGCAGGAGAACTATAGATGCACATTCCTGACGGTTTTATTTCTCCCCAGATTTACCTCCCCGCATACCTTGCCTCTCTGCCTCTCTGGTATTCTTCCTACAAAGGTATAGTTAAGAAAATGGAAAACATTCCATGGATTTCCCTTCTCGCTTCTTTCTCATTTATAATGCAGATGGTAATGATTCCCCTTCCTTTAGCCACATCTGCTCATGCCATAGGCGTATCACTAATTTCCATAATTTTTGGAGTTAGAGCAGCTATTTTCTCAGAGACCCTTGTATTAATTACTCAATTTTTGATTCTTGGAAAAGGAGGAATTACAGTCTTACCTTTGAATGTAATTGCGCTTGGCTTTGTGATTCCTTTTGCAAGCAAATTCATTTTTAAAATTTTAAAAAGAATCTCAATAAATTTAGCTCTTTTTCTTGCTGGCTATTTAAGTGTCCAGTTCGGAGCACTTTTTGTAGGTTTTGTTCTTTCCCTCCAATTTGCTCTTGATAAATCCTATTTTTCCATCCAGCCCTCAATACTTTTTCCTGCTCTCCTTCTGCCCCATCTACTGTTCATTGGCACTGCTGAGGGAATATACAATATTATCGGGTTCAAAATAATAAATCAGATCAAAAAAGAATGAAAAATTCCATAATTTTTTTTGTTTTCATAACAATCATTTTTTTGTTTTCTTTGATAAGAGAAATCAAAATCTTGCTTTTGTCCGTAATTTTTTTCTCTCTCCTTCTTATCGTTACCAATGATTTTACTGGAGTTTTCAAGAAAATTCTAAAATTAATTTTTCCTTATGTGGGGGCTTATCTTCTCTTCTCATATACCTATTCTCTCAGCAAGCACTATATTACATTAGAGCCGTTAACAACTTCTCTACGAGTTGTCCTCCTTTCCATGATATCCTTCTTTTTCATTAAAAAATTCAGCTTTTTAAAAATAATTTCTTTCTCGAAAGATCTTTCAAGGATCTTTACAATTGCTTTTATAAACATAAGAAATTTCATCCGGACTCTCACTGAAATGGAGGAAGCTGCAAGGAGCAGAGGAGGCGGCAAAAAGAACTTTTTCTTCCCTTCCATCTTTAAATCCTTTTTTCTCAAATCCATTTTCAGAGCAGAAGAGGTGAACAATGCCTTTAAGTCAAGAGGTCTCTATTTTTAAGCTGAAGGATGTTCTATTTTCATATAATGGGCAAAAAGTAATAGATGGGGTATCCTTTGAAATAACGAAAGGAGAAAAAATAGTTATACTCGGAGTAAATGGTTCTGGCAAAACCACTCTTCTCAAGTTGATGAATGCGCTTATTTTTCCTGAAAAAGGAGAGCTCCTTTATAAAGGCAGAAGACTTGATAAATCTACTGATAAAAATTTTCTTAGAAACTTCAGAAAAGAAGTGGGTTTTTTGTTCCAGAATCCTGAAAATATGTTTTTTAATCCTACAGTTTACGATGAGATTGCTTTCGGTCCCAAGGAATATAAGATAAAAGATACGGATAAAGTGGTTAAAAAATGGGCTGAAGAATTAAAAATCTCCTCCCTTCTTGAAAAGGAACCTTATGAGCTTAGTGGTGGAGAAAAAAAGAAAGTAGCTCTTTGTTCCATTCTTTCCTATGAGCCTGAGGTTCTTCTTCTGGATGAGCCTTCAAGTGGTCTTGATCCAACTACTGTAGGTTGGCTGGTTGATTTTATAGTTGAATCCGATAAAACCATTATTACCGCTACTCATAATCTCACCATAGCTGAGGAATTGGGAGAAAGATTTTTGATAATATCATCAGAACACAAAATTATCTTTGATGGAACATTTGAGGAATTTCTTAATCAAAAGGAAATAATTTTACTTTCAGGACTCGGACATCGTCATGTTCATAAACATGGGAGAAAAAAACACTTTCACTTCCATTTTCACGATTGGGATTGAAAATTTTTTAATAAAAATCTCCCTCATTAAATAGAGGTCATTCCTCTTTCACCTCAAGAAGAACAGAGTTAAAAGAGGAAGGGTGGCAGAAGAGAATTCTTTTTCCATCATATCCTTCCCCTTCCTTCACAATTTGAATATTTCTTTCTTCAAGTTTCTTTTTGAATTTCTGAATGTCTTTAGTTTTTATACAAATATGATGGAGACCTTCCCCTCTTTTATCCAGAAATTTTTGAACAGGAGAGCTTTCGTTCAATGGAGCTATTATCTCTATTTTTGTTCCTTTACCTTCAATAAAGAAAACCTTAACACCTTCTTTTTCTATAATTTTTAAAGAGGGTCTGGTTCTCATGAAAATACTCCATTTCTCTATCGCTTCTTCAATATCCCTTACAGCGATGGCAATATGATCAATCTTCATTGAATTTTGCCCTTCTTGCAAGTTCTTCAGCTATGGAATAAGGATCCGTCTCTTTTGAATAGATTTTTTCTATAATCTTCTCCATCTCATCCGACCTCAAAGATCCTATCACTTTTGAGGTAAGAGTTTCCCTTAAATGTTCCATAAGAAGCCATTTTAAAAATTCTTTTCTTCTTTTCTCAATATAATTGGCTTTCTCTCTGCTTGAGGTAATAAGCTCTATTGTCTTTATCAACTCGACCACGCCTTCTCCAGTAAGAGCGACCGTCTTTATAACAGGAACTCTCTTATTTTCAGGAGTGATGGAGAGGAGAGCCTGTAGCTGAGCTTCCATCCTTTTTGTCTCAGGAAGATCAGCCTTATTTATAATATAAATATCCGCAATTTCCATTATTCCTGCTTTAAATGCTTGAATATCGTCACCAGATGCAGGAGTTAAGATCAAAATTACCAGATCCGAAAGTTTGACAATCTCTACCTCATCCTGTCCCACTCCTACAGTCTCCACTATTATTATGTCCTTTCCTGAGGCATCCAGGATTTTTATTGCATCTCCAGTGGACCTAGAGACACCACCAAGATGACCTCTTGATGCCATACTTCTAATAAAAACCTCTTCATCTATAGCATGTCTCGTCATTCTTATCCTGTCACCCAGTATGGCACCTCCAGAAAATGGACTTGTAGGGTCCACAGCTATAACTCCTATTTTTTTACCTTGCTTCCTCCATATTGAAATCATTTGATCTACAATTGTGCTCTTTCCCGTTCCAGGTGCTCCTGTAACACCAATTACTCTTGCTCTACCAGTTTTTGGAAAAATCTTTTTAAGAATCTCCGTGGAGCCATTCTCTTGATTTTCAATCATACTTATGGCTTTTGCTATAATTCTTTGATTCCCTTCCAGGATTCCATTCACCAATTTGGAAACCGAATTATCCATTTATTTTGTCAAAACCTCCTTAGCTATGATCAATTTTTGTATTTCCGATGTTCCTTCACCTATTGTGGCAATTTTGGAGTCTCTGTAAAATTTTTCTACAGGGAAATCCTTTGTAAATCCATATCCTCCAAATATTTGAACTGCTAAATTGGAACATTTCACAGCAACTTCTGAGGCATAATACTTCGCCATGGAGGACTCCTTTACAGCATCCAGTTTTTTATCTTTTAGCTGAGCTGCTCTCAAAGTCAAGAGTCTTGCAGCTTCAATCTCTGTTGCCATCTCAGCCAGCATCCATTGGATGGCTTGGAAGTTAGCTATTGGCTGTCCGAATTGTTCTCTTTCCTTAGAATACTTTATGCAAGCTTCCAAAGCTCCAGAAGCAATGCCCAGGGAAAATGCAGCAATGGAAACTCTTCCACCGTCAAGAACTGTTAGAGCGTCATGATAGCCTTTCCCCTCTTCTCCGAGAAGATTTTCCTCTGGTATCTCAGCCTCTTCAAATATCAATTCAGATGTATCTGATGCCCTTACTCCCAGCTTATCCTCCCTTTTTCCAATTTTAAATCCTTTTGTACCCTTTTCCACTAAAAAAGCGGAGATTCCTCTTTTTCCCTTTGTTTTGTCAGTAACAGCCATTACTACAATTATTTCACTTGTGGAACCATTGGTGCAAAAGATCTTTGTCCCATTTAGAATCCATTTTCTACCATCCTTTATGGCAGTTGTTTTGATAGAGCCAGCGTCAGAACCCGCAGTAGGTTCTGTAAGTCCCCATGCTCCGAGAGTCTCTCCTCTTGCAAGCCTTGTTAGATATTTCTTTTTTTGTTCCTCGTTTCCAAATAAGAAAATGTGGTTTGAACAGAGGGAATTATGAGCTGCTAAGGTGAGTCCTATGGAGGGATCCACTTTTGAAATCTCCTCAAGAATAATACAGTAATCAATGTAGGTGAGTCCTGCACCCCCGTATTCCGATGGGAAAATTATCCCCAGATAACCCATTTCAGCCATTTTTTTTATTAAACCCTGAGGAATTTCTTTTTTTTCCTCCATCTCCCTAACTCTTGGCGCAATCTCTTTGAGAGCGAATTCTCTTACTGAATCTATCAATAGCTTATGTTCCTCACTGAATAAGAAATCCATAATTCCTCCAAAAATTTAAATTTCCAGAATTATATTAATTTTTTTAATACTCTGAGTCAACTTTAAGAATACTCCTCTCTCATCATCCTTAGCATATATTCTGAATTTTCAGGCGGTCTTGTAAGAAGACTCACAACTATCACTGAAAAAAATGAAAGAATAAAAGCTGGAACCCATTCAGAAACAGAGGATTTTAGGGATGGTATAGAATACCATACTATCTCTGTTAAAGTTCCCACTAAAATACCTGAAACCACCCCCCACTTGGTAATCTTTTTCCAGTAAAGGGAGAGGAGAATTGACGGACCAAAGGCAGCGCCAAGACCTCCCCATGCGAAAAGGACAAGGTAAAAAACGAGTTTCTTTGCCAGGGCTCCAAAAACAAGGGCTATGGTAGCCATACCAAAAGTTGCCACTCTACTCCAGAAAACAAGTTCTCTTTGGGGTAATTCCCTATTCTTTGAAAAAATCTTTTGATATAAGTCTCTGATAATTGCTGAAGATGCAACAAGAAGTTGTGAATCCGCAGTAGACATTATAGCAGCAAAAATTGCTGAAATTATAATGCCGAAAAGAAAAGGATGTAGAAATTGGGAGCCTAAAAGAGGATAAACAGTTTCAGGATCCTTGTTAGGAAGAAAAGAGATATCCTTGTAAATTGCTCTTCCAGCAAGGCCAATGTAAATAGAGCCCCATGCCATCAAAACATTCCACAAAGTCCCTATGAATCCAGTCTTTCTTAGCTTTTCAGGGTTTTCAATAGACATATATTTGTTCAGGATGTGAGGGTTTCCAGGAGAGCCAAAACCTATTCCTATAAAACTAAGAAAAGCACCTAACGAAAGAGAAAAAGGATCCAAATATTCGGGAGAAAAGGCTTTCAGGGAAGAAAGAAAGGCTTCGAATCCTCCTATATGGAAAATAACTATAACGGGTAGAATCATGAGAGCAAAGATCATAATGATTGCCTGAATCATATCGGTTAGACATACTGCAAGGAATCCACCCATCATTGTATAAAAAATAACTATACCAGCTGTGATAAAAACACCAGCGTCCTGAGAAATCCCGAAGCTCGCAGAAAGAGATTTCCCCCCCGCATTAAACTGAGCAGCTACATAAGCCACCATAAAAATTAATATGGGAATAACTGAGAGTATTCTTAAAACATGTTTTCTGTCTTCAAATCTGGATTCAAGGTAATCCGGAATGGTAAGATTATCCATTTTTCCAGTAAAGTGCCTCAATCTCTTTCCAGCGTAAATGAAAAGGAAAAGTTCCATAAGTATATAGCCAATAACTGCCCATATAGCTGAAACTCCTCTAACAAAAGCCATTCCAGACATGGCAATCAATAGCCAGGCGGATCTTCCTGATGTAACTGCTGCAAGAGCCACAACAAATGTTTTCATCTTCCTTCCGCCCAGAAAGAACTCTGCGATCCCGGAGGAGGAAAAACGTGTGGTGATTATTCCTATTGTTATCATTATCAGAAGGTAAAGAATAAAAGCAGAGAGAGCCCATATGTTGGAAGAGACATCAAATCTCATTTTCTTTTTCCTTTTCCAAAGGATAGAAGAAAAGCAATAAATATAATGAGAAGTGGAAAGATTATAAGTCCTAAGATAGCTTTGAACATATCCATCTAAGAAGAGAGATTATATATTTTTTAAAAAAAAGTGGCAAGATTTTCTAAAACAGACAATTTTGGAGAAAAGCTACCCTTGACTTTAAGGAAGTTAAAATCTATAAATTTAACTTCGAAGCCAATGGAACGTAAAATTTTTTATGGAGGAAAAAATGAAAAAAAACATTTTGAGTTTCGACAAATTATTTCTCCTCATAGGCTTATTGATTTTGGTTGTTTTACCTTCTTTATCTGCTGAAGTTCCGAAGCCAAAAGATATACTCGGTCATGAAGTTGGGGAAGATTACTTTCTTGCCACATACGAAGAAGCTATAAAATATTTAAAGGTTCTGGACGAAACGAGTGAAAGAATGCAAATTTTCAATATGGGAAAGTCCACCTTAGGAAAAGAAATGCTTTATGCGGTTATTTCCTCAGAGGAAAACATTAAAAAACTTGACTACTACAAAGGGATAGCGAAGAAGCTTTCTCTATGCCAAGTATCACCTGAAGAGGCTAAAAAACTTGCTAAAGAGGGCAAAGCAATTGTTTACATAGATGGAGGGCTTCATGCTAGTGAATGTGCGCCAGCTCAACATAACATAGAGCTCGCTTATCAACTTGTAAGCTCTGAAGACCCTGAAATAAAAGCAATAAGAGAAAACACAATAACTCTCATCGTGTTCCCCAACCCAGACGGAATGACAATGGTCGCAGAATGGTACAGAAGGAATCTGGGAACTCCCTATGAGGTATCGCCTCTTCCCTGGCTTTATCACAAATATGTGGGACACGACAACAACAGGGATTCCTATATGGCAAACACCATAGAAATTCAAAATTTAAGCAAATTTCTTCATCATGAGTGGTTCCCCCAAATTTTAGTAAATCACCATCAGACCGCGCCCTTCCCTGCAAGGATCTGGATTCCTCCCAATTCAGAACCCACTAACCCAAATGTTCATCCACTGATAATAAGATGGCAAAATCTCATAGGTTCAAGAATGGGAGCTGAATTCGATAAGGAAGGGAAAGAAGGCGCTATTTCAAGAGTTCACTTTGACACATGGTATCCAGGATATGTTACTCAAGTGGTAGATTCTCACAACATAATATCAATACTTACAGAAACAGCATTATATAGATACGCTACTCCCCGTTTTTACTCCATTCGTGATTTTCCTGAGGAATACAAGGATCTCACCATATCCGCATTTTACCCCTCTCCATGGAGAGGAGGATGGTGGAGGCTTAAAGACGCTGTGGAATACGTTCTTACCGCTTCAAGGGCTGTTCTTAAAACAGCAAGAGACCATAAAGAGGAACTCTTATTAAATATCTACAAAATGGGAAAAGATGTCATAGAAAGATTTAAGAAAGAGCCTCCTTACGGTTGGGTTGTGCCTGAGAACCAACTTGATTATCCCACTATGATTTTGATGCTCCAGAGGCTTCAACTTTTAGGTGTTAAAATTTACAGAGCAAATGAGTCCTTCACTGTGGACGGAATAAAATACCCTGCTGGAACATTTATTATTCCTACATCCCAACCTTATGGATTATATGTAAAAAATATCTTAGAAATTCAAAGATACCCAGATCTCAGGAAATATCCTTCCCTCTGGCAAGGAATAGTCAGTCCTAAGAAATTTGATGGAACGCCTCTGAGAAGCTATGATGTTACTGGATGGACTCTTAGCTACAATATGGGGGTGAAAGCTCTTCCTGCCAACACTCCTTTAAAAATTAACATGTCTCCTGTAAAGGAATTGGTGCCGAAAGCTGGTAAAGTGGGTTCACCAAAAAATTTCTATGTGATAACTCACTTCCAAAATAACTCCTTCAAAGCTATCAACAGAATACTTGATAAAGGAGGAGAAGTCTACTGGACAAATAAAGAGGTTAAACTGAATGGCAAAACGGTCCCAGAAGGCTCCATTCTAATACCTTCCTCTTCAGTAAAAAGGAGTTTAATAGAGGAAATTGCAAAAAACCTTTCTCTGGATATTGATTCCATTAAAGAAAAAACATCTCATATTATGAAAATAAAGAGAGCAAAAATAGGGCTCTATCAGTCCTGGATGGCAAATATTGATGAAGGATGGACTCGATTTGTTCTTGAACAATTTGAATTCCCTTACGAAAGCATTCACAACAGTGATATAAGAGCAGGAAGCCTTAAGGATAGATTTGACATAATAATATTTCCCTCTGAGGATACGAGATCTATTCTTGAAGGTCATAAGATAGGAACCATGCCACCAGAATTTGTTGGAGGAATAGGAGAGCAAGGGGTCTCCAATATACAAGAATTTTTAGAAAAGGGCGGAAAACTAATATTTATAGGAGAGTCTTGTGATTTCGCTATTGATACTTTAAAACTTCCTGTTGTAAATGTCCTCAAGGATGTTAAACCAGATGATTTTTATTGCTCCGGCTCAATTCTAAGAATAGAGTGTGATACAAAAAACCCGATAGCTTATGGGATGGAAAGTGAAAGTTCAGGTTTCTTTGAATATTCTCCAGCTTTTACTATAATTCCATCCTATGGAAAAGAAGGCTCTGTTAAATCCATTGTAAAATTCCCGGAGGACTCAATTCTTTTAAGCGGATATATATATGGAGAAAAATTAATCTTTCAAAAATCCGCAGTGGTAGAAGTAAATTATGGAAAAGGTAAAGTTATCCTTTATGGCTTAAGCGTTATTTACAGAGGACAAGCTCATAGAACATTCAAGTTACTTTTTAATTCCCTTTATTTGTTCTAATTAAAAATCTGGTTCATAGGCTTGATAGAAATTCATATTGCAGTATTCCTTTTTGGATTAGCTGGGCTTTTTGGAAAATTTCTCTCAGCAAGTCCATTAATTATAGTTTTCGGTAGAGTTTCTTTAGCAACTTTAGCCCTTTTAATAACCATTAAAATTTCCAAGCTCACCATTTCCCTTCTTAAATCTTATCTCTTTTTGGTTTTTTCTTTGGGGATTCTCCTTTCCATTCACTGGCTATCTTTTTTCCACTCCATCCAAATCTCCACTGTGGCAATAGGCCTCATATCTTATTCTTCCTTCCCTGTTTTCACAGTTTTTCTTGAGCCTTTGTTCTTTAAGGAAAAACTCGATAAGATAAATATAATTATAGCTATAATAGCCTTTTCAGGGGTAGTTTTGCTGGTTCCTGAATTTGAGATTAAAAATAGAATTACCCAGGGCGTGATTTTCGGACTTTTGTCAGGTATCACTTTCTCGGTTCTTTCCATTTTCAATCGAAAATTAACCAATAGATTTTCAAGCCTCCTGATCGCTTTTTACGAGGATCTATCTGCCTCAATTTTTCTTTTCCCATTCATGTTTTTAATAGAATTAAAACCATTGGCTCTCAAAGATTTGGCTCTTCTTTCCTTTCTTGGTGTTTTCTGCACTGCTATTGCTCATACTCTTTTTATAAAAGGAATGAGAAGGGTAAAGGCTCAAGTTGCCAGCATTATAGCCACGCTTGAACCAGTTTATGGAATTATTTTGGCAGTCATTCTTCTCAAAGAAATCCCCTCTTTAAGAACCATTTCTGGTGGGATATTGATTGTCCTCTCAGCATTATTTGTTACTTCAAGAAAAGGTAAATGTGGATAAAACCATTTTAAAAATATATAATTTTTATCTGGAGGTATAAATGGCTATAGCTTTTGTAAGTGTTTTTCCCTTAGGAGAGGGGACATCCATAAGCTCCTATGTTGCAGAGAGCATAAATGCTATAAAGGATATGGATGGTATAAATATTCAGATAACAGGGATGGGAACAATTATTGAGGGAGAGGTGGAAATACTTTTTGAAGCCCTGAAATTAATGCATCTCTCTCAGATTAATTGTGGAGCGAAAAGAGTATATTCCTTAATAACCATAGATGACAGAAGAGATAAAGCTTCTACAGCCCAATCCAAGGTAGAATCTTTAAAGAAAAAAATAAAATTATGAAATACATTTTTGGACCTGTTCTTTCAAGAAGATTGGGAGTCTCTCTGGGTATAGACCTCCTACCTGAAAAAGTTTGTTCCTTTGATTGTATTTACTGCGAATGTGGCAAAACAGAGATTAAGACTCTGGAAATAAAGGAATGGGTTCCAGCTAAGGAAGTTATGGAAGAAATAAAGGAGTATCTAAGTAAGGATACATCCCTTGATTTTATAACCATAACTGGCTCTGGCGAACCCACTCTTCACAGTAAAATTGGAGAAATCATAGATTATGTGAAGAAAATAACCAGTATCCCTGTGGCAGTTTTAACAAATGGCTCTCTCCTTCACCTAAAAGAAGTGAGGGAATCTTTGTACAAAGCTGATGTAGTAGCACCTTCGCTTAACGCTGTAACAGAGAAAACATTTAGAGTTATAAATAGATCCTTTTTTACGATTTCCCCTTCATTGATAATAGATGGATTAATCCAGTTTAGGAAGGAGTTTTCAGGAAAAATATGGCTTGAAATAGTCTTTGTTAAAGGAATAAATGATAATATGGAAGAGATTAAAAAAATTGCAGAAGCTCTTGAAAAAATTCAGCCTGACAAAATACATCTTAACACAGTAATTAGACCTCCCACAGAAAAATGGGCTAAGCCCTTATCTTTCGAAGAACTCGAGAAAATTAAAGAGTGTCTGGGAGAGAAGACCGAGATAGTTACGCCCAGGAAAGAAATGAGAGCAGAGATGAAAAGAAGAGCCATTGAAAGCAAAATAAGTGAGATCGCTAAAAGAAGACCAGTGTCAAGAGAAGAACTTTCGAGAATTTTTTACATGAATGAGGGAGATATTTCTAAAATTGTTGAATCTCTTTTAGAGAGAGGAATTTTAAAGATGGAAAAATTTGAGGGAACCGACTATTTCATTACAAGATAATTTTCTTCTCAAAGTAGAGGGGATTATTCCTTTCTCTTAATAGTTAAAGATATTTTTATTTCAAATTTAGCACTCTCTTTATCTTTTAGCTCTATTTCCAGAGGGATTTTGATCTCTTCAATTTTCTCTTTTTTCGTTTCTTCAGGAACTTGGCTTATTTTCTTAGGAGAAAGGGTTATCTTCGCTTTTTCCTCTACAAACCACTCATGAGCAGGGACAGTCTCGTCAAAAATTTTATCAGTCTTTTTCGAAGAGCTCACCTTCTCCTCATAAGAGGAGGGTTTAGAGGTGGAGATGGGCATTGTTCTAAAGGAACCATCTTTATCTATTTTCTGTGCCACATTTTTTATCACCATCTCCGATATTTTATTAAAGGTCTCCATGACCCCATCCCCAAGTATCGCAATTGCGGGAAAGAAAGGCATCTTAAGCTCGTTTAGCTCTTTATTGAGAAAATTCAAATCATGAATTTCCTTAAGATCTCTTTTATTGAACTGAAAAACAATGGGGATATCTTCGAATTTGATCCCTTTTTCAAGGAGATTATTTTTAAGACTTTCAAGGCTTTCAAGATTAGACTCAAAGACTCTTTTCTGGGAGTCAGCAACGAAAACCACAGCATCTGCTCCACTAAGAACAAGTTTTCTTGTGGCTTCATAAAAAACCTGTCCTGGCACTGTGTAGAGTTGAACTCTTATCTTGTATTTTCCAATCTCTCCAAGATTTATAGGAAGAAAATCAAAGAAAAGAGTCCTGTCACCCTCAGTGGTAAGGGAGATCATCTTGCCTTTTGATAGAGAATGGACATTTTCGTAGATGTATCTGAGGTTAGTGGTTTTCCCTCCAAGGCCTGGCCCATAATAAACAATTTTTACTACCACTTCTTTTATAGCAGGGTTTACCAACACCATTTTTAACTTCCTTTAAAAGTATAACAGAACTTTAAGGAAAATCAACCTACAACCCCTTCGATCTCCAACCTTTTAAACAATTTCTTTTTAAAAAAGAGACCGTCAAAAATCTCATGATATGAAAACGTTATCCCCACCCTATTCCCTCTACAAACCACATTCACTTCTTCATCAGGAACAATTCCTTTCTCATCGAGAACTTTGTAAATCTCTTCAAGGATCTTCTCACGATTGCATTCGAGCGAATTCCTTATAGTCTCCCTTATCTTCACTTCTACATCTTTATATCTTATTGAAACGGTGGCAAATCTAACAACTAATAACCCTATGTAAGCAATTACGCCAAGATAAACAATAATTTTAATTAACCCACTCCCTCTCTCATTCCTTAACATTTATTCTACTCCTTTCGCCCTTCTTCACTTCAAGAAGAGCATCGTCAACTTTTTTCAGAAAGTCAATAAAATTATACACATGTTTAGTAGAAACAACAGCCATTGAGACTGTAAGCTTTATTTCTCCTTTATCAGTAGGTATACTTAGTTTTTCTATAGCTCTTTTAACTCTGTAACCGAGAAATCTTGCTCCTGAAATAGAAGTCTCGGGAAGGAGAATGCAAAATTCATCACCACCAAATCTCGATGCCACATCCTGAAACCTTACAGTCTCAAGAATAGCATAAGCTATGCTCTTAAGTGCTTCATCTCCAGATATATGACCATAATTATCATTTACTTGTTTGAAATTGTCTATATCAAGCATAATTAAAGAAAGCTCTCTGCCATATCTTGCTGCTATATGAAACTGCCTTCTTAACTCATCGTAAAAATATTCCTTATTGTATAAACCTGTTAAAGAATCTGTGACAGCCATCTTATATAATCTTTTGCTGAATTCCTGTTCAAGCTCATCCATAATCTCAAACTTTAATACAGTATCCCCAATCCTTATTCTGTCGCCGTTCATTAATTCGCCATAATTTGAGAACTTGTCATTAACATAAGTTCCATTTGTGCTCATTAAGTCCTCATAAAAGACCTTTTTCTCTCCTGATTCTCCTGTCTTAAGGTGAATTGCCAGATGATGGCGAGAAACTTTTGAATCCCAAATCTGAAAATCCACATCCACACCTCTTCCAATTACTACTCTTTCCTTTTCTATGCAGAATTCTCTTCCAAAATCCCTATCCGTTCCTTTAAGAACAATTAAGAAATATCCAAGACCTGGCTCAATCCTTTCGGTCTTGAAATCAGTTTTTTCTTTCATAATCCTTTATTAATTATTCAAAATCCACAAATATATTATAGCTTACCCCTATCAATAATTCTATATTGAATAGCCTCTGATATATGATATGACTCAATGTTTTCTTTTTCCTCCAAATCTGCAATCGTTCTTGCTACTTTCAAAATTCTATCAAAAGCTCTTGCTGAGATTCCATATCTCTGCATGGCAATCTCCATTAGTCCAAGAGATTTACTGTCTAATTTACAGAACTTTTTCAAATCTCTTGAGCTCATTTGAGAATTACAAAAAATTTTCCTCCCTTTAAATCTTTCCCACTGAATTTTTCTTGCTTTGCATATTCTTTCCCTTATATTAGCTGAGGACTCCTCTTCTCTATCAGAAACCATGTCCCCAAACTTCACTTTAGGAATCTCTATGTGTATGTCAATTCTATCCAGAAGAGGTAGAGAAAGTTTAGAATAATATCTCATTTTCTGAGCAGGAGAGCAATCACCATCAAGCATCCCTGCAGAATCTCCACAAGGATTCATGGCAGCCACTATCATAAATCTTGCAGGAAAGGATACAGTCCCACCTACCCTCGAAATAGTCACTTTCCCATCTTCAAGAGGTTGCCTTAGAGCTTCGAGAGTGTTCTTATCAAAAAGCGGTAATTCATCAAGAAAGAGAACGCCATTGTGAGCAAGACTCACTTCCCCTGGCTTTGGAAAGTGTCCTCCCCCTACCAGAGCAATCTCGGTTATGGTGTGATGAGGGGCTCTAAAAGGTCTCTCCTTTATTATCCCGTTCTTTGGATCGAGCAAACCTGAAGAAGAGTAAATTTTTGTTAATTCTATCATCTCCTCAAAAGTTAAGGGAGGAAGAATAGTAGGAATTCTTCTTGCAAGCATGGTCTTTCCACTTCCTGGTGGTCCAATCATGAGAAGATTATGCCCACCTGCAACAGCTACCTCTACTGCTCTTTTGCCATAAAATTGTCCCTTTACTTCTGAAAAATCTTCTGAATAATCAGGTAAAAAGTTATCATCAAATACTGGTGTTTCGGGAAGGATATTTAATTCTCCTCTTAGAAAATCCATCACCTCTCCCAAGGTTCTTACACCATATATCTCAATTCCCTCAACTAAAGAGGCTTCTCTTACATTTTCTTTTGGTAATATGACTCCTTTAAACCCTCCTTCCTTTGCAAGAAATGTCATTGCCAGAGCCCCCTTTATACTTCTCAACTCTCCATTAAGAGATAGTTCGCCAGCCACAATAAAATTTTTGAGTGTTTCGTTAGGAAAAAGATGTAAAGACGAGAGCAATCCAATTGCAATAGGAAGATCAAATGAAGAACCTTCTTTTTTCCTGTTAGCAGGAGCAAGATTTATGGTGATCTTTCTTGCAGGAATATCAAAACCATAACTTCTCAAGGCTGAACGAACTCTCTCTTTGCTTTCTTTCACTGCTGTATCTGGAAGTCCTACTGTAGAAAAAGAAGGAAGGCCTGGAAGAACATCCACTTCCACTTCTACAAGAAATGCCTCTATTCCAGAAAGCGCTGCAGAAAATACTTTCGAAGGCATTATTTTATATATATTATCAATTTTTTACCCTTAGAGATAACAGTATCCTTTAGATTATTCCATTTCATAATTTTTTCCGCAGTTGTATTATATTTCTTTGCTATTCTATAAAGGGTATCACCTTTTTTGACTACATAAACCAACCTTTCCATAGAAGCGCCGATATCTTTTCTCGTAGGGATTAGAAGCTTCATATCAGGTTTTATAATATTTGATCGAAGGGAATTGACCTCTTTAAGAGCATAAACTGATACCCCATATTTTCTGCTTATAGAAGCGAGAGTTTCACCCTTTTTTACAATATGCCATCTCCAGAAAACCCTCTTATCCTCTGGAATCTGGGCAAAGTTTTGTTTGAAGATCTCTACTTTACCAGCTGGTAATCTTATTTTGTAATAAGGAGTATTCCCAGGAGTGGTCATTCTTCGAAGTTCAGGGTTTAACTCATGCAATTCATGAATTGAACTCTCTGCGCATTCAGCTATAATCCTTAAATCTACCGGACTCGGTATTTCAAGGATTTCCCATTGAAGAGGTGGAGCTGGCTCCACATCAAATCCATATTCTCTTGGGTTTTTTGCTATAAGTAAGGAAGCAACAAAAGCAGGAACATAATTTTTAGTCTCTAATTTTATATGTCTAGTCTTTGAAATCTCCCAGAAGTCAGCTTTACCAGTTTTTTTAATTGCTCTGTCAATCTTCCCAGCTCCAGCATTATAAGCTGCCAGAGCTAAATACCAATCTTTGAAATTTTCGTATAAATCTTTCAAATGTTTCGCCGCAGCTCTTGTAGCCTTTTCAAAGTCATACTTTTCATCAAACCACCAGTTATAATTTAAAGAATACAATTTCCCTGTTCTGTCAACGAACTGCCACAATCCCTTTGCATTAGCCCTACTCTTGGCTTTTAATTTAAACTCACTCTCTATCAATGGCAAGTAGGAAAGATCTTCTGGGACTCCCTCTTCTTTAAAGATCTCTTTTATTCTATCTATGAATTTTCCTGAATTATAAAGTGCTCTTTCAAAATTTTCCCTTCTTTCCTTTTTGAACATCTCTATAAAGTAGAGAACTTTGTCATTTATAACCAAAGGGATGGAAAATAATCTGCTTTCCATCTCAGATTTTACTTTTTCCATAAGTTCCTTTGCTTTATCAGGAGGAAGAGGAAAGGTTTCGATCTCTTCAAGTTCATCAATAAAAGATAATTCAGTCCTCTGTTCTACAAATCCATCTCCTTCAGCAATGTTTTTCAACTCTATTTCATGAATCTTGCTTAAAATTTCCTCATAAGAGTTTTTTAGGACAGAGGATTCATTCATAGATATCGGTGAAGTCAAAAAAACATCTATAGCAGAATCAAAAAGGTTTCTTGCTTTAAGTAAATGTCCTCTCTCCACCTCCTTCATTCCTTCCTTAAAAAACTCCTGGGCTCTTTCTATTATTTTATCTTCTTCAGAGGAAATAATAATTTCTTTTTTTTCAGGTATCTGCTTTGGGCTGATTTTAACGGTCTCGGTTTTTTGGGAACAAAAATTAAAAGATAAAAAAAAGAGAATTAAAAAAAATGATTCCTTCCTCATGAAAAAATCTATTCTATATCTATTTCAAAGTCTATTCTTATTTCTAACTTCTGCCCTTTAACAGGAGAAGAAGGAAGGTGGATCACTTCTAATAATTCGGATTCCCCGAGGAAAATTGCCAACTTATTATTGTTTTTTATCAATTCTTCAATTTTCAGCTTCTTTTTGCACTTCTTTTTAATTTCAATGGGCTTCAGCAAATCAAATAAAATTTTGTTAGTTCCTTCTACTCTTTGCTTTCCTATTTCTTCCAATAAATACATTTTCTCCAGCTTGTCTAATTCCTTCTCTATGGAATGGATCTTAGAGACATGAATATTTTTCTCCATTTCCACATCCTTCACTGTTTCAGGACTACTCTTTGGGAATCGAAAATTAACCTGCTCTTTTTGAAAGAATTGTTGATAGTCTTTGGTTTTCTCCAAAGCTCCAGAATCTTCTAATTCTATCACCTCCTTTTTTATCTCTTCTTTCTCCTCTCGCTTTGATAATTTTCTCATAACCTCTTTCAAAGTTAATCTGGATATCTCTTGAAGAGTTTCAAAAACACCTATCCCTTTAATAGCAGAAGCCTCCAAATAAGAGAATCCAAATTTGTTTAAGTTTTGATTTAACTCCTCAACAGAAAGAATATTCTTGAGATCCCTTTTATTATATTGGAATACTAATGGAATGGAGTGAAAATCCAAGTTATATTCCTTGAGATTTTCTTCTAAATTGTCCAGACTTTCAATATTGGAATCAAGAAGAGGTATCTGAGAATCTGCTACAAAAACAACTCCATCAACACCTTTAAGCACAAGTTTTCTCAACACATTGTAGAAAACCTGTCCAGGAACAGTGGTTAGATGAATTCTAACTTTATATCCTCCTATCTTTCCTACATTCATAGGAAGGAGGTCAAAGAAAAAGGTTCTGTCAGTTTCTGTCTCTATGGTGACTATTTCTCCTCTTGTGGAAGGGTCGGTGTTCTTATAAATATATTGAAGGTTGGTGGTCTTCCCGCTTAATCCAGGTCCATAATAAACTATTTTTACACTCAACTCCTTTGCTACATGGTTAACAAACATCTCTATTTTAGTTTACAAAAAAGTTATTTTTTAGTCAAAGCTTTCTTCAATTTTTAAATGTTTTATTCTTCGAGAGATGATGTAAAGAAATCGTGATGCTCTTCCTCATCTTCTAATATTTCTTCAAAAAGCCTTGCTGTTGTTATGTCTCCCTCTTCTCTGGCAACTCCTATTATCTTCTTGTAAAGCTCTATCGCTCCTTCCTCATCTTTAACGTCCTGCTTGAGCATCTCCTTTAAAGTTTCTCCTACAAATATGGGTGCTGGTTTAGAGGTAGGGATCCCACCAAGATAATTCAATCTTTCTGCAATTGTCTCAGCATGCTTCATTTCCTGAATAGCTATCTTTTTCAGCTCTCCTTGAATTGCAAAACCGGATACCCCTTTCCATAGAACATGCTGCCACATATACTGAATAGAAACCTGCAACTCTCTTGAAATAGCTTCATTCAAAAGTTCAAGAATTTTTTTGGATGCCATGGAAACCTCCTATTCTTATATCTATTTTTTATAAATTTATGGGCCCATGTGAATCAAAGAGAATACAATGTCGAAATCCTCAAACTTCAATGCATTTTCTCTTTCTAAATGGAGCAACTGATAATGACCCATTTCCATAGAGGCAATGTACAAAAGCATTTGCCTTTCTTTGGATTTGGAAGGGAAATAATCAGCAAAAGAAACATAGAAGTCGTGCGCATGCTTTTCGGCTTGCATGGCGTCCCAGAAAATATCACTGATGGGAGCCCTTTCATCTTCTATCTCTAATTCTGGTAATGGAACAGGACTTTTTTCAGGGAGTATGAGTTCTTTTTTTGGAAATTTCTCAGAGTAAATTTTCTCAAAAATCATTCGGTGCTTTTCTTCTTCTTTTGATAGGAATAAAATTCTATCCCTTAAGAGGAAATTGTTAATCCTTTCAGCCACATTCTTGTAAAAATCCCTCGCTTCAATTTCGCTTTTCAAAGCTGCGAGAATTATGTCTTCCAAAGAATATTTAGAAAGGTCCATCTCTTTTCTCCTTAGTTATTATTTTAACTTATACACTCAGGAAAAAGAATTGTCAAGGATCATCATAACCACGAATCCAAAGATGGCTGAGAATGTAGAAATATCGGTATTCCCCGAGCTCTGGGATTCAGGAATAAGCTCCTCCAACACCACATATACCATTGCCCCTGCGGCAAAAGAGAGAGCATAAGGAAGAAGAGGTCTAATAAACAAGATACCCAGTACACCTAAAACCCCTGCTATGGGTTCTACAATGGCAGATAATTGTCCTAATAGAAAACTCTTAAAGTTTGAAAGACCACTGCTTTTGAATGGCAAGGAAATCGCCATACCCTCAGGAAAGTTCTGGATGCCTATCCCAAGGGTTAAAGCAAGAGCTGATGAAAAGGTTACAGAGCTGTCCCCACTTGCAAGAGCTCCAAAAACTACACCCACAGCAAGTCCTTCTGGAATATTGTGAAGTAACACAGCTATAAAAAGGAGAACATTTTTATGAAAATGCGTTTTTATTCCCTCAGCATTTTCTATAGGCAATCCTAAGTGAAGATGGGGAAGAACTCTATCTAAAGCCCATATAAATAGACCGCCAAGTAAAAAACCTGCGGATGGAATCAACCAAAAATTCTCCCTGTTTTTTGTCATTTCAATGGCAGGATTCAGCAAAGAGAAAATGGAAGCTGAGAGCATTATCCCTGCTGAAAAACCGAGCATTCCATCTATCAATTTTCTACTGGGTTCTCTGAACAAAAAAACCACTGAAGCCCCTACAGCAGTTATTCCCCATGTAAAAACTGTAGCTAAAAGAGTGTTTATCAATGGATTCTGAAAGTTATTCAATCCTTTTCACCCTTAAATTTGTTTAAGAACGCAAATTTTTCTATAGGAACTCTCTCGGGCCTCCTCTTTTCCGCCTCTATTTGCTTCTCTGAAAGATATGGGGAAATGGTCTCTGAATGCTTCCCTACAATTATCAGGGTAATTAGATTCATTTCAGCTGGGATACCAAGAAGCTCCTTAACAGCTTCTGGATTATAACCTGCAATGGGGTGAGCTACAAGCCCAAGCTCAGTAGCCCTGAGAATTAAAAATGCTGAAGCCATACCCACATCAAAAAGGTAATACTCTCGCTCTCCAATTACACAATCCATATTTTTTTTGCTAAAAACTGCAATTATCATGGAGGCATTATAAGCCCATTCATTTCCCCTGGATAATGTTTTCCGAAGTTCCTGGAGCAAATTCTCCTCGTATACAAATATAAACCTCCAGGGCTGGTAATTAAAGCAGGAAGGAGAGAGAGATGCACATTCCGCAAGATCCTTTATCAATTCGTCTTTTATCTCCACACGCTCAAGGGAGCGATAGGCTCTTCTTTTCTCGATTATCTCCTTTACACTCATTTTCCTCTCCTTTCATTCGTAATTATTGCCTTTTAAAAAGCCAGAGTAGAGGGTTCTTAGGCTCATTTCCCTCTCTTATCTCAAAATAAAGAGCGCCTTCACTGGCTAAACCTGAGCTCCCTACCATGGCTATAACTTGCTCTGTATTTACAAAATCACCCTTTTTTACAAGTATACTTCCCAAATAAGCGTAAATAGAATACACTCTATCCTTGTGATCTATTATTATTACATTTCCATATCCCTCAAAGTAATCTGCGAATATAATTTTACCTCTCCATACAGCTCTAATCTCTTCTTTTTTAGGTAATAGAACAATCCCATTGTTCTTTACAAAAGTGTTATATTTCTTATTTTTTATAAGGCCAAACTTTTGAACTATCTCTCCCTCTGCAGGCCATGGAAGAAATCCCCTTTTCGTTTTTATAGAAACATTTTCCAAAGAAACCGATGGTGACTCTGTTTTTGAGATAGTCTCAGAAATAGCATTTGAAGCCTTTTCCATTTCCTTAAGCAACAGGATATACCTTTCCCTTTCGTTCTCCAATCTTTCAAGAAATTCTCCTTTCTCCGCCTTTTTCATTTTTAGAGCCCTAACTCTTAATTCTCTCAAACGCACGGATTTTTTGTGCTCAGAAATTGCATTTTTATATTCTTGCTCCTTATCAGATAGTTTTTTAGCTATGGATTCCAATCTGGTTAACCTTTCCTTTCTAAGATTTGAAATGTAAATGATTCTGAAGATATCCATAAATGTTACATCTTTGGGTTTTGCCAGAAAAAGTTCAAAAGGATGAATATACTTAAACATATAAATTAAAGAAAAAAGTTTTCTCATCCTCTCTTTTTCTTCTTCCATTTCAACACCAATCTTTCTCAGTTCCTCCTCCTTCTTTTGAGCCAGCTTTAGAAGAGACCTTTCTTTTGCTTTAATTTCATCTAATTCCCTTTCGATTAGAACAATTTCATAGTCAATTTTTTCTATTTCTTCAAGGATTCCGAGCTCTTTATTGCTTAACTCTTCAATTCTCTTTTTTATCTTCTGTGTATCCTGTTCTTCTGAAATTAAAAGAAGGGACAGAAAAAACATTAAAAATCTTTTTATCATTTTGCTCCCTTTAAAACTTTCTTCAGTGCTCCAATAAGATAAAGACTCCCTGTAACAAGAAGGACATCAGAGGAGGAGCATAAAGAATTAGCTATTTCAAACGCTCCGTGAAAATCCTTCACTACGATAAAGTTTTTCTTAATCTTAGATCTCTTAATTATATTTTCTGGATCTTCTCCTCTTGTTTCCTCCACTTTTGTCAAAACAATTTTTTTAGCATGAGGAAATAAGATTTTGGATACTTTTTCTATATCTTTGTCCTTCATCGAAGCATACAAGAGAACAAATGAGTGGATTTTTAGTTCTTTTAAAGAAATTAAAAGTTTTCTTATTGCATCAGGATTGTGCGCGCCGTCAGCAATTATCCTTGGTTTTCCATCAATAATTTCAAACCTTCCCTCCATTTTTGCGTTCTCAATACCTTTTATAATATCTTCCTTTTTTATCTCAAATCCCCTCTCTCTCAGCAACTCAGAAGCCAATATGGAAATTGCCAAATTTTCTGCCTGAAAATAAGCAGTTAAACGAGGAAAAACTTCGTAGTCCTCTTTGGGTGATTTGATATAAAACCCCATCTTATCGCTGGAAATAATCCTTTTTATCTCGTATGTCCCATCATAAAGCCAAAAAGCTGGTGCCTTTCTTTCATCTGCTATGCCTTTAATTTTCTTCCATGCCACAAAACTTTTTCCCCCGAAACAAACAGGAACTCCCTCCTTTATAATCCCCGCTTTTTCAAAAGCTATTTCTCCTATTCTTTTCCCAAGATATTCCGTGTGATCTTGAGAAATGTTAGTTATTACGCTTATTACTGGTTTGATTACATTTGTGGCATCAAATCTTCCACCGAGCCCCACCTCAAAAATTCCTAAATCTATTTTTTCTTTGTTGAAGTAAAGAAAGGAAAGACAAGTTAAAATTTCAAAATAAGTAGGAGAATCCTCATCAGGAAAATTTCTTATCTTATCTCTTATCTTCCAGAGTAAGGAGACAAAATCCTCCTCCCCTATCATTTCCCCTCCGATTTTAATTCTCTCCCTTATGTCTATGAGATGAGGAGATGTGTAAAGTCCAACTTTTTTCCCTGTGTTTTGGAGGATTTCCGCCAAAAATGTGCAAACAGAGCCCTTCCCATTTGTTCCAGCCACATGAATTGAAGGGAAATAGTTTTGAGGATTACCGAAGTCTTCTGTTAATTTTTTTATTCTGTCAAGAGAAAGTTTTATCCTAAATTTTCCTATGGACTCGAGAAATGAAAGAGCTTCACTCAAAGACAAATTTTCACTCTCTGTCCTTTTCAGGATGCTTGTTTAAAAGTAATCTAAGAATAAGAGCAAGCACGGATTTCATTCTTGTCCTTGGAACCACCATATCGAGCATTCCATGTTCGAGAAGAAACTCTGATCTCTGAAATCCTTTTGGGAGTTTCTCTCTTATGGTTTGCTCAATAACTCTCGGGCCTGCAAAACCTATGAGAGCATTTGGTTCAGCTATATTCAGATCCCCTAACATGGCAAAAGAAGCAGTAACACCTCCTGTGGTTGGGTCCGTCATGATTGATATGAATGGAATTCTTGCTTCATCGAGAAGGGCAAGCAAAGCAGAAACCTTAGCCATCTGCATCAGGGATAGAATCCCCTCTTGCATTCTTGCACCACCAGAACACGAAATTGTTATATAAGGAACCTTTCTTTCGAGAGCTCTTTCAATAGCTCTCGCAATTCTTTCGCCTACCACAGATCCCATGGACCCACCTATAAAATTATATTCCATGGCAGAAATAATAACAGGAATGCCCTCTATGCTGGTAGAAACATTTATAATCGCCTCATTTACTCCAGATTTTTCTTCACCTTCTTTTATTCTTTCCTTGTAAGATTTTGTATCAAAAAACTCAAGGGGATCCGAAGGTTTTATCTCTTCGTCCTCTAACTTTACTTCACCATCTGAGATAATCTCAATCCACTTTAACCCGGGTATTTTGAAATGGGCACCACAAGCAGGACAGACACTTAGATTAGTTTCAATCTCTTTTCTGTAAAGGATCTTTTTACAAAAATTGCATCTAACCCAAAGTTCGCTCATTAATCTAATTTGTCAACAAACTTTGATCAGCTTTGCTGGGCTTCGCCTTCCTCTTTTTCGAACTCGTTCTCCACACCAAGAAGGATACAAGCTGCATCATATATCTGCCGGATGGACTTTTTTGTATTCTGTAGCTCAGCAAGTTTTTCTCTCACCCTTTTTAGCTCCTCTTCGATCATAACATCAATTTCTTTGATTTGCTTTCTTGTGTGCTCCATAGTTTTTTTGTAAAAGTTGATTTGTTCTTCTGTCAATGTTTCCTTCATGCTACCTCCTCTACTGAAAATTGAGGCGAATGCCTCTTTTTATACCTCAAATGAAAATTTAATCATTTTATTTAAAATTTGACAAGCACAAGCATCCACACTTTAACTCTCTTTCCTGATTTCAAAGCAGGTGAAAATTTCCATTTTCTCACAGCTTTCATAGCTTCCTCGTTCATTCCAAGGGTTTTGGAAACTCCTCTGATCAATTTTACATCCAGAACATTTCCTGTCTCTGAGATTAAAACGCTAAGAAGAATTTCACCATGAGCAGAAACTCTTTCAGCAGCAATGGTAATTTTAGGTAGCACCTTGCTTGTAACCGATGGTCTAATATCCACATCCTCTATCTTTACAAGATCACCCTCTTTGACTGGTGGTGGTTGAACTTTTACCTCCTCAACTGGCTTAGGTTCTGGCTCCTTTTTCTGAGGTTCTACACTCTCAACTTTTTCCGGCTCTGAAACCTCCACCTTCTGAATTTCCTCAGATTTGCTCTCTTCTATTTTTTTCTCTTCTATTTTCTTCTCTTCTATTTTCTTCTCTTCTATTTTTTCCACCTTTGGTTCTTCTTCATTTTTTACCTGGATAGAAGGTAAGGCTTCCCTTTTTTCCGATTTTCTAAGTTCAACATCTTTTCTGCTCTCCCTGATCTTTGAGGTTTCCTCTCTTAAATTCCTGTATTCCCTAATTGATTTTTCAGAAGGCGAGGTTTCAGGAACAGACTCTTTCTTTACCTCTGTAACCGACTCTTCCTTTTTAACTACTTCTTTCAAAGGAGTCTCTTTCTTTATTTCACTCTTAGGTGGGATTTCTTTGGGTATATAAGTCAGCTCAGTTTCCGAAGGTTTTTTAAGCTTTGGTAGATAAAGGAAATTGTATGCAAAAAATCCCAGGGCTGAGAGAATCAAGAGAGTTGAAAAAATTGCCACAGGCATAACTGGAAATTTTCTCTTCTTCTCCTCTTCTATCAGAAATTTCAATACCTCAGGAGCTCTCTTAACTTCTTTTTCAATATATGCCTCTTTCTTCTCTCCAGATGGAGCTACGGAAAATTCTCCAGGAAATAATTCAGCCATAAAGAGAGATAGTTCGTAATTGTCTGGAAGAGACCTTCTTCTGCTCAGAATAAATTTTTCCAGATCTTTCTTCATTTCAATAGCACTCTGATATCTATCAGAAGGTCTTAATTTGAGAGCTTTTAAAATAATGCTCTCCAACTGGGCGGGGACTTCGGGATTTACTGAAGAAGGTTTTACAATCTTTCCCTTCTGAACTTTTTCAAGCACAGCCATTTCACTATCAGCCATAAACAACTTTTTCGAGGTAACCATTTCAAAAAGCACACACCCAAGAGAAAAGATATCCGTTCTCCAATCTATACCCTTACTCCCTTTGCTTTGCTCTGGAGACATGTATAACATTTTTCCTTTTATTTGACCAGCAACAGTCTGGTGAAGCTTTGTAGAGGCTTTTGCAATTCCAAAATCTGCAAGTTTTACTTCTCCATCATAAGAAATAAGTATGTTTTGAGGAGAAACATCTCTATGAACAATTTTCAGAGGCTTACCCTCGGTATCAGTCTTATTGTGAGCATAATAGAGAGCGTCGCATATCTTTATAGTTATATAAGCAGACAACTCATACGGAAGAAGTTTTTTCTTGGAATTTAAAGTTTTCAATATTGTTCTCAGATCCTTTCCATGAACATACTCCATGGCAATAAAATAAGAGTTATCCTTTTTACCCAGGTCAAAAATCTGGACTATATTTGGGTGTGTTAGCTGACTTGCTATTTTAGCCTCATCAATCAACATCTCCACAAGTTCTCTGTCTTCAGCTACAGTGGACAAGATTCTTTTTACAGCTAAAGTCTTCTCAAATCCTTCCACTCCTTTTCTCTTTGCCTTAAAGAGTTCAGCCATTCCTCCAGTGGCTATTTTCTCTTCTAGAATATAATCTCCCAGTGTTTCCTGACCTGGTATCTCCACCTTTATTGTTTCTGCTCTTTCTTCAGAAGGAGGAGAAGGGGGTTCAAAAACAGGCATTTCTTGAATCAGTTTTATTTCCTCTAACAAATCTTTTCTCTCTGGAGCTTCTACAGAAGGAAGCTCTTCAGTTGTTATTAGTGGTTCCTCTTTAACCTCTCCTTTTGAGGGTTCTTCTTTTATCACTTGCTGGATCGGGGGTTTCTCTTCAACTATTTTAGACTCTGAGGATGGCTTTACCTTTACTTTTATCCCAAGTCCAGAAAGGGTTTCCTCAAGTTTTTTCTCAAAATCGTCTTCGATCTCTTTTTCTATGTCTTTCTTTTGTGGTTTAATTTCCTCTTTCCTATTGAAGACCTGAAAATCTATTTTCTCCTCAGTTTCTTTTTTAACTTTATCTTCAATTTCTTTAAGTATAGTTCCAAAGAGCTCTGCAGAGGAAACCTTCTTTTCCTCAGGTGTTTTGAGATACTCTTTTGTATCTGCTTTTATTGGTATTGTTTTAAAAAGCTCCTCCTCTTTTTGTAGAAGATTCTTCAAAATGGCTAAGAACTCATTTTCATCAAAGGGATACTCAAGAAAAGCATTGGCTTGATATTTAGTGATCGCTTCATTTTTAAATTTAGTCCCTTTGTATGTGCCAGTGATTATTATAACAGGAATCTTTCCTTCTGAATCTGTTCTTATTCTTCGACAAAGTTCAAATCCATGAACCCGAGGTAGAAGAGCTTCTGTTACAACAAGATCTGGTTTTTCACTTTTAAAAATTTCATACCCTTCAGCTCCGTCAAAAGCTATAACTACCTGAAAATCATATTTTTCAAGAAGATTTTTGATCTCCTTTAACTTAAAAGCCTCAAAAAAAACTAATAAAATTTTCTTTTTCATTTGTTAAACCTACAAAAACATACTCATTTTATCAAAATTAAAATTATAATGTCAACAATTTGCTTTATACCTAAGCTCGAAATGTAAAAATTCTTGACAGGAGTGCGATTTTTTGATATTTTGAGCTATATTTTAATGACAAACTATAATTTCTTAACTATGATAGAAAAGAGAAGGTTAATAGAAATAATAAAAGCATTTAAGGGCAAGAGGATTGTGGTATGGGGAGATTTTATCCTGGATGAATACATTTATGGAAGAACCTCCAGGGTTTCGAGGGAAGCACCTGTTTTGATAATTAAATATGAGGGAAGCGAATATAATCTCGGGGGAGGAGCAAATACTATAAAAAATATAAAATCCTTGCTCGGTGAGCCTATTCCTGTAGGAATTTTAGGTGATGATGAACCAGGAAGAAGACTTTTAAACATTCTTGAAAAATTAGGAATCAAAACAACTTACATTCTGATGTCCAAAAATTACAAGACGCCATTAAAGACAAGAATACTCGCTGGGGGAGAACACACAAGGAAACAACAGGTTCTGAGAATAGATAGGGAGGAAAGAATCTATTTCAATGAAGAATTAAGAACAAAGCTTTTAGAGAACCTTACTGATGCCATAAAAGATGCAAATGCTCTTCTAATATCTGACTACGATAACGCAACAGTTGATCTTCCTACTTTTGAAAGAATCATGAGGAAGATAAAGGACGAGATACCAATAACCATTGATTCGAGGCACAGATTATTGAAATTCAAAGAAGTCAGTATAGCTACACCAAATGAGCCTGAGGTAGAGGAGGCGCTCCAGATAAGTTTGGGTAAAAGTGAGGAAGAGCTGATCAATGCTGGAAAATCAATTATGGAAAAAATCAGTAGCAAAGCCCTTTTGATTACGAGAGGCAGTAAGGGGATGTGCCTTTTTGAAAGAGAAAAAGAACCTGTCTCTATACCTATTTTTGGCTCAGATGAAATAGTAGATGTTACAGGTGCAGGAGACACTGTTATAAGTGCGGTAACCCTCTCCCTCTCTACAGGTGCGGATTTTCTGGAATCTGCCATTCTTGCCAATTATGCTGGTGGAATTGTTGTCATGAAAAGAGGTGCTGCAACTTTATCTCCTGAGGAGCTTGAGGAGGCGGTCAACAGTGCTTCCCAATAATAAGCTTGTCTCCATAAAAGAACTTAAAAAAATAACTTATTCTTTAAAAAAGGAAGGTAAAATTGTAGTTCTTGCTAACGGATGTTTCGATATAATTCATGTGGGCCATGTTCGTTATCTCAGAGATGCAAAAAGTAGAGGGGACATTTTGATAGTGGCATTGAATTCAGACAGATCAGTCAAGAAATTGAAAGGGAAAAACAGACCGCTCATGAAGGAATCTGACAGAGCAGAAATTCTCTCTTCCTTTGAATTTGTTGATTATATTGTGATTTTCGACGAAGATGATGTGAGCAAAATCCTATTAGAGTTAAAACCCCATATTCATGCCAAGGGTTCTGACTACACAGAGAACACCGTGCCTGAAAGGGAGACTGTGCTGTCATATGGTGGTAAAATAGCAATTTGTGGAGGCAAAAAAGTAAGATCTTCTTCAAAAATCATTAAGGATATAATTTCGAAAAAATGAACTATAAGAAAATCTTAATAGTAAAACTAAGCTCTCTTGGGGATATTATACACACTTTACCAGCTTTTGAAAAAATTAAAAGAAATTTTCCAGGGAGTAAAATTGGCTGGGTTGTAGAAAAAAAAGGAGCTGAAATACTCTCCTTTATCGAAGGGATCGATGAAATTATTATCTTTGACACTTTCAAATGGAGAAGAAATCCTGTTTCCATTAGGACATTTTTAGAAATCAAGGAATCAATAAAAAAAATAAGGAAGAAATACGATGTTGCCCTTGACTTTCAAGGAACAATAAAATCAGCATTTATAACATTTCTCTCCTATGCAAGAGAAAGAATAGGTTTTAACAAAAAAAACCTTAGAGAGTCTTTGTCCTCCATTTTTTACACAAAGAAAGCACCGAAAGTTTCCGATGAACTTCATGTGATATTAAAGAATTTAAAGCTTCTTGAGACTATAGGATTAAAAGATGATTCCCTTGAACTTCCTAAAATAAAAATAAATGCAGATTTACCCGATGAACTCACCTTCGATAAAGAGAGTTTAATAATTATAAACGGGGGTGGAGGATGGGAAACAAAAAGATGGATAAAGGGAAGATGGAGGGAACTCGGTTTAAAATTAAAGGAAATGGGCTTCCAACCCCTTTTCCTATGGGGGAATTCTCAAGAAAAAAAAACTATGGAGGAGGAATCAAAGGGAGATGTTCCTATAGCTCCTCCACTAAGCCTTTCTCAGGTAATGAAGCTTATCTCATCTTCGATATTAGTCGTCAGCGGTGACACTTTCCCTTTACATGTCGCAGAAGTTTTAAGAGTGCCGGCAGTGGGTATTTTCGGTCCTTCCAGCCCTTTCAGAAACGGTCCTATTTCCAGGAATTCCAAAGTCATATTTCACAGGCTTCCATGCAGTTTTTGTTATAAAAGAAAATGCAAAAATTTGGAATGCATGAAGAAAATAGAAGTAGAAAATGTATTGGAAAAAATAAAAGAGATTCTCGGAAAATGAATTTTTCGACCTTTGCTGAAAAATACAGGGGGAGGATAGGAGTTATTATATCTATTTTGATTATATTAATTGCCAATCAGAGCAAATTTAGTATTCTCATAGGATTCTTTATTTCTTCCTTAGGAAATATTTTAAGAATATGGGCATCAGGTTATATAAAAAAGGAGATAGAACTTGCCACATCAGGTCCATATGGATATACAAGAAATCCTCTCTATCTCGGGAATTTTTTGATAGGACTCGGATTCTGCATAGCTTCACAGCAAATAATTTCCCACCTTCTATTCCTTGCTTATTTTTTATCATTTTATATACCTATCATAAAGAGAGAAGAGGAAAGGATGTTCCATCTTTTTAAAGATAGTTATCTTGAATATAAAAGGAAAGTTCCTGTTTTTTTTCCAAAAATTAAGGGAACAAAAGGCAACAGCCCTTATTCCTGGAAAAACCTTAACCAAAACAAAGAATGGCGTGCTATCTCCTCGACTCTTTTATTCTATCTGATTATTATATTGAAAGCTCTTGTCCTGAAATGAAATTATTTTTTAAATTCGCTTTAATCTTGCCTTTTCTCACCCGCCTTCTTTTATCTCAGCCCTTGCCCAGCCATGAACTGATAAAGTATAAGGTAAGATGGTCGGTTATAAGAGCTGGATGGGCTGAATTGGAACTGAGACAATTGGAAGGGGATAAAAAAATCTATCATTTGAGACTTGATACTAAATCTTCTGGACTTGTATCATCAATATTTAATGTAGATAATCATGCTGAATGCTGGTTTGATGAGAACATGTGTCCTATCAGATATATCAAAAATCAGAGAGAAGGTAGATGGATTGCTGATGAGGATGTAGTTTTTGACTACAAAGCCCGAAAAATAATATACAAAATTAAAAAGAAAAAAAAATCCGGAGAGATTGAAGAAAGAAGAGAGGAAATTGAAATGATCGGTGAAGAATGTTTGCACGACATCGTTTCCTCTTTTTACTTTTTCAGAACCTTGGATATAAAGAAGGGTGGAACATATCAGATTCCGACTTTTGACAGAGGGAAAAACTTCGTAACAGAGCTTCTGGTTCTGAATAGAGAAAATATATCCACAGAACTCGGGAAATACGAAGCTTTTTTGCTCCAGCCCCTATCTCAATTTCAGGGAGCTTTCAGAACAAGAAAGGGAAGAATGTGGATTTGGATATCAGCAGATGAAAATAAAATACCTTTAAGAATAAAAGCATCTTTTACATTTGGGGCAATATACATGGATGTGGTTTATTATCAAAGAGGGGAGACCATTCTCACACCCCAGAAAAGAGGCCTTCCATAATCATCAATCTTCAACCCTTCATACTTTTTATTCAAATAAAATTTTGTTTTTATTCTACAAAGAGGAAGAAGGACAGCGTTTTCCAGCATGTTTTTTTGAACATAAAATAGGCTTTCCATTTTTCGATTCTCTTCATCAACGCTCTCAAGCTCTTTTATCAAGTTTTTTATTGCCACAAAATTCTCATCATGTTTTGACATATCATATTCCTCTATATAGTAAAGCAAAAGTTTTTCGTTGGAATAAAACGGAGATGGAGATGGAATAAAAATAACTACTTGAAAATACTGAGTGTCTAAGAGCTTTTTGATCTGAAACGATGGAACATAAATGATCTCAGGCTCAATTCCATTGCTTTTCAAAATTTTCTCTATGAAAGGAGAAAGGAGTTCAAGCCCTTTTTCCACAGCAATGTCGAGTTTTAATTCAGGAAAAACAAATCTCTGTAAACTTATAGGGAAAGGGACAGTATACCCAAGTTCTCTCTCTTCCAAGTAAGAATTCGCAAACTCAAACAAATTTGAATTTGGAAAATTATTTCTAAAAAGAGAATAAAGTGAGAGCCTTGAGTTTTGATTTAAACTCTTAGGATTGAGAAACATAAATATATTGTTCCTTTTTCCTTCTATCTCTTTCGCTTCAAGAGATGAAATAGGTTCGTCAGCATTAAAATCCAGATGGGCAATTTTTTTAAACACGATTTTCATGCCATCAAGAAATACTCTTCCCCTTCCAAAATAAGGATTCGGTTTTAAAATTATGCTCTCTCCTTTTTCCCATGAGGAAAGAATATAAGGACCAGAAAAAGTGTTTTTCAAGCCTGTATAAAGAAAAATATAGGGAGAAGATAGAAAGTCCGGTAAATCTTCTCCTGATTTGGTTAGTTTTATTACGAGTTCAGAGGTATTCAGAGCTGAAATTCCACTCACATGGTTAGAGCTTCCAGCTAAAAACTCCTTCCCACCAGATATAAGCGTGGCAAGGGCTTTTGAACCTGGTTGCTCACTTAGTAAATAAAGTTCTATCGCTCTCTTTATATCAGATGAAGAAATGGGAGAAGAATTAGAAAAGGAAAGTCCTTCCTTCAGAATAAATTTCCATTCCTTTTTATTAACACTGGATTCCCATTTTTCAAATACTGCAGAGGTAAAATTGCCATCAATTCTTTCAAAAATATTAGTCCATAATAGAGAAAATAAGGAGAGATCTGAAAAAGAAGCCTCATATGGATTCAAACTGAGAGGTTCCTGAAATAGAATACACAGTTGTCCACCATATCTTGGTTTTGTAAAAGACAGTAAAAACATTAAAACCATAACTATTAATTTTCTCTTCATTTCTTTCTCCAAAATTGAAGGAAATATTCGTTATTAGAACTTTTGTACAAAACAATTATTTTATCCGAGCCATTGAAAGATAGGGAAACCACCTCTCCGTTTATCTGATACTCCTGAAGCAAGTTCCTTTCTCTACTTGTAAGAATTAATATAGAATCTTTCTCTTCCCTTCCAAATTTTGAGCATAAAATATAGTTTCCAATGGAGACCGCTCTATCTCCCACTTTTAATTTCGGAATTCTAATTTCTCTGAAACTTCTGTTAAAAAATCTTAAATTTCCCTTTCCATCAACCAAATATATCCCGAAAAATCTGCCCTTTTCATCATTAATCGGAAGAATATCATAAAAGGGGATCAATTTTAATTCTTTGGAAATATTCATTGAATTTTCAGAAGCGATCTCTGAAGGATCAATAAGAGCAACTCCTTCTTCGAAGTAGTTCCTTCCAGCTTTATGTTTTATCCCCAGAATAAATGGCTTGTTCCCTGAGCTTATCTTCCCCACGGGAATATAATTAAGAGGAATGCCTGAAATCCATTGATTTTCTTTGAATGAAAAAATAAGTGCAGAAGAAGAGATGGAATTGCTCGCAAAGATAAAGGTTGTCCCATTTATTCTATCAGTCCATATTCTACCAGTTATATCCTGTGATGGAAAGAAAGGTTTTTCCCAATACAAATTTATTTCATCCAGATATCTAAGTTTCTCTCCCTGGATTTCATAAAAAAACAGCTTTTTCTGGGTGAGAAAAATAATTTTATTCTCATCCATGAAATGACAGTCAAGAGGGGAAAAGGATAAATAAATAGGTTCATAAAGAGGCTCTATAAAAGAGAACTGTTTAGAAATAGGTCTCTCTATTAGCTCTATTTCTAAGGTGTCGAGAGGCTGGGAAGAATAAAAAAAACCTATTATTTTCTCAGGTTGTTTTCCATGAAATACTTTCAACGATAGAGCAGCTTTTCCACCTTTTTCGTAATATGTGAATGATAATAGATAATCATAAGATTTCTCCTCTGATAGGTTAAAATAACCTGCGCTTTCATCAAAACCAATGACTTCATCCTCAATGGATATTTCTTCCCCAAGTTTTTTCTTCAAAGATGCAATTAATAGTTGATAAATATTTTGAATGAAAGAAGGAGAACGGGGAGAAAAATTTTCAAATTCAAATATGCAAACGCTCTTGAATTCAGAGAAATCAAGGCCCAAAACCACTTTATCTATCAGATGGGAGACCAATTCATTAAAATCCTGGCTATGGGAAAAAGAAATAAGATTGAAAGTCAAAAATAAAATTGTTAAAATCCTAATTTTCACAAGAAAATTTTATCATACTGTCTTTATTCTATCAAAATTTTCCTTTGTCGGATTTGCATTTATCCTAAATTTATGTAAATAATAAAATTATGCTTTATTTCTGGAATTTGATTTATGCTCTCCTTCTAATAATTGCATCGCCCTACTATTTACTCATTAAGAGACCATTTACAAAAAGGAATTTTAAAATTTCCGAAAGATTAGGGAAAAACCTCCTTTTCCCTTCCAAGAAAAGCAAAAGGTTATGGTTCCACGCTGTCTCTCTTGGGGAAATTAATCTTGTGGTACCCATCATAAAATCTTTGAAAGAGAAAAACAACTACGAAATATTAATCACCTCCACCACTACTACAGGGCTTGAAATTGCCAGAAAGAAACTTGGTGGATTCTGCTATGTTCAGCCCTCACCCTTTGACCTCACTTCAATAGTCAAAAAATTCTATGAAAAATTTCTACCCGATATTCTTGTTCTTGTCGAGGCTGAACTTTGGCCTGCCCTTCTCTGGGAAGGGAAAAAAAGGAATATACCTGTAGTTCTACTTAATGCACGCTTCGGGACAAGAACAAAAAAATTATTCAAATTATTCAAATTTTTCATCTCAAAATTCCTCAATAATATTGACAGATTCCTCGTTCAAAGTGAAGCAACAAAAGATTTCCTCCTTTCTCTTCACATCAAAGAGAATAAAATAGTGGTTACAGGCTCCTTAAAAGCGGATCTTCCCCTTTTAGAATACAATGAAGAATGGTTAAATCAAAAAAGAGAAGAGTTTAACCTCAGCTGTAAAAGAGTAATTGTAGCTGGAAGCACTGTTGATGGAGAGGAAGAAATTCTTCTAAAAATATTCAAAAAAATAAGAAAAGAAGAACTTGTTTTAGTAATTGCTCCCAGGCGTCCAGAAAGATTTACGAAAGTTGAGAAAATAATCAAACAATTCGGTCTAAGATATCAAAAAAAGTCCAATTTTCGAAAGGAAAAATTTGAGGTTTTATTGCTTGATACCATAGGTGAATTACCCGATATGTATGCACTTTCTGATTGTTGCTTTGTGGGAGGAAGCCTTGTGAGAAAAGGAGGTCATAATTTTTTAGAGCCTTTATTTTACAAAAAACCTGTTTTCTTTGGTCCCTTTATGCAAAATTTTAAGGAGCTGGCAGATATCTTTGTTTCAAACTCAGGAGTAAAAATATTAAAGACCTCTGCCGATATCGAAGATATGTTCATGTCAGCAGGAAGCGATCACCAAAAGAGAATGGGATTAAAAGGATATGAGATATTATGCGGATTGAAAGGAGCAAAGGAAAGCTCCATAAAAGAAATTATTTCTCTTCTCTAAACATGAAATCCATTTACAAATTACTTTCGCTTCCATTTCAATTAACCAACATGCTAATAAACTACTTTTATGAAAAAGGTATTAAGGAATCCATTAAAGTGGATATCCCTGTTGTCTCCATAGGCAATATATCTTTTGGAGGAGAAGGAAAAACCCCTGTGGTTATAACCCTTGGTAAATTTCTTCTTAGTAAAGGAATAAAACCAGCCATACTGCTAAGGGGATATAAAGGGAAAAAGGAAAGAGAAGGAGCAGTTATATCAGACGGGAAGATTATCTTGAAAGACTGGGAAGAAGGGGGAGACGAGGCTTTGCTCATTTCGGAAAATGTTCCCGGAGCTTTGGTCATGGTGGGGAAAAACAGGATAAAGTCAGCTATAAGAGCTTTAAAGATGGGCACAAATTTAATCCTCCTTGACGATGGTTTTCAACACAGAAAGATTCATCGTGACCTCGATGTAGTCATCCTCTCTGACCGCCCTACCCTTTACAGAGAGTTCTTTTCCTCCATTTCAAGAGCTGATGCGATTCTTATAAACTCTAATTTTGAGAATGAGAAACTTCTATCTAAAATTAGAAAAATTAGCGTGAATCTGCCTGTTTTTAGATTCACAATAAAAAATTCTGGTTTTATTGATAAAAGTGGAAATTTAATCGATATAAAGGACAGGAACATAATTGCTTTTTGTGGAATTGCAAATCCAGCCAGATTTAATGAAACTCTTGAACGAGCATTTATAAAACCGAAGAAGACTTTTTATTATCCTGATCACCACAAATTCTCCCTCAAAGACAGCGCAAAAATTGAAAAAGAAGCAGAGAAGATAGGAGCGGATTTAGCAGTCACAACAGAAAAAGACTTTATAAGATTAAGAGATCTTAACTTTTCCATTCCCGTAGTTTATCTTAAAATAGAAGCTCACTTCGAAAATGATTTTTATGAATTTTTTGTAGAAAAAATAGGGATATAAAGATGAGATATCTTTTTGAATTTTTAGCTTTTAAAATTTTATATATAATTTTTTATCCTTTCCCACGGAAAATACACCTCATCACAGGAAAATTTCTGGGAACAATTATTTTCTTTTTATTAAAAAGTAAAAGAAAAATAGCTTTAAACAATCTAAGGCTCGCTTTTGGAAAGGAAAAGTCCGAATCCGAAATAAAAACAATTGCTAAAAGATGTTTCCAGCATCTTGGATCCACAATTTTTGATCTTATATGGTTCATGAAAAAGGGAGAAGAATGCGTAAAGAAAACATGCAAAATAAATGGAATGGAGAATCTGCAAAAAGCTCGAGAACTAGGAAAGGGCGTTCTCCTTCTTTCTGCTCATTTCGGAAACTGGGAAATCATTCTCCATATTCTTACTATAGAAGGCTTCCCTTTAACTGCCATCGCAAGAAAACTGGACAACCCATACCTGAACGCAACAATTACCAAATTTAGAGAAAAGTACGGAGGAAGAATAATACTCAAACAGGAGGCAAAAAAAGAAGCGACAAAGATGCTCAAGAATGGAGGTTTAGTGTTAATTCTTGCTGACCAAAATACATTAAAAACTCGCGGTATTTTTGTAGATTTCTTCGGCACACCTGCATGCACATCCACAGGTCTTGCACTTTTCCATTTGAAATATGGCTCCCCCATTATTCCTATTTTTTGCTACCCTGGCGAAAATCACAATTATATTGTTGAAATTATGAATCCTATAGAAACCAGCCCAGAGGATTCTTTATTGAAAATAACACAAACATATACTAAAATCATAGAGGACAAGATAAGAAAGAATCCTCATCTTTGGCTATGGGTTCACCAAAGGTGGAAAGAAAAACCTCAGGAGGGAGGTAAAAATGAGGTTATATAATTTGATTTTTTTTGGTTTTTTTCTTTTCTTGGGCATGAGTTCTATTTCTTCATCTTTTAACGAAAAAATTCAGCAGTTTCTTGACAGCATAAAGTGGTATGGTCATGCATCAGTGATGATTAAAACAGAGAAGGTAGTATATATTGATCCTTTTGAACTTCCAGCTAATACTGAGAAAGCTGACATTATTTTGATAACCCATGAGCATTATGACCATTTCTCGCCAGATGATATCAAGAAAATACAGAAAGAAAGCACAATAATAGTTTCAACCCCTGATGTGATAGCAAAGGTTAAAGGGAACAAAAAAGAAATTCTACCTGGATTTGTCATGGAGATCTCAGGGATAAAAATAAAAGCTGTTCCATCTTACAACATAAACAAGAGATTTCATCCAAAAGAAAAAAACTGGGTAGGGTATATAGTAGAAATTGATGGAGTTTCTGTTTATCACGCAGGAGATACAGATTTTATACCTGAAATGAATGGACTCGGAAAAGTGGATATAGCACTTTTACCAATAGGAGGAACATATACAATGGATGCTGATGAAGCTGCAAAAGCTGCGAATACCATCTCTCCATCAGTGGCTATCCCTATTCATTGGGGCTCAATTATAGGCTCAGAAAGAGAGGTGGAATCTTTTAAAAAGGAATGCCGAGTTACAGTAAAAGTGTTGCAAAGGGAAAAATAGAGTATGAGAAAGGATGGAAGAGGAAGGGAAGAAATAAGAGAGTTAAAAATAACACCTAATTTCCTTAAATTTCCAGAGGCTTCTGTTTATCTTGAGCTTGGCGACACAAAAGTAATTTGTTCAGCTTCAGTGGATGACAAAGTTCCACCTTTTTTAAAAGGAACTGGAAAAGGCTGGGTTACAGCTGAGTACTCCATGCTTCCAAGAGCAACTGAGAAAAGAAATATAAGGGAGTCCATCCAGGGTAGACCTTCTGGAAGAACCCAGGAAATACAGAGGATGATTGGTAGATCCCTTAGAGCAGTGATTGATCTTTCGCTTCTTCAGGAAAGAACGATAATTATCGATTGTGATGTAATACAGGCAGATGGCGGGACAAGAACCGCCTCAATTACAGCAGCATCTGTTACTCTCGCGATTCTTTTCGAAAGAATGAAAACCGAAGGCTTAATATTAGAATCTCCGATGAGAGCTCTTTTGGCAGGTATATCCGCTGGTATTGTGGATGAGGAGATCCTGCTTGACCTTGATTTCACTGAAGATTCAAGGGCTCAAGTAGACATGAATATAGTTGAGACTGATAAAGGGGAAATTGCTGAGTTACAGATCACTGGTGAGAGTAGAGCTTTTAAAAGAGAGGAGCTTATATCATTGATCTATGTGGCAGAAATAGGTTTGAAAAAGATATTTGAGGAGGAAAAAAGGATTTTAAAAGAGCTCTCAGGAGAATTTAGAATTTAATTGCTCCAGAAACCTGAATTTTGTTTGACAGAGGGAAATAAGTAAGTTAACATTATAAAAGGAATTAAAAATGGCTTTAAGATTAGGTGAATTATTAATTAAAGAAAATTTAATAACCGAAGAACAACTAAAACAGGCTCTTGAATTTCAGCGTTCGAACGGCATGAGGCTTGGTAGCGCTCTCATAAAACTTGGCTTTGTATCAGAAGATGAAATAGCCATGGTTTTGAGCAAACAATTTGGCTACCCTTCTATAAATATTTCAAAATTTGAAATAGAACCTGAAGTTATAAAACTAATACCCTCAGAGATCGCAAGAAAATACACAGTTCTTCCTCTTCACAGAATGGGTTTTATCCTTACAGTGGCTATGGCTGACCCTACAAACTTGAATGCTATAGAAGATATAAGATTTAGAACAGAGCTTAGTGTTCAACCAGTTGTAGCTCCTGAAACCCCTTTAAAAATGGCAATCGAAAGATACTATGGAACTACTACTGATATAGCTGTTGCTCAAGCAATTGAAAGCATTGCTCAAATTTCAGAGGACGCTCCTCACATGGAGGTAGTAATAGAGAGGGAAACTGATGTGGTTGAGATAGAAAGACAGGCTGACCAGGCTCCCATAGTAAGATTTGTAAATCTTCTCCTTTACAACGCCATTGAAAAAAGAGCGAGCGATGTTCACATAGAACCTTATGAGAAGGAACTTAGGGTGAGGCTTAGAATAGATGGTGTGCTATATCCCATAAAACCTCCGCCTTTTGCTCACAAGGACGCAATAATTTCAAGAATAAAAATACTCTCAAAAATGGATATAGCTGAGAAGAGATTGCCCCAAGATGGCAGAATAAAATTTAAGCTAAAAGGTAGCGACGGAAATCCGAAAGAGGTGGATATGCGAGTCTCCACTCTACCCACTGTCTTTGGAGAAAAGGTAGTTATAAGAATCCTTGACAAGACTCAATTGAAACTGGATCTTACTCAACTTGGTTTCGAACCCATATCCTTCCAGAAATTTGAAGATGCTATATCAAAACCCTGGGGAATTATTCTTGTTACAGGGCCTACTGGAAGCGGAAAGACAAACACTCTTTATTCAGCTATTTCAAAGTTAAATACTACTGATACTAACATTTTAACTGTGGAAGACCCTGTAGAATTTAACATCCAAGGAATTAATCAAGTAAATGTTAAGGAGGATATCGGACTCAATTTTGCTACTGCATTGAGAGCTTTTTTAAGGCAGGACCCCAACATAATTTTAGTGGGAGAGATCAGAGATTTTGAAACTGCTGATATAGCAATGAAAGCTGCTCTTACAGGCCATCTTGTATTTAGCACTATTCATACCAATGACGCAGCAAGCACAATTTCCCGTCTTATAAACATGGGAATAGAACCTTTTCTCGTGGCGAATGCTTTAATTCTTATAGTCGCCCAGAGGTTGGTAAGGAGATTATGTAACAAATGTAAAGTGCTCAATCCTCTCTCCCCCCAAGTGCTCATTGAACTTGGATTTCTGCCAGATGAGATAAAGAATTTAAAGGTTTATAAGCCTAAGGGTTGCTCTGAGTGCAACCATACAGGTTATAGAGGAAGAATAGGCCTTTTCGAAGTGATGAGCATAACTGATGAAATAAGAGAGTTAATTGTTTCAGGAGCGCATGCTATCGAAATCAGAAACAAGGCTATCGAACAAGGGATGATAACCCTTAGAAGGAGTGGTTTGGAAAAAATAAAAAATGGCATTACCTCTGTGGAAGAGGTGGTGAGAGAAACAATGAGATTTTAAAGGAGAGAAAAAATGGTTATGCCACTTCATGAGCTTTTGAAAATTGTAGTAAATGAGGGAGGAACAGATCTACACATAACTACCAATATTCCTCCTCAGATGAGGGTAAACGGAGTTCTTGTTCCTATTCCCCATCCCCCTCTCTCACCAGCTGACACAAAGCAACTTATTTACAGCGTTCTTACAGATAACCAGAAGCATAAACTGGAAGAAGATCTTGAACTTGACTTTTCTTTCGGAATAAAGGGATTAGCAAGGTTTAGAGCCAATGTTTTCTTCCAAAGAGGCGCTGTGGCTGGAGCATTTAGAAGAATCCCCTATGAAATTCTTGGATTTGAAGCTCTGGGAATACCCCCACAGGTTGTATCTCTATGTGATAAGCCAAGAGGTTTGGTTCTCGTAACAGGTCCCACAGGTTCAGGAAAATCTACCACTCTTGCTGCTATGATCGACAAAATCAATTCTGAGAAACCACTTCATATTGTAACCATAGAAGACCCCATTGAATATCTCCATACTCATAAAAGAGCTGTGGTAAACCAGAGAGAAATATCTTCTGACACTCATTCCTTCAGTAGAGCTCTGAGATCTGTTCTTAGAGAGGACCCTGATGTGGTTCTAATAGGAGAGATGAGAGATCTCGAAACTGTAGAATCAGCCCTTCAGATAGCTGAGACAGGACATCTTACTTTTGCTACGCTCCACACAAATTCTGCAGCTCAGACCATAAACAGAATTATTGATATTTTCCCTCCTCACCAGCAGGCACAAGTCAGGACACAACTTTCCTTAATACTGGAGGGTATTCTCTGTCAAGCGCTTTTGCCAAGAGCGGATGGAAGGGGAAGGGTTCTTGCAATGGAAATATTATTTCCTACTCCTGCTATTAGGAATCTTATCAGAGAAGACAAGATACATCAAATATATGGCATAATGCAAACAGGGCAGGAGAAGTATGGTATGCAGACATTTAATCAGTCCCTTGCAAACCTGTATTTCAGAAAGCTGATCACCCTTGAAACTGCGATGTCTGTGAGTCATTATCCTGAAGAATTACTTGATATGATAAACAGAGGAGTAGGAGCTCAAAAAATTTCAACTCCCTCTTATAGGAGGTGAAGATGCCCGTTTATAGCTGGAAGGGAAGAAATAAGTATGGACAGATAGTAAGTGGAGAAAGAGTTGCGGCTTCGGTAGAAGAAGCAACAAGATTGCTTACGAAAGAGCAGATTTTAGTTATTAAAATAGAGAAGAAAACAGCTTTTAAACTACCCAAGATATTTGCTAAAAAGGTATCTTCTCAAGAGCTCGCTGTATTTACAAGACAACTTTCTGTTATGTTTTCAGCAGGTCTTCCCCTTACTCAGGCACTAGATATTCTCGGAATCCAGCAGGAGAATAAACTTTTCAAAGAGATAATTTTAACTGTAAAAAGCGATGTGGAAGCAGGTTCATCCCTGAACAATGCTCTAAGAAAACATACCAAAGTATTCGATGATCTATACTGCAATATGGTAGCTTCTGGTGAAACCTCTGGAAACCTTGATCAGATTCTTCAGAGATTAGCCCTTTACATAGAGAAAGTTACAAGGATAAAGGGTCAGGTAAAATCTGCCATGGCTTATCCTTCTGTGGTCTTAGCAGTGGCTGTAATAATAGTGATTATAATTATGTGGAAGGTTGTCCCTACCTTTGCAAATCTCTTCATGGAAATGGGCGTTTCTCTCCCCCTTCCTACTCAAATTACAATTGCGGTCAGCAGGTTCTTTGCTTCTTACTTTTACTGGATAATAGGAGGATTCCTTGGAATTGGTGCTTTGATAAGAGCATACTACCAAACCTACAAAGGAAGAAGAGTGATCGACAATATTTTGCTTAAAATACCAGTATTGGGAGATCTATTGAGAAAAACAGCGGTAGCAAGATTCTCTCGAACTTTTTCTACTCTTTTGACAAGCGGAGTCCCCATGCTTGACTCCCTGGATATCACTGCTAAAACAGCAGGAAATTCAATTGTTGAGGATTCCATATTTTTATCAAGAAGGCTTGTTTCCGAAGGAAAATCTCTTGCGGAGGCTCTATCAGCATCAAAAGTCTTTCCGCCCATGGTTTTGCAAATGATCGGAGCAGGAGAACAAACAGGAGCCCTGGATCAGATGCTAAACAAGATAGCAGATTTTTACGAGGAAGAGGTGGACAGAGCAGTTCACACATTAATATCCCTTCTTGAACCTGTAATGATAGCCTTCCTGGGGACGATAGTAGGAGGAATAGTGCTCTCAATTTATCTTCCAATTTTCACTCTGATATCGAAATTTTAATACTTTAGATCTTCATTAATTGAATGGAGCATCCAAAAAAAGTTCTGAGTCTTATTAAATATAGATTTATAGTAGCTACCACTCTACTCAGTTCAGTTATAATTATCCAAGTTGCCTCTCCTTTTCTATTAAAATTGGTTTTTTTTTATTACCTAATCTTTGCCATTTATTCGCTTAACATTTTATATTTCCTTTTCGTTAAAGCAAATCTAAATAGTATTCTTCAACTTTACATCCAGCTAATAGGAGATACTGTAATTATAACTGGACTTGTCTACATATCTGGAGGGATGACCTCACCTTTTTATTTCCTATACATACTCCCAATTATCATGAGCAGTTTTCTCCTTCCCTCAAAAGGAGTCTGGATATTAACTGCTGTATCCTCTCTTCTCTTTGGTTCCCTTGTGGATTTAATGTATTACAAGATAATTCCTCCGTATAACCCTGTGGAAACATCTATTCCTTTGGAATTGATTCTTTATAATATCTTTATATCGATTTTTGCTTTTTTTAGCACTGCTTATTTAAGTTCTATCCTTTCAAAATCTTTAAGAAAAGCTGACAAAGAATTGAAAATAGTGGAGCAAAAATTCAAAGATCTCGAAATCTTCTCAGGAAATGTGATTGAAAATATGGGCTCAGGAATTCTTACAGCAGAAAAGGGCGGAAAAATAACATTTTTTAACAGAAGAGCCCAGGAAATTCTTAATGAAGAACTCCTTAAAGGAAATCTTTGGGAGATCCTGGGTTTTAAAAAAGAGATTGATAAGCTAAAAAATAAAAGATTTAACTTTGAAATTCCGATAAGAGAAAAAATTATAGGAGGGAATATCAGTTTAATAGAAAATGCAGAAAATCCTTACCTTATTATTCTCTTTCAAGACATAACTGAGTCTAAAAGAATGGAAAATGAACTAAAAATAAAAGAGAAAATGGCTGTTCTCGGAGAGATGGCTGCATGTGTTGCTCACGAAATTAGAAACCCTCTCACCTCCATTTCAGGTGCTGCGCAATTAATGAAAGAAGAAAAAGCCTGGGATCCGGATTTATTAGATATAATTTATAAAGAGTCCAACAGGTTAAAAGGTTTTCTTACAGATTTCCTTGACACAATGAAAACTCGCTCTAAAACCTTAGAAAAAGTTGACTTTACTCAAATTATAAAGAATAGTTTATCCCTGATTTCCCGTTCAAGAAAAGACATTCAAATAAAAGGTAATTATGAAAGCTCTTCTGCAGAAGTTATCGGAGATGAAAGGTATCTGAGAACCATATTCTGGAATATAGTCTTGAATTCATTAAAAGCTATGCCTGATGGAGGGATCTTGGAAATAAACATAGACAATCTCCCTAAGGAAGTGAGAATTTCAGTGAAAGACAATGGTGTCGGAATGAAGGAGGATGAGAAGCAGAAGATTTTTGAGCCTTTTTTTTCCAAATTTGGGGATGGACATGGAATAGGTATGAGTATCGTTTGGAAGATAGTCAACGAAATAGGTGGAAATATCAGGATCGAATCTTCAAAAGGAAAAGGGACAGAGGTAATTGTGAGTATCCCTAAGGAGCAAAAATGAAGATTCTTGTTGTGGATGACGAAGAAAATATAAGGACAATTCTAAAAAGAACTTTCCAGAAGGAAGGATATAGTGTTTTTACTGCTTCCTCTGGAAACGAAGCCCTTAATGAGTTACATAGAACATCCTTTGATCTTGTAATCACTGATCTTAGAATACCTGATGGGGATGGTTTACGTCTCCTTAAACAAATTAACTCCCTTTATCCAGATACAATGGTAATGGTTATAACAGCTTATGCTTCCACAGAGAGCGCTGTGGAGGCAATGAAATCAGGCGCTATTGATTACATAGTTAAACCCATAAATATTGAAGAGCTAAGAATTGTGGTGAGAAACGCTCTTGAGAAAAAATTGCTCCAGGAGGAAAATATCCGCCTAAAAAAAGAGTTATCAGAAAAATATTCATTCCATAGCTTAGTGGGTAAAAGTAAAAAAATGATAGAAATTTTCTCTTTGATAGAGAAGATAGCCCCAACAAATTCTACAGTTCTCATCACAGGAGAGAGTGGGACTGGAAAAGAACTCGTGGCAAAAGCCATTCATTATTCAAGTTTGAGGAGGGATAAACCCTTTGTTTCCATAAATTGTGGTGCTCTGCCAGAATCCCTTCTTGAATCAGAGCTTTTTGGACATGTAAAGGGAGCTTTTACAGGAGCATACACAGATAAAAAGGGATTGTTTGAGACTGCGAATAAAGGAACGATTCTTCTCGATGAAATTTCAGAAATGAGTCTATGGATGCAGGTAAAACTTTTAAGAGCTCTACAAGAAAGAAAAATAAGGAGAGTGGGAGACACTGAAGAAAAAGAGGTGGATGTGAGAATAATTGCCTCCACTAATGTGGATCTAACGGAAAGGATCAGGGATGGAAAATTCAGAGAAGATCTCTTTTATAGATTGAATGTAATTAGAATTAATATCCCTCCTCTAAGAGAAAGAAAAGAGGATATTCCTATCCTTGTTCAACACTTTATAGATGTTTACAACAAAAAAACGGGAAAGAGTATAAAAGGAATGAAGGAAGAGGCTTTAAAGATTATTGTGGCTTATCACTGGCCAGGAAATGTAAGAGAACTTGAAAATTGCATTGAAAGAGCTGTGGTTTTTGAGACCTCTAATTTTATCACCCCTGAGTCAATAGATGACTCTATTAAACAAAGCATCTCCTCAAAATCTATTGTATTACCTAACATCTCTGCCAATGTTATAAAAGAAGGAGAGTTGGATTTTGAATCTTATATAGACTTGGTTAGAAAGAAATTGATAGAGGAAGCGATATTATTATCTGATAATGAACTTTTAAAAGCATCGAAACTTCTCAAAATGAGTTATAGGTCAATAAGATATTATGTGAAGAAACTTGGAATAAAAACAAAATAGAAGCTCAAGTGAAAATAAATAAAATAGAAACTAAATTAAACAATCTAAATGTTCTTCATGTAAGCAAGCTTTATTACCCCTGGACTGGAGGGGTAGAAAGAAATGTCCAGGAACTTGCAGAATCGATCAAAAACAAAGTAAAGCTGAATGTCCTTTGCTGTCAAAACAAAGGCAAAACAAAAAAAGAAGAAATAAATGGGGTCAATGTTTGGAAAGCTTGTAGTTTAGGTATTTTTTTTTCAACTCCCCTCTCGCCTTGCTTTCCCTTCTATTTCAGGAGATTCGCTAAAAGTGCTGATTTAATTCACTATCACATGCTCTTCCCTCTTGCGGAATTCATGGAGGTGATTTTGAATCCTCACAAAAAGAAAGTTGCCACCCTTCACTACGAAAAATTCAGAAAGAGTTATTTAAGGATCATTTACAGACCCCTTCTTCAAATATTCCTTAAAAGAATGGATAAAATTATAATTCCTTCAAAAACTTTCCTGGACTCTAAACTCCTCTCAAAATTTAAAGAAAAGATAGAAGTTATACCCTTTGCTATAAATACAAAAAATTTTACTCTGGATTCGGAAAAGGAGAAGCTAAAAGAGGAGATAAAGAAAAAATATGGCTTTCCCATAATTCTCTTTATCGGAAATCTTCTCCCTTACAAGGGCTTGGAGTATCTTATTAATGCCATGAAAAACGTTAGAGGAAAATTATTACTTATTGGGGACGGTTATCTTAAGGATCAACTCTTAAACCTAACAGCAAGAAACGGATTGGAAGGAAAGGTTCATTTTTTAGGAAGAAAAAGATACGATGAGCTTGCTTCCTACTATCATGCCTGCGACATATTTGTTCTGCCATCCACATACGAATCTTTTGGCCTTGTCCAGTTAGAAGCTATGGCATGCGGTAAGCCAGTTATAAATACAAAAATTCCCACAGCTGTTCCTGAAATAAGTATCCATGAGGAAACTGGACTGACTGTGATGCCAAATGATTCCACAGAACTTTCTTCTGCAATTAATAGACTGATCGAAAACGAAGATGAAAGGATTAGATTCGGAATAAATGCTAAAGAAAGAGTGGAAAAATTCTATTCCATAGAAACAGTTTCAGAAAAGATTCTCTCTTTATATATGGCTCTTATTTAGAGTTTTTTCAAAAATTCTATAATTTCTTTCTGCTCAGGGTCAAATTTTAGAGACCTTTCGAAATATCTCTTTGCGTCTTCCCTTAAGCCTAATTTATAATAACAAAGAGCAATGGAATTCAACAACTCCACATTCTCTCCTCCTATTTTCATAGCTTTTTCGTAATATAATATTGCCTCTTTAAAATCACCTTTATTATCAAAGGAACGAGCAAGAAGGTAGAAAACAGAGAAATCCTGTGTCTCTTTTAAATTGGACAAATACTGAACAGCAGAATTAAAATCTCCAAGGAGGAATTTGGCTTTTCCCGCGAGGAATCTCATTCTCTTTGTAATTTCACCCCTCTTTATGATTTCAAGAGCTGATCCAGGTTCTCCTTTGTTAATAAATTCTTCCATAAAAATCTCTAAAAAATGTTTCTGGGAAGGATAGCTCGGAGAGTATATCCATGGTCTCGGAACATAAGGGACGGGAAGAACATTGAAATCCTCAGTGGAATACATTACTTCTTTTCCATTTTCATCCATCACAGAAATTCTGATTTTGTAATAATCAGGCAAAAATGAATTTAAGGGAATAGTTTGCAAAATTTTTTCTTGGCATTCTCCTTCTTTTTTCATAACCACTTTTCCGCTATCAGAAATACTCCATTCTATTCTCCAATTTTTATTTAATTTTTCAAAATTATAAATTTCAGCAAAAAATACAAGATTGTCCTTAGGAATAAAGTTTTTTCTTGAATCAATAAATATCTGTTGATCTCCAAATTTGAAAGCTCTTAATGAAGAATCGTTCGAGGTTTTCTTCCCAAAACCAATAAGAATGGGTGAAAGAGAAGGAGAATCTGAAGGAGGAGGAGAATGTATTGTCTTTTCCACGGATGAGAAGTCCTTTGACTGAACATTTCTTAAAAGAATGTTGAGAACATAATCTCCCTGAACCACAGGTATGATTCCCTGAATGGCGCATATCTTTCCCTCGAGAAACTTAAACCTGTCCTCCTCTATCTCAATAGTAACATCCTTTTCTTCCTGATAAATACCATTCCCTTTTAAATCAGTTAATCGTATATTAATTTTTAATGGTGCATATACCTTCTTCTGATAAGTGTTGAATAGAATTCTCTCCGGCTCTATAGAAAAATGAATGAAATTCATCCCATCTTTATTATGGAGATAAACAGTAGAGACACTTTTAACATAGTTCACTGAATAATCGGAAACTACAAATTCCTTTATTTTTAAAAAATCTTCAGCCCATGAACTCTCCACTTTTTTAGAGGGAAGTGAAATAACATTGTTGATCAAAAGGTCTGAAGAAAGAGAGACGATTCTTCCTGTAGGATCTATGCTTTCCCCTGGTATGAGGGAAAGAGAGACCCTTGCGAGCTCAGCATTTATCCTTTTAATTGTACTATAAGCAACCTCTCTTGATTCGGTTCCTTTGGAAAAAGATGGATTCAACAGTCTTTCTGGACCATCTCCTACAGGACTGTAAATCTTCCATTCTCCAATTCCATGTGCTTTGTAAAACATGATATAAAAATAAGGGGGAAGCCCATATTTTATCTCACCCTTATAGTACCACAACTCCACAGGGTTCAAGGCTTCATGTGTTTCAAATCTATGTCTTTCAAGGGGATCACCGAGAATAATGTAAACCTTGCCCATATCTGTCATCCATCCTGGTTTTACAGAACCTCTTCCTAAAACCTTATTTGCATATTCCCATCTTCTGTAATGCTCCTCTTTAAACTCATTTGAAGGAGTCCCAGGCGTGGGGTCCCTTTTCGCCCAGAAATTTTCAACAAATCTTTCTCTTTCCTTATCAGTCTGAAGAGAAAGAAAAACCTCCCTCTCTTTTTTGGAGATAATATATACCACTTCCTCGTTCAACCATTTATCCCATTTTTCTCCTATTTTCTCTAAACCTGAAAGAGGGTTCACTAGGAATGCAAAAATTAAAATTATAAAAATCATATAAATAATTTATCTTTTAAAAAGGTTCTTTTCAACTCTTTGTATTCGAGCAAGCTATCGCAATTTCTGATACGGACAAATTTATATACATTTTGTCCACCCGCAATTTGGACAGTCAGGACATTTCTCATCAGGAAGCGTAGCGCCACAGGAAGGGCATCTCAATGAGTTCAAATCCTTAGAGTTCATTTCTACCTTACCAACATGTCTCTCCAACACCTGAGCAATAGCATCTGGAATGGACTGAACAAGATGACCTTGGTGAAATATTGGTTCTGAACCACCTATCCCTTTTAACTGGTTTATCACCTCTTTAGGCTCTATTCCACTTCTTAAACAAAGAGATATTAGTCTGCCTATAGCCTCTGCATCCGCCATTGTGGAATACCCGCTCTTCCCAATGGAAGCAAAAACTTCAAAAGGTTTTCCATCATAAAAGGATATGGTCACATAAAGATTTCCAAATCCTGTTTTTATCTTATCAGTAACAGATGAAAGGGAGTCCGGCCTCTCCATCGGAGCTGGCTTTTCCTTCTCTTCTGCTTTGTAAAGAACTTGCTCCGTTCTACAACCATCTCTGTAAACAGTGACACCTTTTACACCGAGGTCATAGGCAAGAAGATAGGCGCTTTTTATGTCTTCTTTTGTAGCTGAGTTAGGAAAATTTATTGTCTTGGAAACCGCATTGTCAGTATATTTTTGAAACGCTGCCTGCATTCTGAGATGCCACTCAGGTTCTATTTCATGAGCTGTAACAAAATAGGAAGGAAGGTAAGAGTTAGGATTTTCCTCTATCCATCTTTGATAAAGAGGATGTAAATCTTTTATTTCAGAATCAATAATTCTTGAAATCATTTCAAAAGCAAAAACAGGCTCAATAGAAGAAGAACATCCAGCAATCCTTGATATGGTTCCTGTGGGAGCAATGGTTATAAGGGTGGCATTTCTCATATTACTTCCTTTGTAAATGGACTTATCAATATTAGGGAATGACCCTCTCTCTTCCGCAAGTTCTCTGCTCGCCTCTTCGGCTTTCTCTCTCAAAAATTTCGCAATTCTTTCAGCCCATTCAAGAGCCTCTTCTGTGTCATATTTTATCTTCATTTTTATTAATAAATCTGCAAATCCCATAACTCCGAGTCCAATCCTTCTATTCGCCATGGTCTTCTCTTTGATCTGTGGAAGGGGAAACTTATTAACATCTATTACATTATCAAGGAATCTAACTCCGTATTTGATAATCTCAGCGAATCTTTCCCATTCGAATTCAGATTTTGACTCGTTCCAGAAATTGCTGAGGTTTATGGATCCGAGATTGCAGGACTCATACTCATGGAGAGGCTGTTCACCACAAGGATTCGTAGCTCTGATCTCTCCTAATTCCTTTGTGGGATTAAACTCATTAATTCTGTCGATGAAAACAAGCCCTGGGTCCCCCATCATCCACGCACTATCCACTATCATATCCATTATTTCTGAAGCTGATTTTTCTCCTTCTACTCTCTGGGTGTAAGGATTAAATATTTCATAATTTCCATTGTTTTTTAATGCGTTCATAAATTTATCTGTTATTGCTACAGAAATATTAAAATTTGTTAAGGTTTTCCCGTCCCTCTTCAAAAGAATAAATTCTTCAATGTCAGGATGATCAACTCTCAGAATCCCCATATTTGCTCCCCTTCTTGTTCCGCCTTGTTTGACTGCCTCAGTGGCAGCATCAATAACTTTTAGAAAAGATATGGGTCCTGAGGCTATTCCTTGAGTTTTCCTCACAAAACTTCCCTTGGGTCTCAATTTGCTGAAATCAAAACCAGTCCCTCCTCCCTCTTTGTGGACAAGAGCAGCATTTTTAACTGTCTCAAAAATTGAAGCAAGGGAATCCTCTATGGGAAGAACAAAACAAGCACTCAAACACATGTCCCTTTGAGCCCCTGTAAGAGTGGGAGAATTCGGCATAAAGTCTCTCCTCATCATCATTTCGTAAAATTTTTTGCTCCAATGTTTCCTTAGTGTCTCGCTCTTCTCAGCAGAAGCAATAAAATCTGCAACTCTTTTGAAAAGCTGAGACGGAGAATTTTCTAACAACTCTCCTTTCTCATTTCTCATAAAATATCTTGCCTTTAGAATTCTTAAAGCATTTTCACTGAAACCATTATCCTTTACCATATTAACCTCCTCAAAATATTGTGGCTTTAAAATTATAAGCTACAATATAATGTATGTCAAGCCCTTTCAAATGGAAAAATCATGAGGGATAAAAGCTCGCTTTAAAACTTGTCCTGAAGCTATTTCTTAAGATTTGCAAGGAAATATTTTTTTCATTAAAATTACAGTGATGATGAACAAAGACTGTTTAGAGTGTTTTTCGGGAAAAGAGATGCAATAATAAATGTCAAGATAAAGAGAGGACTGATGGGAGTGAGAATCATTCTTTTGAGGTCTTCGAAAAATCTGAAGTCTTCATCATGTTTCTATTCTGCGGGTCAAATCTGTATTAGATTCGAACCTTTAAGCTTTTGCGAGGTTTACCCCATTGGGATGACCCGCCTCCTAACTCATCTGTTCTGCTCTTCTCATGGAAGAGATGTCATATTCCTCATTCCATGGAACTCTGGTTTTCAAAGTAGCATAGACCCCACAGGCTATCTTTCTTGCAAGAGCTTCTCCCTCTGCTTTTTCAGATTTCCCTCTATCCATCAGTCTGTTATAAAACGCTCTGAAAGTAGGAAATTTCTCCCCAGAATCTCCAATTTCTGCGGTTATAGTTGCTACGGTGATTTTACCGAGTCCTGCGATGGAAAAAAGGATGTGATTGGGGTAGTGAGCACCCATAAACTTCTCGATTTTCCTTTCCAGCTTCTCAATTCGCTCATCGAGCTGGAGAATTCTTTCAGCAGTTCATTTGATCTCATTTTTGAAAATAGAGATAATCTCTTTTTGAAACTCGCGGAGAAGTTTTCAGAAGGGGCTAGAGGAGGGATATTTTCAAAATCAGGGTGGGAGGAGAGGAATTGGATGAAATTCTTTTTGATTTTCTCACCGATAATTCGTCGGAAGCCAGGGATGATGGCTCTGAGGTTTTTCCTGGGGCAGTTTATATATCTTGCTCTCTCATTGAGGAGAACTCTTATAAATCTTGGAAGGGAGCGGAGCCGGTGCTGGTTGGAAGTGAGAGGTGGAGAGGGCACGCATGGGAAAGCTTTGAGATATCGAGCTATTATTTCAGCGTCAATTTTATCGCTTTTAGAGAGCATGAAATGAGCCTTTCTGAACTTCTTGATGCAGTAAGAGGTTATGACTCTGATATTAAATCTTTTCGAAGCTCTTTTGATGAGGAAGGCATAAAGCGGGAGACGGAAATTTCCGGTGGATTCCATACCTATTACGATGGAAGCTTTTTTACTGATGAGGCGGGAGAAGGCGAGGGAATCTTTTCTAAAGGGTCTGAAACCATCATGGATATTGGGATATTTTCTGTAGGGAGCCACTTTTCTTCCCTCATTGTCCATGAAGCATGCTTCAAACCATGCATAACAAATATCGACACCCACAAAAGGGGTTTTACTCATGAGACCTCCTATGGGCTAAATTTTAAGTCTCTGGTAGCCTCCCCATTCTCCTTTTCGTGCTCGTGGCACATTCAAAATGAAGGTTTGCCAGACTCTCTGGCTCTCTGTTTTATTCCCTTTATAAATATAAGACCAAAAATATCATGGATATAAATATTACGGGAGGTTTAAAAATGAGATTTTTTCTATCATTAATTGTAATTTTAGCAATTTTTAACCCCCTTTTAAGCTCGGAAAAGCCCTTTTCTCCAGTAAAGTCTTTCTCTATGCCAGGACCTTTTCCAAAAGGATTGACTTCTGATGGAAAAAGTTTATGGGTTTCAGACTGGAAGAAAGACATGCTCTACCAGGTTAATACTTATGGAAAGATAACTAAAAACATCCTTTCTCCCGGTTACAACCCTTCTGGTATTGCCTGGGATGGAAGGTTCATCTGGAACTCTGATCTTTCCACAAGAACAATTTACAAGATAGACCCTGAAAATGGAAAAGTTATAAAATCCATTGATTCCCCAACTCCTTCACCGGATGCTCTCGCATGGGATGGAAAATTTCTCTGGTTAGCAGATGGCAGAATCGATGAAATTCAAAAAATATCTCCCTTAGATGGAACAACCATTCACAGTTTCAAATCTCCTGCCTCTGACCCAACCGGTCTTGCATTTGACGGGAAATATTTATGGGTAACTGACAGAATAAGGGATACAATTTATGTAGTCCATCCTGAAAGTGGAGATGTGGTTATGTTTTTGCCTTCGCCTGGGCCATATCCAGTGGGCATCGCTATGCTTAATGGCCTTATTTTTGTGGGAGACTATCAGGAGGGGAAAATATTCGCTTTGAAAATTCCTTCTGAAAAACTTTCGAGAACAAATGAAAGATATGCGGATATAATTTATACTCAGGAGTTTAAAAACCTTGGCCCAGATGAAGCAGAAGAACTCGATGTTTTCATTCCGATTCCCGAAACAAGAGACTCCCAAGTGATAGAATCTTTTGATTTTGAGCCCAAACCAAAAGAAATTTTAAATGATAGAGATGGAATGAAAGTTGCGCATTTCAAATTCGAGAGATTAAAACCTTTCAAGAATATTGATATTGTGATGAAGGTAAGAGCTAAAATTTACGAGGTTTATTATTTTGTAGACCCGGATAAAGTGGGGCTCAGCGAAATTCCTGCTGATATAAAAGAAAAATTTCTATCAAACGATGAAAAATATGATTATGAAAATCCTTTTATTAAAAATGCTTTGAAAGAGGCAGTGGGTGAGGAGAAGAATCCTTACTGGATAGCAAGAAAAATCTTCAAATATGTGGGTAAGAAGTTGTCATATGAGCTCGCTGGAGGATGGGACATTGCTCCTACTGTTCTTAAAAGAGGAACGGGTTCCTGTTCAGAATACACTTTTGTATACATGAGTATGTGCAGAGCCATGGGCATACCTACAAGATATGTAGGAGCTATTGTGGTCAGAGGAGATGATGCCTCCTTTGACGATGTGTTCCACAGATGGGTGGAGATCTATCTCCCAGGATATGGATGGATTCCCGTGGATCCACAGGCTGGCGATAAACCCACTCCAGCTGAACAAGGCTATTACTTCGCTCATCTTTCCAATAGATTTCTCATAACCACATATAGTGGAGGAGGCTCTCCATATCTTGATTGGACTTACAATTCAAATATAAAATGGACTTTTAAAGGCAGATGCAGAGTAATTACAGAGAATTATGGTGAATGGAAGCCTAAAAAAATTAAAAAGTGAAGAATTTAAATTTTAGCAAGGAGACAGAAATGTTAAAAAGGTGGTTAAAGGTTTTGATTCTCATCCTCTTTACTTTCCTTGTGACCATATGTTTCCCTCAAGAAAAGGGAGAGGTGAAGAAATTGTATGAATTTATTCAGCATAGAATGGATCAAATAGAAAAAAAACTTACAGACCTTTCATTTATGATGCTCTGCCAGGGCAAGATTCAATTTGAAAAAGTGCGTTATACTTCGTATGTCGATGGACTGATAATTCCAGCTTATGTTTTCAAACCCTTGAAAATAAAGGAAGGTAAAAAATACCCTGCTCTTCTATTCATTCATGGAGGAGTTCACGGGGACCTCACACATAACTATTTCCCCATAATTGAAGATTTCTGCAACAGAGGCTATATTGTTCTCGCACCTGAATATAGAGGTAGCACTGGATATGGAAAATCCTTCTATGACTTGATAGATTATGGAGGAAAGGAGGTTGAAGATTGTTTAAGTGGAATAGACTATCTAAGAGATATGGTTCCTGAAGCGGATTTAAATAGAGTTGGAATAATCGGTTGGAGTCACGGTGGGTTTATTGCTCTGCATGCAATTTTCAGAGCTCCTGAGAAATTCAAAGTTGCTGTAGAGGTAGTGGGTGTCACGGATCTGGTAAGCAGAATGGGCTACAAGGATGATTCCTATAGAAAGCTTTTTTCAGAACAGCCAGGTTTTGGAGGACCTGCAGATAAAAAACTTGAAATTTACAAAGAAAGATCCCCGGCTTACTTAGCCCACAAATTAAAAACCCCTCTTCTCATTCATGCAGCTGATAACGATGATGATGTGGATATACTGGAGACAATAAATCTTATAAATGCTCTTAAAGCAGCAGGAAAGGAATTTGAATATGAAATATACAAAAATCCTCCTGGAGGACACGCTTTCAATAGAATTCAGACTCTTCAGGCAAAAGATTCTCTGGAAAAAATCAATAAATTTCTTGCAAAGTATTTAAAACCTTAATAAATAGGAGGGTAAAAGGCTTATTAAATAATATAAGACAAGAGGAGGGATAGAGTGAAAAAATTACAAATTTTTGTATTTCTCCTTCTACCACTTTTCCTTTACCAACTGTTATTTTCTGAGGAACTCAGTGAAATCCTGAATCTCAACAAAGGGAAAGTGGTTCAACTAAAAATTAAAGGCAAGAAAAAAGAGGCTCTGAGAATAGGGAATGGTTTTCTTGTAGAAGAGGGAAAATTTATAATCACAAACCTTCATTTGTTGTCAGGAGGAGTATACATAACAGCTGATACAGGCGATGGCAAAAAACTTGATTCCATTCTCTCGTATTCGCCTTTAAAATTTTCTGATCTGGCATTGCTCTATACAAAAAAGAGAGATACAAATTTTTTTGCTATGGCAGATCTAACAAGAATAGGTCCTGGAGAGAAAATTTACGCTATCTCTCTCAAAAACATCAAAAATCCTCAGATCCTTGAAGGAAATATTAATACCATTTACAAACTTCCACAAGATATAACCCTTTATCATCTTTCTTTTTCCTGCCCTAACGCATTTGACGGAGCGCCTATTTTTACAGAAGCTGGAGAAATAATAGGAATTGTTAATACCATTGGTGAAGAGGATTCCTCCCTTGGAGTCTCTATCGGTTCCCTCCTTTCTTTAATGAATAAGGAAGGGCAAAATTTAACTGGTGAGGATTTCTCTCCCTTGACCGAGCTTAAAATTTTTCACGCCATCTCCCTAATTCATAACTCCAGGAACGAAAAGGCTTCTCAACTTCTTAACGAACTTTCAAACACTGAGTCGACAAATCCATTCGTCCACTTTTATGTGGGAATGATAAAGGAAGCAAACAACCAGAGGGAGGAAGCTTTAAAATCCTACCAAAAGTCGATTCAACTGAAACCCGATTTTGCAGAAGCTCATATTAAGATAGGCTCTCTGTATGAAAAAATTGGTGAGCAAGAAAAAGCGATCGAAAGTTATAAAAATGCCCTGAAGGTAAAAATTTTTCCTGATGCCTATTATAGCCTTGGGCTCTTATATGAAAGAATGAACAAGACAGAAGAGGCTATTGAATCTTACAAAAACTATGTTTTATCTTACCCAGAATATGCTTATAGAGGATATTCCAGGCTTTCAATTTTATATAGATTGTCAGGCAAATTTAAGGATGCCATGGAATCCGCCCAAAAAGTTCTCGAGAAGTTTCCTGATGATATAGATGCTAACTACACCTTCTCATTCTCAGCAGAGAAACTTGGTGAAGTGGATAAAGCAGTGGATGGGTATCTGAAATTAATTAAAATTGACAAGAAAAGAGCTGAGGATTATTACATCTACATTGTTAATGCACTAACAAAAGCTGAAAAATATCATAGAATAGTTGAAATTTCAAAAGATTTCATCAAAAATTACCCCCTACTGCCCTCTGGATATTTGAATCTTGGAATTGCTTATATTCATTTGGAAGATTATCAGAATGCAATAGAGGTTCTATCAAAAGCCATAAAAATCGATCCTTCTAACTACTCACTCCAGTACAATCTTGGAATATGTTATACCAGACTCGGCATGTCTAATGAAGCCATAAATTGCTTCAAAGAATGCCTTAAAATAAAGCCTAATGACTCCACCACCCTTTACAATCTTGGGGTTGTCTCTCTTCAAGCTGGTAATTTTCTTGAAGCAAAGAATGCTCTTAGTTCATATTTAAAAATTAATCCAGAGGATGTAAATGCTCATTACAATCTCTCCATAGCTTTTATGAATCTTCAGGACTATGAAAATGCTTCTATTCATCTAAAGGAAGTTTTAAAACTTGATCCACAGCATTACAGAGCAAGATACAATCTTGGGCTTTCATATTTCAATAAGAAGGATTATAAAAATGCTATAGATGCTTTCAATTCTTATCTTTCCTTTCATCCCAACGATAAAAATGCTATTTATAACCTCGCTGTAGCTTATCTGATGGGAGGATTTCATTCAGAGGCTATTCAATTTTTTAAAAAAGTAATTTCCTTAGATCCTAACAATGCTCTTGCCCATTACAATCTTGGCTATACCTATCTTCTCTTAAAAAATAAGTTTGGTGCCTTGGAGGAATACAATATACTTCAGAAGCTGAATCCAGAATTGGCCCAGAAATTAAAAGGATTTATAGAAAAAATTAAGGAATGACCCTTTAAATAAAAAATCTCTTTCTTGTTTAAATGTTTCTAAATTTATAAAATAGTGATTCTGTGTTATAATGAGGGATGGAGGTTTATATGGAGAAAGAAAATAAACTTTCTATGGTGGTTTTTAGTGGTGATATGGACAAAATTCTTGCTGCCTTTGTGATTGCCACAGGTGCTGCTGCGTCTGGAATGGAGGTCACCATGTTCTTCACTTTCTGGGGACTTCAGGCATTAAAAAAGAAAAAGGCTACAGGGAAAGGGTTTTTCGGAAAAATGCTCGGTTTTATGCTAAAAAATATAAACAGTCTGAATCCAAGTAAAATGAGCTTCTTCGGTTTAGGAAGATGGATGTTCAAGAAAATGATGAAATCGAAAAAGGTTCCATTACCTGAGGAATTAAGAAAAATGGCTTTGGAACTAAATGTCAAAATTTATCCCTGTCAGATGAGTATGGATGTTATGGAAATCAATTCTGAGGATCTTATCGAAGGGATTCAATCCCCTGTAGGAGTGGCTACTTTTCTTGAAGAAGCTAACAAATCAAAAATAACTTTATTTATTTAAAAGGAGGAGCAAATGTCAGAAAATATAAAACCTGATTTGATCCTTGATCTCAAAGGGCTTCTATGCCCCATGCCTGTAGTGAAGCTTTCACAGACTATAAAGAACCTTGCGCCAGGAGCTATTGTGGAGGGTATAGCTACTGATCCAGGAGTGATGGCTGACATTCCTGCCTGGGCGAGGACAAGTGGAAATGAGCTTATCTCTATCGAAAAAAGGGAGAATGAATATCGTTTTCTGATCCGAAAAAAAGTTGAGGTTCAGAAATGAATCTTATTTTCTTGGCAAAAATATTCACGCTTTTTCTCCTTTGTATCTCATTTTTTCTCTTAGCATATAAAATTATCAAATTTGCAAAATATCCAGAGGTTAAGAATTACTCCTCCACCAAAGGCAAATGGTTCAAAGGAGTTATATATGCTCTCACCTTAGGTATGGCTCCCTGGACAAAGGAAAGCACAAGGAAACACTGGGTTCTCTATCTTCGAGGAATCCTATTTCACACGGGTATTTTTTCAGCTTTATTGGTGGTTCTCTTTACATTCCTGTTCAATTCCTTTCCTTATTCTCTTCTTTTAATTCTTTTATTGCTAACAGGAGCTGGAACTTTGATGGGTTTCACAGGGATCTTTTTAAGAATATTGGAAAAAAATCTCAAAAACATAAGCACGCTCGACGATCATCTCTCCCTTTGGTTAGTGACCATCTTTCTTCTATCTACCACTCTCTATCTTCTCTTTCCCCCTGCCCTGCTCTTGATGCTCCTCAGTTTCTCAATGCTTTTGATTTACCTTCCTTTCAGTAAAATAAGACACTTTATTTACTTTTTCTTTTCAAGAATTCAATTTGGAAAATTTCTTGGGACAAGAGGAATCCTCTACAAAATAAAGGTGAACCATGGAAAATAAAAATATTAGCGAAGCTTTGAGGATCTTAGATAAAAACTTAAATCGTTCTCTTATTACCGCTTTAGAGGTGTGTGCTCGATGCGGTATTTGCGCTGAATCCTGTCATTACTATGTATCTGAACCCCTTCTTAGAAATGTACCAGCATGGAAAGCGGAGAATCTCAGAAAAATATACAGGAAAAGACACGATTTTTTAGGTAAACTTCTTCCATCTCTTGCAGGCTCTAAAGATTTAAATGAGAAAACACTTGAAGAATTATCTGAAATAGCTTTCAGTGAATGCACTCTTTGCAGAAGATGTACTTTCAATTGTCCTATGGGAGTTGACACTCCCCTTTTGATGAAAACTCTAAGGGCTATGGCAGTAGCTGGAGGAAAGGCTCCAGAAATGCTTTTAATGCTTGCGGATTCTGCAATAGAGAAAGGAAAAAATCCCCAGCTTTTCAGGGAGCTTTTTCTTCAACAAATTAAAGATTTAGAAAATGAACTTAAAAGAATTGTTGGAGACCCAGGGGCAAGAATCCCTGTGGGAAAAAAGGGAGCTAAAATACTCTATGTAGCACTTGCAGGAGCTCATACTATCATCCCTCCAGCGGTAATTTTTTATGCGGTTAAGGAAGACTGGACTCTGAGTCTCTTTGAGGCAGCTAACTATGGAGTTTTCCTTGGCGATACTGAGAGGTCTAAATCAATAGCTAAAAGGATTATAGATGAAGCTAAAGAATTGGAAGTGAAAGAGGTCATCATCGCAGAATGTGGCCATGCCTGTTCAGCTCTTGTCTGGGAAGCTCCGAATTGGTTTCAGGAAAAATTTCCTTTTAAATTAAGAAACATAGTGGAACTAATAGCAGAATATGTGGAGAAAGATTTATTGAAATTGGATAAATCAAAGAATTCTGAACCAATAACATATCACGACTCTTGCAATCTTGCGAGAACAAGTGGTATTTTTAGAGAGCCAAGAATAGTTCTTAGAGCCATAGCAAGTGATTTCAGAGAGATGAACCCTCATGGGATTGAAAATTATTGCTGTGGAGGTGGAGGAGGCTTGGTAGCCCTTCCTGAGTATGAAGAAAAGAGGATGAAAGCAGGAAAGCCGAAAGCGGAACAAATCTCTAAAACAGGAGCTAAGGTGGTGTGTGCTGCATGTGAAAATTGCAGGCTACAAATAAATGACCTAAATTCTTACTATAATTTGAATGTAAAAGTAACATCTCTTGCTGAACTGGTAGTAAATGCTCTCGTTTTGGCCAGGAAAAAAGTCCAGGAAAAAATAGAAGAACCAGAGCAAATTTCCATGGATTTAAGGTAGCTTTAAACCTTATTCCTGAAAATATCGTAAAAAGCTTGGGAGGAGAAAGATGAGAAGATTTTGTTTTTTAATGGCTCTTTTCTTATCATTCTTTGTTTTGGCTTATCTCCCTTTATATAGCGAGGAGATAGAGTATGACATCATTATCAAAGGCGGAAAGATCTTCGATGGTTATTCGTTGCAACCTTTTAAAGGAGATATTGCTATTAAGAATGGAAAAATTGCAAAAGTAAGGGGTTCAATATCTGGAAAAGCAAAAAGGACTATCTCAGCTAAAGGGCTATTTGTTTCCCCTGGATTTATAGATCTCCACAGTCATGTGGATTATGGAATGCTCTTCCCGGAGAATAGAGCTTGTTTGAATTACTTAAAGCAAGGTGTTACCACTGCAGTAGTCGGCCAATGTGGATCCTCTGCATGGCCAATATTTGAAAAGCCCGGAAACCAGATGGAAATCTGGGAAAAAGAAGGAATAGGTATTAATTTAGCTCTTTTAATAGGGCACGGAACTATTAGAGAAATTGTTATAGGAATGGAAAACAGAGATTCAACTCCTGAAGAGATGGATAAGATGAAACTCCTTGTTAAAGAAGGAATGGATGCAGGAGCATTCGGTTTATCTACAGGCTTAATTTATGCTCCCAGCTCCTTTGCAAAAACGGATGAAATAATAGAACTAATGAAAATAGTGGCTCAATATGGTGGGATTTATCATTCTCACATCAGAAATGAAAGGGACAAACTCCTTGATGCTATTCAGGAAGCAATAGAAATTTCTGAAAAGACAGGCTCTCCTTCCCACATCTCACATTTCAAGATTCTGGGTAAAGATAACTGGGGGCTCTCTACCAGAGCTTGTGAGCTGATCGAAAAGGCAAGAAAGAGAAATATAAAAATCACTGCTGACCAGTATCCTTTTCCTTTCGCTAATAACTATCCGTATACCTCCTTAATACCAAGAAGTGTCTGGGCTGGCACTGAAATTAATTTAACAATGGAGGATCTGCAGAAATTGTTGGAAAATCTAAGAGATCAAGAATTGATAGAATTATACTCAAAAGTTACTCCTTTCTATCCCTTTTCTTCATCACATATTGACTTCCTTAACAACCTTCCCAGGAAAAGGCTAGTGAATTTCGTAGCCAGAAGTGTCTTCAACATGGAAAACTGGAGAGGACCAGAAAATGAGAGAGAAAGAGCCCTTTTCTGGCAAAGGCTCCAGAAACCTGAGGAAGCAAAGAAGATTAAGGAAGGGGTTAAAAAATACATAGAAAGATATGGAGGAGAGAACATAATAGTAGCAATATGCGTAGATAAAAGGTGGGAAGGCAAAAGTCTGCTTGAGATTTCAAAAATTAAAGGCAAGAATATAGAAGAGACAGCTATTGAACTTGAGTTGATGGGAGCTAAAGCTATACCTATCATAATGAGTGAAAAGGATATAGAGTTCATTATGAAGAAGGACTATGTAGCTACTGGAAGTGATGGTATCGCTCCTTTCTTCGGAATAGGTCTTCCGCACATTCGAGCCTATTCAACCTTTATTTACAAAATTAGAGAATATGCTATCAAAAGAAAAACAATCTCTCTTTATCATGCTATTCGCTCTCAGACCTCTCTTCCTGCAGATATTATGGGTTTTAAAGATAGGGGAAGAATCAAAGAGGGATTAATGGCTGATATAGTAATTTTCGACATTAACAAACTGGATGCTCCTGCAACTATTACAAACCCCCATCATTTTGCAGAAGGAGTGATTTACTCTTTAGTAAACGGAGAGATAGTTATTGAAAAAGGAAACTGGACAGGCAAACTCCCTGGTAAAGTCCTAAAACTCCAAAAATCTTCCCTATGATTTGACTAATTTATTTTAAAATTCTATAAATTAATTCTTATGAAGGAGAAGCTGAGGGTTCTAATTGTATCCTCTGAAATAGTCCCTTTTGCTAAGACAGGTGGATTGGGGGATGTGATAGGTGCTCTCGCAAAAAATCTTGAAAATTTAGGGATAGATGTTTCACTATCATTACCTAAATACAAAAGGCCTGAAATTGAAGAATCACCAAAGGAAATAATTGCGAAGGAAATAGAAATAAAAATCGGTGAGGAAATCTTTAAAGGCTCGGTATGGAAAGGAGTAACAGGCACCTCAATAGATGTTTATTTTATTGATAACCCTAGCCTTTTCTACAGAGAAGAACTTTATGGTGTAGGTGGAAATGACTATCCTGACAATCATAAAAGGTTCATATTCTTTTCGCTTGCCCTTCTCGAGTTTATCAGGAAAAAGAACCTAAATTTTGATGTCGTTCATTGTAATGACTGGCAAACAGCTTTGATCCCTGCTTTTTTGAAGCTAAGATATAACAACAACTTCGCTACTCTCTTCACTATTCATAATCTCGCTTATAAGGGTCTATTCCCTCCAGAGACCACATTAATGGCAGGGTTTGGATGGAATTATTTCACTCCTGAGTTCTTTGAATTCCACAAACAATTTTGTTTTCTCAAAGGAGGGATAAAATTTTCTGAAATCATAAATACTGTTTCAGAAAAATACGCTCTTGAAATTCAGACTCCTGAGTTTGGAGAAGGTCTTGATGGTTTCCTAAGAACTCGTTCAGACTCACTTTTTGGAGTTTTGAATGGAGTAGATTACGATGTTTGGAATCCAAGCACTGATCCATATTTAAAATCAAAATACACTCCTCGCTCTCTTAATAGAAAAAAAGAAAATAAAGAGGATCTAATAAAAGAGTGCGGTATGAATATAGATGTTGCCACTCCTATTATAGGAATGATAACAAGGCTTGCGGAACAGAAAGGATTGGACATTTTACTCTACGCCATTGATGAATTAATGGAGATGAATATGGGAATGATAATTCTCGGAAAAGGCGATGAATTTTATGAAAAAGCATTGAAAGAGAAAGCTAAAAAATACAGGAATAAGCTTTGTGTGAGGATTGAATTTAACGAAGCTTTAGCTCATAAGATTGAAGGCGGCGCAGACATGTTCTTGATGCCCTCAAGGTATGAGCCCTGTGGCTTAAATCAGCTTTACTCCATGAAATATGGAACAGTTCCGATAGTAAGGGAAGTTGGAGGTCTTCATGATTCTGTAAAAGAGTTTGATCCAGTTAAAGGCGTTGGAAATGGATTTAGATTTGAAAGTTATGAGCCCAAAGCTTTAATAGAAGCTGTAAGGAAAGCTTTAAAAATATACAAGGATAAAGAAAAATGGACTAAACTCATGAAAAACTGCATGAAAGAGGATTTTTCTTGGGAGAAATCAGCAAAAAAATACATAAAACTTTATGAGCTTGCCATCTCTAAGAATTTAAAGGAGAGAAGCAAATGAAAGAAATAGTGGAAATTGATGATTCTAATTTTGAAAAATTTGTAAACTCATCGGAACTACCAGTTGTAGTAAAATTTTATTCCAATTCGTGTTCTCCATGTTTAGCGATGGAACCAGCTTTTATCGATGCATCAAATAGGTTCTTTCAAAAAGCTAATTTTTACAAATTAAATGTGGATAAGAATTCCTCTGTTCCATCAAAGCTAAGAATCCTTGGTATTCCAACTATTATAATTTTTAAAGGAGGGAAGGAAATGGAGAGATTAATAGGATTTCAAAGTTTGGCTTCGATAATAGAAATTTTAAGGAAGAACCTATGAGGGAAATATTTGATTTAATAATAATTGGTGGAGGTCCAGCAGGGCTCACTGCTGGAATATATGCTGGCAGAGCAAGGGTCTCTACTCTAATTCTTGAAAAAGGAATTCCCGGAGGAACAATAATCCTTTCTGACAGAATTGAGAATTACCCTGGATTTCAAGGCTCTCCTTTTGAACTAATGGAAATTATGAGGAAACAAGCAGAGAGTTTTGGTGCTGAAATAAAACAAGGAGAGGTAATAAGTTTAAATCAGGAAAATGATTTATGGAAAATAAAGACTTCCTTCGAGGAATACATTGCTAAAGCAGTAATTGTAGCCACAGGAACTACCCACAAGAAACTGGAAATACCAGGAGAAGAAAAATTGACTGGCAAAGGTGTTTCTTACTGCGCCACCTGTGATGGTCCCTTTTATAAAGGGAAAGAGGTCATAGTAGTGGGCACAGGAAATTCCGGAGTCCAGGAAGGGATTTTTCTTTTAAGGTATGTATCCAAAGTCACTTTTGTAGAATTTTTACCATATCTGACAGCTGAAAAGATCTTGCAGGAGGAGATCAAAGGGAAAAAAAATGTAGAATTCCTCCTGGAGCACATGCTAACCTCTGTAAACGGAGAGCAAAGAGTGGAATCTGTAGATGTAAAAAACATAAAAACAGGTGAGACGAAAACGCTCCCATGCTCTGGGGTTTTTATTTATGCGGGTTTAAGCCCTAATACCTCTTTTCTTCAGGGAGTAGTTGAGCTTGATGAAAAAGGATATGTAAAAACTAATATGAACCTTGAAACAAATAGAAGAGGGCTATTTGCAGCAGGAGATGTTCGTTCCTTTTCCTTCCAGCAAGTTGCAGTTGCAGTGGGAGATGGTGCCACAGCTTCTCATTCAGCCATAAAATATTTGGAAAGTTTCAAGCAGAGTTATTAGTGCCTTCCAAAAAACAAAGAAGATTCTTTTTTAAAATAGAAAAGATCGGCTATATTTTTATTATTTTAAGCATAGGGATAGGGTTATCTGCTTTAAATTCTGGTAACAATCTCCTCTATCTAACTTTTTCCACCATGATGGTTCTACTGATAATTTCTGGAATTCTATCTTCCTATAATCTTTCTGGATTAAAAATGGAATGGCAAATTCCAGAATTTTTGTTTGCCCAAAGAACAGTCTATCTCTCGTTAAAAGTTTCAAACATAAAAAGACTGATGCCATCCTTCTCCATAAAGATTTGCCTCAAGATTCAGGGGCTTCCTGAGAATAATGATTTCATTCTGTTTGTAGAAAGTAGCAAATCTGAAGAGCTTATGATTACAAAAATTTTCCCGAGAAGAGGTGTGTGGAAAATATCTGGTTACTACTTATCCTCATCTTTTCCCTTCGGTTTTTTTGAAAGAAAAAGATTCATTAAAATGGAGAAGGATATAATAGTTTATCCTAAGATTGTTGAACTTTATCCCTATCTTCCAGATTACTTATTTCTGCTCGGAGATACTTTATCCAGATCCAAGGGTTATGAAGAGGACTTCTTTGGATTGAGAGACTGGCGGGATGGGGATGATAGAAAATATATACACTGGAAAGTATCCGCAAAAAAGGGAGAGATCATTATAAGAGAGCTTGTTCAGCAGATGAAATCATTTGTGACTTTAATAGTTGATCCATATCTTTCCGAGCTATCAGGTTTTGTCGGAGAAAACCAGTTAGAAGAAAATATTAGTATGTGCGCTTCTCTTGCCTATTTTTTCTTCAATTCCAAGATACCATACAAAATTATCACTCCAGATTTTGAGAGTGAATTCGACATATCAGAATCTCATTTCTGGGATAATTTAAAGACTCTCGCTCTTCTTAAAACACTTGGAAAAGAGTCCCTTCCGTATTTAGAAGATTTTGCCAGGAAAATTACCCTTGATCATTCGATTCCGATTCTCTTTTCCGTTGAAAAGGACTCTCCGTTTAGAAAATACCTACCCAAATATTACGAGATTATTCAGAAGAAAATATGAGGATTGTAAAGCTTCTCAAATATTTTGTATTTTCCACTGTATCTCTTTCGTATTTTACCTATATAGTCCATGCCGAAACCCATCCCTTTTTCTCTCTTTCGCTCACCCTTCTGATCTTATGGGGGATGTGGAAGTTCAATATGGATAAAAGAATATCCAGATCAGCATCTTCGATACTTTCAATTTTCTTCACCTTATTTTTCCTGTTCGATATAACAATGATAAGCAGGAATCTCTTCAATTCTGGCGTGCATCTTATTGTTATGCTCATTTTTCACAGACTCGTTACTTTAAAAAATGAAAAGGACTATTTTATAATACTGCTTCTTTCTTTTCTCTTGATGATTTCCTCCGGCTCTGTTAATCCAGGTCTTTCTTTTTTAATTTTGTTTTTCATTTTTTTCTTCATATCCGTTCTCTTTCTTACTCTTTTAAATCTCTATAAAGGAAATTTCAGAATTAAAAGTAGAATTTTAGCCAATTTATTCAGAATATATATTATTTCTACCACAATGGTATTCCTTGCATCCCCTGCTGTTTTTTTTGCCATCCCAAGATTGGGTATAGGTTTCGGTGCCATTGTGGGTTCCTCCCCTACCCTCGCATCTGGATTCTCAGAGAGTGTAAATCTGGGTGACATAGGTAAAATAATAGAAAACAATAAAGTAGTGATGAGGGTTCAAACTTCTGAGGATTTACCTGAGGATCATCTATGGAGAGGCAAGGGATTCGATTATTTTGACGGAAACGGGTGGTCCTCTAAATTAATTGTAAGCAGAGGCAAGGAGCTGAAAAGGAAATATCATGGTAAGAGGGTTATAGCTAATGTAAATCTTGAACCCTCTGGAACAGATATAGTATTTTTACCCTACAATCTTGAATGGGTAAGAGGAATTCGGTTAGTCAAAGAGGATGCCAATGGCACATTTATTTCTCCTTTCGGCTCCCTGACAAAAAGATCATACAGTGTAGAATTCAAGGAAGGATCAGAAAAGATTCTCCCTTTCGAGGAAATCGATCTGAGCTCTTACGTTCAACTTTCTGAATTTAATGAGAACTTTTACGCACTCGCGAAAAAGATCGCTGGCGAAACTAAGGAACCAGAGCTTTTATCCATAAAAATTGAGAATCATCTTAAAAAAGAGTTTAAATATTCTTTAAACCTTTCCTCCTCTGCAAATCCTCTTGAAGATTTCTTGCTGAGAAGAAAAGAAGGGCATTGTGAATATTTTGCTTCTGCCATGGCAATTCTTCTAAGACATCTGGGTATTCCTGCCAGAGTGGTTAATGGATTCAAAAGAGGTGATTTTAACCCTGCTGGAGGTTATTATGTTGTAAGGGAAAAAGATGCTCATTCATGGGTGGAAGTTTACATTGAAGGTAAAGGATGGATGGCTTTTGATCCAACACCTTCTTTCCCGGTTAAATTTGATAGGAACATTTTTACAGTTTTAAGGGATACCTGGGATCTAATTCAGTTCTGGTGGGATAAAAATTTCGTTACCTTTTCTCCTCAGAGGCAGATAACTCTTTACTTCGAATTTTACCAATTTTTGAGAAATACGCTTTACACCATTGAAAGACTTAAAAAAATTATTGTAATAACAAGTGTTATTTTAGTTTTTTCAATTATTGCCCTTTTTTTGAAGAAAAAGAAGAAGAAATTAGAGGAAGGAGAGGAAGAACTTATTTTGGAGAGGAGAAAATCTCATGTCAGATTCTACGATAAACTCCTCAAAATATTAAAATCTAAAGGTTTCTCAATTTACGACCATGAGACACCCTTTGAGTTTTTAGAAAGGATAAAAGAAAATATTCTTGAAGCTGAAGCACTTTTTTTCATCACAGATTCGTATTATAAAGTAAGATATGGAGGGATTAAGCTAAAAAGAGATGATAAAATAAAAATAGAACTTTCTCTGAAAGAATTGAAGGAAATGCGATGATAATCAGTATTGTGGAGGAAAGCTTAAAAAAAATACTAAAAGTTGGCTTTATACTTACAGAGAATCTTGTTATTCGTGAAAGTTCAGCAGAACTAAGAACCTACATTGAGGAATTAGCTAAAGAACTCAAGGAAAAGTATAGTTCATCTTCTCCTTCTTCCATCAAAGAACTCGAATCTGCAAGAACCCTTTACAAAAGAGCAGGGATTGATCCTACAAAAGACAGACCCTCTTCAGAAGCTTTGCTGAGAAGAGCTATCAAAGGTGAATTCCCATTTATAAACTCTCTTGTGGACACAATAAATTTCTGCTCTCTTAAGTTTTTAATCCCTTATGGACTTTACGACTTCGACAAAATAAAAAACAAAATAGAAATAATGAAAGGCGGAAAGGAAGATTTTTACGAAAGTATTGGGAAGGGTAGGATAAATCTGAAAGGGAAAATAACAGTTTTTGATGAAGTTGGACCCTTTGGAAATCCTTCCTCAGACTCGAAAAGAACCTCTTGTGGTAAAGATACAAAGACTGCTCTAACTATTATTTTCTTAAACTCAGAGACTCAAGATTCCGCTGCAGAAACCATTATTAATTTTACAGAATCTATGATATCTTTGTTTCATCCAGATTCTCGCACAGTAAAATTAGGAATTATAACATGAAAGAAGCCATGTTCTGGGAAAGAATGGATGGAGGAAAAGTTAGGTGTAATTTATGCAGACATAGATGTGTTATATATCCTAAAAAACTTGGTGTTTGCGGGGTAAGGATAAACATTGATTCCACCCTTTACACACTCGTATGGGGAAAACCAATTGCAGTAAACATTGATCCCGTGGAGAAAAAACCCCTCTTCCACTTTTTCCCAGGTTCGAAGACCTTTTCAGTAGCAACAGTGGGTTGCAATTTCAGATGTCTGAATTGCCAGAACTGGGAAATCTCCCAGAGCAGATTTACTGAAGCTGATGCCAATAAAAAGGAGGAATATTTCCTGCCAGAGTTAGCTGTGAAGCTTGCTAAAGAAAAAAAGTGTAAAAGTATTTCTTATACTTATACAGAACCCACAATCTTTTACGAGTGGGCTTATGATATCTCAAAACTTGCATGGGAAAATGAAATATATAACATCTTTGTAACAAATGGATACATGAGTGAAGAGGCTTTAAAGACAATATATCCTTATCTTCACGCAGCCAATGTGGATCTTAAATCTTTCAGGAAAGAATTCTATTACAAAATAGCAGGAGCAAGGCTGGAAGGCGTCCTTGATTCATTAAAAAAAATGAAGAAGCTCGGCATATGGATAGAAGTGACAACTCTTCTGATTCCTGGATTAAATGACTCAAAAGAGGAGCTATCGGACATTTCTAATTTCATAAAAACTGAATTGGGAGCCGAAACTCCATGGCATGTAAGTAGATTTTACCCTCACTATAAATTGAATGAAATCCCGCCCACTCCAAATGGCACCATCCTCACTGCAAGAGAAATCGGTATAAAAAATGGCTTAAAATATGTTTACACAGGAAACGTTCCTGGAAACCAGGGAGAACATACATATTGCCCTAATTGCCAGAGATTAATAGTCGAAAGATATGGATTCTCCATCTTAAGCTATAAGATACAGAATGGATTTTGTTCTTTCTGTGGGAATAAAATTGATGGAATCGGAGTTTAAACCCTCTTCTTCATCCGTCATCAAAAAAACTTGTAAAAAATCTAAAAAATTCAGCTAATAATTTCATTTAGAGGTTTTTTGAATCTTTTCACAACTAACTCCTCAACAGATGAAGTCTCTTCAGAACCTTCGTCAAGGAGAATCTTTTCAATTCTATGGGAGGGAAAATAAACTGTAGAAAAAAGAGATTTGGGTTGGTCTTCTATTTTCTCGAGGATTAACCTTATGGACTCAAGATTTCCACCTCTGAGCATTGCTCCTCTCTCATCCAGAGATATTAAAACTCCCCAGAACTTTTCTCTTGGATTTTGAAGATAAACTATTACCGAACTTCCTTCTTTTATTTCTTTCATCAGAAAATTATAGCAAAATATTAAAAGATTTGACAAAGGAATTTAAGAATGATATTATATAAATCTTGGTTTATATGGATTTAACTAACTTCATAAAAATATTAATCGATAAAAAAAGGTTAAGAATACTCAATCTTCTTTTTAGAAATGAAATGTGTGTTTGCGAGATAAGCGCTGCTCTGAGAGTTTCCCAGCCTCTTATATCCCATCATCTTTCTGTTCTCAAAAAAACTGGAATTATAAAAATGCGGAAAATTGGCTACTGGAGATTTTTTAGTTTAGATAATAATGGACTAAGCAAAATGAAGAGCTCTATTATTTCAGAGATTCTAAAAGAATTTAGCAAAGAAGCGATATCACACCAGGATCTTAAAAGGTTCGAAGCTTGCAGGGTAAGAATAAGAAAAACTAAGTGTTCTTCGCTGAGCAGTCCAAAACTCTGCCCTCACGAAAGAATATTTTTAAAAGAAAGGAGTAAATTATGAAAGAGATATTAAAAATTGAAGACCTCCATGCAGAGGTGGATGAGAAAGAAATTCTGAAAGGAATTAGTTTGAAAATTAATGAAGGGGAGATTCATGCCTTAATGGGACCTAACGGCACTGGAAAAAGCACCTTAGCATATGTTCTTATGGGAAAACCAGGATACAAAATTACAAAAGGTAAGATTTTATTCAAAGGGGAAGAATTAAACGAACTTCCTCCTTTTCAAAGAGCAAAGAGAGGATTGTTTCTTGCCTTCCAGTACCCTGAGGAGATTGAAGGAGTCTCCACAGAGAGCTTTTTAAGAACTTCTTACAATGCAATTTATAATAAAGATGTCCCTGTTCTTCAATTCCGAAAACTTCTCCTCGAAAAATTGAACCTTCTCGATATGGATACTTCTTTCCTCCATCGCTACTTGAATGTAAATTTTTCAGGAGGCGAAAAGAAAAGAAGTGAGATACTTCAAATGGCAATTTTGAGACCCTCTCTTTCTATACTGGATGAACCTGATTCAGGGTTGGATATAGATGCTCTGAGGAAGGTAGCTCAGAGTGTAAAATCCATGAAAGGATCGGATTCGAGCCTTTTAATAATTACCCATTATCAGAGAATTCTCCATTATATAGAGCCTGATTTTGTTCATATAATGGTAGACGGGAAAATAATACTCTCAGGGGATGCAAATCTTGCCAAAGAGCTGGAAGTGAAAGGGTATGATTGGGCAAAAAATGAGCTCCAGGAGAAAGAAAATGCAAGAAATTTTTAAAGAGGAAGAATTCTTTAGATTAGAAAAGGGTTTATCAAAAAAGGTTATAGAGGCTATTTCCGCCATAAAGAACGAACCTGATTGGATGAGAGAGAAAAGACTTTATTCTTTTGAGCTTTTTACTAAGAAACCGATGCCCTCTTTTGGACCTGATCTCTCTGCTCTTAATTTTGATGAAATCACTTACTATGTTCGACCTATCCCTGAGAAAAAAAGAAGATGGGAGGATCTCCCTGCACACATAAGAGAGACTTATGAAAAACTCGGAATTCAAGATGCAGAGAAGAAATACCTTGCAGGAGTTGTGGCTCAGTATCAGTCAGAAGTGGTTTATGCCAACATTAAAGAACAATTGGAAAAAATGGGAGTGATTTTCTGTGATATGGATTCTGCACTTAAGGATTATCCTGAGCTTGTTAAAGAGTTCTTTATGACAAAATGTGTTCCTCCTTCTGACAATAAGTTTTCGGCTCTTCACGGCGCTGTATGGAGTGGTGGAAGTTTTGTTTATGTTCCTCCAGGAGTTCATGTTTCTTTTCCTCTACAGAGTTATTTTCGTATAAGCTCGGCTCTTGTAGGACAATTTGAACACACCCTTATAATTGCCGATAAAAACAGTTTTGTCCACTATGTGGAAGGTTGTACCGCACCTGTTTATTCCGAACATTCTCTGCACTCCGCAGCAGTTGAAATTTTTGTAAAAGAAGGAGCAAGAGTGAGATATACCACCATCCAGAACTGGAGTAAAAATGTTTACAATCTTAATACAAAGAGAGCTATAGTGGAAAGGGATGGAGTGATGGAATGGGTGGGAGGTTCCATGGGAAGTGGAGTCACCATGCTCTACCCTGCTTCAGTCTTAATTGGAGAAGGAGCAAGAGCTGAGCACCTCAATCTCACATTTGCAGGAAAAGGACAGATCAAAGACACGGGATCAAAAGTGATTCATCTTGCACCCCATACAAGCTCAGTAATTATATCAAAAAGCATTTCTAAGGATGGGGGGAAATCCACATACAGAGGACTTGTAAAAATTTTGAAAGGTGCTATAAATTCAAAAGTTTCTGTTTCCTGCCAGAGTCTTATTCTGGACAAAGACTCAAAAGCTGACACGATACCCATAATGGAGATTCATGAAGAAACAGCCACTGTAACTCATGAAGCCACTGCGGGTAAAATTTCCGAAGAGAAACTCTTCTATCTTATGACCAGAGGGTTATCAGAGCAGGATGCCACTTCTCTTATGGTGAGAGGATTTATAGAACCAATTTCAAAGGAACTTCCCATGGAATACGCTGTGGAGCTTAACAGATTAATAAAACTTGAAATGGAAGGAGCAATCGGGTAAATACAGGAGAATCTCAATGAATTTGGAGATTTTTTTAAAAAACACTTCAGAGCCAGAATGGCTGAAAAATTGGAGAAAATTAAATTTAAATCAGTTCTACTCCCAACCATTCCCAAAATGGAAAAGAACCGACATCTCCTCTCTAAAAATCGAAGATCTGGATTTTTCTCCTGGAGAAGGTAATTCCAAAAACTATAAATTTAAAAACGGAATAAACTTATACGATTCAAGAAATAGAGATGGAAATATCGTTAACAATGACTTATTCTTTTTCAGTGACCTATCCTCAGCTATAAGTAACAATCCAGAATTTATGCAAAAACTTATCAGGGAGTCTTTAATAAAAAGCGAGGAAGGAAAATTCCAGTCTCTTGGTAATGCCATGTGGAGGAATGGCTTTTTCATTCATTTAAAAAAAGGAGCAAAGATAAAAGAGCCCATCTTGGGAAGAAATATTTCATTGTCAGAAAGAACTCTTATAAGCAAAACAATAATATTTGCAGAAGAGGATAGCGAATTTGTATACATAGAAGATTTTCTTTCTGAGGAGATGGATGAAAAGTCATTGAGAATTACTACATTTGAGATATATCTTGAAAAAAATGCCTCTTGCAAATTAATCCTCTTGAATAGAAGGAAAACAAAAGGGTGGGATTTTACTTTCAAAAAAGCCATGCTAAAAAATGGCTCTCACCTTTCCGATGTAACAGTAGAGTTGGGAAAGAGCAATTTAGTGGGTAGCACCTCTGTCCATCTGGATGAAGCTCATTCTCAAGCAGAGCTTAAATCCTTATTTATGGGAAATGAATTTCAACAATACGACCTTCTATACGAAGTATTTCACCGTAAATTCAACACCAAAAGCTCTATTTTCTCGCGAGGAATAATGGGAGATAGAGCAAAAGGAGTATGGAGAGGTCTTACCCATGTGGAGAAGGGAGCCTTTAAGTCCGTGGTATCACAGAAAGCAGAAATTTTACTGATGGGAAAAGATGCTAAAGCAGATGCAATTCCCTCGCTTTGGATTGACGAAAACGACTGCAGTGCCTCCCATGGCGTATCTGTTTCACCTTTAAACTCTGAAAAACTTTTCTATTTAGAGAGTAAGGGGATAGAAAATTCAAGAGCAAGGGCTTTGATAGGAAAGGGATTCTTAATTTCCGTGCTGAAAGAAGACTCATTCATTAATGAAAATAAGGAAATAGATAGGATTATAGAAGAAAATTTTGAAATTAAAGATTTTATTTGAGGAGCTATAATGGATGTAGAAAAGATAAGGGAAGATTTCCCCATATTAAAAACAAAAGTAAAGGGTAAAAACCTCATTTATTTTGACAACGCTGCTACAACTCAGAAACCCATTCAGGTGATAGAAGCCATTAACGATTACTATAGAAATTACAATTCCAATGTCCATAGAGGAATTTATTACATTTCCGAAGAGGCAACTAGACTCTATGAAGAAGCACGGCTCAAGGTTTCAAAATTCATTAACGCTGAAAATCCTAAAACTATTATTTTTACAAGAAATACCACTGAAGCTATAAACCTTGTAGCCTACTCATGGGGTAGAAAAAATATAAAGGAGGGTGATGAAATTATTCTTTCTATTATGGAGCATCACAGCAATTTGATCCCATGGCAGATTCTTACAAAAGAGAAAAATGCGAAATTAAACTTTATCGAAGTTACAGATGAAGGAACACTCGATATGAATAGAATTTCTCAACTTTTCACCGAAAGGACAAAGCTCCTTGCCATTACGCATGTATCAAATGTTCTGGGAACAATAAACCCTGTGAAGGAAATTGTAGAAATAGCTCATAAAAACGGAGTTTTAACCCTTATAGATGCTGCCCAATCCGTTCCCCATCTTCCAGTAAATGTAAAGGAGCTCAACTGTGATTTTCTCGCTTTTTCAGGTCATAAAATGCTAGCGCCCATGGGTATAGGTGTTCTTTACGGGAAGGAAGAAATTCTACAAGAAACGGAACCTTTTCTCGGAGGAGGAGAGATGATTTCCCAGGTCTGGCTTGATCATGCTACATGGAATGACCTTCCATGGAAATTTGAAGCAGGCACTCCTAATGTAGAAGGCGCAATAGGGCTCGGTGTTGCAGTGGATTATTTGAATAACTTAGGTTTAGAAAACATATGGAAAGAGGAGATAAAACTTACTGAATATGCCATGGAAAGATTAAAAGAGATAGATGGAATTAAAATCTATGGGCCTAAAAGCCCTCAACTAAAAAGTGGTGTGATCTCCTTCAATTTAGAAAATATCCACCCCCATGATGTAGGAACCATTCTTGATAATGAAGGTATAGCTGTAAGAGTAGGCTCTCATTGCGCTCAGCCTTTAATGAAAAGGTTTAACACCTCTTCCATGATAAGAGCAAGTTTTTATTTTTACAATAAAAAGGAAGAAATTGATATAATGATAAATGCATTGCAAAAAGTAAAGGAGATTTTCCGTGGAATTAGATGATATCTATAAGGAGATAATAATTGACCATTACAATAACCCCAGAAATTTCGGAGAGCTTCCCAGCGCAAACGCATCAGCTGGGGGAGCCAATCCTTTGTGTGGAGACGAAATACATCTGGAACTTTATGTTATGGACGGAAAAATAGAAGAGGTAAAATTTCATGGCGCAGGATGTTCCATAAGCAGGGCATCCGCTTCCATAATGACCGAAATGATAAAGGGAAAGAGAATAGAGGAGGTAAAAAGAATTTCTGAAAAATTCAAAGGCCTTCTCTTTGAAGGGAAAGAGGATCAAGAGCTTGGGGAGCTGGAAGCATTTAAAGGAGTCAGGTTGATACCCATAAGAATAAAATGTGCGGTTCTTTCGTGGAACATCCTTGAAGATGCATTAAAACAAATAAAAGAAGGAGAATAAAATTCACGAGCTATCTATAACAGAAGAAATTTTGAGAGTATCTCTCCAAAATGCTATTCATGAGGGAGCTAAAAAGATACTAAAAATTCACATAAAAATCGGTGAAATAACGGGCTTCCATTCCGAAAGTATCCGGTTTTATTTTTCAATTATTTCCAGAGGAACCATAGCAGAAAATGCGGAATTGAAAATGGAGATGGTTCCCACATCAGCTAAATGCATGAGTTGTAGAGAAATTTACCAAATTCAGGAAATGGTTATAATATGCCCCTGTTGCGGAGCATTAAACTCAGAAATAATTGAAGGGAAAGATGTTATAATAGAAAGCCTGGAGGTAGAATAATGGTAAAGATTATAAATGTCAGACAGAGCGTTTTTGAGGAAAATAACCGAATAGCACAAAAAAATAGGGAATTTTTTGACTCAAGGAATTTATTTGTTATCAATCTCATGAGTGCACCCGGCTCTGGGAAAACATCTATAATAGAAAGAACAATAGAATCACTAAAGGGAAAATTTAGGATAGGCGTTATAGAGGGAGATATCACTTCTTCCATTGATGCAGAAAGAATTGAAGGAAAAGGAATTCCGGTCATCCAGCTCAATACAGGAGGAGAATGTCATTTGGATGCCCACATGGTATTCCAAGCAATCGAAAACTTCAATTTCAATAACCTTGACATTATTATAATAGAGAATGTCGGGAATCTTGTTTGCCCAGCAGAATTCAAAGTGGGAGAGGACATAAAGGTTATGATTCTTTCTGCACCAGAAGGTCATGATAAACCAAAAAAATATCCTTTAATGTTTAGTGAGTCCTCTGCTTTAATAGTAAATAAAATAGATCTCCTTCCTTACATTGATACTGATATTGATTTACTGATAAAAAATGCTTTGAAGATAAATCCATCTCTCAAAATTTTCAAGACATCCGCTAAAACAAATGAAGGAATCTCTGAATGGTCTGCATGGCTCTCAGAAAAGATTATGGAGAAAAAATCAATTTAAATCTTATAATTATAAGGGCATTATCTCCACAAAAACTCCAAGATTTCTGTTATCATTATTATCTTTTTCCATGAAGTATGGGTTATAAAAATTCTTAGAATAAATCTTCACATAAAAGAGAAAATGTTTTTTAAATCTGAATCCTCTCAAATAGAAATTTGAAACTCTTGCCTCTGAGGAGGAAAGGAGAAATCTCTCCTTTTTTCCATTCACTTTTAATACCACTTTATTTAGCTCTCTTCCTGGATTATTCAAAATTTTAATTTGAATTCCTTCACATTGGCTTCTAACTTCCACCATCATCTCGCATGTTCCCTTCCCTACTGTCCAGAATCCCATGCCCTCCCTTCGATAAAAATTATCGTTCATAAAGTAAATATAATAAAGAGGACCATCACCAAAAGGTATTCTGAAAGCATGGGGATTGGTATTAGTAGAATATGTTTCCACAAGAGTGAATTCAGGAGGAATAAGATTAAATGGAAAAGTTTTTACATGGGTTCCAGGAAAGGAAGATGCATATAAGGGATTAAAGAAGATGGTTGAAAGGAAAAACAAAGCCATAGACCATTCCAATATAACACTTTTGAATCCTCTTCCTTTTCCTAAGAAGAAAAAAGCAGGATACAGACCCATGAAGTATCTATTTCCAATAGTCCCTCCCCCTCCATAATAATTGTCAGGAGACAAAGTTATCATAGCAAGTATGATCAAAAATGTTCCAGCCAGAATAAAATATTCCCATAGTGTTTTCCCTTTTCTGAAAATAAAAAGGAGTATGGAAAGAAAAGCAGGAAAGTAATACCATGCCATTCCTGAATATCTTCCAAAAAAGTAATAAAAAATATTCGAGAGGAACATCTCAGGAGTAAGATGAAACCTTTGCCAGTAATTTTCAGAGGTCATGAGATAGCCCATATTTTCAAAAGTATATTGCTCCTTCTCGTAAGGCCATTTAAAATAAAAGGACTTTCTCTCACCCCCCATATAATTTGGATCTCCTGTGATAATGTAATTTATTCCAAAAAAGGAGAAAGCCGTTAGAATCACTATTATAAAAAGAAAAATTGAATATAAAAATCTTTTCTTAAAAAAATAATAAAGGGAGAAGATGCCAGCAAAGGCAACAAGCGGAGGCTTTGCAAATGTCGCAATTCCAAAAAGAACCGCGGATAATATATCTGAACTTTTATCCATCAAGAATTTAAAGGGGGGATTTTCTGGTTGGGAGATTTTATAAACCCAGAAAAAAAGAGCAAGAAATATAATTGAAAACAGGAAAAGTTCAGGGGTCATCCACCAAAAGTAAATCCAGCAGACCGAAGCAAAAACAAAAGTAATGGGAAGGAGAAAGGAAAGGGAATTGAGGCCTTTCAGAAAAATATATCCAGCGCTCAAAACAAGAAAAATTAAAAGAGTGTGAAATACAAAAAACCCTTTATAACCAAAAATTGCAAAAAATGGTGCTACAAAAAGAGGGTAGGCAAAAGATTTTGCATAAAATAACTTCTCATCCTTCCCTTTTTTAAGAAATATTCCCTGGGGCCCTACTTGGAATTTTTCAAAAACTCTCACAAGATCATCCTTTGTGTAAATGAGGTCTCCGTCTTGAGCAATACTCATAGCCATGGTAAAGTAAACAGCCTCATCAGCCATGAACCCTCCCCTTCTCATTCTTGCCATATCAGAAGTGAGGGAAAAAATCAAAAGTCCGAAAGAAAGTAAAACTATGGGAAGAAAATCTCTTTTCATTTGTTGCTTACAATTTCTTTAAATTTTTTCAAATTAAAATCCCTTCTTGCCATCCTAATTTTTCGATCTCTATTTTTGAAAGTCCTGTCTCGCCGAGCCCATACTTGCTTCCTGCAACAAAAACATGCTTTGGAGGAACATAAAGGGGCTTTTCTTCTCCAAAGAATTCTCGCCTTTTCCTCTGAATTATTTCCACTCCAATGGCATCCAGAGTTGCGGGTTTGAATCCTACTAAAATTCCCTTATAATCCCAAACATACGATTCACTGTAATGATGGGGACCAATGCCATGGAAAAGAGGACGAAAAGCAAGCAAAATATTCAATCTTGTCTTCCCTTTAACAATGGGATAATGCCATATTGAGCCAAGTTCTGCACAGGAATCAGGATGAATCATAAAAGGGGTGGGAGTAAACATTATATAGTTTTTTATGCATCCGCCGATTCCTGACCAGTGATGGGTTCTAAGAGGTCTAACATTTATAAGAGCAGTGGAGGACTGGAATACGTTGTTTCTCAGAACCCTTCTGTCCCCTACCGCGATCTTCTCTGCTGGGACACCTACTTCCATCACCCTTTTTATTATTGCACCTTCTACCTCCTGCGGAGTGGGAAGATATGCCCATTCATTACTTTTGATTCCTACTGTATCATCAGATCTTATTATTTCTTTCCATGCTTTCAAAGGTTCAGAAATGCCAGTTAAACCCATCACAGCTTCGTCAAGCATTCTCTGAACAATTTTTTTGTCAAAATTATTTTTTGAAGAGAAAACATTTCTATCGCGAATTAGGACAACTCTTTCTTTAACATCTTTTTTAGCAGGTTTATCCTCTCTTTCCAAAAATAAACCTCCAATAGCTATTCCAGCACCCGCTTTCAAAAAATCTCTTCTTGTAATAACTTTTTTTTCCATTGCTCACTCCTTTTCTATTTTGTTTTTAATATTTATTATTTTCTCCCTACAATCGTCCTTGGTAATGGAATCAAAAACCACAATAATAATATTTCTTATTCTTTCCACACCGCTCCATTTATCATTTTCAGTCTTCACAAAACCATCCACAGAACCAGGCATATAAGAGGAAAGAAATTCCCTATAAGCGGTCTTCGCCTTCAATTCATCTGGATAAAAAATTATTAGCACAAATTCTCCTTTTTTTGATTTCCCTGATATGCATGTAGTATTTTTATCGAGCTTTAAAATGTTTTCATAAGAAACGAAATAATTTGCATTCAGAATATTCTGGTCATGAAATAATTTTATTGAAGATTTATCTATTTCTTCATCGTCAAGAAGCTGAAGAAAAGATGGGATCTCTCCTTTCTCATGGACAGAACTCTCTATTACCCTAGCAAGCTCAAACAGTGCCCTTTTTGATTCCTCATTCTCTTCTTCTGTGAATATAGAGACAAAGAATTTGTGCTTCCAGAAAGTGAGAAGACCTCCCCTGTAACAGGAATTCTGCCCTATTCCCACCTCCTCTCCGCTTCTTTCAAAAGTGAAAACTCCAAAAGCATCCTCAGGACTGCTCATGTCAAAGATATCAGCAATGATAGCGGGAGCTCCTCTCTTCTCATAACGAACAGAGAGTAAAACATTAAAGTTATAGGAAATATACAACTCGCCAGCTCCATCTATGTAATCAAAAATATTTCTCTGATTGTAGAAGTTCACCTCTCTCTTTTTCCACCCATTTACTTGCTCAGGAACCATTTTTCTTAAAGTATCTCTATCTGGGCTCATGAAATTTAATGTAAAAAAAGAGAATAATACTATCAAAATTTCTCTCATCCACATTTTCAGATTTTAAAATACAAGAAAAAACAAGTCAATTGCACGAATTTCTTTCTTCCAATTAAAATGTTTTTATTCCTTTATCTTCACTCCTTCCATATTTCCTGAACAAAAACAAGCTTTTCAAAGAGAATAAAATTTATCAATATGGCAAATCCAATGCCTACTATTTGAGATATAAGATAGTTTAATCCCTCGTGAATTAAAAAGATGTAAAGAGCATAATTGAAAATTGCAGATGTAAGAATGGTTATCATATTATATCGGATTAAGCGTTGAATAAAAGGGATTCCTCTTCTATTCTTCCATGTCCAGAAATTGTTCCATAAAAAATTGTTTATAATGGAAAATTCAATAGAAAGAGCTCCTGATAACCTCTTTTCAATCTTAAATATTTCAACAAAGATCCACAGGAGCCCCATATTCACTATAACTCCAGAAACTCCCACCACGGAGAACTTAAAAAATCTTTTGATCTTCTCTATCCGCGAGTCCAATTTCATTTAAGAGAACTTATTTTATTTGCTCAGGAAAAAATATGCAAGAAAACTTTAATCACGATTAAAGAAATCAAGAATAGAAGCTATAAGAACCTCTGTGGCAATTTTTACAGATTCAAAATCAGCATATTCCATATTTGAATGAAGTCCTGAGCCTGATGGACCAAATATAACAGCTGGTATACCAGCCTCCTTTAAAATTGCTCCATCGGTCCAGAAACTTAACCCAGCATATTCAGCTTCTTTGCCTGTTATGTATTTATAAGCCTTTCTAAGAGATCTAACTATTCTTTCCCTCTTTGAAATTTCAAGGGGTGGACGAGAAAAAAAAATACGGAAATTTCCCTTGAATTCACAATCCCTTAAACATATTTTCATAAGGACCTTCTCTATTTCTTTTCTTACATCATCCAGGGACTCCCCAGGTATAGTCCTCCTTTCCAGCTTTATATGACAATGGTCAGGATAGGTACTGAGCTCTCTCCCACCTTTAATAAAGGAAAAATGGAAGGAAGGGGTTCCGAGCAAACTGTGTTTTTTGCATTTGTAAATTTTTGATGTAAAAATTTCCATCTCCCGCAAAAATTTTCCCGCTTTTGCTATAGCATCTACACCTTCTTCAGGTTTACTCCCATGCGCAGATTTGCCATAAACGTCCACTTCCACCCACACAAATCCTTTATGAGCTATTCCTATACGCAAGTCAGTAGGCTCGCAGACGATGGCTGAATCAGCTTTATACTCTCTCAAAAGAGCCTCTGTTCCGGCACTTTCATACTCTTCATCCACAACAAATGCTAAGATCAAATCTCCTTTGAGAGCTATATTAGCTCTTGTAATTGAATCCGCTGCTATCATCATCCCTGCCAGTCCAGCTTTCATATCTATGCTTCCTCTTCCATAAATTCTACCGTCTTTAAACTCAGGTTTAACATAGCCAATTTCCATCCCCTCTTTGCTTACTGTGTCCATATGTCCATTCAACATAAGGGTTCTCCCTCTTTCCTTCCCTTTAACAACTGCTATAATATTTGATCTTTCAGGTTTAACCTCTTGAACTGTTACATTCAGGGAAAGGTTTCTTAGATAATTTTCAATGTATTCAGCTATCTCCTTCTCTCCTTTTCCTCCTGGAAAAATTGAAGGATTTGTTGAATCTATGCTAATAAGATCTCTCAAAACCTTAAATAATTTCTTTTCATTAACTAAAATCTTTTTCATTTTATGTTTAATTATAATCCATCCTCTCTCAACTTCATAAAATTTATTGAAAAATTCCTTCTCATAGGTTAATAATAAATAATAATAAAACTAAATTTTCAGGAGAGAAAAATGCTTGAGGAAACCATAATTTCAAGAGCCATTATTGAAACATATTTCAAAGACCTCCTCGATTCTGTGGAGGTGGATGTTATAATAGGTGGCGCAGGTCCTTCAGGGTTATGCGCAGGATACTATCTTGCTAAAGATGGTCTAAAAACTGTAATTTTTGAGAGCGCCCTTAAAGTGGGGGGTGGAATGCCTGGTGGCGGAATAATGTTCAACAAGATTGTGGTTCAGAATGATGTTATTTCGATTTTCGAAGAATTCGGGATCAGATATAGAGAATATCAGAAAAATTATTATGTAGCTGATTCTCTTGAAGCCACTGCCTGCTTGACTGATAAAGCGATAAAGGCTGGGGTGAAAATTTACAATCTTATGACAATTGAGGATGTCTTAATCAGAGAGCGTTCTGTTTGCGGAGTTGTGGTTAACTGGACAAGTGTGGAAATAGCGAAACTTCACATTGATCCGATATCTTTTAAATCGAAAGCAGTAATTGATGCCTCAGGTCATCCTTGTGAAATAACAAGGATTGTGGAAAGAAAAAGTGGAGATAAATTGTTTACTCCATCAGGAAAAATCGAAGGAGAGAAATCCATGTGGGCTGAACTTGGTGAAAAATTCACTGTTGAAAAAACTGGAGAAGTATTTCCAAATTTATATGTATGTGGAATGGCTGTAAATGCAGTGTTTGGAGGACCAAGAATGGGTCCTATATTTGGTGGAATGCTTCTCTCAGGTAAAAAGGTGGCAGATATTTTAATTAATAAATACAAAAATAGCTCAATTGTTGACATTTAATTCTGGAAGTTATATATTAATTCTATTAAATGGAAATAAACATAGCCAAAGGAATCGGTTTCTGCTACGGAGTGAAGAGAGCCTTAGAATTAGCCAAAAAATCTGCAATAGAAAATGGCGGAATAAGCTGTCTCGGACATTTAATACACAACGATAAAGTAATAAAAGAACTTGAAAAAGATGGTGTTTACACAGTGAAAAGTATAGATGAGATAAAAACCGAAAGAGTGATAATAAGAACCCATGGTTTACCTCCAAATGTTATAGAAGAAATTAAAAGCAAGGGCAAAAAAATAATTGATGGAACATGTCCTTATGTAAAGAGGGCTCAGAATATAGCAAAGAATTTAATGGAGGAGGGGTATGAATTAATCATAATTGGAGATCCATCCCATCCTGAAATAATTGGGATTCAGGGACACCTTAATCAAAAAGGAATAATTGTTTCAAAAGAAAAAGATGTGGAATCTCTCCCTTTAAAAAGAAAAAGGGCTATCATAGCTCAGACAACTCAGGATGTCGAACTTTTCAAAAAAATTGTGGCTTTAGTTGCACTTAGAACTCATGAACTTAGAGTTTTCAACACAATTTGCTCTTACACAATCAAAAGACAAAAAGAAGTAGAAGAAATTGCTAAAAATGTGGATGTAATGTTAATAATCGGAAGCATGAAGAGCTCTAACACCACAAAACTTTTTGAAATTGCAAAAAAAATATTGCCCAATTCTTACCACATTGAATCTTATGAAGATCTCTCACCTGAAATGTTTGTCGGAGCAAAAAGAGTGGGAATTATAAGCGGTAGTTCCACTCCAGAGAGTGAAATAAATTTGGTGGCAAAGAGGATTCTTGAAAATAGATTTAGCAAAAAAGGAGAACTCTATGATGGAAAAAAAGGCCTCTGAATCCCATACTTCTACAGAATGGGAATCTTTGTTAGACAAATACTATTTTGATGGTAAAGAACTTATAAAAGGTAAAATTGTAAAAGGTAAAATTGTAAAAATTGCTTCAAACTATGCTGTTGTGGATATTGGTTATAAATCGGATGGGATAGTTCCTATCGAAGAATTAAAAGATTTAAAAGGTGAATTAAAAGTAAAAGAAGGAAGCGACATCTGCGCTCTTGTGGAAGAGACAAATGTAAAGGAAGGAGCTGTTCAGCTTTCAAAGGCGAAGGCGGACAAAATAATTGCATGGGATCTAATTGAAAGGGCTTACAAACATGGGTTTCCTGTAAGAGGAAAAATAGTAGAAAAAGCTTCCAATGGCTTAATAGTAGATTTAGGAATTCCTGTTTTTCTTCCAAAATCCCATATTGATCTATCTCCTGTAAAAAATGTGGATAGTTTTATAGGTAAGGAGTTTAAATTTAAAGTAATCGAGATAAATAAAAGAAACGAAAAAGTCATTGTTTCCCGTAAAATTATTCTTGCAGAAGAAAAGGAAACCAGAAGGAAAAGAACTCTTGCAACTCTTAAAGAAGGAAAAATTGTAAGAGGAAAAATAACCTCTATAAAAGATTTTGGAGTCTTTGTTGATATTAACGGAGTGGAAGGGTTGCTCCACATAAATGATATTTCCTGGGGCAGAATAGAACATCCATCAGAGGCTTTCACTGAAAATCAGGAAATAGATGTTATGGTTTTAAAACTTGATCCTGCGAATGGAAGAATCACTCTGGGATACAAGCAGAGATTTCCAGACCCGTGGGAAAATGTGGATAAAAAATACCCTGTGGGATCAAAGGTGAAAGGGAAAGTGGTTAGCTTGACAGAATTTGGAGCTTTTGTAGAACTAGAAAATGGAGTGGAAGGACTTCTTCACATATCAGATATTAGCTGGAAGAACATAAAGCATCCAAAAGAGGTCTTAAATATAGGGGATACGGGCGAATTTATAGTTCTTGATGTGAAAAAAGAGAAAAAAAGAATTGCTCTTGGCTTGAAGCAACTCCATCCTTCTCCCTGGGAACTATTTGTTCGCCACCATAAGGAAGGAGATATTGTTAAAGGTAAAATCAAGAACCTCACAGATTTTGGAGCCTTTATGGAGATAGAAAAAGGTATAGAAGGCTTGATTCATATCTCGGATATTTCATGGTCAAAAATTGAGCATCCCTCTGATATATTAGCACCGGGAATGGAGGTGGAAGCTGTAATTCTTTCCTTAAAAAAGGAGGAAAAAAAGCTTTCTTTAGGGATTAAACAACTCTCGGAAGCAATCTGGAGGGATTTTTTTGCTAGATATAAAGTGGGAGATATTGTGGAAACAAAGATAACAAAGATAGTTAATTACGGAGTCTTTGTAGAAATTGTCCCTGGTATAGAGGGTCTTGTCCACAAATCCCAACTCTCTGATGAAAGAATTGATAATATCAATGAGAAATTTAAGGTGGGAGAAACAAAAGAAGCTGTGATAACCAAAATAGATACAGATTCCATGAAAATAGCTTTAAGTTTTAGAGCTGTTGGTGAAGAGCTTAAAAAGAGAGAATTAAATGCTTTAGCTCTTGAAAAGCCCGATTTACGGAAAGTTATGGAGAAAAAATTCACAAGGCTGAGGGCTTCCGCAAAGAAAAAGTAGCGAATTTTTAGAACTAATGCGCATAGTAGGGAAAATAATAAATTTTAAAGAGAGGGCTTTTATAAATTCTTTTATTATAGGAAAAACATAATGTTCCGGTATATTTTTGCACCATGGAGGGTTACTTATATAAAAGAACTTTTGAACAAAAATAAAGGATGTATCTTCTGTGAAGCTCTCAAAAAAGAGGACAGAGATTCCTTGATTCTTTACAGAGGGGAGAAAAATTTTATTATCATGAATCTCTACCCATACACTCCCGGACATATAATGATAGCACCTTACAGACATATCGATAACTTTGAAGATACTACAAAAGAGGAAAGTCATGAAATGATAGAGCTGGCGAAGTTGTCTATTAAAATATTAAGAAAATATTCTTCGCCTGATGGTTTCAACATTGGTATGAATTTAGGCAAATCAGCGGGTGCTGGGGAAGTGGGTCATTATCACCTTCACATAGTTCCAAGATGGGAGGGAGATTCCAACTTCATGGCTGTATTTTCAAAAACCAAAGTGATTTCTCAAGAGGTAAAAAAGGTTTATCAAGATTTGCTCCCTTATTTTCGAGATAAAGCTTATTGAATAACAATAAAAATTAAGAATATTTGAGTTATGGAAAATCAAAAAGTAGCAAGAATCTTTGAAGAGATAGCTGATCTCCTTGAAATCATAGGAGATAATCCCTTCAGGATAAGAGCATATAGAAAAGCAGCCATGAACATAGAGGCATTAACAGAAGATGTGTCAGATTTGATAAAAGAAAAAAAGTTGGATAAAATTCCAGGCATAGGGAAGGATCTAGCACAAAAAATAGAAGAGATCACCAAAACTGGAACTCTTGAACAACTTGAAAAATTGAGAAAGGAAGTTCCGTCTTCTCTTATAGAGCTACTCTCGGTGCCGGGTTTGGGCCCAAAAACAGCAAAAGTTATTTATGATAGTTTAAAAGTAAAAAGTGTTGATGAACTTGAAAAAATGGCGAGGGAGCACAAACTCAGAGTTCTCCCCGGTATTAGAGAAAAAACAGAGGAGAACATTCTTAAAGGAATAGAACTTTTAAGAGCCGGGAGAGAGCGAAGAAGGCTCGACCAAGCTTTATCCATAGCTAAAAGTTTTATAAACGCTTTGAAAGATGTTGAAGGAGTAGAGAAAATTTCAGAGGCTGGATCTGTAAGAAGAAGAAAAGAAACTATAAAAGATATAGACATTTTAATCATTTCTGCCAGCCCCTCAAAGGTAATGGAAAGGTTTGTTAATCATTATCTTGTAAAAGAGGTGGTTTCCAAAGGAACAACTCGCTCCTCAATAAGAACAAAAGATTTGATGCAAGTGGATCTTAGAATTGTTGAGCCTGATTCTTTTGGTTCTGCTCTTGCCTATTTTACAGGTTCAAAAGAACACAACATCCGGTTGAGAGATATGGCAAAAGGAAGAGGATTAAAAATAAATGAATATGGGATATTCTTGGAGGAATCAGGAGAAAAGCTTGGCGGAAGTGAGGAAAATGATATATATAGAATTTTAGAGCTTCAGTATGTTCCCCCTGAATTGAGAGAGGATAGAGGTGAGGTAGAGGCTTCAAAAGAGGGAAAAATTCCAAAACTTGTAGAGTTGAATGAGATTAAAGGAGATTTTCATATCCATTCCAAGTGGTCGGATGGAGGCCACTCTATAGAGGAATTGGTTATGGCATCTTTAGAGAAAGGATATGAATTTATTGCCATAACAGATCACTCCAAATCTCTCGGGATAGCAAAAGGGCTGGACGAAAAGAAGGTCATGCTTCAAAGGGAAGAAATTGATAAACTGCGAAAGAAATACCCGAATATAAGAATCCTTCACGGCATAGAGGTGGATATAAAATCGGACGGTTCTCTTGATCTGGAGGATGAGGTTCTTTCAAAGCTGGATCTGGTGATAGCTGCAATACATTCTGGATTTAAACAGGACAAAGAAACAATTACGAGAAGGATTATCACTGCCATGAAAAATCCTAATGTTCATATCATAGCTCATCCCTCAGGGAGACTGATCGGAGAAAGAGAGCCCTATAATGTGGATATGGAAGAGGTTCTTGAATTTGCAAGAAAAACAGGAACAGCTCTTGAAATTAACGCATTTCCTCAAAGACTTGATTTAAGGGATATATACTGTAAAAGAGCAAAGGAATTAGGAATAAGAGTTGCAATTGGAACAGATGCTCACAATATTTCTCAGCTGGAATACTTGGAGTTTGGAGTTTGGGTAGCAAGAAGGGGCTGGCTTGAAAAGGAGGATATTCTAAACACCCTCTCATGGGATGAGATCAAAAAAATTTTAAAGAAAAATTAGCTGGGAGGTTTTATGAATTTTGAACTCACTGAGGAACAGAAATTGCTAAGGGAAACCATAAGAGAATTTGCTGGAGAGGAAATATTGCCTGCATCCCTAACCACTGAGAAGGAAGGAAAGCTCTCCAAGGAAATAATAAAGAAGCTCGCAGAGATAGGTGTGATGGGTATGACTGTCCCTTTAAAATATGGTGGCTCAGAGATGGATTATATTTCATGCTGTATTGTGATTGAAGAGATTGCTAAAGTATGTCCATCCACAGCTGTGGCTGTTTCCGTTCATGCCTCCGCATTCTGTTATCCAATACTAAAATTTGGTAATGAAGAACAGAAAATGAATTATCTGAGCAAAGCTGCTTCTGGTGAAATTTTAGGAGCCTTTTCTCTTACAGAACCTTCCGCTGGCTCTGACGTATCTGCAATTCAGGCGAGGGCAAGAAAAGAGACAAATTTCTATATCATCAGTGGAACAAAAAATTGGGTTACATCAGGTTCTGAGGCGGGAGCTTTTGTTCTCATGGCTAGGACCTCTCCAGAACCAGGTTCAAAATCAATCTCAGCTTTTATCTTAGATTCAGGAATTCCAAATTTGAAAATATCAAAAATTGAAGATAAAATGGGGCTCAGGAGCTCTCCTACGGCGGAAATTGTTCTTGAAGATTGCAAAATTCCTGAAAGTGCTCTTTTGGGGCAGGAGGGAGAAGGCCTTAAGATAGCCCTCCATACTCTTGATGTCTCCAGAATCAGTATTGCTGCACAAGCAGTTGGCATAGCTCAGAGTGCTCTTGATGAAGCTATAAATTACGCTAAAACAAGAAAAACATTTGGAAAATACCTGAGCGAACATCAAGCTATTCAATTTATGATAGCTGAAATGAGCACATACATTGAAGCAGCGAGACTTCTAACCTATAGAGCTGCTTACTTGAAAGATCAGGGTAAAACCCACACAAAAGAGTCCTCCATGGCAAAATTTTATGCCTCCGAAATCGCTAACAAGGTAACTTATCTCGCTCTCCAAATCCACGGCTCTTATGGATATTCAAAAGAGTTCCTTGTAGAAAAACTTTTCAGAGATGCCAGAGCTACCACAATTTATGAAGGCACATCTGAAATTCAAAAAATCATTATTGCAAGAAACATATTAAGCGCACAAAAATAGTCGAAAGATCTATAATTACCTTTGATCTTTTGAGGAAACCCTGATTAAAGTTTTCATATTCCCGCGAGGATTGAAATCTCCTATTACCTCTAAAAATTTAGGTTTTAAAATTTGAAATATTTCGTTGAAAATTTTATTCGTTGCCTCCTCATGAGAAAAATATTTGTCTCTGAATTTATTTAGATAAAGCTTCAAAGACCTCAATTCAATTATATGTTTATCGGGAATGTAATTAATTTTTATAGTGGCAAAATCTGGATAACCTGATCTCGGGCACAAGCATGTGAATTCAGGAAAAGTTATTTCAATATTATAGTCCTTTTCAGGTGAAGGGTTATCCCAAACTTCAAGGACAGCCTTCTCTATAGCTTCTTCTCCGTATTTTTTCATTTTACCTAAATTGCCTTTTCAAAGACACTATTATATCATAAATAAATTACAGTATGGAAAAGAAGTTCACCTTCATCGATGTTCTAATGCTCATGGTTACTTTAATATGGGGGCTCAATCTATCTGTTATAAAAATTTCCCTACAAGAGATACCTCCCATGCCATTTAACGGAATCAGATTGATTCTTTCTTCGCTAATTCTGATAATTGCCCTATTATTAATAGAAAAAAATCTTTATGTTAAGAAGGAACATCTAATAAAAATTTTTTTTCTCTCTATGATTGGCTATACAATTTACCAATATTTTTTCATAGAAGGTATAAATTTAACCACTGCTTCCAATACCGCTGTAATTCTTGGAACCTCACCTATAGTGATCTCCATTCTCAGTTCTTACTTCAAACATGAAAGAATCAAATTCCTCGGCTGGATGGGTATAATTCTTGGGTTTTTAGGTTTATATATAGTTATCAGGGGAAAAACAGGGGAAATGCATATATCTTACCAAACATGGAAGGGAGATATTCTTTTATTTCTTGCGGTAATACTATGGTCTTATTATTCAGTTACTTCCAAATCCCTTTTAAAGGTATACTCTCCATTAAAATTTACGGGAATAACCATGAGTATAGGCTCTATACTATTCTTTCCTATTTCCCTTAAAAGTTTAAAGGAGCTTTCTTTTTCCTCTGTATCCTTCACTGCCTGGGCTTGGTTATTTTATTCTGGAGCTTTTGCCCTCTCCCTTTCCCTTTTAATATGGTTTATTTCAGTTAAAAAAGCAGGGAACAGCCAAACTGCCATCTATTCCAATCTCCAGCCTGTTTTTGCGGTTATATTCGCTCATTTCATACTTTCAGAAAGAATAACTCAGAACCTTATTATCGGCGCTCTTATAATCTTCATCGGAATATATTTTGCAAGAATTGGAAAAGAGGAAAAAATTGATTAAAATTTATTTGTAAAACATCTGGAGGTGACAAAATGAAGACTATTAAGTCTCTCTTTATCCTTTTTTCCGCTTTGACTTTCGCTCTTTATGCTCAGGATAAAAAATTGAAAGTTTACATTTCTGTGGATATGGAAGGGATATCAGGCGTTGTTCACTCAGATCAGGTTTCACCCGGAGGACACGATTACAACATAGCAAGAAAATGGATGGCTCAGGATGTGAATTCTGCCATTGAAGGAGCTATGGAAGGCGGAGCTTATGAGATAGTTGTAAATGATTCCCATGGTAGCATGAGAAACATTATCCCTGATGACTTGCACAAGAAAGCAACACTTATCTCAGGTTCACCAAAACCTCTTTCCATGATGCAAGGGATAGATGAAAGTTTTAACGCTTGCATTTTTATTGGTTATCACTCAAAAGCTGGGGTGGAGCATTCCATACTCGATCATACCTATTCAGGAGCATCAATTTATTCGATTAAAATCAATGGGATAGAAATGCCAGAACTCGGTATAAATGCTCTTGTTGCAGGTTATTACAATGTTCCAGTGATTTTCATAAGTGGGGATTCAGAGGTTTGCAAACAGGCAAAATCCATCCTGGGAGATAAGATTGTCACCGTAGCTGTAAAGGAAGGATTTGGAAGAACCTCAGCAAAGCTTCTACCCATGGAGGAAGCAAGGAAGAGAATAAAAGAAGGAGTAAGGCTCGCACTCCAGAGAATTTCTGAGACAAAACCTTTCAAACTAAATCCGCCATTTAATTTTGAAATTGACTTCCTCTACTCTTCTCAAGCAGAGATGGCTGAACTAATCCCTCTGGTAAAAAGGGTGAGCGGAAGAAAAGTTAGCTTTCAATCCAAGGATCTCATTGAAGGTTTTAAGTTAATGAGAGCTTTAATTGCTCTTGCTCCCACAAGATAATTCTTTTCTCTTCTTAATCAGAAATCACTGGATTATTACTTTTCCATCCAGTGTGTAATTCTGCTCTTGACATTAAAGGGTGGTTGCTGGAGCCCTTGTATAACTATACCTGTTGAAACCTGAACGAACTTTTCTATATTTCCTTCCTTTGTAATGGCTGCTGCTACCCCCTCTCCAGGAGGTGGTGCACCAGGTCCGAGGGATATGGATCTCTCTAATTTTGAGCCAGAAAGTGCTGAGGGTGTAAGATAAATGGGCTGGAGGAAAGCAGTTCCAGTCTGATAGAACAGGGTATACATCTTTGTCTCTCCTCCCATCGCACATATATCATCTGTGGGTGTATAAACAAGAAAGTCCGCAAGGCCAGCTATTACAAAAGGTCTTGTTATACATCTCTCTTCTGAAGGTAGAATTAGCCTCCATCCCTTATACTGAGTGGTTACAGTGTTCAGATGCTCTCTCCAGTCGGTGTTTCCAACTTTTGCGTCTTTCACATAGGTCACGACCCTTTCTGAAGGCGAAGCACAGCCTATCTTCTTATTCGTAACAGGGTCTCTTATAATCATATCTGGAACTTCAATACCATTGCACACACATGTGAAATCCTCCACCTCCGCAGTCACATCGTAATCATTTGCAGGATTGTTATCGCTTAAATCCATGGTGAAAAGCTCATTTAAATTTACAGTTCCAGTTCCAGAATAGCCATTCCAGTAATAGTCCTTTACACCGAAGAGAGACTGTGGATAAGTAATAGATTTATCATCTGTGCTTAAGAATATTCCTGTCCCGAAAAGAACCCATATATTTCTTCTTTCATCAAATACTACTTCAGGAGACGCAGTTATAGGAAGTTGAGGGTTTACAAGAGTGGAGACAACCCAGGAATTGGGGTCAGAACTCTCCATGGTTTGAATTCTCATTAATCTCCCAACAAGAGGTTTGTTCGGATTGTTTTCCATCTCCACTGTTCCAGCATAAATGGTGTCCACCTGATAATCCTTGTCAGGATCAACTGCCACCAAATCCCCGAGATATCCTATTACATTTGAATTGAGCTCAATTTTTCTCAACAATTCTCCAGTTCTAAGATTAACCACATAAAGCTTTGGCGATCTTGTCTGATTTCTTCCTGAGAAGTTCTCAGGTCCATTTCCAAAAACTAAATACCAGTCACCATTTGTGCTTTTATCTCCCACTCTAACCACTGATGGAAAAGAGGTGGTAAAACCAAGGTCAGGCTCTGTAAATTCCCATAATATGGATGGCTGCTCAGGATCTGATACATCCATGGCGAAAATTGCTGACCTGAATGTTCTTGTCTCATTTCCAAGGCCAAAGTCTCCATTTATGCTTATAGGTTTTCCTCCAAGCCTCATGGTTCCTATTAAAATGGTTTTCCAGCTGTTTCTTGTCTTGGCTCCTTCTGCTGGTCCATTTATACTGGCATCAAAGACAAGAGTTCTTCCATCCACATAATAGATATGACAATAATCAGGGTGCCCTATCCAGGGAACCTGAGGGAGAAGATTGTATGGAATGTAAGCCCACAATTCCACTCCTCTACCCTCTCCTTCAAGATGAGCTTTCTGAGCTGGATTTGAAGGATCCTTATCCTCAATAAGTTTACCCATATGTATGCAATGGAGCATTCCATCATTAGCACCTACATAAACCACATTTTTCCTCGTCTCGTATAGAGTTGGATTTTGTGGGTCATTGCTTTTAACAAATTCTTGATATGTAGTATCAAGATAATCAATGTGATAAGAGTTGAGAGGGAGGTTACCCACAATTCTTGGTGTAGAATGAACAATGTCCCCTAATTTCCATACATTTTCGATGACAGTTCTATCTCTGTGACCAAAAGTAGTGCAAGCTGGAGGATCTAAACATATATCTACATCCTCTCCTCTAATATATCTTATATACTCCCTTGACTGAGTGGAGTCCACTCTGAAATATGGAGCAAGTTGAGATGCTCTGGAAGTTTCAAAATTAATAATCTCTCCACTATCCACTCTTCCATTTTTATTTGTGTCAAGGAAAGTGAATATATTCCTATTGTCTGGATTCATAAAAAGAAGGGTTGCCTCTGCCCTCCACATAGATTTTATATTTTCAAAAGAGCCAATATCATCTGGCTGACATGGAAAATCTGGCTTTCCATCCGCATTAGTATCATTAAAATATCTAACTTTAATCTCATTTGTACTCAAATCCATATATGGCTGAATTATTCTATCCTGATTTAGAATAAGCTTATCATCCCTTAAAGTATCTTCCCTTATATTGTATCTCTGATCAAGCCAGAGATATTGTAAATGTCCTGTCCATGTTAACTCCTCATTAGCTGTCACATACCTGGGAGTAAAGAATGCCTGGAGCATGGAGGTTGCACCTCTTGTAGATGTGGAAAGGACCGATGCTGCGGTTCCTGAGGATGTTCTCTCAAGAATATCGTTTATGGCTGAAATCAAAGACTTTTCAATTTCATATCCGCTTGATGCTTGGAAATAGTTATCTGGATTCCCGTCCCCATCTTTGTCCCACTCAGCCTGAATATCAGGACGATTATTTCCATTCATATCATCAAAACCACCATATTTTGCAGCGAGTTTTAATATTATGGACTCCTGTTCGGCAAAGGTAAAAACGCAGTAAAGATGCAGATTTTGCTTTCCCTTTGTTTTCGGAATAGAAGGAATATCAGGTCTCAGGTCAGTAATATGAGCCCAATAGGCACAACCTTCAAGGTAAAATGTCCCATCACAGCAATCATATCCACATTCAGATGTAACCTGATCATATGCTGATCTACAGTAAGGGCTTCCACCTTCATTTATGTTAATCATTTCCATATATGTGCTTATATTTATGTCAGGAAGAGGATTGCCTGCGGGATCGTTTCCAGGGCCAGCCAATTGAGAGCCCCAGTATCCGGCGGGAATGTTCTTATCCTTTGTTGGGTTTCCATCTGAGACAAATATTACAAAATTCTTCTGGCAGTAATACTGAATGGGATCTTTAGAGCTATAATTGACTCCACCATTATATGCGCTCTTGCCTGCCTGAAACACTCTCACAGCTTCATAAAATGTTTCAGCAGATGGAGTCCAAGTGTCAGGAGTGTGATTTTCTATATTGGTAACAATAGAGGTATTCAGATCTCCTACATCATTCCGAAGATATCCACCATCTCTGTTTTTTCCATCCTCATAATTATTTCCGATATTAAAGAACATTAAACCCCATCTAACCTTGGTAGCTGTTTTCTGAATGACTCCGAGAGGTTCCTGCGTTCCTATATGAACCTGAATTGTATAAGTTGCTATGGGATTAGAAAAAGGATTTTCATCATCATCCACATAAAGCCTCCCATATCTGTTTCCATAATAATAATTTCCGTGATAAGGAGTTTTATAAGGTGAGACATTATCATTAAACCAACCTCTATAAAAGTCTCTATCAGGATTTGGTTCTCCCTGAAGATATTTAACAGATGAAGGGTTCGCCCTATTTCTACATCTACCTCCCACCATAACTTTTTTAGCCACATCCACTCTTCTCATTGTTGCCCAGTT
>FWPU01000594.1_pt1 | contig 116751 bp, 130 predicted proteins | sample 2228361 | NCBI WGS metagenome assembly FWPU01 (sample SAMEA103939777, study PRJEB20133) | metagenome | reverse complement strand
TTGGCCTCGGGAAGCGGGGTTACTGCTTTGGGAGGGACTGTAAGACCCAAGGGGGGGAGACGCAAGTCCACCCTTCCTTGGGCAAGTCCCGATGAACAAAGAAGCCCGCGCTCTATTGCGTAGCAATGAGCGTCGGGTACTTCACAGGGAATAGTATTCTAAGGTTACTGCGGCGGAGGCGAAACCATGAGTCTAAACGTTGTCCATCTGGTGGGTCGTGTGGGAAGTGATCCAGAGGTGCGCTACTTTGAATCCGGCAGTGTCAAATGTCGCCTGACGCTGGCCGTGAACCGTCCAAGTAAAGATGATCAACCGGACTGGTTTAACCTTGAAATTTGGGGAAAAACGGCTCAGGTGGCGGCCGATTACGTCCGCAAAGGTACCCTTCTTGGCATTAAAGGCACCCTCAAGTTTGATCGCTGGCAAGACCGCAATACCGGTGCCGATCGCTCCACACCGGTGATTTTGGTGGATCGCATGGACTTACTGAGTTCAAAGCGGGATAGCGATCCCAGTGCCGTCCCATCCGGTTATATGCCCGATCGCTAGATAATGGCAGCATGGGTACGTCGAAGAGGTGACACAACTGCCCCTTCCGAAAACTAAACCCAATGAGCAATTCTCCCCGTAACCTCTGGCAATCCATGACCCAAACCGTGACCCAAGCAGTCCAGACGGTACAGGCGCGCTTGGATTGGAGTCAGGTGCCAGTTCAAGAGACAGCTCGCAAAACTGAACTCTGGGTTGAGGTGGCTGGCCGCCGCCAAGTGTATCCCCTCTTGGGCGATCGCTACATTCTTGGGCGCAGTCGCACCAAAGCCGATATTGTCATTGACAGCGAAATTGTCAGTGGTTGCCATGCCGAACTGCGGCGGTTGACCCCCACCGGCGTGTTTGAAATCCGTGACCTCAACTCCACGAATGGGCTTTACCGCCGTCGCCAGCAAATGGCGGTGGATGTGCTCCACAACGGTGATGTGCTCACCCTTGGGCCACCAGAGATCAAAGATGTTGTTACGCTGCGGTTTGTGAACCCGCCCCCCCGCTGGGTTAAGGGGATCTGCTACGGCCTTTACGGCCTGCTGGGGCTGACGCTTTTAGGGGGGGGCCTCATCACTTACGAAGCCACCAAAGTTTCAGTGCATCCGATTCCCGCCATTGAGCAAGGGCCGATTATTCTTTTAGATCGCCAAGGGCAGCCCCTCAATCCGATTGATAGTCGCCCGCACCAAGAGTTACGCCGCTTAGAAGACTTTTCCCCCTATCTGATTCATGGGGTGCTGGCCTCGGAAGACTCCCGCTACTACTGGCACTTTGGCGTTGACCCCCTAGGGCTAGGGCGAGCTATCTTCACCAATGTGCGTGGCGGTGAGGTGCGCGAAGGTGCCAGTACCCTCTCGCAACAGTTGGCGCGCACCCTCTTTCGCAGTTATGTGGGCACTGATGACTCCTTGGGGCGCAAATGGCGGGAAATGATCGTAGCACTGAAGTTAGAGGCCTTTTACAGCAAAGATGACCTGCTGCTGGCCTACCTGAACCGAGTTTATTTGGGCATGGGCAACACGGGCTTTGAAGATGCCGCCCAGTTCTTTTTTGATAAGCCCGCCAAGGATCTAACGCTGAATGAGGCAGCCACGCTTGTGGGGATTTTACCAGCACCTAACCGCTTTAATCCGTTGCGTGACTACGATGCCGCGGTGGACTATCGCAATCGGGTGCTGCTGCGGATGGTGCAGCAAGGGCGGGTGAGTAAAGAGGAGGCCGATCGCGCCCGGCGATCGCGCATTGAACTGAGTCCCAAAGCCAAAGAGGTTCTTGCGGCTCAGCGGGCTCCCTACTACACCGATCACGTTTATGCTGAGCTTGAGCAACTCCTCGGCGAAAATTTAGCTCAAGAGGGGAACTTAATTGTGCAAACAGGGCTTGACCCTACGTGGCAAACCACTGCCGAAACGACGCTAAAAACGTTTATCGAACAGGTGGCGGCAGGCTATGGGGTCAGCCAAGGAGCACTTCTTACGCTTGAGCCCAGTACCAGCTTGATTCGGGCGCTGGTGGGTGGGGTTGATTATCAACAGAGTCAGTTTAACCGCGCCACCCTAGCGCTGCGCCAACCCGGCTCGACGTTCAAGATTTTTGTCTTTGCCGAAGCCCTGCGACAGGGGCGATCGCCCCGCGAAACCCTTTCCTGCGACCCCCTTTTTTGGCAAGGACAACGGTTTGAAGGCTGCCGCCAAGGGGGTGGTGCCATGGATTTGGCCACCGGACTAGCCCTGTCGGAAAATCCAGTCGCACTCCGCCTTGCTCAGCAGGTAGGGCTACAACCCACAATTCAACTGGCGCAAAAAATGGGCTTAACCACGCCCTTACAGGCAGTACCCGGTTTGGTGCTAGGGCAAAGCGAAACCACACTGCTGGACATGAGCGGTGCCTTTGCCGTCTTGGCCAACGGCGGCAAGCGCATTCGCCCCCATGCCATCCTACAAGTGCGCGATGCCGGGGACTGTCGCACCCCCAACGACTGGCAAACCTGCCGTCTCATCTATCAAGCCAGTAGCGAATCTCCCGAACCCGTTTTACCGGAGGAAGTGGCTCACCAAATGACTGACCTTCTCACCGCAGTCGTCAGTCGGGGAACGGGACGTGCTGCTGCCCTTGGCTGGCCTGTGGCGGGTAAAACCGGCACCACTAACGATGGCCGCGATCTCTGGTTTATTGGTTACGTCCCCAGTGCGGATGTGCTAACCGGGATTTGGCTAGGCAACGATGACAATAGCCCCACTCAAGGCAGTAGTGGCCTTGCCGCTGCCCTCTGGGGGGACTACATGGGGCAAGTGCTCTCAGATTGACATCCTCTCCCAGCAACCCTATCGGTTAGGCAGGGAGATTCTTTGGGTCGCCCCAAAGATTTCCTGCTGCACAGCTAGCCAGCTAGACTGAGTGTCCCCAGCCCCCGCCGCATCAACGCCACAGGCATTTTCGATTCCCCGTTGCCCACGGGTACAAATAACTTGAGCTGCTGCTACATCGCGAGGCTTAGTTGACCCGCAGTTGTGACAGCGATGAATTCGAGTTGAGAGGTCTTTCTTGACCGCTGCTCCACAATCCGGACACTCCTGAGACGTGCCCCGTGCATCCACCTTGCCGTAAAAGGCACCCCGCTTCCAGCACACCTAAGGAAGAATCTGGTTTACGAATTGACCCAGACCAGCATCCAGAACGTGCTTGCCGAGCATCCCCTTGGCCATGATGCGGAAATCAAGGTCTTCCACAAATATCATCCCGGCATTCTTGCAGAGATGATGGGCCAGCTTGAAATGCCAGTCCTTGCGAGTATCGGCAATGCGTTGATAGACTCTCGCAATCTTCTTCTGGATCCGACCCCTTCTGCTTATTCTTCTAGAGTGCGCTCAATCTCTGCAACCTGCTTCGCAGTTGGCTCTAGCTTGAATTCCCACGTCATGTTTAGCATATCTACACTACTCTATCGCATATCTTGTGGATTGCTCCCTCTGGTCGCGCTTCGCTACACTACCAGCCAAGCTTTCAACTATGGCTGGAGTACTGCCAAGAATCTGGATAGGGAATCAAACGAAATAATAATTATTTCAACTCCTTAACCGAAACGGTCAAGCCTAGGGTTCCTTCGCTAGGATATTGGCGACAGCAAGTTTCCCAGCAAGGAGAATCGTACCCTATGAGCACGAGCCGTAAACGACTTGGCGTTTTTACCAGTGGTGGTGACTGTCCAGGGCTGAATACGGCGATTCGCGCCATTGTTGCCCACGCTACCCTCAGTTATGGCTGGGAAGTCCTTGGGATCTTACACGCCACCCAAGGGTTGCTAGAGCGGAAAGCCATTCCCCTCAATGCTGAAGGCTTAGGCGGCATGGATGTGCTGCTGCACATGGGGGGAACCATTCTGGGTGCCATTAACAAGGGGGACACCCTTGCCCAAGCAGATGAAGTGATTGCGGGCTACCACGAACTGGGTCTCGATGCCCTGATTGCCATTTGTGGCGATGGCAGCCTGAAGATTCTGCATCAGCTCGCTCAAAAAGGAAACTGGAACTTTTTGGCGATTCCCAAAACCATTGACAACGATGTTGCCCTCACTGATCGCGCCATTGGCTTTGACACGGCGGTGAATACCGTTGTGGATGCCCTGAGTCGCATTACGGCCACTGCCGCCAGCCACGATCGCGTCTTTGTGGTTGAAGTGATGGGGCGTACAGCAGGACACTTGGCACTCTACTCCGGTATTGCTGGCGGGGCAGATGTCATTCTCATTCCGGAAATCCCTTACTCCATTGAGGGAATTTGCCAGCACCTACAAAAATTACGGCAGCGCTGGGGGCGTAAATTTGCCCTCATTGTTGTGGCGGAGGGTGCCCATGAAATTGGTCATGATCCGTCCCAGCCCTATCCACCGCACCACAGCATTGGCCAGTACATTGCCGATCAAGTGGCTCAGCAAAGTCCCATTCCCATTGAGTTGCGGGTCTCTGTGCTGGGGCACATTCAGCGTGGCGGGGCTCCCATGGCTATGGATCGCCTCTTGGCAGCAGGGATGGGCAATACTGCCGTGGATTTGGCTGCCCAAGGGACTTTTGGCCGTATGGTGGCGTGGCAGGGAGGGCAGGTGGTGACCGTGCCGATTGTCGATGTGGTCAGTAAATGTCCCCGCCATGTAGATCCCGATAGCTTCTTAATTCGTACAGCGCAGGGTCTGGGCATCTATGTGGGGGACAAACCCATGCTACCCTACGTGGATCCGACCCTCTGCCGCGATGAAGTCATCTGTGCCATTTGATTTGGCCATTCCCTATCGGAGTGCTGCTGCGACTATGCTTAATAATAGATAGGGATACATCGCCATTGCGCCCATAGAGGTGGCCATGATTGAAATGACTGTTGCTGGGATTGCCCTTGATGCCACTAACCGTCGCACCCCAATTGTGTTGTTAAAAGACGGTTCTGGGCGGCGTGCCTTGCCGATTTGGATTGGGGATAACGAAGCACGAGCGATTCTCATGGCCTTAGAGCAACAGCGCACTCCCCGTCCCATGACCCATGATTTGATGGCCAATCTCTTGACGGCTTGGGGGATGACGCTGGAGCGGGTTGTCATTCACTCCCTCGAAGACAACACCTACTACGCGGTTTTAACGGTACGCCAAGGGGATCAGCGCAAGGAGATTGATGCCCGCCCCAGTGATGCCATTGCCCTTGCCCTGCGTTGCGACAGTCCAATCTGGGTCATGGAGGCTGTGGTAGCAGATGCTTCGATTCCGGTGGATCGCGATGCGGATGAGGAGGAGCGCCTTGCCTTTCGGCAATTCCTCGACTCCATTCGTCCTGAAGATTTTATCCAGCAAGCGCGGGGTATTGAGGATTCGTCCGGCACCCAAGATTCCTGATGCGCTACCGTCGCTTTGGCCGCACGGGGCTTAGCCTTTCGGTATTTTCCTTGGGAACCATGCGCTGCTTGGCGGATGCAGCAACGCTGCAAGCTGTTCTGGAAGGGGCGATCGCCCACGGCATTAATCACATCGAAACGGCAGCAGCTTACGGTGCCAGTGAAGTCTATATTGGTCAGGCGTTGCGGGCTTTGGGCTATCCCGATGTGAAAATTACTACCAAACTTTTACCGCGAGGGGAAGCAGCTCAGGTGCAACAGCAAATTGAGCAGTCCCGACAGCGCTTGGGCGTGGATCGGCTTGATGGGGTGGCACTACATGGCCTAAATACCCCAGAGCACTTAGCCTGGCTCAACAGTAGTGGCATGGCCACCCTAGAAGAGTACAAAGAACGGGGGGTTATTGGTGCCCTCGGCTTTTCTAGCCATGGTTCCCTCCCCTTAATTTTGGCCGCAATCGAAACACAGCGCTTTGATTTTGTCAATTTGCACTATACCTACTTTCAGCAGCGGAATGCACCGGCGGTGGCGCGGGCAGCAGCACTGGAGATGGGGGTATTTATTATCTCACCAGCGGATAAGGGGGGGCGCCTCTACGAACCCTCACCGGTGTTGCAGGAACTGTGTGCCCCCTTTCACCCCCTGCACTGGAGCTACCGTTGGTTACTCAGTCAACCGGCGGTCACTACCCTCAGTGTCGGGCCCGCTACGGTGGCGGAACTGGCCTTTCCCCTTGCGGTGGCGGATCAGGTGGAACCTTTGAGTGCAGAAGAACAAGCGGTGGGCGATCGCCTCGCTGCCACTCTTACAGAAACTCTAGGGCCTGAGCTGTGCCGTCAATGCTATGGCTGCTTACCCTGCCCAGAAGATATCCACATTCCAGAAGTACTGCGGCTGCGGAATTTAACCTTGGCCTACGGCATGGAGACCTTTGGTCAATATCGCTATGGGATGTTTGGGCGAGCGGGGCATTGGTTTCCGGGGCAGCCAGCCGATCGCTGTACCGATTGTGGGGAGTGCTTGCCGCGCTGTCCCAGTGGCCTTGACATTCCGAAACTGCTGCGGCAAACCCACGATCGCCTACAAAGTCAGGGGCGACCCCGCCTGTGGCAAGGTATCTGAGGCTAGAGTGGAAGTAATGCAAGTAACCTGTGGTTGGATCATGCGGACGTTCGTTGGGTTAGGTTGGGTAGCGATCGCCCTCGTGGGGTTAACGGGGTGTCCGCTGCAGCAGACGGTGTCCGAGCAGACAACGGTGACGGGGGAGACCTCCCAACCCCTCGTCAATGAGAGCAATAGCCGCGAGCCGAATTTCATTGCCAAAGTAGTGGCGCAAGCCGGACCCGCCGTTGTTAGTATTGATACTCTCCAAGTCGCAGACAACCAGCTAGATAGCTTTTTTGAGCCTGTCCCTCAGCCACCAGTAGAACAAGGTCAAGGCTCTGGCTTTATTTTTGACGCCCAAGGCAGAGTCATGACCAACGCCCATGTGGTGGAAAATGCCAGTGCAGTGCGCGTGACCCTACCCGATGGTCGCCAATTTGAGGGCAAAGTGCTCGGTGCCGACCCCCTGACCGATGTAGCCGTTGTGGAAATTCCTGCCGACAATTTACCGACAGTCCGCCTTGGCAACTCCGATAATCTGGTGCCCGGCGAGTGGGCGATCGCCATCGGGAATCCCCTTGGACTCAGCAACACCGTTACCGCCGGTATAATCAGTGCCACTGGTCGCGGCAGTAGTGAAATTGGCGCTGCCGACAAGCGTGTGAGCTTTATTCAAACCGATGCCGCCATTAATCCGGGTAACTCCGGTGGCCCCTTACTCAATGCCGCAGGGGAAGTCATCGGCGTGAATACTGCCGTTATTTCCCAAGCCCAAGGGTTGGGGTTTGCCATTCCCATCAACACCGCCTACCGCATTGCCGAACAGTTAATCACCACTGGGCGGGCACAGCACCTGTACCTTGGCATTCGCATGGTGCGCCTTAGCCCAGAACTGGCAGCCAACATTCAGCGCGAACGACCGGAGTGGAATCTACAGCAAATCCAAGGCACCCTCATTGTTGACGTCATGCCCAACTCCCCCGCCGCCCAGGCTGGACTGCAACCCGGCGATTGGATTGCCAAAATAAACGAGGTGAACCAACCCAGTCCCCAGCAAATTCAAGCCATCGTTGAGCGCAGCCAAGCCGGACAAACCCTGACCCTTGAAATCCGCCGCGGCAATACCCCTCGCACCTTCCAAGTACAGCCTGCTCCCATGCCTGCCGACTTTTAATTTGCTCCTTGTCACCATTCCTTGTCAATTCAAAAAGCCTTGCCTATACTAGGGAAAACTGTTGTGCGTCCCCCCCAATGGGTAATGAGGCCAGTATTGAGCAGCAGATCATCTTACCATTGCTACAGCAGTGGGGATATCAACCTTCTGAGTGGCAAGCCAAGCCTCGGGTGGCTAATACTTATCCCGATTTCCTCATTCGCCTACCCATGGCGGGGGGTGCCAACTTAACCTACTTAGTCATCGAGGTCAAAAGTGACCAGCAACCCATCGCTGTTGGCCAGCAGCAACTGCAGCGCTACATGACGCTGACCCGCGCTGTGTTTGGCTTGCTCACGAATGGTTCCGAATATGCCCTGTTTTACCAAAATCCCCTTTCCCAACCCCTGCGTCCCACCCTTTGTAGTCGTGGCACCCTTGATGGGGCGGCAACTGAGCAACTCAGCAGGGTCTTACATCGCTCTGTGGCCACGACTTTGGTTAGGACTTTAACCCAACAAAGTGCAAAAGTTTATAGCCGCTTTGAACAAGTGCTGGCGCGACAATTTTCAATGCCAACAACATCTGCTAAGGAGCCATCGATGATCATTACCGTGTTTAACAATAAAGGAGGAGTGGGGAAAACCACCCTCACCCTCAACTTGGGCGCTGCGTTTGCCAGCAGGGGAAAGCGCGTTCTTCTGATCGACATTGATGCCCAGTCTAATTTGACGATGGGTTTGGGGATTGATCCGCTAACCGATGTGGAAGAGCAAGGCCGCAAGGATATTGTAGATCTGCTCCTAAGACCAAAAACGACATTAGAAGATGTTGTCTATAAAAAATCATGGGGTGATTTACAGCTAGATATCATCCCTTCCCACATTCGTCTGGCTGATAAAGAGCCAGATTTAGTGAGTCGAGCGGATATTGATAGGGTTCTGCAGCGGAAGCTCAGAGATCATCCCTATGATGTTGTCCTCATTGACCCACCACCCGCCTTCAGCAAAGTCAATAGCATTGCCTTGATGGCATCAGAATTTATCCTTGTTCCCATCCACCTTGCCCCTTACCCCATTCGAGCCTTGGAATATGTACTCAGTCGCTTGCTATTTATTTCTGAAGTCATTGAAAGACCACCTCAGCTTTTGGGGATTGCTGTCAGTCGGTACGATCCGAGAAGCTCAAGAGTCAATGACACGATGCTTGAGAAAGCCGAGACTCTAATCAATGAGATGAAAACCAAATATGAAGAATTGAAAACTTTTGGTAACTTAAGACTGTTACCTATGGATACATGGGTATCCGATCGAGCGGTCATCAATACTGCCGTGAATTTAGGCTTGCCCATCTATAGCTTTGATTTTTACCAGAAAATTTCTTACGGCGAGAGACAAGCTGCTGATCAAGTGCGCAGTTCCTTTGATAGTTTGGCTCAATGCATCATCAATTTAACCCGTTACCACTTAGGGGGGAAATCATGAGACGCATAGATCGTATTGGCCAATACTTGCGAATCCATCGACTGAGTCATGGTCAGCTCCATATTGACTCTCTGAAAATCCCCCCTAACTATCCAGCGGATTTAGCGGCTGCTGCCCCAGCCCTGATCCGTGAGGATTTAGCAGAACACGGGATGAATTTCACCCCCCTCATTGTTCGCCCCTGCTCTACCCCCAATGGCGACACAGAATATGAGGTGATCTTTGGCAAGGAGGTGGTGGAATTTGCCCCTGAGCTTGGCATTGAGCAACTCTGGGCATCAATCCTTGACCTGGCGGAGGAGGAGGTTCCCCCTTTTCAAGAAAGGCTCAAGGCTATTTTCCAACTCAAGGCAGCTCCCCGTGAAGCCGCGGCTTTAGAAGTTGCACCCCCGCCACCGAAAGCTGACCCCGTCCAGCCAGAAGCTGCTAACGTTTCCCAACATTCGCGATCGCCATCGTTGGATCTGGGGCTACTCCTAAAGGATCAGTCAAAAATCCTAGAGAAAGTCATCACTGAGCAGAATAGTCTCAAAACAGACATCGACAAGCTAACCAAAACTGTATCTGAGTTAATGGAGATTGTCAGGCAGTTGCAACAATCACTCACAGCAACTTCCAGACATCAAGCTGTTCATCCTCCTCAGACCCGTAAGACCTCTAGGCGATCGCCTCAAAGCGAAACTATTTGGATCAATCGTTGCTCTAAGCCCCAAAACCTCAAGGATCGTGTTCCCGGCCTGACGCTGGAAGAGGCCAAAAAGATTATTGCAGCGAGAAACCAAGGAAGAAGATTTTACTCTGTTGATGAGTTAAAAGAGATTGCCCCCTCTGGTCAGTGGGATCAACCTAGTCTAGTGATTATGTTTTGATATTTACACCAACCGAATCACGTCTCCCCACGGGAAGTCCTCATCGGTGAGGCCACCTAGGCACACCACCCGGAGCACCGGTAACTCCGCGTGCCACGTTGACGACAAATTCAGCTTAACGGCAGGAATGAGTCAGCCACGCCTCAAGGTCAGGCAACGTTTGGAAGTCTAAGAGAGCCTCTCCCAAAGATTCGAGTTGCTCAACAGACAAGCGAGAAATCTGACAGGTGACCTCATCAGGCAGTTGCCCCAAGCGTCGATGCAATTGCCGCAGAATCAGGACACGAGCTTCTTCTTGCCGTCCTTCTTGCCGTCCTTCTTGCCGTCCCCGTTGAAGACCCTTCTGCTCTCCTTCTTTGAGGATTTCCTGATACATCACCGATTCGCGCATCATCCCCTCCCGAAAGATGGATTGAATTAGCTCTTTCTTGTACTCTAACCCAGCCATCAGTTGCACAACGGTGCTCAACTCCCGCTGCTCTTGCTCTGACTCAATTTGATTCACCTGTTCGGCAACGGCTCGCAGTAATGCCTCACTGTTGTTGGTCTGCCCTAACACGGCAAAGGGTAACAAAGCTGGATGTGCAAAAAATTGCTGCGGGTCTTCTTCCCAGAGTTGAATCACTCGGTAGCGGTGCAGGGTGGTTGCGGATTCAAAGGCAGCGGGTACATTTACCGTTGTCCGCCGCAGCAAAATTAACACTTGCACAATCTCACAGGCGTATTGCCGCTTCAGGCGCACCCAGTAATCCAGCATGCGCAGGGGGAGGGGCGGTTCGGTTTGGGGTTCGACTTGAAATTCAAGATGGAGAATGCAGTTTTGGGTTTGGACAAAGGTGACAGAGTCAGCGCGGATGGGTTCTACACTCAGTTCAGTTTTGAGGATAGAGACTTGAGGTGAGGGGTCGCTGAGGAGCCATTGGGTAAAGGCGGTGGGATACCGTTCGGCGAGGTATTTGCAAAGGTTATCGCGCATATCCCTCACCTAGGCAGGGATAGCGGCAGGGTTATCTAAAGGCACAAGGCAACCATCTTCCAGTCGCCAAGCGCGATCGCCCACGTCTTGTAGCTCAGCAGCGTCATGGGTGACCACCAATAAGCTCCAGTTTTCCTTGAGGCGGCGTAAGACTTGCACTAATTGTTGGCGCATTGACCAATCTAAGCCTGCTGTGGGTTCATCGAGCAGCAGTAGGTAGGGCTGGCGAACCAGTTGCACCGCCAAAGCCAAGCGGCGTTGTTGACCGCCACTGAGGGACTCGGGACGAGTATGCAACGGCAGATGATCTAAACCGACATCGGCGAGGGCGCGATACAGGTTGTCATAGGAAATTTCAGGATGGCCAAAGCGCAGCTCTTCCAGAATGGTGCTGCCGCAGAAGTAGCGATCCGGAAACTGAAAGACCAAGCCCGCCAACTGTTGCAGATGCTCCGGCGTAAGGACTTGATCCTGCCACTGGATGGTGCCGCCGGTGGGTTTAGCTAGGCCGGCTAAAATTTCCAGTAGAGTAGTTTTGCCGGAACCACTGGCACCAATAATGAGTCCTAATTCGCCCGAGGCTAGGTCTAAGTTCACATCCCTCAAGATTGGCTGTGGCGTGGCCGCAGGATGGTAGCTGAGGTGGCGAATCACAAACAAGAGGTAGACTCCGGAGGTAATGATGGAACAACTGAAACGTAAACGGCGCCTATGGCAGCGTATTGCTCTTTATCTTAGTGGGGCGATCGCCCCTTGGGTACTCAGTACGGCAGCGTTGGCGGGTGACCCGTTTCGCAGTGGTGCCCAAGCGCGCCCCATTTCTGATCAAACCGAAGCCGTCTTTGTGGCACTCTTCCGCGATGGTAACTATGTCAAGGGGAAAGCACTGCTACCGGCTGCACTGGAGCGCGATCGCCAAGAACCCCTGACCCTCACTTTAGCCGCAGCCATTGCCTACCTCAACGAAGATTGGACGGCCTACAAACGCTATGCGGAAGAGACGCTGCGCGCTGCCCAAGCCTTGACCAATCGCGATCCACTGCGGGGCAATTTATACCAAGCGGTGGGTCACTTTTTAATCGCAGGCTATGAAATTTCCGATGCCGGGGCAGGGCCAGTACTTGGTGCCTCGGCAGCCCTATTGCGGGTACAGCGGGTGCTTGATCATGTTAGCCGTGCCGAAGCAGTGAATCCCAAAGACCCCGAACTAAACTTGCTGCGGGGGTTTATGGAGTGGGGCATTGCCAGCAATGTCGGGTTTGTGAGCATGGAGCGGGCTATTGACACGCTGCAAACCTATGCGGCTCCCTCCTATCTTCGCTATCGCGGGTTGGCACTGGCTTATCGCGATCGCCGACAGTGGCGGGAAGCGTTGGATGCCGTTAACTTAGCCTTGGCAGAAGCACCCAACAACCCAGAACTGCTGTACTTAAAAGCGCAGATCCTCATGGCGAGTGGTGACACCAACCAAAGCCGCCAATACTTCCAGCAAGCTCTCGCTAAACAGAACCAGTTACCACAGAGCATTCGCGAAGAAATTCAGCGGCGGAGTCGGCGCGTCCTGCCCCAAGGCTGAGGAAGCCAAGCCCCTATAATAGTAGTCTGACTGCTAGCCGTCGAGATGCCCTTCCTATGACTTCGTCCCCCTCATCGTCAGCGATCGTTGCCCTCAGTGGCGATCACATTCGCCAAAAATTCCTTGACTTTTATGCCGCTAGGGGACACACCATCCTGCCTAGCGCCTCGCTGATTCCTGAGGATCCAACCGTCCTGCTGACCATTGCGGGAATGCTGCCGTTTAAGCCCATTTTCTTGGGACAGCAGCCACCCACCGTACCGCGGGCAACCACGGCGCAAAAGTGCTTGCGCACCAATGACATTGAAAATGTGGGGCGTACCGCCCGCCACCACACGTTCTTTGAAATGCTGGGCAACTTCAGCTTTGGCGACTACTTCAAAGCGGAGGCGATCGCCTGGGCTTGGGAACTGATGACAACAGTCTATGGCTTGCCCCCCGAGCGCCTGCTGGTGAGTGTTTACGAGCAAGATGATGAAGCCTTTGACCTGTGGCATCGGCAGGTGGGGTTGCCCAAAGAGCGGATTCAGCGCATGGGGGAAGAGAGTAACTTTTGGACGGCGGGTCCAACCGGCCCTTGTGGCCCCTGCTCGGAAATTTACTACGATTTTTATCCGGAAAAGGGGCTAGAGAACGTTGATCTCGATGACGATCGCCGCTTTATTGAGCTTTACAACTTGGTCTTTATGGAACTCAACCAAGACGACCAAGGGCGGCGCACCCCCCTGAAGGCCAAAAATATCGACACCGGCATGGGGCTAGAGCGGATGGCGCAGGTGTTGCAAGGGGTGGCCAACAACTACGAAACGGATTTGATTTTTCCCATTATTGAAGCAGCAAGTGAACTCGCAGGGATAGCCTACCGCAAGGCGAAAACTGCGCAGCAAACCTCCCTGAAAATCATTGGCGACCATACCCGCGCCGTAGTGCACCTGATTGCTGATGGCGTGACTGCCAGCAATGTGGGACGGGGTTATGTACTGCGGCGACTGATCCGGCGCATTGTCCGCCACAGCCGTTTACTGGGCATCGAAGACCTCGTGACCCCAACGGTGGCGCAAGTGGCCATTGACTTGGCTGCTTCGGTCTATCCCCATGTGCGCGATCGCCAAGGGGTGATTCTCAGCGAGCTGCAACGGGAGGAAGAGCAGTTCTTGAAAACGCTGGATCGGGGTGAGAAACTCCTTGTGGAATGGCTAGCCCCCCTGAAAACTACCAAGGGCAAAAAGGGCAGCAAGCGGCAACTGTCCGGTCGGGATGCGTTTACCCTCTTTGACACCTACGGCTTCCCCCTTGAACTCACCCAAGAAATTGCTGCCGAGCAGGGAATTAGCGTCGATGTGGCCGAATTTGAAGCCTGTATGGCTGAACAGCGGCAACGCTCCCAAGCCGCCCACGAAACCATTGATGTCACGGTTCAAGAAGGGATTGACGCCCTTGCTGCGCAATTGCACCCAACCCAGTTCTGTGGCTACGACCAGTTTTCGTTGACAACAACGGTCAGTGCTCTTTTGGTGGCGGGGTATCCGGTGACCACGGCCAGCGCCGGTGACGCGGTGCAAGTGATTCTGGAGCAAACCCCCTTCTACGCGGAATCGGGAGGGCAAATTGGGGATCGCGGCTATTTAGCAGGCACTGATTGCCTCGTGCGCATTGAGGATGTGCAAAAGCAAAAGGAGATTTTTGTCCACTACGGCAAAGTGGAGCGGGGCTCCCTCAACGTGGGCGATCGCCTCACGGCTCAAATTGACCCCAGTTGCCGCCGCCGTGTGCAGGCTCACCACACCGCTACCCATCTTCTGCAAGCAGCCCTCAAAAAACTCATTGATGAGAACATCGGCCAAGCCGGCTCGCTAGTCGCTTTTGACCGCCTGCGGTTTGACTTTAATTGCCCTCGCCCTTTAAGCCGCGATGAATTGCAGCAAATTGAAGACCAGATCAATACCTGGATTAGTGAAAGCCACCCCACCCATGCCCAGATCATGACCTTAACGGAAGCCAAAGCCAAAGGGGCGATCGCCATGTTTGGCGAAAAATACGGTGAGCAGGTGCGCGTCCTCGATATTCCGGGGGTTTCGATGGAACTGTGTGGCGGTACCCATGTCAGCAATACCGCGGAAATTGGCCTGTTTAAGATCATTAGTGAAAGTGGTGTAGCGGCTGGCATTCGCCGCATCGAAGCCATTGCTGGTGCTGCCGTGCGCGACTATTTGCAACAGCGGGATACGATTGTCCGCGAGCTGTGCGATCGCCTCAAGAGCAAACCCGAAGAGGTGATCGAGCGCATTAGCCAACTGCAAGAGGATCTCAAAGCCAAGCAAAAACAACTAGAGCAGCTCAAAGCCGAACTGGCCCTCAGCAAAACCCAAGCCCTCTTAGATCGGGCGCAGACGATTGGGGGCATTTCTGTCTTAGTGGAGGGCATTGATGGTGTTGATGCCCAAGGTCTGAAAACCGCTGCTGAGTGGTTACTGAATAAACTCGGCCAAGGGGTTGTCGTCCTTGGCAGCCAACCCAGCCCTAGCAAAGTGAACCTCATTGTCACCGCCAGTCCTGAGGTGGTGCAGCGGGGAGTTCATGCAGGTCAACTGGTGGCGGAACTGGCCAAAGTCTGCGGCGGTGGTGGTGGTGGACGACCCACCCTAGCGCAAGCAGGGGGTTCCCAACCGGAAAAATTAGCCACAGCCCTAGAGCTTGCCCAAACTCGCCTGACGGCCATCCTCGAATCCTGATACACTTTTTTTGTTCTTGCTCCCCTGAGTCGGGGCTGAGTCATCCCACCTGTTCTGGGGTTGCCCGGTTAGACTCATCCATGGTTATTCTATCCCCATCCCTATGGCCGTCATTAACGCAAACTACCTCAAACTGAAAGCAGGTTATCTATTTCCTGAAATTGCCCGGCGGGTGAATCAATTCCTTGCCGAGCATCCCGATGTCCCCCTCATTCGCCTCGGGATTGGCGATGTCACGGAGCCGCTGCCTGCCGCCTGTCGGGAAGCTATGATCAAAGCGGTGGAAGAAATGGGCGATCGCGCCACGTTCAAGGGCTACGGTCCCGAGCAGGGCTACCCTTGGCTGCGGGAAAAAATCGCCAGCCACGATTTCCAAGCCCGGGGGTGCGCCATTGATGCCAGTGAGATTTTTATTTCCGATGGCTCCAAATGCGATACTGGCAATATCCTTGATATTTTTGGCGATGGCAACACAATTGCGGTAACAGATCCCGTCTATCCCGTCTATGTCGATACCAACGTCATGGCTGGGCACACGGGAGAAGCCAACGAGCGAGGCGAATACGCCGGACTGGTCTATTTACCTATCACGGCAGAAAATAACTTCACTGCCACGCTGCCCAGTGAAAAGGTTGATCTAATCTATCTCTGCTTCCCCAACAACCCCACTGGTGCTGTGGCCACGCGTGAGCACCTACAAGCATGGGTGGACTACGCCCGTGCCCATCGCGCCATCCTCTTCTTTGATGCTGCCTACGAAGCCTTTATCACCGATCCGGCGATTCCCCACTCCATCTACGAAATTCCGGGAGCGCGGGAATGTGCCATTGAATTTCGCTCCTTCTCGAAAAATGCTGGCTTTACCGGTACTCGCTGCGCCTTTACCGTGGTACCCAAAGGCCTCAAAGGCTACACCCCCAGTGGCGAGGCAGTGGAACTGTGGGCATTGTGGCAACGGCGACAGTCCACCAAGTTTAATGGGGTCTCCTACATTGTGCAGCGGGGAGCCGAAGCCGTCTATTCGCCCGCTGGTCAAGCTCAAGTGCGCGAACTGGTGAGTTTTTACCTAGAAAACGCCCGTCTTATTCGCGAAAAACTCAGCCAAGCAGGCTTTGCCGTCTATGGCGGCGTAAATGCCCCCTACGTCTGGCTAAAAACCCCCGCTGGCATGGGCAGTTGGGATTTCTTTGATAAACTGCTGCACTCTTGCTACGTGGTGGGTACCCCGGGAGCGGGCTTTGGGGCGGCTGGCGAAGGGTACTTGCGCCTTTCGGCCTTTAATAGTCGCACCAATGTCCTTGAGGCAATGGAGCGAGTGGTGGCCACTTTTAGCTAAGGCCGCCTACGCTAAAATTTGGAGGCATACCTGCAGGAGAAGCCTATGTTGCGAAGTGCGCTGAGCCGGAGTTTGGGGGTAGGGTTGCTCTGGAGTGGTGCAGCCATGGCACGGGTCATAGAGCGGGAAGAGTGGCAACAGGCGGTAGCTGATGTGATTCGGCAAGCCCAAGACTATGCCTTAGTTAACGATAGCTACGTGGGCAGCTCTAACGACATCTCCGCTACTGGGGGCGAGCAAATTGGTTTGGATGAATTGAATCTAGGTGGCTGGGGTGGGTTTACCCCCTATACCCTTGGTTTTTAGGATGCCATGACCAATTGGGCAGAGCAGGCCACAAAGCAAGAAGGCGTTCTTCTTGGTCTTTTGACCGCAGCGGCCTACGGCTTTTTCACGCTTCTTCCCGATAGCCATAGCCTCATGGTGGCGTGGCCATGGGTTCTGCTGTGGCAAGCAGCGGTAGGGGTGCCCCTACTGTGGTGTTTGCAGGTGTTAGCCTATCAGCGGCGGCTGCAACCCCTTAGAAATGGCCTAGATGGAGTAGTGCTCCTGCTGCTGTTGGGACTGGCGATTTCCGGTACCCTGAGCGATTTTCCCAACCAAGCCCGCTGGTATGGTTGGGCGTTGCTGGGGGGGCTAGCCGTCATCTATCCCTTGGGGGCGTGGCTGCGCACACCCGAGCGTCGCTGGCAACTGCTGCGGGCACAGGGGTACTTAACAGTTGCTTTCATTGGCGTCAGTTTAGGGCTGTGGCTGGGGACAACGCTCCTGCCGGCGTGGCTGCACCAGACCCATTTCACTCCCGATGCACTCGAGCTGCGTAACTGGGCACCCTTTGGTCATCAAAACTATGTGGCGGGCTACTTGTTGCTGGCTTTGCCCTTGGTGGGGGTCTTGGCTTTAGAGGCGGAGCCGGGTGCACCGTGGTGGCGATCGCGCCCCTTTTGGTGTGGGGTGCTCCTGTTAGGTCTTGTGAATCTCTACACCACCTTCTCGCGGGGGGGTGGGCTGGGTTTAATGGCGATGGCGATCGCCCTGCTGCTGGGGTTGCTCTGGCGGTATCGCCACGCTCCATGGCGCTGGCTAGGGGGGCTATCGATTGTCAGCTTACTGGTCATTGCCTTGGCCAACGATCGCCTCCGCCGTAGTTTAATAGCCCTCAAGGATGGCGGCCAACGTGCGGAACTGGCTTACCGTTGGATTACCAGCACCGTCGGCTGGCGTATGGGGGCAGATCAGCCCTTGGCGGGGCATGGCCTCGGGAGTGTCCCCCTGTGGTATCAGCACTACCGACCCGCTTGGGCCGGGCGCGAGGCGGAGTGGATCTATCAACTCCACAGTACCCCTGTGCAACTGTGGGCAGAACTCGGGCTTTGGGGCATTGCCGCCTTGGTTTTGGGCGTGGGGGTATTCCTCTACTGGGCGCTGCACTACCGTCGCTGGTGGCCGCAGTTAGCGGTGAAGGAACAGCGCTTGGCGCTCGGCATCTACTTGGCACTACTAGGCTATGGAGTTCTCAGCCTCACGGACTTCCAGCTTGATAACCTTGGTATTGGCGGGCTACTGGTCTTGGAAGTGACCCTGCTGGCCACCCTCCTACGCGCTGGTCAGGAGCAACCACCACCGCCACGCCTGCGACCCCGCTGGGCACTCCTCCTATCTGCCAGTGGTTTAGGGGTGATCCTCGCCATGATTGCTTGGCTAACGCCCATCCACCGCGCTTGGGCGGCTGCCAGTGATGGGTTCTTAGCCCTGTTGGAGCAGCCCCCCCAATGGCATCGGTTTACCGAGCAACTGTTTCGCGCCCAAGAGCTGGCACCCTGGCAACCCTACTACCCGCTACAACTGGGGTGGAACTATGGACAGCGGGGCATCATGACCGAGAACCCGCAAGCTCAATCTGCCCTTTTGCGCACGGCGATCGCCGAATTTGAGAAAGGGATTGAACGCTCCCCCCACCTTGAATTTGGCTACAGTAACCTCGGCTGGCTCTACTGGCGGCAAGGTCAATTTGCCCAAGCAACCACAGCCTTTGCTAAAGCAGCAGCGCTTGTTCCCGCCAAGCGGGGGAACTTTCTAGGCTTGGGGTTGGCCTTCATTGCCCAGAACCAGCCCACATTAGCAACAGAAGCGCTGACCCTAGAAGCTCTCCGCCACCCAGTGTTTATCACCAGTCCAGCATGGCGCACCCCTCCCTTAGCCCCCTTTTATGAGTCGGTTTTGGCGGCTGTCAGCCGTCGCTACACGCAACTAGCGGCAGACCTACCTGCCAATAGTGCTGCGGCAAAGTATGCTCAGCAAATCAATGCCACTTTGCTGTGGTGGCAAGGCAACCTAACCCTTGCCAAGGAACACTTAGGAACCTTACCGCCTTCTCCCTTTCGAGATCTCTTGGAGCCGCTGATCACCCTGACGCAGTTCCCTGATACCCTTCACGAGGCACCCCATGCGCCTCATTTGGGGCAGTTGTTTTTGCGGGCATGGTACGACAAGGACAACCGTTTGACGCTCCTAGAAACAGCGTGGCGCTACAGTGCTGGGGCGCTCCCTAATCCTGGCCAACTCGATCAGATTGTGCGCTCCATGGAGGGGCAATCCAATCCCCTGACTTGGCTGCAGACTGCTGCTCCCGCAGTCGGAATTACGTACCAGCGCGCTGGCTTTGGTGTGAACAGCCGCATCATTGATGGTCCGCAACCTACAGATTTCTTCATTGCCATCGATAACTTACCGATGGTCACCCTCTTTCGCCAGCTTTGGCCAGACAATACCTTTTTGCCGGAGTTGGATCAGGCACTGCAAGGCGATCGCCAACATCTTCTCGCTGCCCTGAAGGCGCAACCCTAGCAGCGTGTACCATGGGATAGTGGTACTTCCTGCAACTTTTCGTGAAACCCAGCTATGGCGAACCCAACCGTTACCGAGCAATCTTCGCAGCAAGAGTCTGTCCTGCGCTACCCTGTCCTCGGCTCCCGCCGTGCCAGTAATTACTTTTGGGCAACGGTGGTGTCCATTGGTGGCCTAGGCTTTTTCTTAGCGGGTCTTTCTAGCTATTTGCACGTCAACTTGCTGCCCATGGGTCACCCCATTGAGCTTGTGTTTATTCCCCAAGGGCTGGCCATTGGTTTTTACGGTGTCGCTGCTCTGCTGCTGGCCACCTACCTCTGGTTGGCGATCGCATGGGATATTGGCGGCGGCTTTAACGAATTTAATAAACAAACGGGGTTTGTCCGTATTTTTCGCTGGGGCTTTCCCGGCAAGCACCGCCAAATCGAGGTTAGCTGCCCCCTCAGTGATGTCCAAGCTGTGAAAATTCTCATCAAGGAGGGTTTAAACCCCAAACGCAGCCTCTACCTCAAAATTAAAGGCCGTGGAGACATTCCTTTGACACGGGTAGGTGCACCACTGCCCCTTGCCGAGTTAGAAAACCAAGGGGCTCAGATCGCTAGTTTTCTTGGCGTCCCTATCGAGGGGCTTTAGCGCTAATCCTCGTGGTCGTCAAAGGGATCTGCCAGCTCCTTAGATGGCGGGCCAAAGGACAGGTAAATCGAGTAGCCCGTCACGCCAATACAGACAGCGGCGAGCGTAATGCTAAGAACTATTGCAGGTTCCATAGGATGGGTCGCAAATGTGAACAATATATGGTTCTATAATATTACGAAACATTAAACCGCTGTTTATTTCGTTCAACAAAAGGCATTTATGGCACGACGCACTTGGCTTGGCGATGTTCTGCGCCCTCTGAATTCTGAATACGGTAAAGTTGCCCCCGGCTGGGGTACCACTCCCTTGATGGCCGTGTTTATGGGGTTATTCTTGGTCTTTTTGCTGATCATCCTGCAAATTTACAACTCGACACTCATCCTCGATGGTGTTAACGTGAGTTGGAAAGCACTGGGATAGTCGATGAACGTTTTTGGTATTGGTCTGCCGGAACTGATTGTGATTCTGGTAGTGGCACTCCTCATCTTTGGCCCTAAAAAGCTACCGGAAATTGGTCGGAGCTTAGGTAAAACCAAGCGCGCCTTTGAGGAGGCCTCACGAGAGTTCCAAGATGAAATGAAACGGCAGACCGCCGCCCTCGAGCAGGAAAAGCAGACGGCTGTTGAAAGTGAGTCCAGCCGCGAGCCTTCCGCCTAGGGGTTAATGGCAGCGCTTATTCAACCTTGCGTCATTGTTGGCCTCGGCAATCCGGGCACTGAGTACGCCAACACCCGGCATAACATTGGCTTTCGAGTGCTGGATACTTTTGCCGATCGCCACCGCATTTCCCTTGCGCCTCAGCGCCGCTTTCTCGGAGAAGTAGGGGAAGGAGTTTTGCACGGGCAAAAAATTCGCCTCCTTAAGCCCACCACCTACATGAATAGCTCGGGGCAATCCTTGAAAGCCCTCTTGAACTTTTATAAGCTACCCCTAGAGCGCACCCTAGTAGTCTATGACGATGCGGATTTGCCCTTGGGTCGTCTGCGGCTGCGCCTCAATGGTTCAACCGGCGGTCACAACGGTATCAAGTCCATTGTGCAGCATTGCCACTCCCAAGAGTTTCCGCGCTTAAAGGTGGGAATTGCTTTTGGCGATCGCCTCACTCAAAAAGGGCCGCGCAACGCTGTTCCTTTTGTTCTTGGGCACTTTTCCGCTGCCGAATTGGCCGTGCTACCTCAGGTCTTAGACCTTGCCCTAGCCGCCATTGACCACTGTATTGCCGCTGGGGTTGAGGCCGCCATGAACCATTACAACGGCAAAAGCATTCCCTTGCCCAGCTAAATTATTTTTTGATCAAGATATAGCCCCGCACGTAACCCGGTAAGGTGCGGGCAACGGACTGGTAGGTGGAACGGTTGGGGAAAATACCGGCTAGGAAGTCTAACTGGTAAAGGTTAGGGGCAAAGGCACCGCCCGTATCGGCAATGACTCCCAAGCGCAGCTTCGAGTGGCCACTGCGGGTGTCTTCAATCACCACAACCCGCCCCAGCCCAATGTTCCACACATCGCCAGCGAAGGTCACTTCTGGCTCAATGTTGATCTTGTTTTCAATGCGGCTGCCGTAGCCTTTAATAGCAGCGACTTGGCGAAAGTACCAGTAGCGCCGCTGATCGTAGGGGTTGACCCCTTTGACAAAGGCGATACCATTGTTGCGATCGACGTTAAAAAAGGCTTGGCTCCCATCAGTGAAGTTGACAAGGATAGTGCCCTGCATCAAGGCATCTTCAAAGGCAGCACGGGTCAAGTAGGCAAGGGGCTGCACCCGACCGTAGAGGGCACCCCCGGGCTCAAAAATGCCAGCCAACACTTGCTGCTTGGTGAACTGTTTATAGAAGGTATCTTCCGGTTCATCGGGTTGGCGCTCCGGCAGGGCGTAAAGGGCAGTGTTGAAAGTTGCCGTGCGCTGGCGGGATCCGGTATGGGTAAAAACCGCGTAGTTGGTGAGTCGCAGTTGTTGGGTTTGCTGGCGATCGCGGGGGTTGTGGGGCAGCCACTGGATGACTCGAAAATGCTTATTAATAAATGCTGGGTCTTGCAAACGGATTGGACGTTTGTTGCTGATGTCCTCCGTCAGCGTGGCAATCATAAAGTCAAGGGTATTCAGTACATCCGCAAGGGTAACTCCCTGCGCTGCTAGAATACCTTCCCGCTGGACAACAGGGTCTGTTGCGCCGTAGTCCTGAAAGTACTGGCGGGTATTGCGCAGCACCTGCAAGAGTTTCAGGGGTGCTGTGACAATACGGCTATTGGGCAAGGGGCGATCGCGAAACAGCGAGCGGCCATCAATTTGAAAGACAGGTTGGCCAAACTCATCCACAGCAGTGTACAGCGGACTTGGGGGTGGCTCAGGTGTCGATGGTGCACCATAGCAGCTGGATGCCAAAGCAAGCATGCTACCAGTGAGCAGCAGTTTTCCCAGCCCAACCTTCAGAACATTCACGTTCCCTAGAAGCCCTTAGGATTTTTGGAAGCCAAGGCCGTGGGTGGCCGCGTAGCGATCCATAAAACGAATGAAGCGATCCCACTCTTGGGGGCTGCGCATGGTATAGGTTGCTTCAATAGCCACGGGCTGTCCGTTAATAAACTTGGCATTGACATCGCGGGTTACCAGTTCCCCCTCTTCGTCCACCATGTACATCCCTGTAATTTCTAGGTTGCCCTCTTGGACAACTTTGGGGTTGTCAAAATAAAACATCGCTTGGCCGCTACTGCCATCCCGCGCCCGCGTTAAGCGCACATCAGGAACAACCTCTTCATCGACGCCACGGATAAATTGAATTTCTGCCATTGAGCCAAACACTACGAGCAATACTTTCTAGCATACCTGCTTGTGGGGATCATATTTGCCGCCACAGACGATCCACTTGGGCGTAAAGTTCGGGTAGGGTACCGCTATTCCAAATCACATGGTCAGCTTGGGCTATTTTCGTCACCAAGGGGAGTTGGCTGGCAATGCGCTGTTGTGCTGCTTCGGTACTGAGGCCATCCCGCGACTGTAGCCGCGACAACTGAGTTGCGGCATCCACTGCTACGACCCAAATAGAATCCACCAAATGCTCGAGGTGTGCCTCAAACAAGAGCGGAATCACCAATAGAATATGGGGATGCTGGCAAGCTGCAATGGCCTGCTGCAGTTGCTCAATCACCCATGGATGAATTTGCCCCTCCAGCCAGCGCCGTTCTGAAGGATTGGCAAAAATAACTTCTGCGAGTCGCCCCCGATCCAACTCACCATTCGGGCAGCAAATGGCATCTCCATAACGTTTGACGATCGCCCCATGGATAGGGGTGCCGCTGGCTACCGCTTGGCGAGCCAATTCATCCGCATCCACCACAGGCACCTGATACTGCTGCTGAAGATAAGCAGCAACCACCGATTTACCGCAGGCAATGCCACCCGTCAGACCGATGCGGTACGGCTTAGACACCCCCTTGCAACAGTACCGGTGGCCGACCGAGGCGTACCCTTGCCCCAACATCTGAGGGAACCGTGGGTAAAAACTGCTGGTAGGTAACGGTTTGGCCAGGGCCAATCGTGGCGGGTTCAGGGACGGCGGCTCCTGTTTGAATCAGGCGACCATCGGCACCAACCACTTCAAAGTTAATCGACTGAATTGTCACGGGTTCACGATTATTATTGGTGACTGTTCCTGTGACTTCCGATGAACCCGGCAGCTTGAGGACCGGTTGCAAACGGGGTTCACCAACGCGAATGTTGCGCAAGAGTTGCTGCTCAATGACTTTTGGATCTGCTGCGGCACTGTCGCCAGTCGCGTCAGCCTCCCGTGCTGCTGTTGAACCCGTTGCTCCGGCAAGGTTCAAAAGATGATTCCAATAGCTTTGATTGCGTCCCCAACTGTAGGGAGAGTTGCCAATAATGACAATGTCTCCCGCAGCCCGCTGGCCATAGGCTGCCGTTGCGGCAAAGGTTAGGGGGGCGATCGCCCCGAGGCAAACCATGGGGATAGCTCGCAAATACCAAGATTGGCTTGAGAGGTTCCGACGAGTCTTGTGTCCCATAAGCAGACTCCTATGACGTTGCCGCTGTAGCTTCTATTTTAGACGCACATACGATTGGTAAGGCTGCAAGGCAAACCGCTGTCTGTATCGACACACGCCAGCTATGGCAGCAGCGGCATCTCTGCAATTTGTTGGTCAATGCCTGCGGCCTGCAACACATCTTGCCATTGTTGTTTCATGGCTGGATCGTTGGGATTTTGTTGTTGCAGCGTGGCAAGGGTGGCAAGGGTATCATTCCACAGTTGATTGGCCGCTAATAGCGGTAGCCGCTCTGCAGGTGGAGCGGCGGTAATGACGGCTGCCAAGTTGCTGTCGAGGGCGGCGCGCTCAATCCAGCCCGTGACAAAGGGGTTGGCATCGGGTTCATTCGGCTTGCACGTCAGGGAGAATATCCACTGATATTTTTGCCCGGGTTGCAGCGTGGCTTTGCGGGGGTCTAGGGTAACCTTGAGGATCCCCGCTGAGCCTGTCACCGGAATCTCTTGGGTGGCCAGAAGCTCACCCTCTTCTGTGAGAATCATCAACTCTGCTGATTTGGCCGTACTTTGGGGCACGAAGAAAAAGAGGCTAGGGTTGGCGGAGGCCGTTACGCCAAGGTTATCCTCTGGCATGAGTGCCGCCAGCCGCGTTAGTTGACCTTGGGTACATTCACCAAAGCGGGTGGCACCAGCAATCCGTTGACCGGGCATGCCCCGGCCAGTGGGGACAAATGTCAGTCGATTACCAGACTGCGCTGCGAAGCGATCGCGGGCGATATAAGCTTCAACATTGCTGATGGCATTGAGGGCGTAGCGATTGCCAGGCCGCAGTGCTAGGGCACGGCGAAAGTTAATGAGTGCCGATTGATAATCGCGTTTCGCCGTTAGTTGGTAGCCGCGTTGCATGTAGCGATCAAATTCGCTGGCGGGATTGGTTTGGGCAAGGGTGGGCGTGCTCTCAAGAAAGGTGGGTAAAATGCCACCACTGAACGTCAATGTACCGAGAAGCACAAGAGGAAGACTAAAACGGAGGGAAGACATAGCACTAACCTGCTGAATGCGCTATCTATCTTTAAGGTACTATGGGGAATCAGAAGCCGTTGTGATCCGGCAACTGCCCCAACTGTGACAAATTTCAGTTCTTTGGAGTGCGCTTTACCGCTACAAGAGAGTGATCTGGCGCTTGAGACGGTGAGCCTCCCCTTAGTGGAGATCTTCTCCGCCATTCAAGGGGAGGGGGCAAACGTGGGTACACGGCAAATTTTTATCCGTTTGGCGGGCTGTGATCTGCGCTGTACTTACTGTGACAGTGCTCACACATGGGGGGTTCCTGCCACAGCGCTTTTAGAAACTACAGCGGGCGATCGCCAGTTCCAGCAGGTTGCAAATCCCGTCAGTGGTACCCAAATTCTGCAGGCGGTGCTCCAGTTGAATACCCCTCCCTTTCACGACAGCATTAGCCTAACTGGCGGTGAACCCTTGCTCCATGCTCCTGCCTTAACTCGATTACTCCCAGTTCTCAAAGCAGCGACGCAGCTCCCCCTTTACTTAGAAACGGGTGGTCATCATCCAGAGGCTTTAGCGAGCTTGTTGCCTTACCTTGACAGTGTGGGCATGGATATTAAATTACCCAGTGTGAGTGGGGAATGCCATTGGCAAGCACATCAACGCTTTTTATCCCTTTGCGATCGCGCCGCCGTTGAAGTCTTTTGCAAAGTGATTATTTCAGCCTTAACCACTGCCAGTGACCTCGCAACAATGGCAGACCTCATCGCCAGCGTCAACCCTTGTATTCCCCTCTTTTTGCAACCCGTGACCCCCATCGGTACAGGTCGTCTGACCCCGCCCCCTAGCCCTGCCCAAGTGTTAACTTGGCAACAGCAGCTTAAACAACAGCTGCCAAACGTGCGGGTCGTGCCTCAGACCCATAAATTCATGAACCAACGGTGATTGCAGTGGGTGAAACAACACGGGAACCAGAGTGCACAGCAGTCCTAACGCTTGGGGAGAGGCGGCCTCTACGGCTGCCCACGCTTGCGGGGAGAGCCGCAAATTGTCTTGCAGAGCCAAGAATCCCGCGCGTGTGAAATGTCACCCCATTAACAGAACAACCAAGGAGAATTACGGAATAATTATATGTCAGTGTAGTTCTGCTGAACTTCATGGATACGTGTGTTTTCCCTATCTGCTATTTCAGTCAATCTCTTTTACGCTCATCAGCGCTGCTGTGTTTGCTGCAGGGTAAGTTTATTAAGCTCTGCACCGCAGTTCCGCGAAGTCTCACCCTAGAACCATTGGGAGGTGAGGAAGCCCCCACTGCTGGCACAGATATTGCTTTTATCTGCAACAGTTGCAACCCGCAGCTTGAAAGCGATCGCCGTATCAGTGGTTATGTGCGCGCCATCCGCGGCGGCCCCGGGAAAGTGGAGGTCGGGGAAAATATTGCCGTGCCGCCCCCGGACCTTGTCCGCAATGAACTGGCGGTCGATGTGCAACTGGATGCCCTTCCCCCAGAGCTCAGCGCCCAAAATTTCTGCGGTGTGGGTCAAAGTGTTGAAGTTGTGCTTGGTTCCTAAAGATGCGCAGCAAATCCCTTGCGCCGGAGGAGTGGTTCCTCACTTTGGCAGCAGTGTCTCTGCTGGCGGTGTTGCTGCTGCAATTGGACTGGCGCAACTTTTGGCCTAACGTTGTCGGCCTCTGGTACTACGGCAAAGCCACCTTTCGCGTTGAGAGAACCACTCTAGAAGCACTGCTATTCCCTGCCTTTGTCTGGTTAGCGGTGACATTTTTACTCAAAGAGTTATGCCCCAAACCCACCTTTTGGTCGCGCTTCATTGGGAGTGTGGGCATTGCTCTGCTGGGGATTCGCTACGAGTTATGGCGATTGTTCAATAGTTTGAACCTCGATGATCCCCTCAACGGCACACTTTCCGTGGCGCTGTTTCTTGCCGAGTTGCTAACAGTCACGAATACTGTTGCCTTTTTCTTTCACTGCATCTTCTCGATTGATCGCAGCCCGGAAGCGGATCGCCTCAGCCAAGCCGTCCTGCGGGGGGAATATCTGCCGTGGGTGGACGTTATTTTACCCACCTACAACGAGGGGGTTGAGATTCTGCGGCGATCAGTGATTGCCTGCCAAGCCATGGACTATCCCCACAAGCGCATTTATTTACTGGATGACACCCGCCGTCCAGCAGTACGGGCGCTGGCCGCCGAATTAGGTTGTGAGTATCGCGATCGCCCCGATAACCGTCATGCCAAAGCGGGCAACATCAACCATGCCCTCCCCAGCCTCAAGGGGGAACTGATTGCTGTGTTTGATGCCGACTTCATGCCCACCCGCAACTTTTTGACCCGCACCGTTGGCTTTTTCCAAGACCCGAAAACGGCTATGGTGCAAACTCCCCAGCACTTTTTTAACGAAGACCCTGTGACCGTGAACCTCGGCCTCGAAGGTATTCTCAACAATGAGCAGAGTCTATTCTTTCGCTTTATTCAACCCAGTCGCGATTATTTTGACTCGGTGGTGTGTTGTGGCACTTGTTTTGTCATTCGCCGCTCTGCCCTCGATGAAATTGGTGGCATCCCCACCGACACGATTACCGAGGATTACATGACCACGATTAAGCTGCAAACCCTCGGCTATCGGGTGAAGTACCTAAACGAAGCCTTGGCGGCAGGAATGTCGCCCGAGACGATCAGCGCCTACATTAACCAGCGATTGCGTTGGGGACAAGGGACACTGCAAATGCTCTTTTTGGGGGGGAACTTTCTCACTGCGCCGAACTTGCGCTTTTTGCAGCGGCTCTCCCACTCCCTGAGTATTATCTACTGGTTTCTGGCTATTCCGCGGGTATGCTTTTTGCTCGCCCCCCTTGCCTTTTTAATTTTTGGCTTGGCACCGCTACGAGCCACGGTTAACGAAATTCTCTATTTTTATCTTCCCTACTACCTCGGGAACATCATGGCCTTTTCTTGGCTGACAGAGGGGCGACGATCCGCCTTTTGGTCGGATGTCTATGAGACAATTCTTTGCTTTCCTTTGGCAATAACGATTGTGCGAACCCTGATCAGTCCTCGGGGTAAAGCTTTTAAGGTAACCCCTAAAGGCATCATCGATCCCCAGCGCATCAACATTAACTGGCCGTTGATTTGGCCTTGGCTCATCATTGCTGTGCTCACTATTTTGGGGTTGCTCTATCGCAGCTCTAGCTTGCAGGACACGATTGTGAATCCCGACAGTTTAGCTGTCAACGTTATCTGGTCGGTGTACAACCTTGCCCTATTGCTGGTGTGTATGCTGGTGGCTATTGATGTCCCCCAGCGTCGTCACATTCGGCTGGAACGACGGGAGCCCTGTTATCTATACGTTGGCAGCCATTGCTATAGCGGCCATACAATTGATTTTTCTGAAGGGGGGGCAAAGGTTTTTCTCGGTAGTTGTAAGCCCTGTGAATTAACGCTGGGTCATTACCACTACACGGGTCATACCCTTGATCTATCAGAAGGTGGGGCGCGACTGCTGTTACAAGACCCTAAACCTCAGGTCGATCTAGTCGATTTAGACATAGAAAATGGCCTCAAAGGAGAGTTTCGGCTCAGTTCCCCCAGTGAGCTAGCCGATTTGCGGCTCAAAGCAGAGTTACGCTGGTGGCAGCCTGCTTGCTTAAAATCAGAGCTGGGAGGAGAATCCCCTGCGCTAATAGCGGGTATCTGTTTTGTTGAGGTCTCCCTTCCCCAGTTGCGTCGCTTGATTCCTTACTTGTATTGTCAGCCCGGCCAATGGGATGAAGTGCGTGTTCCTGAAATCAAAACTGCTTGGGCAATGTTGCAAGCTGTCCTACGTTGGCATCCTCTGGCTGAAAGTCGTTAGTGAGCTAAACTAGAAAGCGCTCCCAACCGTCGCCAAACTGAAAGCGCATCGTTGGGAAAATAGCTTCTAAATTGGCATCGGGTCGAGGAATCACAGTTGAGGAAAGGTAAAGGGTTTTTTCCTTTGGGCTTTGGGGAGGAATCCGCTTCGCTGCTTCTACCCCTGCGGCTACTGCCGTTTCTACTTCTGCCACATCACCTCGGACAATAATCGTCAGTCGTGCACCACTCACCCGCTCATACCCCACAAGGGTAACTCGGGCAGCCTTAACCATCACATCGGCAACAGACAACGCGGGAGGATGACCCAGCACTTCCACCATCCCAACGGCAATGGGCATGAATGTCGCTCCTAGACAAGGAAAATCAATCAAATCACCTGACTGAACCTAAAGACAGCACGTGTTGTTTCTAGGGTCGGCGATAAGGGCGAAAGGCTTACCTTTTGAATCGCGGCAACGCCAGCCACTGGCTATCTTTCAGGTATTAGCTTTAAGCGCAAATTTAGCATAGCACCTCCCTTGCCCCAGCACATGAGCGAGATCTGCTTTCACCATTATCGATCTTTATCTCAAGAATTAGTTTGGCTGATTGATCTGCGCCTGATCTGCCTTTGACCTATTGCAGGTATGATAGTGGCCTAGTTGCACTGGGTTCATTGTTCTTTGAGTGTTTCTGGATTCCAAGCTGCCTGCCAGCGGGGCGAGTTCCTCATTACTGCGGAAGTGTGTCCACCGAAGGGCACAAACCCCACAACAATGTTGCGCCAAGCGGCACACCTACGGGGTCGGGTTCATGCCGTGAATGTGACCGATGGCAGCCGTGCCGTCCTGCGGATGAGTTCGTGGGCAGCGGCCTATTTACTTCAGCAGCAAGGCTTAGAACCCATCTGTCAACTCGCCTGTCGCGATCGCAATCGCATTGCCCTGCAAGCAGATTTAATGGGCATTGCCAGCCTTGGCATTCGCAACGTGTTGGCCTTAACCGGTGATCCGGTGAAAGCGGGAGACCATCCCCAAGCGCGCCCGGTCTTTGATTTGGAGTCAGTGCGGTTACTCCAACTTATTAGCAAACTGAATCAGGGGGTTGACAGTGAAGACCGTCCCCTTCCCGACGGTGCCAGCCAATTTTTTGCCGGTGCTGCCCTAGACCCCCAGTCCCCTAGTTGGTCAGGGTTGCAGCAACGCTTTGAAAAAAAACTTGCCGCTGGAGCACAGTTTTTCCAAACCCAGTTGATTACTGATTTTGATCGCCTCGAAAAGTTTATGGCTCAAGTGGCTGCCGGTTGTAACCGACCGATTTTGGCCGGGATTTTTCTGCTGAAGTCGGCCAAGAACGCTGCCTTTATTAACCGTGCTGTCCCGGGTGCGTCGATTCCTCAATACCTGATTGATCGCCTCGCTGCTGCTGCTGATCCCCTAGACGAAGGCATCACGATTGCCGCCGAGCAAATCCAACAGGCGCGATCGTTGTGCCAAGGAATTCACCTCATGGCTGTACGCCGTGAAGACCTCATTCCGGAAATTTTGAACCGTGCTGGCATTGCCCCCCTCCGCCAAGAGGTCTAACGCTCAACTTTAACACCTCGCCAAAAAGCGACATAGCCCTTAATGTTGGCTGCTGCGGGCTTGGGGTCGGGGTAGTACCATGCTGCATCCCGATTTATTTGGCCGTTCACCACTACGTGGTAGTAGCTGGCGGTGCCTTTCCAGCCACAGACGGTGTGGGTATCGCTAGGCTGAAAATACTCTTGGTGGAGTGCCTCCGGTGGGAAATAGACATTGCCTTCCACCACTTCGTAGCGATCGCTCTCGGCAAGAACAACATTATTCCATGTAGCTTTTGCCATTGACTTTCCTTCTACCTACATACTTAAGGCCTACTTCAGCCATCCGGCACTGAGGGCAACCGTTAGTGCCATAAACAGTACCGTTAGCGTCCAAGTGGCGCGATTGAGGGTGGTCTCGGCACTCTTGGTACTCGTAAATAGCTGCGCCTGACCGCCAATGCCTCCTAGTCCGTCTCCCTTGGGACTATGGAGCAGCACCAACACAATTAAGCCGATGGCCGAAAATGCCCAAATGCCAGTGGCGATCGTTTCAAGCATGGTTGACCTCTACACCGGGGGCACGACCCCCACAATTCTGACTAACATATCATTTCCAGTCTAGAGGTTTCGGGCACCCGCCGCTCCTAGTCAAGGGATCGAATCTTTAGTTGTTCTAAAGAGTTGGATTCTCTCTTGAGAGAATTTTTACGATGGGGGCTAGATGCATCTTCACCCAACGGGAGGGTCGCATGGCCGAATCCCCAACCGCCACCCACGAACAAACCCTTGATCGCGATTGTCAAACCCTGTCTCGTCACGTTCTGCAACAACTGCAAAGCTTTGATGCCGCTGCCCAAGACCTCAGCGCCCTCATGAACCGAATTGCCCTTGCGGGTAAACTAATTGCCCGCCGCCTCAGTCGTGCTGGCCTCATGGAGGGGGTTTTGGGCTTTACCGGCGCGGTGAACGTGCAGGGCGAAGACGTTAAAAAAATGGATCTCTACGCCAACGAAGTCTTTATTTCCGTCTTCAAGCAAAGTGGCCTCGTCTGCCGCCTCGCTTCCGAAGAAATGGAAAAACCCTATTACATCCCTGAAAACTGTCCTATTGGTCGCTACACCCTCCTTTACGATCCCTTGGATGGCTCCTCCAACGTTGATATTAACCTCAATGTTGGCTCCATCTTTGCCATTCGGCAGCAGGAAGGGAATGACCTTGATGGCAGCGCTGCGGATCTGCTGCAAAACGGCCACAAGCAAATTGCCGCTGGCTACATTCTTTACGGCCCCAGCACGATGCTGGTGTATTCTATTGGGCGGGGTACGCATGTATTCGTCCTAGACCCAAGCCTTGGAGAATTTATTCTGGCTATTGAAAATCTGCAAATGCCTGCTAGGGGCTCTATTTACAGTGTCAACGAAGGCAACTTCTGGGCATGGGATGAGTCAATTCGCAACTATGTCCGCCACGTCCACCGTCAGCCCGGCTACAGTGCTCGCTACAGCGGTGCCCTTGTGGGAGATATTCACCGCATTCTCATGCAGGGCGGTGTGTTTCTCTATCCCGGCACCCAGAAAAATCCCGGTGGCAAGCTGCGGCTGCTGTACGAGTCTGCCCCGATTGCCTTTTTAGTGGAGCAGGCAGGGGGCAAGGCCAGCACCGGAACTCAGCCCTTGTTAGAGGTGGTGCCCGATCACCTGCACATGCGCACCCCCCTCATTATCGGTAGCCCCGAGAATGTAGAGCTGGTGGAATCTTTTATCCAGCAAGCTGATGCCAACAAAACTGTCCTACAGGTTTAACCCATGGTCACGCTGTTTGAAAATCCGCTGCGGGTGGGTCTGCAGCAAGAACGCACGCCCGAGCCATTAATTCTAGTTATTTTTGGGGCATCTGGCGACCTCACCCAGCGCAAGCTGATTCCTTCCATCTACCAACTCAAGCTAGAACACCGTTTACCTCCTGAAATTACAGTTGTCGGCGTGGCGCGTCGGGACTGGAGTGACGATTATTTTCGGGAACACCTGCGCAAAGGGGTGGAGGAGTTCGGCGGTGGTATCCAAGCGGAGCCCCTGTGGCAGGAGTTTGCCCAAGGGTTGTTCTATTGCTCCGGCAACATGGATGATCCCGGCACCTACAGCAAACTGAAGGCGCTGCTAGCGGAGCTAGACACCAAGCGACAAACCCGCGGCAACCGAGTCTTTTATCTGGCCGTCTCACCCAATTATTTTGTCGAGGCCATTCAGCAATTAGGGGCAGCGGGGCTGCTGGCAAATCCCCAAAAGCAAAGGTTGGTCATTGAGAAACCTTTCGGTCGTGATCTCACCTCGGCTCAATCTTTGAATCAGGTCGTGCAATCAGTTTGCAAAGAGGAGCAAGTCTATCGCATTGATCACTACTTGGGTAAAGAAACCGTCCAAAACCTGATGGTGTTTCGCTTTGCCAATGCCATTTTCGAGCCCCTTTGGAACCGCCAATACGTGGATCATGTGCAAATTACGGTGGCGGAAACGGTTGGCGTTGAAGACCGGGCGGGTTATTACGAATCCTCCGGTGCCCTGCGGGACATGGTACAAAACCACATCCTGCAACTGCTGGCGCTCACGGCTATGGAACCCCCCAACGCCCTCGATGCTGACAGCCTGCGAAATGAAAAAGTGAAGGTGCTCCAGGCTACTCGCTTAGCGGATTTCGACAACCTTGATACCTGTGCTGTGCGTGGCCAGTACCGCGCGGGTTGGATGAAAGGCAAGCCGGTTGTCGGCTACCGTGAAGAGCCGGGGGTCAGCCCTACCTCAACAACCCCTACCTACGTGGCCTTAAAGTTGCTGATTGATAATTGGCGTTGGCAAGGGGTGCCCTTTTATTTGCGCACCGGTAAGCGCTTGGCCAAAAAGGTCACGGAAATTGCGATTCAGTTTCGGCAAGTGCCCCTTTTGATTTTTCAGTCGGCGGCGCGACAGACGAATCCCAATATGTTGATCATGCGCATCCAGCCCAACGAAGGGATTGCCCTGCGCTTTGAGGCGAAAATGCCCGGCGCCGATTTGCGATCGCGCACGGTGGAGATGGACTTTAGCTATGGCTCTTCCTTTGGCATGGCCACAGCAGATGCCTACGCCCGCCTATTGCTCGATTGTATGCTGGGAGATCAAACCCTCTTTACCCGGGCAGATGAAGTGGAAGCAGCATGGCGGGTGGTGATGCCGGTGCTGAGTGCATGGGAAGCCCCCTGTGATCCAGCTTTAATTCCCACCTACGAAGCAGGTACTTGGGATCCTGATGCTGCTGAGGCTCTCATTAATGCTGATGGTCGGCGCTGGCGGCGGCTCTAGGCCAGAACCAACCCTGACGAAATTGGGCATCATAGAAGGGGGCAGACCAACCCCTTGGCAGTTCTTGATGTAATTGAAGGTACCTCCGTATGTCTAGTGAACCTACGCCCCTTGTGGCGCTTCAAGATCCGGTTGACGTCTCCCTTGATGACATTGAACACAGCCTCAGCCAAATTTGGCTCAGCCACGGCGGTGATGGCAGTGCACCAGCAGCGGTGCGGGCCACCACGTTTACCCTTGTGGTCTATGAAGCAGACGATACCCAGCAGCTCCTATCTGCTTTGGGCTACTACAGTGGCCCCATTGACGGCATTTTAGGGCCACGGATGCAGGCTGCTATCCGCGCCGCCCAAAAAGATTACGGTTTACCAATTACCGGTCGCCCTTCCCCCGAACTCCGTCAAGCACTGCAGCGGGAGTATGCTGCCCAAGTTGCTCAAGGTACCACTCGCCCGGAACGCTATGCCATGGATGTGCGCGGCGGCAGTGTTGCGGACGCGATCGCCAGCCAAAATCCCTGTCGCGTCATTGCCCTGTGCCCCACCCTTGGCGAAGATACTGGCATTACTGCCCAAGTAGCTGCCTATTGCCCTATTAATAAAAAAGTGCGCAGTTCCTTGATTTGTTGTGAGTACATTACCCTTAAGGGCACCCCGACCGCCTTTCAGCGCGTTGAACCCCTGCTCCAGTCGTTGGTGATTCGTGACTTGCCGCGCTTTCTGTGGTGGAAAGGGGATTTGCACCATAACCTTGAACTTTTTCAAGCCCTCGCCCGCCAATTCAACCGGATTATTGTCGATTCCAGCGAATTTTTAGTACCCACCGCAACATTCCGTACCCTCGCCGACCTCTTACAGCAGGGATTACCCATTGCTGATTTGAACTGGCGGCGCTTAGGAGCATGGCAAGAACTGGCGGCTGAAGCCTTTGATCCCCCTGAGCGGCGACGAGCGGTCAAGGACATCGATCAAGTGGTCATCGATTACGAAAAAGGTAATCCCGCTCAAGCGCTGATGTATTTAGGCTGGTTGGCCTCACGGCTACAGTGGCAGCCCCGTCGTGTCACCATTGAAATGGGTGACTATGACCTGCACCACATTGAGCTGGTGAATTCGGATCAGCGTCTGATCAAAGCTGAGTTAGCAGGCATTCCTACCGGTGATAGTGGGTTGGTGCTCGGGGACTTAATTGATCTCAAACTCACCTCTAGTAACCCCGAGGCGGATTGTTGTACGATTATTTGCTCAGAGACCCGCGGTTGTATGCGGATGGAGGCGGGGGGGAGCGCTCAGATGTGCCGCACCTATCACGTGACTCCTCTGACGGATCAAACGGCAGAGCTGCTCCTCAGTCAGGAACTTCAACGCTGGGGGCAAGACCTGCTCTACACTGAAAGTTTTAGTGCGGTTGTTCAACTGCTGGCGTTGATGCCTTAGGAAATCTATCTATGAATGAAGACTTTCGCCTCGTCATTGACCTTGGTGTGGTACTGGGGGCAGCGGCGATAGGGGGAGTCTTGGCGGCATTGCTGCGGCAACCAATTCTGCTGGGGTACCTCTTGGCGGGGATGTTGGTGGGGCCGACGGGGCTGGGGCTGTTGCGGGAAGTGCCGCAGGTGGAAGCCTTAGCGCAGTTGGGGGTTGCCTTCTTGCTCTTTGCCTTGGGAGTGAGCTTCTCCCTCGGAGAAATTAAGAAAGTACAGAGCATTAGTCTGGGGGGCGGTACCCTCCAAATTTTGCTGACCATTGCTGTCACAACGCTGATTTCTGTGGGGGTGGGCTGGGTGACCTCCCCCAGTCAAGGCATTTTTTTAGGGGCGGTGCTGTCGCTGTCTTCGACGGCTGTGGTGCTGCGTAGCTTGATGGATCGCAACGAGCTGGAGTCCCTGCAAGGGCAGATTATGCTCGGCATTTTAGTGGTTCAAGATCTGGCGGTCGGGCTGATGGTGGCGGTGTTACCTGCCCTTAACAAACCCCTTGAAGAGTTAGGCTGGGCAGTGGGGGAAGCCTTACTGACCATTGGCTTAATTGCCGCTGGTGCAGTGGTGGCGGGTATATGGCTGTTGCCACCCTTGCTGCGCCTGTTGGCGAAAACGGAAAGCCGCGAGTTATTTTTGCTCGGGGTGGTTGCTCTGTGTTTGGGCATTGCCCTGCTGACGGAATACCTTGGTCTGTCGATTGAAATTGGTGCGTTTATTGCCGGTTTGATGATCTCGGAGGTGGAGTACGCCGATCAGACACTTGACTATGTCGAGTCGATTCGCGATGTTTTCACCACGCTCTTTTTTGCCTCCATTGGCATGCTCATCGATCCAGTGTTTCTCTGGCAGCACTTGGATCTAATTATTGAACTGGTGAGTTTGGTGATTGTGGGTAAGTTTTTAATTACGACCCCAATTGTCAAGCTCTTTGGCTATACGTGGAAAACTTCCCTACTGGTGGGCATTGGCTTGGCTCAAATTGGGGAGTTTTCGTTTGTGTTATTGACGGCGGGACGGGGGCTGGGCTTGGTGTCACAGCAGGTTTACCTGCTCACGTTGGGTACCACAGCGGTGACGTTGGTCGTGACCCCCTTTTTACTGAAACTGGTGCCGCTGCTACTCGAGTTGCCCCTGCTGCGCTCCCTGCTGAAGGAGGATGCCATTCTGGGAATGGATCTGACGGGGTTGCCGCTCCGCAATCATGTGATTGTTTGTGGGTATGGTCGGGTGGGCAAAAGTGTGGTGACGTTGCTGCAAAAACAGCAGTATCCGGTGCTGGTGATTGAGCAAAGTGAAAGTGTGATCAATGAGGTCATTGCGGCAGGGTTACCCTATATCTTCGGTAATGCTGCCAGTGCCACCATCTTGGCAAAAGCAGGGGTGGAAGCCGCCCTAGGGATGGCGATCGCCCTGCCGGATAGCATGAATACCCGCCTGTGCCTCAAGCGAGCCTTGGAGTTTGCCCCGGAACTGGATGTGATTGTCCGTGCCAATAGCGATCGCGACATTGAACTGCTCTATCAGTTGGGAGCGCGGGAGGTCGTCCAGCCGGAATTTGAAGCCAGTTTGGAATTGGCGGCTCACTTGTTCTTTACCCTTGGTATGGGTGAGCGAGCCATTCAGCAACAGGTGCAGCAAGTCCGCGAAAGTCACTACGAAAACTTGCGTGGCGATACATCGGCGGACAACACGGCGCGTTTGCTGCGACAAGCGGCACAGGATATGAACAGCCGCTGGTTTACCCTGCCTGAGAATTCCCCCGTCCAAGGCATGACCTTAGCCGAGATGCAACTGCGGCAACTCACGGGGGTGACGCTGCTGGCCATTGTGCGCCCCGATGGAACGGAGGTGGATTACCCCAGTGGGGAAACCCGTCTGGACGCCGGCGATCGCCTGCTGATTGTGGGTCAGCCCTCAGAACTGCAAGCCTTTGAGGCTTTGATTAGCGGTAGCTCCAGTGTCCCCCAAGATGAAACCTCCTTCCTGTGGGTGATGTTGCCGGATCAGATAAATGAACGGCATCTAACCATTGGCGATCTGCATTTACCGGAAACCGTGACCATTCGGGCTTTGCGCCGTGAGGGAACCCTCATTTCCCAACCCTCGACTGAGTGTGTCCTCCTTGGGGGCGATCGCCTCCTGTTGGCCGGACCGGTCGCCGCCTTAAACCAACTGGGGGATCAACTGACGGCGCGATCGGTGCCCTTGCCACCGGAGATGGGTAGCAACCAGTGCCATGGTTTTCAGCGGTGAGCGCCCGTCATCACTAAGCTGCTGTTGCACCGCCACCGGCAATCCTCATAACTCTTTACAAAAAAGTTACATTCTTTGAAGTTTCCCTCCCCTCTTCACCTGAGACAACAACCCCTGCGGTATCCTAATTTTCGGTATTTATCTCCAAACTGCCCTTCCTGTCGTCCCGTGGGGAGTACCTTGGTGAACGGCATCCGCAGGGCAACACCTGTCATCCTGATCGTTTAGGAGCGGTTATTACATGGCTCACACTGTAAAAATTTATGACACCTGCATTGGCTGCACCCAGTGTGTGCGAGCCTGCCCCACCGATGTGCTGGAAATGGTGCCTTGGGATGGTTGTAAAGCCGGGCAAATTGCCTCCTCTCCCCGCACCGAAGACTGTGTTGGCTGTAAGCGGTGTGAAACCGCCTGCCCCACTGACTTCTTAAGCATCCGTGTCTATCTCGGTGCAGAGACCACCCGCAGCATGGGCTTGGCCTACTAAGCGCCTTTTTCAGATTCTCTTGATATTTTTGATGGGAGAGCATAGGCTTGGGGCAACATCTGCCTCAGGTCTATGTCTCTTCTTGGTTTTTTCTTAACCCTTGCTTGATGCCATGGTTTTGCCGCTAGGCCAGCTTGTTAATCAGCTCAATGCTAAAAAAAGTGACTTTCTCCAGTACGATAGCGAACTAAGCAACGTTTGGCGTACCTATCAGCAGGCGCTAGTGACGGCTCAGGCTCAATCCCCCGCTGCCCTCTTAGACCAAATTTCTCCCGAGATTGTCTGGTGCGGCGCCCGAACCTTAGAACCTTGGCACGACCAGTGGCGCATCCCCCTTGGAGAAACTTGGCCACACCGTGAAGCTGCGCGAGCTTGGGCAAAGGAGCAGCTGCAGGGGGTCGTCACAATTGCGGTTGATGGCTCCCAGATTTTACCTGCTCAGGAAATTTCCACCCCCATTGGCGTGGTGCAAGCGGGTTGGTTTATCAACGCCCATTGTGCTGACCAGCCCTACTGCAAAGATATTCGTCTTGAGTTGATTACCCCTGCCGAGTTACGGCAAGCACGGCAGCACTACGACCAAGCCCAGCCACACCGTTTTAATGAGCGTTTTGTCCATTTAAGGCGCTTTCAGCTTGAGCTGGCAACCCTACGCGAGTTGATGGCGGCTCAATCCCCGAGTAGCTTTGCCCTTTTTGATGGCTCCCTCGTGGCCACGTTTGCCGAATCCTACCACCACAGCTGGCAGCAGCAGTACGTGCAAGCCATTTGTGAGACGCTCCAGCAGAGCCAGCAGCAACAGGTACCGCTGGTGGCCTATATCGATCACTCCCAAGCGCGGGACTTGGTGACCCTCCTGCGCCATACCCACCACCTTGAGGCCACCAATCAAATTACCGATGCGCAGTTGCTCAAGGGGGTGCTCACCCATTGGGGCGATCGCTCCCCCTTTTTTGTTTGCGATCGTGGCGGTGAGGATGGAACTGCCGCGATCCTTGCGACCTACGGCGCTTGGTCCCATCAAGTTGGCTTTTGCTATCTGAAAGCCCACCAAGGCGACCCGGTGCGCCTTGAGCTACCCGTTTGGATCTACACCAGTGGCTTGCTCAATCAAGTGATCCGTTGGCTCTGTGGTGAGCTCATTATTGGCCAAGGGTACCCCTATGCCCTTGAAGCGGCTGACCAAGCTGCTGTCCTGCAAGAGCGCGATCGCCAAGCCTTCCTCAAGCAGTTCCAGCTCTGGGCCGAGCAAGTGGGCATTGACCTGCGTTTTAGCCGTAAGTGGGTGAGCAAACAGTTACGCCGTTGAAGTTAGCTCTGGGCGCGGCGCAAGAAAGTCATTGGGTCAACTGCCCCCCGTCCTTGGGGATGAATTTCAAAGTGAACGTGAGGGCCAGTGCTGCGACCCGTGCTCCCCATTTCAGCAATTTGTTCCCCTTGGCGCACAAACTGACCGACACGCACGAGGTTGCGGTGATTGTGGGCATAAAGGGTCAGGGTGCCATCGGCATGGCGCATTTCCACCAAGTTGCCGAAGCCGCCAGAATTCCACTGGGAATAGGTAACAACACCGTCGGCTGCCGCATAGATGGGGGTGCCCACTGGGGCAGCAATATCAATGCCGCGGTGCATGCGTCCCCAGCGCGGGCCAAAGCCAGAGGTCAAGACGCCGCGAGCTGGCCAAATAAAGTTCGTTGTTAAGCTAGGTAAAAAGCGATCCGACGCCGGTAAAGGGGGTAAATCTAAATGACTTGGCAGTGGCGGCGTCACAATCGAGCGAGCCACTTGCACGGGTACAGGGGGGGCAATGGGTCGGACAGGTGCACTCGGCGCCACCGTTGTGGTTTGGGGACGGCTGGTAAGGGTTGGTTGTGGCCGTACTTCCGGAGGGGTGGGCAGGGATTGCTGTACTGTTGCTAGGGATGGGCTCGTCCGGCGTTGACGTTCTGCTGCCCGACCGAAGGGAATAGGGCTAGCCGACACCGTCATTTGCGGCAGGTTGGTGGGTTGGGTAGAGGCAAAGGCAATCTGGGCAGGCTCTGTTGGCGTTTCAGCCAATGGGGCTTCCGGTGTCACCCCTGTTGTGGTTTGCTCAAGAGATCCGCCCACTGAGAGGGGGACATCAAGAGTGAGGGAGGCCATCACCGTTGTGGTGGCTTGGGTGACAAGAGTGGCAAGGCTGTCGGTGTTGGCGCGCCGATCCACCAGCTTAAATGTGGGTTCGGATGTCTCACTGAGACGCTGCAGCGCGGCAGTGCCGGAGATCCCGAGGCGAGCATTCAAGGACGAAAATCTTGCTTGGGGCAGCACCGCTTGCTGCCATGCGGTTTGGGTAATCCCCAACAATCGGTCGCTACCGGTCGCCAAGCTCAGAGTTTCTGTGGACTGGCTCAAGGTAGAGAATTGAGGGCTTTCAGCAGTGAAGGCAATAGATTTGGTGAAAAACGAGGAAAGCTCCAAGGCTTCGGCGCGATCCCCCAACAGGGTCGAGGTATCAAGCGCTTGGGCAGGATAGATAACGGCTGCCGTACCAATGGAGAGGAGTGGCAGGTAGGAACAAACCGAACGCAGCGAACGACCAAACGTAACCAAGGACGTGACAGAGACATCCTGCGATGCGGTAGGGGTACGACTATCGTTGTTCAAGGTAAGCCTCCTCGCACACTTAAATACTTGGTGATTCGACAAATGGATGAACAGAGAACACAAAGGGTTCTTGAGTTACCACCGCGGTGGCAGCGCGTGTCTATGCCTAAACTGTCCTAGCACGATGAGTATGCAAAGGGTGTTTTTGCTAGACAACGAAACTTTTAGGTGACTTTACCTAATCCCTAATTAAAAGACAACCCTTACCATGGCCGGTCACCATGAATTCACCTGTGCAAATTTTCTACCTTGGGAGGGAATAAATATATTTCTTTCGGCCAAGGTTTAATCAAAAAAGCTGTATTTGTCTTGATTTGAGAATGTTTTACTTTCCTGATATGAAATTTTGGTACCCTCTTTAGGTAATAAGGAAAGTAAAGTTTGGCTAGAGTTGGGTATAGTTTTTTTTAATAGTGTAAATCTTGTAACAATCACCCGATTGGGGGTAGTTAAAGCCAAAGTGTCCTAGTAAAATTGTGACACTTTATCGTTGACTGGCACAAGTCACTTGCGGCCAGTTTAGATGGAGGAGAGCTGCTTGTCAGTAGTGAGTTAGAGGTGGCTCGCAGCTCTGACCTGCATCAATGCCCCCAAAATCCAGTAAGGTTGATGCAGTAGTTGACGAGTCACTCACGATTCATGACGGCCTCAAAATTCACTAAACGTCCCTTGCCCCTAGCCGCTCAGTTTTTGAAACTGGTGGGTGTCATCCTCCTGCTCACTTTTTTTCTCGAATGGGGAATTCTGTTTGTTGCTCCACAATTTAGTAATACCCAGTGGCAGCTCACCGTCGTGAATCAGTTTATTGAGCGGGGTGCCACGCCACTCATTGGCTTTGTCTTCATCTATACGGGATTTTGGATCCAAGCTGTCTCTGGCAATGCCACTGCTGCTGAGCCGGGGCAGCCTGCATTGAAAGATTGGCGTTTTTGGGTCTTTGTCCTGTCCAGTTTGCTGGGGCTATTGTGTTTGTTGGGGATTCCCCTTTACCTTTCAATTACCGGCCAAATGACGGAGCAGGCGGTCAATCAAATTAACCAAGAGGCTGCCCAAGCCGAGATTCGGGTTGAGCAAGAACAGCAGCAGATTAAGCAGTTGGCAAGCAGTGGTCAATTAGGGCAAATTCTACAAAGTGGTCAACTACCACCGGAGCAGCGGGCAGTGCTGGAGCAGTTACAAAAGGATCCCCAAGCCCTTGATCGCCAAGCGGGTCAGGCGCGGGAACGCATCCGCACGCAGCAGCAAGAGGCGGTGGATCGGGCGCAACAGGAAGCCCTCATTAATCGTCTCAGGGTAAGTCTGCGAAGCTTTTTGTTGGCGATTGGTTTTATCACGATTGGCTGGAGTGGCCTGCGAGAACATCGCTAAGTTAGAGGCATGGTTCCTTGGCGGGGCTACCTCGCTAGAGATCATGGCAGAGGAGTGAAGGATGGTCTATTGGATTTTACTGGGGCGATCGCTCCGTCGTGGGATTGGCTTAGGTGTACTGATCACGCTCATGGCACCTATGGCGGCTTGGGCAATTGAGTTGCGGGTGGCCGTGCTAGAGGGGGTGCGCCAAGTCACCATCAGCAGTTCGACCCCTGCTCAGCTTCGGGATGATGCTGGGCGTGTCCTTGCCGTTGCTCCCCAACAAGCGGTGGTTACGGTGTTTACCGGTAGTGGTGTTCAAGCGGCGGGCATCCAAGGGCGACAACTGCTGCTGGAACCGCGGGAGAATGGCTTGGTGCGGGTGGGCGATCGCTGGTATCGCGGTCGCTTGCAAATCGTGAGTACGCCGCGCGGTCTTGTGGCCATTAACCTTGTGGATTTAGAGGACTACCTCCCCAGTGTGGTCGGTAAGGAAATGTCCCCCTCATGGCCCCTAGAAGCCCTCAAGGCACAGGCAGTCGCGTCGCGATCATTTGCGTTGTTTCGGCGCGATCGCGAACGGCGGCGGCCAGGCAGCCTTTACGACGTGGGAGCAACAGTGACCCATCAGGTGTATCCCGGTGTGAGTTCTGAAACCGCCAGTACCCTTGCGGCGGTGGCGGCCACCCGCAACCAAGTGCTCACCTACGGTGGCCAAGTGATTGAAGCGGTGTTTCATGCGGCGTCCGGTGGTTACACCGAAAACTCAGAGCACGTCTGGCAAAAGCCAGTACCCTACCTGCGGGCCGCGCCCGATTTTGATCAGGTCTCGCCCAACTTTCAGTGGACCGTGCGCTTGACGGCAGCACAACTGCGCCAGCGCATTCCCAGTATTGGCACGATTGTTGGCTTTCGCCCCCTGCAGATGAGTCCCCAAGGGCGAATTATCTCCCTGCAGGTGGTGGGAACTGCTGGCACCCGCACGATTTCTGGCAATGAACTGCGGCGGGCCTTGGGGCTGCGCAGCACTCTGATTACTTTCACACCAGAGTATGGGAATGTGGCTAGTCAAGGTGCGCAGAGCGTGCCTGTGGCTTTTACGATTACCGGGCGCGGTCATGGCCATGGGTTAGGCATGAGCCAGTGGGGCGCTTACGGCATGGCATTGCAGGGTTACACCTACGATCAAATTTTGGGGCATTACTATCGGGGGGTCACCCTCAGTGAAATTAGCCTCTCCGTCCGTTGACGTGGATGGCAGCCTCGTTTATCGTACCAGTGGGATCTGCTGGAGGCAGCAACGATGGCACTAACGCTTTACTTTTTGCGCCACGGTCAAACCACCTTCAGCCGCGATCATGCTTTTTGTGGGGAACTGGATCCCCCCCTGACCCAAGCTGGAGCAGCCATGGCAGAGGCCTTTGCCGATGCCTACGCCCAAGTCCGGTGGCAGGCAGTGTTTGTCAGCCCCCTGCTGCGCACCCGCACCACTGCCCAACCCCTGTGCGATCGCCTCGGGCTTGAAATGCACCAGCGAGAGGGGCTACGAGAGATTTACTACGGCAAGTGGGAAGGCTTGGGTGCCGATGAGGTCAATGAGCGGTTCCATGATGACTATGTGCGCTGGCTCTCAGATCCCGGCTGGAATGCGCCAACAGGTGGCGAGCGTGGTATTGATATTTACTATCGCAGTAATGCCGTCTTGCTGGAAATTGAACGCCAGTACACTAGCGGCAATATCCTGATTGTGTCCCACAAGGCAACGATTCGCATTATGCTGTGCGGTTTGCTGGGGATTGATGTGGGGCGGTTTCGAGATCGCATCGCTGCACCAGTGGCCAGTGTCAGTATTGTCGAGTACACCTCCCGGGGGCCGTTGCTGTTGGCGCTAGCGGAGCGATCGCACCTACCCTCCGCCCTGCGAGAACTTCCCGGCACCTAGGGCTTCAGAAGTTGCGGTTTAACCTGCGCCAAAAAATTTAACAGGGCGGCAGTAAACACCCCTTCAACGACAGCGAGGGGGAGGTGGGTCAGGAGAATGACGCCTAGGGCAGTCAGTTCCCGTTGGCGATCAAGGGTGGCGGGTAAGCCCAAAATAACAACGGCACTCAACAAGCCCACGGCCACAAGAACACTGCCAAACCCCAAACAAAAGCCGAGGAGCGATCGCCCCCAGACCTGACAGCGGCGCCACAAGCCATGGAACGTTGCGGCAGCCATCAGAGCGGGGATTCCCATTATTAGTCCATTTAAGCCCAACGTGGTGAGGCCGCCGTGGCCAAACATCACCGCCTGTAAAAATAAGCCCACCACCACTGCAATCATGGCAGCTTGACCGAGGAGTGCCCCGAGACTTCCTAGCAGCATTAGGTGCACGCTGCCAAGGGGCAAGGGAATATACACCGCCGAGGCCGCAAAAAAAGCAGCGCTCAGAAGAGCTAAACGCGGCACCGTTGCCAAGGGATCGGGTGCTTGCCGCTGTACCTGCCGCGCAGACCACCACAGCAGCCCGCCGGTTCCGGCATAGCCCAGCCCACACAGGAGGGGTGGCATTAACCCGTCAGGAATATGCATTAGGGCACCTGCACCCGGCGACGCGACCAAGCGAAGCAGGCGGTTCCAATCGCCCCCCACAGCACTGCCAGCACCATAATGCTGATTTGCAGCGGCGTGTACTGGCTGAGAGACACAGGGGGCTGGGGTACGGTTGCTTCTACCACGGCTGTCGGGGCGGCCTCAAAAGTCACCGGAATCGTGAGACTGCCCCCATGACCCCCGTGGCGCACCTGCACCTGCCAATAACCCGCCTGATCGGGGATAAACTGAAATTCCCCTTGATCGTTGGTGCTGGTTTGGAGCACCGCCTGCTCGGGCTGGTTAGGGGCAAAAACTTGGACGGTTGCACGAGCCATTGGCTCACCCGTATCGTAGCGAGCGGTTACTTGAATCACCTGCTGCGGTTTGTACTGCAAGCTCACCCCGTGCGCCATTGCTGTTGTCGGCCACAAGAGGGCATTCAGGGTTGCAAACGTGAGGAGCGGTTTCATGGTGAGACCTCGCGACAATGACCTTCACCCACATGCCCTAGGCTTTTTAGGGCAGCGAGGAGGCGGTTGTACTCTGCTGCGGATAAGCGATTCTTGAGGGTGGCCTGATCAACGGTGACGTTGTTATCGGCGGCCAAAGCAGCAAATGGATCAAAGCCAACGGCGGTTTGATTCATCTCAGCGCTGGCGGGTTCAGCCCCATCGCCAAAGAGATGGTCGAAGTGGAGGGTAATTTCTAGTTCTGCGGTTTCGTTAGCCGTGACGATGCCTTTGCGAGCATCGCCAATGTAGTCCCCACACAGGTATTGCAGCGGTTCGTTGAGGGTAATGTCAAAGGGGAGGGTGACGTTGCCGCGGCGGGCGGTGCCCACCAGTTGCAGGGTGGGGTCAAGGGTCTGCCAAGCAAGGGCGTTGAAGTGTCCTACTGGCGCAGCGGTACTGCCAATGAGGGGCGGCACATCCGCAACCAAATCCACGGTCATGGCATCGGGAAATTCAACGCTGGCGATCGCCACGGGCTGCTCATCCTGACTGGGATCAAAGGGGGGATTGGTTTGGTAAGCCGTGATCCGCCCCAAGGTGAAGTAAGCATGGTCAACCGTTAACTGCCAGCCATCTTTCGTTGTCCACCCTTCCCTGAGGCGATTTTCGCCATTGGCATAGATCATCAAGGTGCCGGTTTGCGTGGCTTGGCCACAGGCGGCTAGGACGCCCATGCTCAATACCGCAGCAACCGCGAAATAACGTTGCAGCATGTCTCTCGCTAGAACAAAAACGGAAAGCCACTAACACCAACACCGTTTGGCTAGCGGCTAAGGATGAACAAGTTCAACACCCCCTTAGTTAAGCGTAGGTTTCCGCGGAAAACAATGCAGGGGAGGGGGATTTAGCGCAACGCTGAACGCGCCTTGGCAATGAGGCCGTGCTTGGGGGCAAACATCATCGCTAGGATAAACATCAATGTTTGCACCACCACAATAGCGCCCCCTGTGGAGGCGTCAAGGTAGTAACTGAGGTAGATGCCTAACCCACTGCCGCAGACTCCCACCGCTATAGCAATGGCCAACATCCCTTCAAAGCGATCGCTCAGGAGGTAAGCGGTGGCGCCGGGGGTAATGAGCATTGCCACGACGAGGATAATTCCCACCGTTTGTAGTCCCGCCACTGCTGTTAACGACAATAGCGCCAATAGCCCGTAGTAGAGGAGCGTGGTATTCAGGCCAATCGTGCGGGCATGGGTGGGGTCAAAACAAAACAACATCAGGTCGCGGTGCCACAGGGCAATTGTGATGAGGGTAATGCCGCTGATAGTAACGGTTTGCCAGAGATCGCGATCGCTAATGCCTAAGACATTCCCGAATAGAATATGCATCAGATCAATGCTGCTGGTGGTTTTCGAGAGCAGCACTAATCCCAAGGCAAAAAAGCCTGTAAACACTAGACCAATTACTGTATCTTCCTTAATACGGGTCTGTTGCTGGACAAAACCCATGACCACCACAGCAGCTAAACCAAAGACAAACGCCCCGATTGCTAGGGGCAGATTCAACCAATAGGCCAGTACCACCCCCGGCAGTACCGCATGGGAAACCGCATCTCCCATTAACGCCCAGCCCTTGAGGGTCAAAAAGCACGAGAGCACGGCACACACACAGCCGACCAAGGCACTGACGCCAAGGGCTTTCACCATAAAGCCATGTTGCAGTGGTTCCACGAACCAATCCCAGAGCATGGGGCAACGCTCCTTGTCCTAGGTGATGAGGTGTTCTTGCAGGTAGAGTTCTGCTTGGGTAGCACTCAACGGCGGGGCAAACAGATACCCTTGACCGTGGGGACAGCGCAGCGATCGCAGCTGTTGCAGTTGACTAGTATTTTCCACCCCCTCAGCAACGCAGTCCAGACGCAGGTTTTGTGCCAACAGCAGGATTGTGTGCACCACCTCGAGATCTTGGCGGCTAGCATCCATATTGGAAATGAACGAGCGATCAATTTTAATGCCGTCAAGGGGTAAGCTGCGCAAATAGCTAAGGGAGGAGTACCCCGTGCCAAAGTCATCAATGGCAATCCGCACGCCCATTGACTTCAGAGCGAGCAGTACCTCCCGCGCCGACTCCAGATGATTCATAATCGCACTTTCGGTAATTTCTAGCTTCAGGAACTGTCCCCAGAGCTGATGGCTGTGAAGCGCCTGCTCAATTTCTGTTACAAGGGTCGGCAGCGAAAAGTGACTCCCTGAGAGGTTAATGCTCACGGTTAAGCCTGCTGCCATGATTTTGGGATAGCACTGTTGCCAAGCTCGTAGTTGTTCACAAGCCGTATTCAGGACCCAGTGGGAAATTTCCAGAATCAGACCAGTTTCCTCGGCAACGGCAATAAAGGCATCTGGGGCAAGCATCTGACCGTCTTTCTGCCAGCGAATGAGGGCTTCAAAGCCCACCAAGGCTTGGGTGCGGAGGTTGACAATAGGCTGGTAGTACAGTTGAAATTCACCATGTTCAATGGCTTGGCGCAGTTCCACCTCCAGCAGCAGGCGATCGCGCACCTTTTGTAGCATGGCTTGATCAAAGACCTCAAGGCGATTTCTGCCCTTGGCTTTGGCGTGGTACAGGGCCGTATCGGCATCCCGCAATAATTCTTCCGCACGGGTGTAGTTGGGGTGTCCCATCACCAAGCCGATGCTCACTGAGCTATAGAGGGTGTAGTGATTAATATAAACTGGGGCAGCGAGGCGATCGCGCAGTTGTTCGGCAATCGTATAAGCCTGCTCGCTATCCCGCAGGTCATTGAGGAGCACGCCAAATTCATCACCGCCAAGGCGCGCCACCACATCTTGGGGACTCAGATGGCGGCTGAGGCGTTGCGCCACTTCCTGTAGGTATTGATCCCCTACCGAATGCCCAAGGCTATCATTGACGGTCTTGAAGCGATCCAAGTCCAAGCAGAGGACGGCGTATTGATAGCCGGGTTGACGAGCCGCCACTTGCAGCGTGATGCGCAGATGCTCCTCAAACAGCCAGCGGTTGGGTAAGTGGGTGAGGGGATCATGGCGAGCTTGGTAAAGAAGTTGAGCCTCGATAACTTTTCGTTCTTGGAGCTCTGTTTGCGCTTTTTGGTAGAGTTCTGCTTGCAGGATGGCGATCGCCAACTGGGTGGAAATTTGCTGGAGCAACGCCAGTTCGCTATCCTGCCACTGTCGCGGCTGGCCACACTGATGGCAAATGAGCAAGCCCCAGAGTCGATCATCCACGGTAATCGGCAGCACTAAATTGGCTTTGACTTGGTAGTAGTTCAACAGTTCACGGTGGCAAGGGGCGATCGCTGCGGTTTCCAGGTTCTCAATCACTTGAATCCGTCCGCGGCGATAGGCCTCAATATAGCGGTCTGTAAAGCAATGATCCTTGACAATTTCCCCCAGAACCGATCGCCACGGCGGCACCACCGCCTCCACATCCATGATTCCCCGCCAATCAGGTAAAAAGCGATAGACCAGAACCCGATCGCACGCCAGTAATTCCCGCACATCCCGCACCGTGTGCTCAAGAATTGTGGACAGTTCAAGGGACTGGTGAATGTGCTGGGTCAACTGTACGAGCAGGCGATCGTAGCGAGCTTGGCGCACGAGCCGTTCTTCCACTTGGTGGCGATCAATGGCATGGCGCAATGTCCGTGCCAGCAGGTGAGGTGTCAGTTCCCCCACCCACAGATAGTCTTGGGCACCACTGCGCAGAGTTTGGCTGGCCATCTCGGGGCGATCGCTGTTGCCAATGACCACCAAAGGGATGTGGGGAAACCGCTGATGGAGGGCTGCCACTTGTGCCAGCTCTTCTTCCACAGGATTCAACAACAGGAGCACATCCGGCATGGCTTGCGCCAAAACTCCTGGCGTTAATTGATTCAACCCACAAGATTGAACTTCATAAACGGTGCTGGCTGTTGATTTGAGGTGGGGCTGTAAAATTTCACCCGATTGGGGGAGGTTTTCAATAACTAATAAGCGAATGTGTGATGCTGAAACAGATATTTCTGAACTCGGCTCTAAATTGCCTCCTAGGCTTGATCCCAAGGTCTGTTGTCCATCTTGGGAGGTGTCATCCACAGGGAAAAAACTGGCGGACGTTTCAGTCATGGAATGTGCAATATTATCAGAGAATTAGGCAGCGATAAAACCCACTATCTGCGAACCGCTATTCAAGAATTTGTATAGATAGTTACATCTGATCCCATCATAGCCTCTGGCGGAGATCGTAGTCGGTTTGACTGGCACTAAAGCCACAGCAGGATGCTTGAGATTTACTGCCGCTGTGGAGGTCAGCGAGCGTTAAAATGGAGAAGTCTCTAGCAAACATTGCGGAATAGTAGTTTATCAATGATTGATCTGAGTACCTTAAAGCGGGACTTAACAGCTCTGACCACTCGCCTGGGTCACGCCCAGCACTACCTTTGACCCGGCTGCCCTTAAGGCCAAAATTCACGATCTCGAACAAACAGCAGCTCAGCCCGACTTCTGGAACGATCAAGCGGCAGCGCAAGCAACGCTGCAAGACCTCACCGAGGCAAGAGCTGCCCTTGAAAACCTTGCGAATTGGCAAAAAACTGTCGAGCACGCCGAGGCAGCACTGGAGTTACTGGAGCTAGAGAGTGATCCCGGGCTTTATGAGGAAGCGGTGACACTCCTCAACGAGCTGGAGGCGCAACTGAGTCGCTGGGAGCTCGAGCAGTTGCTCAGCGGTTCTTACGACAAAAACAATGCCATTCTCACGATTAATGCTGGTGCTGGCGGCACCGATGCCCAAGACTGGGCGGAAATGCTACTGCGAATGTACAGCCGTTGGGCGGAACGCCACGGCTATCAAACCCAAATTGCTGACCTATCCGAAGGGGAAGAGGCGGGGATTAAGTCCGTTACCTTGGAAATCAAAGGTCGCTATGCCTACGGCTATTTACGTTCCGAAAAGGGCACCCATCGCCTAGTGCGCATTTCCCCCTTTAATGCCAATGGCAAGCGCCAGACCAGTTTTGCCGGTGTGGAGGTCATGCCGGAGTTGGATCAGTCCGTCACGCTTGAGATCCCAGAAACAGACCTCGAAATTACCACCTCTCGCAGTGGCGGTAAGGGGGGGCAAAACGTGAACAAGGTGGAAACAGCGGTGCGGATTGTCCACAAACCAACTGGGCTGGCGGTGCGCTGTACCCAAGAGCGATCGCAACTGCAAAACAAAGAGAAAGCCCTTGCCATCCTCAAGGCCAAGCTATTGGTGATTGCCCAAGAGCAAAAGGCCAAGGAAATTGCCGACATTCGCGGTGATGCGGTAGAGGCAGCTTGGGGGACACAAATTCGCAACTATGTCTTCCATCCCTACCAGTTGGTCAAGGATCTGCGCACGGAGGTTGAAACTACGGCCATTCAGGAGGTCATGGACGGGGACATTGACCTGTTTATTCAAGCCTACCTGCGCCAACAAACCCATACAGCAGCGACGGACTAGTTATCCCCCAAGGGAAAGTCCTGATCACAAATCCAGTGTTTTTGGTTGTGGTAGAGCAACGTCAGATGGGTGGCTTGAAATTCGGCTTGGAAGGGGCGATCGCGATATTCTGACCAAGCGCGGTGGAACTGGGGGCGACGGAGATCGCGGAAAGCAACCGTCAGGTGGGGGCGGTAGGGGCGTTGCCATTCCCTCGGATCCCGTAGGTTCAGGGTTTGGGCAAGAGCATTGAGCAAATCTTGGTGGAGCTGGTGTAGGGTGGGGTTTGGCTGGACATCGATGTAGATGACCCGCGGCGGAAATGCGCCATATCCTTGCAGGTGGATCGGAAATGCGAACTCGTTGCTGGCGAGGCAACAGGAACGGCTTTGGGTAAACGTTTGCAGCGCTGTTTTCACCTCGGCGATCGCCTCCCGTGGCCATCGGAAGGGGGGATAAAGAGTAATGTGGGGCGGCGATTTCAGAGCGGCACAACTGTGGTAGCGATCACAAAAGTCTTGCTTAATGGCCGTAATTTGTTCTTGCAGAGAAGATGGTGGCAACAGGGCAATAAACCAGAGGGAGGAGGACATCATCAATCGGCAACCTGAAACACACTCAAATCAACAGTACCCCTTCCGCCAGCGCCATTGCAGTCGATGACTGATCAGCCGTGAGGTCAGTGCTGATGTGAATTTCCTCTACAATAGCTCCATGCCTACGGACGTAGTGGAAATTCTCAATGCCGAAGATCTGCGGCGCACGGTGACCCGCTTGGCCTCCCAAGTGGTTGAAAAGGCTCGCGATGACTTGGGATCAATCGTTTTGTTGGGCATTCACACCCGCGGCATTCCCCTCGCCCAATTGCTAGCGCAGCAAATTGAGGCGCTGGAAGGCGTTACGGTGCCTGTAGGGGAACTGGACATTACCTTTTACCGCGATGACTTGGATCGCATTGGCCCGCGGACACCGCAACAAACAAGGATTCCTGTGGATCTGAGTGGCCGGATTGTGCTGCTTGTGGATGATGTGATCTTTAGTGGCCGCACGGTGCGCTCGGCTCTGAATGCGGTGCATGACTACGGCCGACCGAAGGCGATTTGGCTGTTGGTGCTCATCGATCGCGGCCACCGCGAATTACCGATTCATCCTGATTTGACGGGTAAGGTCTTGCCCACCGCCCGCGATGAGGTGGTGAAGGTGCTTCTCCAACCCACCGATGGACGAGATGGGGTCGAACTGTGGAAGCCGGAACCCTAGGCAATGCCATCCGCAGTTAGCAGAACTTTGTAGAGGCCGGGACGGCGATCGCGAAAGAACCCGTAGGCGGCCCGCAGTCGCTCAATGCTGTCAAGATCAAAGGCGTGAACCAAAACAGCTTCCGATTGGCGATCGCCCACTGCCACCAAGTCGCCCCGCGGATCGGCAATGAACGAGCTACCGTAAAAGACTTGACCGTTTTCATCACCAACGCGGTTAGCCGCCACAACGGGGATAACGTTGGCCACCGCATGACCCACCATCACCCGCTGCCAAGGATCCTTGGTGTCGAGTGTGGGGTCGTGGGGCTCACTGCCGATGGCGGTGGGGTACAACAGAATTTCTGCCCCCATGAGGGTCATGGCACGGGCGGCTTCAGGAAACCACTGATCCCAGCAAATGCCAACCCCAATTTTGCCGTAGCGGGTGCGCCACACCCGAAACCCCGTATTGCCGGGACGAAAGTAAAACTTTTCTTCGTAGCCGGGACCATCGGGAATATGACTTTTGCGATAAACCCCTAAATTGACACCACTGGCATCAATCACGGCAACGCTGTTGTAATAGACAGTGCCCGCCTTTTCAAAGAAGGAAACGGGGATCACCACCCCGAGTTCGAGGGCAAGAGCGCTAAAGTGGGCAATCGTGGGGTGATTTTTAACAGGATGCGCCCGCTGAAAATAAATGTCCCGCTCTTCTTTGCAAAAATAATGCCCTTCAAAGAGTTCGGGCAAGAGAATCACTTGTGCCCCTTGGCGATGGGCATCACGAACGAGTTCACTCAGGTGATCAATATTAGCCGCTGGGTCATCGCTAAGTTTGGCTTGAATGGCGGCAACGGTCAGTGTTCTCATGGTTCCTGTTGAGTAATGCAATGAAAGGCACCACCCCCTTCTAAAATGGTACGGGCAGGCAAGCCAATTGTGTTGCGGGTAGAAAAAAGTTTAGCAATCGTAGCCACTGCCTTGGCATCTGCTTCGCTGCCGTAGGTGGGCACCACAACGCTGGTATTGGCAATATAAAAATTCACATAACTAGCGGGCAAAATTTCCCCGGCGACACTCGTCACTAGGCCGGGGGAGGGAATGGGTACAACGGTGAGCGATCGCCCCCGGGCATCGCTAAGGTGCTGCAACTGTTGATAAATGGCATGGAGAATCTCGTAGTTGGGATCCTCGCGGCTCCAAGGTACCATACAGACCACGGTTGCCGGAGCAACAAAACGCACGAGGGTGTCAATGTGACCGTCGGTGTGGTCGTTCATTAGCCCTGACTCAATCCAGAGGACTTTCTCCACCCCTAAGGCTGCCTTTAGGTGTGCTTCGGCTTCACTGGCCGTGATACTGGGATTACGGTTCGGGTTGAGGACACACTGTTGGGTGGTCAGGCAAGTGCCTTCGCCATCCACCTCAAGAGCACCCCCTTCCAAAATGAGGGGCAGGGTACGGTAAGGCAGTCCCATGAACGCTGCCAAGCGGCGGGAAAGTTCCACATCCTCCGGCAGGTTGTACTTTTTCCCCCAACCGTTGAAGGGCAAGCACAAAACCTGGCGATCGCCCCGTCCATTGATCAGGCTAATCGGCGCCGTATCCCGCAACCAGATATCCCCAAAGGGAACACGGTAAAACTGGGGTTGCAGATCCCCTAAAAGGGCACGTGCTTCTGCTTCGCCAGCCGCATCGAGGACGAGGATCTTCAGTGACTCACCGCGACAATTGCCAGTCTCTGGATCCGGGTTGGCGATCGCCCGGCACAGGCCAGCAAACTCCGCCCGTACCTGAGGCAGCAGCGCTCCCCACAGGTCTGGATGACTGGGAAAAGCTAGCCAACAGGCGCGATGGGGCTGCCATTCAGCAGGCTGAAAAAAATGCGTGGCAGAGTCCACAGAGGCTTGCGCTAGCTCTTTTTATTGGTTTTATTCGTTTTGGGAGCAGGCTTAGCCGCAGCTTTTTTGCCTTTAGCAGCTTGCTGCGTTTTCGTGCTGCCGCTGTACTTACGGCGGAAGCGCTCCACCCGACCCTCAGCATCGACAATTTTTTGGGTGCCGGTAAAGAAGGGGTGGTTCCCTGACCAAATGTCCACGTGGAGTTCGGGCTTGGTGGAACCCACGGTCATCACCACTTCGCCATCACAATATACTTTAGCCTCGGGGTACCACTCGGGATGAATATTGGGTTTAGGCATAAATCAACCTCGCAAGGATACTAAAAGAGAATCCAGAATACTAGCGTTTGGAGTACTGCGGTGCTTTGCGGGCTTTACGTAAACCATACTTGCGCCGCTCTTTAGCACGCGGATCCCGCGTCAAGTAGCCCTCCATTTTTAGGGGCTTACGATTTTCAAGATCCAGTTGGCACAGTGCTCGGGCAACCCCCAGACGAATAGCATCGGCTTGGCCGGTTAAGCCACCGCCACTGGCATTGACGTAAATGTCGTAGCTATTCTCAAGACCAAGGGTTTCCAGCGGTGCTTTCACTAACCCGAGGTAGGTAGGGTTGTTCTGCAAATAGTCAGCGCCATCGCGGCCATTGACGATAAATTTGCCACTCCCCGGCATGAGACGTACCCGTGCCACCGAGGACTTGCGACGGCCAGTGCCCCGATAAACAACCCGTTTCGACTGATCGGCAATCTGCATAGGTTAGGCTCCCGGAATAGTGTTAATGGTCAAGGGTTGAGGTTTTTGAGCTTGATGAGGATGCTCTGGCCCAGCATAGACCTTTAACTTGGTGAAAAGCTTCCGCCCGAGGGAGTTTTTGGGCAGCATTCCCTTAACGGCGTGCTCAATGATCCGCTCTGGAATCCGGGCTTGCAGTTGATCAAAGGTTTCGATTTTCATGCCACCGGGACGACCAGAGTGGCGACGGTAGAGCTTTTGGCTGCGCTTTTTGCCCGTGACGGCTACCTTCTCAGCGTTGATCACAATCACAAAGTCACCCGTGTCCATGTGGGGGGTGTAGATGGCTTTGTTTTTGCCTCTAAGGATACGGGCGATCGCCGCGGCGAGGCGACCCAAACGCTGATCCGCAGCATCAATGACGTACCACTGGGGGTCAAGGGACGCCACACTCGGCAGTGGTGTTTTCACGGTAGATGTCATCACAAACTCCATAGGTTCTTAAGCAATCGACAACTCAGGGACGGCAGTGGCCAACTGAAACTGGGGCATACTCTGGGCACACAACCCTTGAGGAAAAGGAGACTCGGGATAGCCAACCCCCAGCAGGCACAAACCCGCTGCTGGCGCTGCATACTTCACTAAATGGCGTTGCTCCTGCTGCCAAATCTCAGTAAAGTTTGCTGGCGATCGCTGACCCTGCCCCACCTGCACCAGCAACCCCACCAGTAGGCGCATCATGCCGTAGAGGAAGCCCGCCGCCTGTACCTCAATCTCAACTAAGGCACCGCGGCGCTGACAGCACACCTCCTGTACATCCACCCACGAGTGGGCACGCTTTGAGCCAGCGCGATGAAACGCACTCAAGTGGTGGCGACCCACCAATGGCTCCAGCGCCTCCTGCATCAAATCAGCATCAAGGCGGTACTGGTAGCAGTGCCATGTTAAGCCCCGCAAAAATAAGTTGGGGCAGGGGTCCGTGTAAAGCGTGTAGCGATAGCGCCGCCACAGCGCCGTAAAGCGGGCGTGCCAATGCTCTGGAACAGCTGCAGCAGCTCGAATTAAAACGTCGCTCGGTAGGCGCGAGTTCAAGACCGCTGGCCAACGATGGGGCGGAATAGGGGAGTGAACCGTCACATGAGCCACTTGTCCTGCCGCATGGACACCCGCATCCGTGCGACCTGCTGCCACCACACTGACGGGATGATCCACAACACTGGCAATCGTCTCTTCCAGCACCTGCTGCACTGTGCGCTGACCCACTTGCCGCTGCCAGCCGTGGAAGTTTAAGCCATGGTACTGAATGAGCAGGGCAAGACGTTGTGCCCCTGTGGTTGCCATCTCCGCCACCCTTTGCCTTAGACCAGTTCAATCACTGCCAGTTCGGCATTGTCCCCGCGCCGCCGCACACTGCGGATAATGCGCGTGTAACCCCCTTGGCGATCGCCATAGCGTTCCGCAGCCTTAGCAAAAAGGGCGTGCACCAACTGCTTATCGTAGAGATAACCCAGCGCCCGTCGCCGCGCCGCTAAGGAACCATCCTTTGCCAGAGTAATCATCCGTTCTGCCTCGGAGCGAACAGCCCGTGCTCGTGCCTTGGTGGTAGTAATGCGACCGTGGCGAAGCAGCTCAGTGGTGAGAGCCCGCAGCAGTGCCCGCCGCTGATCTGCTGGCAACCCCAACTGGGGGACACGACGTTGATGACGCATATCAAGAACCTCAACCTATAACGTTAGTTAGAGCGAACCGCTTTTTGGGGCGGCAATGTAATACCCAAATGCTTTTGCAGCGCCTCAATCACTTCCTCTGCCGACTTTTGACCAAAGTTTTTGATTTCCAGTAAATCTTCTTGGGAGTACTCCAATAAATCCGCAACCGTATTCACCTGAGCCCGCTTCAGGCAGTTGTAAGCCCGCACTGAAAGATTCAGTTGTTCAATCGGAATTTGCCCTGTTTCATCGTGCTCATCGGCCGTTGTGGTTTCAGAAGCATGCAGCGGCACCTCCTTCAGCGGACTGAACAGATCCACCAAAATGCCTGCCGCTTGGTTCAAGGCGTCTTGGGGCGTCAGGCTACCATTCGTCCAAATCTCCAGTTTGAGATAGTCCTTTAGGGGGCGCTCCCCTTCCGTGCCACTGGTTCGGATGGATTCAACACTATAGTTCACGCGCCGCACTGGCATAAACACGGCATCGAGTTGTAAGTAGTCCAAAGCCATGCGATCATCCCGCACCCGCTCCACTGAACGGTACCCCTTGCCACACTCCACCTTGAACTCCAGCTCCAGCGTTGCCCCCGGCATCAAGGTGGCAATGTAATGATTGGGGTTGACCACCTCCACTTCCGAGGACAATTCAATCATGGCGGCAGTAACCGTTAACGCTTCCGACTCCGGAGCTTGGGCATAGATGCGTCCCATCTGTGGCTCTGTGGTGTGGCTGCGCACCACTAACTGCTTCATCTGCAGCAGGATGTCCATCACATCTTCCCGCACCCCAGGAATCGTTGAAAATTCATGGTTCACCCCGGCAATACGTACTGCTGTGACCGCACATCCGGGCAGATTAGCTAACAGCACCCGCCGCAGCGCATTGCCGACTGTCACCCCTTGACCGAGCTCTAACGGATGAAGGGCAAACTGGCCGTACTGACCTTGATCCTCTTCAATCCGCGTCTCTAAACATTCAATTTGATATGCCATAGCCCTTGCTCCCAAATACCCCAAACTCACCTTAGACGCGCCGCCGTTTGGGAGGGCGACAACCATTGTGGGGAATCGGCGTCACATCACGAATGAGAGTAATTTCCAAGCCTGCTGCTTGCAGCGCCCGAATTGCCGTTTCCCGACCCGCCCCAGGACCACTCACCATCACCTCAATTTGGCGCATGCCTTGATCAATCGCACGACGAGCCGCATTGTCAGCAGCCATTTGGGCTGCAAAGGGAGTACCTTTTTTGGCTCCCTTAAAGCCGCTGGAACCCGCAGAAGCCCATGCAATCACTTCGCCGCTGGGATCCGTAATCGAGACGATTGTATTGTTGAACGTGGACTGAATGTGAGCAACGCCACTGGGGACATTGCGCTTTTGCTTACGAGGGCCAGACCGTTTTGCAGAGGGTGCCATAATCTATCCAAATATGAGGGTCGAACAGGTTGCAGATAAACGAAACAATTACTTCTTGGCAGCGGGTTTTTTCTTGCCGGCGACGGTACGACGCCCCCCGCGGCGAGTACGGGCATTGGTGCGGGTTCGTTGGCCTCGCACCGGCAAGCCCAAGCGGTGCCGGCGACCACGATAACAGCCAATATCCATCAATCGCTTGATGTTCATGGCCTCAAGACGCCGCAAGTCCCCTTCCACTTGGTACTCCTCAATGGCGGCCCGCAGAGCGGCAATATCCGTATCAGACAAATCGCGGGTGCGGGTATCCGGATTCACCCCTGTTTTTGCCAAGATCTCCTTGGCGCGGGTTAAGCCAATGCCGTAAATGTAAGTCAAGGCAATTTCAATGCGCTTGTCGCGGGGCAAGTCAACACCAGCAATACGAGCCATGAATGATGTTCCTATCTGTTAAACAACTAATGGGTTACCCTTGACGCTGCTTATGCTTAGGGTTCGTGCAAATGACCATCACCCGACCGCGTCGCCGAATCACGCGGCATTTTTCGCAAATGCGTCGTACCGATGCTCTCACTTTCATATCAATCGCTCATCTAGTCGCAAATTTTACATCTTAGCAGAATAAAGGTACCAAATCAAATTCATGGCCTACTTTTTCCGCAGGCGGTAGGTAATGCGTCCCTTTGTTAGGTCGTAGGGAGTGAGTTCCACCTTGACGCGATCGCCCGGCAGAATTTTGATGTAGTTGCGGCGAATCTTGCCGGAAATGTGGGCAAGCACGTTAAAGCCATTATCCAAATCGACCCGAAACATGGCATTGGGCAATGACTCTGTCACCGTGCCCTCAATTTCAATGGCATCCTGTTTAGACACACTTCACCTCCCCAATTCGAGCTTTGATGGCAGCCGTAACCTCAGAAATACTGAGAGTTCCATCCACGTGGACAAACTTTGGATGATTGGCGTACTGTTGAATCATCGGCAACGTTTCCTGCTCGTAAACCTGCAGCCGTTTAAGGATAGTTTCCGGTGTGTCATCGGAACGCTGTTGACCAGAGACCGCCTGTTTAGCGCGGTTCAGGGCACGCTCCTGTAAAATTTGGGCGGGCACGTCTAAAAACAGCAAGTAATCGTAAGTTTGGCCAATCTCTGTCAGCATCGACTCAAAGACCTTTGCCTGTGACAGGTTGCGGGGAAAACCGTCTAACAGCCAGCCCCCTGCCGCATCGGGTTGCTGTAAACGACTGGCCACCATATCCACAATGACTTGATCGGGTACCAGCTCACCCCGATCCATATAGCCCTGAGCTTGCTGACCCAGAGGTGTACCGGCAGTGCGTTCGGCTCGCAGAATATCTCCCGTTGAAATGTGGGGAATGCCAAAGTGCTCAACTAAAATCGCAGCTTGGGTGCCTTTCCCCGAACCGGGGCCGCCGAATAGAATGAACCGCATTACTGTTTCACCATCCCCTCATAACGTTGTGAAATAACATAGGTTTGAATTTGCTTTGAGGTGTCAATGGCAACCCCCACCAAGATCAGCAATGAGGTGGCACCCAGTCCTTGAAAAGTCGTCACCCGGGTGGCACTTTCAACAGCAGTTGGGATAATGGCCACAAGCCCTAAGAAAATGGCACCTAGGAAAGTTAAGCGATTTAGCACCCGCTCCAGATAATCCGATGTGGCTTTACCCGGACGAATGCCCGGAATACTGGCACCCATTTTTTTCAGGTTTTGGGACATGTCCACCGGGTTAACCACTAGAGAGGAGTAAAAATAGCTAAAAAAGAGGATTAACAACAAATAGACTGTCACATAAACCCACGGCGTTGGCCCCGCTGGAGAGATGTAGGCACTAATTTGGGCAATAAATTCATTGCGGGTAAATTGTGCCAAGGTGGAGGGCAAAATAAGGACGGCAGAGGCAAAAATAATGGGCATCACCCCCCCTTGGTTCAGGCGCAAGGGCAAGTAACTCGTCTGTTCGCGATAGAGCTTACGACCCACCTGTCGCCGCGCTGAAACGATGGGAATGCGGCGGGTACCCTCTTGCACAAAGACAATACCCACAATCATCGCCAAAAAGACTGCAACAAGGATAACAATGCCCCCAATATTGCCACCGCTTTCGGCAAGAGCAATGGTTTGTCCCACGGAAGCCGGTAGATAAGCAACAATACTCAGAAAAATCAGCAGTGAAGCGCCGTTGCCCACCCCTCGCTCGGTAATGAGTTCAGCAATCCACATCACCACCATCGAACCAGCGGTGAGGCCAAGGACAATTTCAGCAACAAATAAGGGGCCGGGTCGCAGGGCAGCTCCCGGAATTGAACTGACAAAAACGGCAATCCCAATACTCTGGAGCACTGCCCAGCCAACGGCGACGTAGCGAGTAATCTGAGAGATTTTCCGCCGACCGGCTTCTCCTTCGTCCTTTTGCAGCCGTTCGAGGGAGGGCAGTGCGGCAGTGAGTAACTGCATGATGATGGAGGCGTTGATGTAGGGCAAAATGCCAAGGGCAAAAATGCCAAGGGCTGAGAGGCCACCACCCGAGAAAATGTCAAGGAAGCGAATGACGGCATTATCTTCAACACTTTGGGCAAATACGGCGCGATCAATGCCGGGAATGGGCAAGTAAATGCCTAGACGCACCAAAATCAGTAGCCCAAGAGTAATGAGTAACCGCCCCCGCAACCCCGAGGCTTGTGCCATCTGCATAAAGGTTTCTTGGGCGGTGGGCGCTTTGCCGCGATTCACAATCATGATCCGCTTCCTCTATTCGCTGTCGGTAACGACGGCATCCACACAAACCCCACCAGCGGCTTCAATTTTGGCGCGGGCACTGCCACTAAAGGCGGCAGCATGAACTTCGAGCTTAACGCTGAGTTCACCATCCCCCAAGACTTTCAGGGGATATTTTGCGGTGGTGAGAATCCCAGACTCTAGGAGAGATTCAACGGTAACCACACTGTTGGGGGGTAGGGTATTGAGACGACCGACGTTAATCGTAGTGTAAAGCTTCCGGTTGACAATGGGAAAGTGCTTTAGTTTGGGGAGCCGCCGATAGAGAGGATTTTGTCCCCCTTCAAAGCCGGGCCGAGTCGAGCGGCCAGAGCGCGATTTTTGACCCCGCATCCCAAAGCCACCGCTGGCACCTTGGCCAGCAGCGATACCACGACCAATGCGGCGCTTGCGCCGTCGTGATCCCGGTTGGGGGTGAGCATCCTGAAAACGCATGGACAACTCCTAACTATTTGCTGTAGAGGTTTTGTACAGGGATTTCCCGCTCTTGAGCCACTTCTTGAAAAGTGCGCAGTGCCGCAAGGGCTTCTAGGGCAGCTCGCGCATTGTTGAGGGGATTGCTCGAGCCCAGTTGTTTGGCTAAAACGTTGCGCACCCCTGCCAATTCCAGTACGGTACGCACAGAGCCACCGGCGATTACACCCGTTCCGGGAGCCGCCGGACGGATCATGACGCGAGCCGCTCCTCCTTCGCCAAAGGTGGGGTGGGGAATGGAGTTGGACTTGGTAATCGGCACGTCAATGAGGTGTTTCTTGCCATCGGCGACGCCTTTGCGGACAGCCCCAATGACATCGGCAGCTTTACCGACACCCACGCCCACTTGGCCGCGTTCGTTACCAACGACAACGATGGCGCGGAAGCTTAGTTTTTTCCCGCCTTTCACAACTTTGGAGACGCGGCGGATCTGGACGACTCGTTCCTGCCAGTCGGTTTCTTTTTCAACTTTACGGGGGTTTTTACGACGATTTGCCATCGGGTCATCCTCTAAAAGTCTAGTCCGGCTTCACGGGCGGCATCGGCAAGGGCCTTGACGCGACCGTGGTAGATATTCCCCCCGCGATCAAAGACAACCTTCTCAATGCCAGCAGCTTTGGCACGCTCAGCAATTAGCCGCCCGACTTCAATCGAGGCGGCGCAGGTACTGCCATCTCCCAGTTTTTGTCGCAGTGCTGACTCAACACTGGAGGCAGCAACAAGGGTGTGATGCCGGGTGTCATCAATAACTTGGGCATAGATGTGCTGATGAGAACGGAACACAGCCAGACGAGGGCGATCGCTGGTTCCTTTCACTTTGCGCCGAATACGCTGATGCCGACTTTGGCGCGCGGCAGTACGAGTTTGCTTCATCTATTTCTTCCCTGTCTTACCAACTTTGCGACGAACAAATTCACCAGAGTAACGAATCCCTTTGCCTTTGTAGGGTTCCGGTGGCCGAACCCCACGAATTTGGGCAGCTAAGTTGCCCACCAATTCTTTATCAATGCCACTAACAAGAATAACTGTGCCCTGCTGCACTTTTTTGCCTTGGTTGTCCTCCACTTCCAAGGTAATGCCATCCGGTGGGGTGATTTCCACTGGGTGACTGTAGCCCATACTCAGGACAAGATTTTTTCCCTCCTGCTGAGCCCGATAGCCAACCCCTTGGATTTCTAGCCTTTTCGTAAATCCTTGGGCAACTCCCTCAACCATGTTGGCAACAAGGGTACGGCAGAGGCCATGACGCTCGCGGGCGGTACGGGAGTCATCCCGTCGCTGCACAAGAATGGTTTCACCCTCTTGGACAACATTGATTTCGGGGGGGAGAGTGCGGCTGAGTTGCCCCTTAGGACCTTTGACGGTAACCTGCTGACCTTCAAGGGTAAGGGTGACGTTTTTAGGGAGGGGAATAGGACGTTTGCCAATACGAGACATGTGGGATTTCCTCCGAGCTTACCAGACGTAACAGAGTACTTCGCCGCCAATGCCCTGTTGCCGTGCCTCGCGATCGGTCATGATGCCGTTGGAGGTTGAAATAATGGCAATCCCAATTCCCCCTAGAACGCGCGGCAGTTCGCGGGAGTTGGCATAGACGCGCAGGCCGGGCTTGCTGACCCGCTTGAGAGCAGTAATAATAGGCTGGCGCTGCTTACCGCGATACTTCAGGGCAACGACCAATTGTCGCTTAACACCCTCTCCCTGCTCTTCGTAGTCACGAATAAACCCCTCCGCCTTCAGCACTTGGGCAATGCTGCGGGTCATGCGCGTGGCCGGAATGGTGGTACTTTGATGACGCGCTAGGTTTGCATTGCGGATGCGAGTCAGCATATCGCCAATCGTGTCGTTTACTGCCATAGTTGCTCCTTAAAAATCCTGCCTCCGGCGTTAGTTATCACGAAATGGCATACCCATTGCTTTAAGCAGGGCACGTCCTTCTTCATCAGTGTTGGCAGTGGTGATGATTGAGACATCCATGCCGCGAATTTGATCAATATCGTCGTAGTTGACTTCGGGAAAAATGAGTTGCTCCCGCAGCCCTAAGGTGTAGTTTCCCCGACCATCAAAACTTTTGGGGTTGACGCCACGAAAATCACGGATGCGGGGGAGAGCAAGGTTGATCAGCCGATCTAAAAAGGCATACATCCGGTCGGCGCGCAAGGTAACAGCAACCCCGACGGGCATTCCTTTGCGGATTTTGAAGCCGGCGATCGCCTTCTTGGCACGGGTGACCACAGGCTTTTGACCCGTAATGGTGGCAATTTCGGCCAGAGTTGCTTCAAGGGCTTTCGCGTTTTGTGCTGCTTCGCCAAGGCCGCGATTGACCGTCACTTTGACGATTTTGGGGACTTGGTGAATGTTCTTGTACTGGAATTGGTGCATTAGCTGCGGTACAACAGTCTTATTGTAGTGATCTTTTAGGCGTTGGGACATAACTTAAACGGCTCCTTGGCAATGTCTCTGGGCTGGGTCAGAGAGAGGGAAGATTAGTCAATAATTTCACCAGTTTTTTTGAGCATCCGAACTTTGCGACCATCTTCGGTGTAGGTGTAGCAGATGCGACTGGCAACGTTTTGCTTGGTGGAATAGAGCATCACCTTACAGCTATGAATGGGAGCTTCTTTGGTAATAATTTGCCCCGATTCACCCTCTTGGCGGGGTTTAACGTGCTTGGTTTTCAGGTTCACTCCTTTGACAATCACTTGACTGGTTTTGGGGAACACTGCTAGCACTTCGCCCACTTTGGCCTTATCACTACCGGCAATGACTTGTACAATATCGCCTTTTTTGACGTGCATCCGATAGCGTACAGGTCTCTTTTTTGATTTGGATTTAGTTGGGGCCATTAGAGAACCTCCGGTGCCAAGGAGACAATTTTGGTAAAGTTCTTATCCCGTAGTTCGCGTGCCACGGGGCCAAACACCCGCGTGCCGCGAGGGTTGCCCTCTTGGTTAATTAGCACAGCGGCATTGTCGTCAAAGCGAATGCTCATGCCACTTTCGCGGCGAATAGCTTTGCGGGTACGCACAATGACGGCTCGCACAACATCGGATTTTTTGACGGCCATGTTAGGGATGGCATCCTTAACGGTGGCAATAATGACATCGCCCACGCTGCCATAGCGACGATTACCGCCCCCAAGAACACGAATACAGAGCAGTTTTTTGGCGCCGCTGTTGTCGGCAACATTCAGGTACGTTTCCTGTTGAATCATGGCTGGCTCTCCTTAAGCAGTCCCTCTGGTGAGAATTTCGGCGATCGCCCAGCGTTTAGTGCGGCTTAGAGGGCGAGTTTCGCGAATACGGACGCGATCACCCACTTTGGCTTCATTATTCTCATCATGGGCTTTGTAGCGGCGAGTTTTGACGACGATTTTGCCGTACTTGGGGTGAGGGGCACGGTTTTCCACTGCCACCACAACGGTCTTATCCATCTTGTCACTGACCACTACGCCCACACGTTCCTTGACTGCCATTAGTTTTGCCCTCCAGTGCGGCGACGCTGATTTTCAAGGGTTAAAAGCTGTGCCAGCTCGTGGCGTAGGTGCTTAAACTGGTGCGGCTTTACCTCTTGGCGGGTGGCTTTTTTGAACCGCAGATTAAAGAGTTCTTTTTTAATTGCCACGATGCGATCAGTCACCTCTTGATCACTGAGCTGCTGCAGGTCTTTAAACTTTGTCAAAGCCATTCTTAACCCTCCTGTTGTTCGTCGTCTTGAGTGCGGACAAGAAAGCGGGTTTTGATCGGCATCTTATAGGCAGCAAGGCGCATGGCTTCCCGAGCCGTGGCCTCCGGTACCCCAGCGATTTCGTACATAATCCGCCCGGGTTTGACCACTGCCACCCAATACTCTGGCGAGCCTTTACCGGAGCCCATCCGTGTTTCCGCTGGACGCATGGTGACGGGTTTATCCGGAAAAATGCGAATCCAAATTTTGCCACCACGGCGAATATAACGGGTCATGGCACGCCGTCCCGCCTCAATTTGGCGGGAGGTAATCCAAGCTGGCTCAAGGGCTTGCAGGGCAAAATCACCAAAATGAATCGAGCTACCGCGACTGGCCACCCCAGTCATGCGTCCTCGCTGTTGCTTCCGAAATTTAGTACGCTTAGGACTTAACATCGCTGACTTCCTTGTTAGTTAGAGCGATTTTCAAACTGGGGTAAGCGGCGTTGCGCTCCCCGACGACTGGGCTCACGCGTGCCAACCTCGGCTTGTCCGGGCAGCACCTCGCCCTTGAAGATCCACACCTTGACCCCCAAAATGCCGTAAATGGTTCGCGCCGTCCGGTAGGCATAGTCAATGTCAGCCCGTAGGGTGTGCAGGGGAACTCGGCCTTCGCGTGTCCATTCGGTACGGGCAATTTCTGCGCCATTGAGCCGACCCGCTACTTGAACCTTAATGCCCTCTACCCCAGCTCGCTGGGCGCGCTGAATGGCTTGACGCACCGCCCGCCGGAAGGCAACCCGCCGTTCCAACTGCTGGCTAATGTATTCGGCTAACAAGGTGGCTTCAGCGTCAACACGGTTGACTTCCAGAACATTTACCTTAACCGTGCGGTTGCTGGGCAATAGGCGTCGCAAATCTTCCCGCAGCTTTTCAATACCTTGGCCACCTTTGCCGACAACCACCCCCGGACGTGCGGTACGAATCTGTAACTCCACTTGATCCGCTTTGCGTTCAATGCGAATCTCCGCAATGCCTGCCCCTGCCATGGCTTTGTTGACGTAGGCGCGGATTTTATGATCCTCTTGCAACAACTCTGGGTAGCGGGCAGCATCGGCATACCAGCGGGAGCGATGCTCTTGGGTAATACCGAGGCGAAAGCCAATTGGGTGAATTTTCTGTCCCACAGTGGTATCCTTTTACGATTCGTCAGCAGTGTTTTGGGGAGCCACAGCAATTGTGATGTGGCAGGTGGGTTTGCGAATTTGATAGGCACGACCTTGTGCTCGCGGGCGAAACCGCCTCAGGGAAGGTCCCTGATCGGCATAGGCTTGACTAATGACGAGCGTGGCCGGGTCTAAGCCCAAGTTATGCACCGCATTGGCTGCGGCTGAGCGCAACACTTTCGTAATGGGCTCACAGGCTCGGTACGGCATAAAGCGCAGCATAATCAAGGCTTCACGGTAGGGTTGTCCCCGTAGTTGATCCAAGACCCGCCGTACTTTGTGGGGAGACATGCGCACGTATCTGGCAGAAGCGCGGGCAGTAGGAGAAGAGGTAGAAACCATAGACGGCTATCCAATACGGTGGCTAAACAAACGGATCAATGGCGGGCTTTTTTGTCGCCCTTGACATGGCTGCGGAAGTTGCGGGTCGGGGCAAATTCCCCCAATTTATGTCCCACCATTTGCTCGGTGATATAGACGGGCACATGCTGCTTGCCGTTATGCACGGCAATGGTGTGACCAATCATTTCCGGCAAAATGGTCGAGGCGCGCGACCACGTTTTGATCACCTCTTTGCTGTTACGCTGATTGAGGGCTTCGATTTTACGTAAAAGATGATCCGCCACAAAGGGGCCTTTTTTGAGTGAACGTCCCATAACCTAACTTCTCCGAAGGTACCTAAGACTGACGACCGCCACGACTAAGTTTGGACGCCTTTTTGCGCCGCCGCACAATGAGAGCATCGCTAAGCTTTTTCTTCTTACGAGTTTTGTAACCAAGAGTGGGTTTGCCCCAAGGGGTCACAGGACTTGGGCGACCAATGGGTGCTCGCCCTTCACCACCACCGTGGGGGTGATCCACCGGATTCATAACCGAACCACGGACTTTGGGTCGCCGCCCTTTCCAACGATTACGACCCGCCTTACCTAAACTAATGTTGTTGGCATCCACATTGCCCACTTGGCCAATGGTGGCGTAGCACTCTTTGCGGAACAGTCGCACTTCCCCCGAAGGCAACTTCAGCGTGACCATGTCCCCTTCTTTGGCGACCACTTGTGCCATTGCACCCGCGGCACGCACCATTTGGGCACCCCGACCGGGAGTGATTTCAACATTATGAACACTGGTACCGAGGGGAATTTTACCAAGGGGTAGGGCATTGCCCACTTCAATAGGAGCATCGGGGCTGGCAATAATTTTGCTGCCGGGGGCAAGATCGCGAGGGTGAATGATGTAGCGTTTTTCACCATCTTGATAGTGCACAAGGGCAATCCGTGCGTTGCGATTGGGATCGTATTCCACCGTGGCTACTTTGCCTTGCACATTCAGTTTGCTACTGCGGCGAAAGTCCACCTCACGGTAGCGCCGTTTATGACCACCACCCCGGCGCCGACTGGTGATGACCCCACGGTTGTTGCGTCCCTTATCCCGCTTGTAGCCCCGGGTTAGAGACTTTTCTGGCTTATCGGTGGTAATTTCGGCAAAGTCAGAGACCGATTTTTGACGAGTGCCGGGGGTGTAGGGTCGGTATGCACGAATGCCCATGTTTTCAGCGCTCCGTTAAACGTCGGGGAAAAGATTAATTTTGTTGTCGGGGGCAAGGGTGACGATCGCCCGCTTGTACTGGCTGCGATGACCAATAAAGCGACCCACCCGTTTTTGCTTTTTGGGTAGGTTGTAAGTGTTCACACCGGTTACTGTGACATTAAAGAGATCTTCAATGGCAGCCTTGATCTGGGGTTTAGTGGCGCGGCGATCTACATCAAAGACGTACTGGTTGTTTTCCAGTAGCACTGTGGCTTTTTCTGTGATGATGGGTCGCTTAATTAAGTCCGCAAGGACGCGGGGTTGCACTTTAGTCACCGTACACCTCCTGAATTTTGGCGATCGCCCCCGTGGTGGCCACAATACGATCAGCGTGGAGCAAATCAAACACGTTGAGTTGATCGGCTCGTAGCACTTTTAGGGTCGGAACGTTACGGGCAGAAAGGAGCACCATTTCCGCTAGCTCAGCCACCAGCAGGAGCACTTTTTGCTCTGGCTCAATGCCCCAGCGTTGCAGAGCCGTTACCAGTTCTTTGGTTTTGGGACGCGGCAGTTGATCGGCAAACTCTTCCACTACGATCAAATCGGCAGCGCGACTCATCAAAGCAGTGCGCAGTGCCAAACGCCGCTCTTTGCGATTCATTTTCTGGCTGTAGTCGCGGGGCTTCGGACCAAAGATAACACCACCACCACGCCACAGGGGGGAACGAATCGAACCAGCGCGGGCACGACCCGTTCCTTTTTGTCGCCAAGGTTTGCGGCCACCGCCACGGACTTCCGCCCGGGTTTTTGTGGATACGGTTCCTTGACGGGCATTGGCCAACTGCCGCACAAGGGCACGATGGACAATATGACTGGCGGTGTCTGGCTTCGCCGTCGCAAGGTCAAGCGTCGCCTCGCCACTGTCTGTGCCTTGCCAGTCTTTTACAACACATGCAACCATAACTGCAATCTCCAGCCCTTATTTGCGACCAACGACCTTGGCGGGGGTAATACTCACGAGTGCTCCCGGTTTGCCCGGAAGCGCCCCCTTGATCAACAGCAAGTTTCGCTCGCTATCGACGCGCACAACTTGTAACTTGCGAATCGTGACGGTTGTATTCCCCATCCGACCCGCCATGCGTTTACCCGGAAAAACCCGCCCCGGCGTCGTACCTGCCCCCGTGGAACCTGGCAAGCGGTGGTTCTTCGAGCCATGCGCCATCGGGCCGCGCTTAAAGTTATGCCGTTTCTGATAACCGGCAAAGCCACGACCAATGCTGGTGCCGCGCACATCTACCAATTGACCCGGACTAAAAATATCTACAGTGATGGCCTGTCCCAATTGATAGGGGGACGTGTCTTCAAGGCGATACTCCCGCAAATGCCGCATTGGAGGGGTTTGGGAGTGCTTGCTCAGGTGACCCCGTTCAGGCCGACTGAGATTTTTTTCACGCACTTCACCAAAAGCCACCTGAATGGCCGTGTAGCCGTCGGTTTGGGGGGTCTTAATTTGGGTGATCGGACACGGCCCCGCTTGCACCACCGTAATGGGGACTGCTCTACCCGCCTCGTCAAAGATTTGGGTCATGCCCAATTTTGTCCCTAAAATACCAACTGTCACGATCGCTTTCCTTAAACTCACGAATGACAACAAAGCAGCCGGAGGCAGCCCTTAAGACTACACCTCGGCAGATTCCCGCAGTTAGGAATGATGAATTGACCCAGCAGTTACACGGTCACAAAAGATGACGCCAAGGGCGTATCTCGCATCAAGGAAAGATAACTTCAGATGACTATGGCGTTACAAGTGGGCTAACAGCCAGCCGCATCTGAATGGATCAGTGGAACCATGGACTTAAGGGGGTTGAGGCGATCGCACCCAGCTCAGTATCCGTTTTTGGTCACAAGTTTTAATCATAGATCAGCGGTTGTAAGTTTGTCTAGGCATTTGGTAACATTTTTTAGGCTCTTTGGCGTGGTATCGGGAAATTATTGCGTGTTTGAGTTTATCTGTCAGCAACAGTGTCGCCACAGCCATGCCCGAGCCGGCTTGTTTCACACCCCCCACGGCAGTGTGGCTACCCCTCGCTTTATGCCTGTGGGCACCTTGGCCAATGTGAAGACCCTGACGCCGGAGCACCTCAAGGCAGCGGGGGCAGAAATGGTTTTAGCCAATACCTATCACTTGCACCTGCAACCCGGGGAAGACATTGTAGCGGCAGCGGGGGGGCTGCACCGCTTTATGGGATGGCAGGGACCAATTCTGACGGATTCTGGGGGCTTTCAGGTATTTAGCCTGAGTGAGATGCGCCAAATCTCGGATGCGGGGGTGGTGTTTCGCTCGCCCCACGATGGTCAAATGATTGAACTGTCGCCGGAGCGCGCCATTCACATTCAAGAGCAACTAGGGGCGGATGTGATCATGGCCTTTGACGAGTGCCCGCCTTATCCGGCGAGTCGGGAGGCGATTATTCAAGCCAGCCGCCGCACGCTGCACTGGCTAGAGCGCTGTATTGCCGCCAAGCAACGGGAGGATCAAGCCCTCTTTGGCATTGTTCAAGGGGGAGTTTATGGAGATTTGCGTATCGAGTGCGCCACCACGATGCTGGCCTTTGACTTGCCCGGCTATGCCATTGGTGGCGTGAGCGTGGGAGAACCCAATGCGGCAATGCACGAGATTGTTACCCTAACGGCACCGCTGCTCCCTGCCCATAAACCGCGCTATTTGATGGGGGTGGGTACCCATTTGGAAATGCTGCGGGCGATCGCCGCTGGGGTTGACCTATTTGACTGTGTGATTCCCACCCGCTTAGCCCGCCATGGTTGTGCCATTGTCCAAGGGGTGCGCTGGAACCTCAAGAATGCCCAGTTTCGGCGGGATTATGCCCCCCTCGATGCCACGTGTCCGTGCTACACCTGTAGGACGTTTAGCCGTGCCTACCTCAGTCATTTAGTGCGTGCCAAGGAGTTACTGGCCTACACGCTCCTTTCAATTCATAACGTCACGGAATTGATCCGTTTTACCCAAGCGGCTCGCCAAGCCATTCTTGAGCAGCGTTTTCCCAGCTTTGCGGCAGAATGGGAACAGCGACTGTGCAATGCTAGCGCCAATGATTAGCTTTTCCGATGCTGTTTTATCGAAACAAGAACGCCGCACCCGCTGGGGGTTTTTGGGATTAGCCATGGCTCCCTTGGTGGGGTCTGTCCTCTTTAACCATGGGCTGGCGCCGCCCTTTGTGATTTGCCCCCTGCGGAATTTAACTGGTATTCCCTGCCCTGGCTGTGGCTTGACCCGCTCGTTTATGGCGATCGCCCGCGGGGATTTTGACTACGCCCTGTCGATGCATCTCTTTGGTCCACCGCTGTTTGCTGCTTTTGCCCTAGCGATTCTGCTGATGGCAGTGGAATTAAAAACGGGACGACGACTGCGGGGCACTCCCTTCCGCTATTTCCAGCGAGTGGAGAACTGGTGGTGGCTGGCACTGCTGTACTTTGGTTACTACGCCGTGCGCTTGACAAGCTTGATCCAAACAGGCGAGTTTTACATCAACCCGTTTCGCCGCTAGCCAACAGATCAAGGATTTCGTTGGCGGCACGATCAACGACCCCCGGGGTACCCATGGCTTGGCGCATCTCGTCATAGGCGGCTTGCATGGCTGCTCGCTTGTGGGGACTGCCGAGAAGGTCAAGACTGGCGGCGGTAATGTTGGCAACCGTGGCCTGCTCTTGCAGCAGTTCCGGCACAATGGCTTTGCCTGCGAGTAAATTGGGGGGGGAAACAAACTCGAGCTGAAAGTTCAAAAACGTGCGGTACAGCCACAGGCTCAGGGGATGCACGCGGTAAATCACCACCTGCGGCACGTTCAGGAGTGCGGTTTCAAGATTCACGGTGCCCGATTTGGCGATCGCCAAGTCCGCTGCTGCCAACACCAGTAACGAATCGTCGGCAAGGGTCACGGGGATCGGGTAGCGCCGGAGTACCGTCTCAATGGCCGGACGATACCGCTGGAGGGACAAGGGCAGCCAAAAGCGAGCCTGTGGATACACCTGCGCAATGTTGGTGGCGGCTGCCAAAATTAAGGGCAACAATGACTTGATTTCCTGCTTGCGCGAGAGGGGTAACAGGGCAATGGCCAACTCTTGCTCGCCCATGCCCAACGCTTGGCGTGCCGCCTCGCGGCTAGGGGCAGCGGCAATGCGATCCAAGAGGGGGTGCCCCACCCACACCACATTGGCACCGTGTTGGCGGTAGTACTTGGCTTCCTCAGGGAAAATGGCAATCAGGCGATCGCTGAGGGCAACGATTTGGCGGGTTGTTTTCAAGCCATGGGACCAGACCCATTCTTGGGGGGCAATGTAATAAACCATCGGCACCTGAAAGTGGGCTCGAATAAACCGCCCCATGGCCACATTGCCACCAATGTAGTCAATGAGCACCACCAGATCCGGGGGATGCTGCTGCAGGTAGCGGCGGGCTTTAAGTTGCAGGGCAATCGTGGCTTTCACCAAGGGTAAGGCTTCCAGTAAGCCCACCGAGCCAATGCCAGCCGTATTAAAGAGGACACTGGCACCGGCAGCGGCCATGCGATCGCCCCCTAGGGCAGAAATGCGCAAGGGAATGCCCCGCGCCGCCGCTAAGCGATAGAGGGCTTTCACAAGGAGCGCCCCTTGGAGATCGCCAGAAACTTCGCCGGTACTAATGAAGACGTGCGCCATGCTTAGGATTTCAAAACGGGGAGCGGCTGACAGAGCTGATCGCGAAACTCAAGTTCGGCAGCGGCCATGGCGGCAGTGGCGGTGGCCATAATGTCTGGAATCGTTGCCCCCGCGTGGTACTGCCCTAACCACTGCTGAGCGGTATTGCCGTGGCGGAGAATTTTTTTGATCGGGGCTAAAAAGCAGCTAAACCCTTGGCCTTTGGCGATCGGCCACACCTCTTCAAAGAGTTCCTCAATCCACTCCGCTGCGGTCAGTTGTCGCCCATCCCGCCAGTGGGTCAACACTGCCCCAAGACCATCGAGAGCCGCCGCCACTTCATTGGTATCTGCAACCTGCGCCAAATCCACCCCTTGATGCAGTAGAGTACTGGACGTTAGCGGATCTAGCTCCGGATCCTCGAGCAACTGGAGCAGCCGCGCTTCTAGTAGGGCTGTAATTGCTAAAACCTCAATCGGGTCGGTCACGAGATCGCAAATGCGCAGTTCCAATCGATTCAGATCATAGGGCCGGCGATCGCCATTGGGCCGCACTGCACTCCAGAGGTGGCGGACATTTTGCATCGTGCCCTGTTGCAGTTGGGCTTCGGTCCAAGCAATAAAGTGGGCATGGCTGTCAAAGAGGGGAACCTGCGCTGGCGTCTTGGGAAACGTTGCCCAGCGACTGGAGTGGTAGCCCGTCACCTTGCCATCTAAGAAGGGCGAAGAAGCACTCAGCGCCAAAAACAAGGCTGCTTCCATGCGTACCAAGCGACAGGCACGAATCAGCGTTTCCGCCTGCCGCAGGCCAACATTGATATGAATACTGGCCGTGACAACCCGCGTGCCGTAGGTGCGCTCAATATACGTGTGGTAGGGGTTCTGGGGATCTGAGCGGTAAAAGCGTCCCGTGTCTCCTAGGCTGAGGGTGCTGCCGGGCACAAGCGTGAAGTCCCCCAAAGATTGCAGATAAGCCCGCAGGCGAAAGCGGGGGCGCAAGAGGTCACACAGCGCCTGATCGTAGAGATAGACCGGGGGCGTGGTGAATTCAACGTTGCGACTGTCGGGCTCCCGCACAAAACCGGGCAGCGCTTCGACAATCCGATCCGACAGCCCGACAATTTCACCCGTCGGCTTGCCAGTAAAGAGTTCCACCTCAAAGCCCTTAGATAGCATGGTCTCCCCTCAATTAGCACTATCCTACCCTTTCAGGGGGCGATCGCTAAGCCAAGGCAGCCTCCAGGGCCGCCGCCATGACGTCCACGGGAGCTGGTTGACCCATCCAGTGCTCAAATGCTGCCACCCCTTGGTGGAGCAGCATGGCGAGACCATCGATCGTGTGCAGTTGGCGAGCCTTAGCGAGCTGAAGTAACAGGGTCGGGCGGGGCTTATAGATTAAGTCATAGACCACCGCCGTAGCCGGTAATTTGGCGAGCTCTTCCGCTGCCAAGGGAGTGGCTTCGGTGTAGGGGCTCATGCCAAGGGGAGTCGTATTCACAACCAGCGTGATCCTCTCTAGGCAGGAGGTGCGCGACTCCCAAGGAAGGGGTACTAACTTCAGATTTGGCCAACTGGCGACAAAGGCCGCCAATCGCTCCGGCTGGCGACCACTGATGTAAATGTGCTCACATCCCAAATCATGGCAGGCCGCCACGACAGCGCGAGCCGCTCCTCCATAGCCCAGCACTAAGACCGCTGTCTCTGGCCAATTCTGGGATTGCGATCGCAGCGGTGCCAAAAACCCGTGCACATCGGTGTTGGTGCCGACCCATCCCTGCTCACTGCGATACACCGTGTTGACAGCGCCCACCTGCTGCGCCAAGTCACTGACTGCCGCTAAATAGGGCAAAACCGCTTCTTTGTGGGGAATTGTGACATTAAAGCCCACCACATTAAGAGCAGCAAGGCCGGCGATCGCCCTCTCTAACTGGCTTGCCTCTACGGCAAAGGGCACATAAACGTAGTCCAACCCCAAGTGACTCAGGGCAGCATTGTGCATCGCTGGTGAAAGGGTATGGTTAATCGGGTTACCAATGACCCCAAGAAGCTTGGTTGTCCCAGAAATTGCAGGCATTACCCGCTTAAACCGCTTCGTGATCTTTCTCGCTGGTGCGGATGCGGATAACCTGTTCTACAGGAGTTACAAAAATTTTGCCGTCGCCAATTTCCCCTGTTCGTGCTGCCTCGACAATTTTGGCCACGACCATATCGACTTGGGTGTCTTCTACGACAATCTCTACTTTTAATTTTTGTAAAAATTCTACAGTATATTCAGAGCCACGATAGCGTTCAGTCTGCCCCTTTTGGCGGCCAAAGCCCCGCACCTCCGAAACGGTCATCCCGACAATGCCCGCATTAACGAGGGCAATCTTTACTTCATCAAGCTTAAAAGGACGAATAATAGCTTCTACCTTTTTCAAAGTAAAACTCCTTGGTTATGGCCGTCGAACAAGGTTCTATCTTTTATTTAGCACTGGCTAGAGACGCTAACATGTAGCGATAATTACATTATCTCCGATCCTAGAACACTGGAAAACTGCCCCAAGCGACGATAATGGGTAGTTGGCAGTCGCCATCAGCAGTGATAGGCTCAGGCTTCTGGCCGCGTTTGCCTGAGAACTGCCCCCCTAATGCCACATCTACGTTTTTAGGAGAACATCGATGGGCTGGCAACGTCCCGATGGCCGAACCCCGCAGGAATTGCGATCGCACCGCTTTCAACGGCAGTTCACCCAATTTTCCCTTGGCTCCGTGCTCGCCCATGCCGGCCAAACCCAAGTGCTTTGTACGGTCAGTCTGCGGGAGGGGGTACCCAAATTTTTGGAAGGCAGTGGTCGTGGCTGGCTCACCGCCGAATACCGGATGCTGCCGGGCGCTACCCGCCAACGGCAGGAACGGGAAGTGCTCAAACTCTCTGGCCGCACCCATGAGATTCAACGCCTTATTGGTCGCAGCTTACGCGCTGCTGTTGACTTTAACCGCTTGGGAGAGCGCACGCTCATTGTTGATGCCGATGTGCTGCAAGCGGATGCCGGCACCCGCTCTGTGGCCATCACGGGGGGCTACATTGCCCTAGTCGATGCGGTACAACAGCTTTTGGCGCAGGGGATATTAACTCAATCCCCCCTGATCCGGCAGGTGGCGGCAGTCTCCGTCGGGCTGATTGAGGGGAAGCCGTACCTTGATCTTTGCTACGAAGAAGACGTGATTGCTAGCGTAGACTTTAATGTGGTGATGACCGACAGGGGCGAGTTTCTGGAGATACAGGGAACGGCGGAAGCGGGTGCCTTTAGCCGCAGCGACTTAAATAACCTCCTCGATTTGGCAACAACAGGAATAGAGCAACTGGTGTTTGCCCAACAACAGGCTCTTGCAGATGCCCATGAGTAACCCTAGCGTTTGTTTAGGACACATTGTTAAATCCAATTCCCACTGTGACTACGTGGCGCAACTGCTGGATCAGTTGGATGTGGCCAGCCCACCGCAACCAGAGGACTACAGCTTTGGTCGGTTTGTCCAGCTCGCAGATGATCAGCGCCACTGGGCGGTTGGGGTCATTTATAATTCCCAATTGCTCAACCCGCAATTTAACCAACTCAGCCCCCGCTTAACCACAACCGCCGACACGTTCCTCAGTCCAGATCTGGTGAGTGAAACCCGCACACTCCTATGGATTGCCTTGATTGGTCATCTTGAGCAGGGAGAAGGGAAGATCTGGGGTCAACAAGGGATGCCCACCCTCGTAGTTCCCGTGAATACTCCCGTTTGGCAATTAACTCCCGAGGAAATTTTGTCCTTCCATTACAATCGCCATGGCCAAGCCCAGTTTCGCTACTATGCCCATTTACTGCGCTCTACTGGCAATTATGCCGCTCCCCTGTTAACCCATATTCTGGAGACAATCATTCCCTTGTTTAGCGGTACCGAGCGGCGATCGCTGGAAATTCTCAGCAAAGAGCTGGCATGGCGGCACACCCTCGGTAGCTTACGCTAGAGCCGGAGATTGGACACATAACTCCCACTTTCGCAATCAAAATTTATGAAAAATCGTGTGCAATAGTGACAAAACTCGGCTGTTTCTGCTAAGGTCTTTAAGTGTGTGAGGAGCGAACCAGTTAAGGGCACCGAGACGAAACACGGCCAGTCGTCGGTGCCCTTTCTGATCTGTAAAAATGCCCCCTTTGCGTATAGACTGCAATCAACAAAGCCAAGCTGCTGCCACTGAGGGGATAGGAACGAGTGCTGGCGCTGCAAATTTTAATTGTTGAAGACGATCGCGACATTGCCGACCTCTTAGAAGAAACGCTGACTCGCAATGGCTTTAGTTGCCGCCTGTGCCATGACGGTCTCAGGGGGCTGGAACTGGCCAAGGAATTGCAACCCGATCTGATTATTCTTGATCTCCTGCTGCCCGGCTTGGATGGCCTAGAGCTTTGTGCCCGCCTGCGGCAAAAGCCTCTCACGAAGGATCCTTACATCCTGATGTTGACGGGCAAAAGTGATGAAATTGATCGCATTGTCGGGCTTTCCACTGGCGCTGATGATTACATGCACCTGATGAGCCAGCCCGGGCGGGTGTGGCAACGAGAGCAATTGATTGAGCGGGTGTGGGGGAGTGACTATTTTGGCGATGATCGGGTGGTGGATACCCACCTTGCCCGGCTGCGCAAAAAAATGAAACCTCATCCCAGTGAACCGGTGTTTATTAAAACGGTGATTGGGGTGGGTTACAAGTTTGAAGACCTAGCCTGAGGGGAGGTATGCTGGCGCGGGTTTGGAGTGCAGCGGTTTTGGGGATTGATGCCATTCCCGTCGGGGTTGAGGTGGATGTGGCTGGGGGCTTGCCTGCCATTGTGGTGGTGGGGTTGCCGGATGCGGGGGTACAGGAAGCGCGAGAGCGGGTAAAGGCGGCCATTCGCAATGCGGGCTTTAATTTTCCGATGCGGCGGATTGTTGTGAATTTAACCCCTGCGGATCTGCGCAAGGAGGGGCCGAGTTTTGACCTGCCCATTAGTATTGGGATTTTGGCGGCTTCGGGTCAGGTGGCCACGGATATTCTTGGCGATTATCTTTTTTTGGGGGAGCTGTCGTTAGATGGCAGCTTGCGACCGGTGGCAGGGGTGTTGGCGATCGCCGTCGCGGCTCAGGCTCAGGGGATGAGTGGGTTGGTGGTGCCCATGGCCAATGTGGCGGAGGCAACCGTTGTTCAAGGTCTGAAGGTTTATGGCTGCGAGACCCTTGCGGAGGTGGTGGCGTTCTTGAATCATCCAGAGGGGCGATCGCCCTCAACAGCGCCTACAGTTGCCGTTGGTCGCCCACGCTTTAGCGTTGATCTGAAAGATGTGAAAGGCCAGTACCAAGCCCGTCGTGCCCTAGAAATTGCAGCGGCGGGGGGGCATAACCTCATCTTTGTCGGGCCGCCCGGCAGTGGGAAAACGATGCTGGCGCGGCGACTGCCCACTATTTTGCCCCCCCTGAGCTTTGAAGAAGCCCTTGAAGTCACAAAAATTCACTCCGTTGCGGGTCTGCTCAAAGAACGCGGTCAACTCATCCAAACACCGCCCTTCCGCAGTCCCCACCACTCTGCTTCCGGGCCTGCCTTAGTGGGGGGGGGCAGCTATCCGCGTCCGGGAGAAATTTCCCTTGCCCATCGCGGTGTCTTGTTCTTGGATGAATTAACTGAGTTTAAGCGGGATGTGTTGGAGTTTTTACGTCAGCCCCTTGAGGATGGCTATGTCACCATTGCCCGCACACGCCAATCCGTTGTGTTTCCAGCGCAATTTACCCTCGTGGCCAGTACCAATCCCTGTGCCTGCGGCTACTACGGGGATCCGGTGCAGCCCTGTACCTGCTCAGCCCGCCAACGGGAACAGTATTGGGCGAAGCTTTCGGGTCCCCTGTTAGATCGCATTGATCTGCAAGTCACCGTGAGTCGCCTCAAGCCCGAAGAAATGACTCGCCAAACCCTTGGCGAAGACTCAGCCACAGTACGGCAGCGGGTTTTAGCGGCACGGGAACGGGCAAAAGAGCGATTCAAACAAGAACCTGGTCTGCACTGTAATGCCCAACTGCAAAGTCGCCATTTACGGCAGTGGTGTCGCCTTGATGCTGCCTCAACGGCACTGTTGGAGGGGGCGATCGCCAAGTTGGGTCTATCGGCACGCGCCACAGACCGTATCCTAAAAGTAGCCCGGACGATCGCCGATCTGGCGGATAGTGACACCCTGCAACCAACCCATGTGGCCGAAGCCATCCAGTACCGCACCATTGATCGACTGCACTAGGCGCTCGTTCCTCCTGAGCCTTGGGGGGCTACTGAGTACCTTGGTACTCTCTTGCAGTGCGCCAGTGGCCAGCGATCGCCTTGAACTCACCTTCTGGCATGGGGTCAACCCCCCCGCCAACCGCGTGATCCTCCAACGTCTAGTGGATCGCTTTAACGCCCAGCATCCGGAAATTTATGTCCAAGCCCTTTACGTGGGTCAGCCGGATCAGCAACTCCCCAAAATTCTCGCTGCCGTTGTGGGCAATGCCGCACCGGATCTCCTCTGGTACAACCCCACGATCACCGGACAGTTTGTTGACTTGGGGGCTTTACGTCCCCTCGATGACTGGTGGCTTGCCAGCTCCTATCGAGCTCAGGTCAGCCCAGCCCTACAGGCAACGATGCGCTACGGCGACCACTACTGGTCCATTCCCTTTGCCACGAACAATGTGGGGATGTTCTATCGCCCCAGCCTTTTTGCCGCTGCTGGCCTTCGCACCCCCCCCACCACATGGCAGGAACTAGAGACCGTTGCCCAAACCCTGAAAAGCAAAGGCATCACACCCCTGTTGTTAGCCCTCGGGCAAGGGGAATTTACCGTTTTTACATGGTTGCCCTTCTTTTGGAGCGCGGGCGGAGATCTAGGAGACACGCCTGCCACTGCCCACATTGATACCCCAGCGGCCATCACGGCACTGGCATTTTGGCAGCGGCTGCGCCAGCAAGGACTAGCCACGTTGTCTGCCCCCGAGCGCGGTTACGAACTGGATCAATTCATCCGTGGCGAAGTCGCCATGCAAATTACTGGACCTTGGACCCTTGGCCAACTGCAACAGTCGGGCATTGATTTTGGTGTTTTTGCCATGCCCCGCCAGGCCACAGCCGCCACTGCTTTGGGAGGGGAGAACCTGTTTGTCTTTCGCTCGACACCAGCGCGGGAGCAGGCGGCATTGACGTTTTTAGATTATGTTCTGAGTGAGGAATTTCAAACCGAGTGGGCCTTATCGACCGGCTACTTGCCCATCAACAATACCGTGCTCGAGAGCGATCGCTATCAAGCCTTTTTAGCCTCACAGCCAAGTCTGAAGATATTCCTCGATCAACTGCCAGTTGCCCATGCCCGCCCCAACTTTCGCGGTTATGCCCGCTTCTCCCAAAATCTCGGTCGCGCCATTGAAAGTGTGCTGCTGCAGCGCGTGACTCCCACCGCCGCAGTGAAGACGGCAGAGCAGCGTTGGCAACTGATGCGCCCCCGCTAGAAGAGACTGGTCGCGGCTTTCACCATGTTGCTAGGGTTAAAGGCATCCATGGCGGCAGTCGGCTCATAGCCACAGTGCACCATACAATCGCGACATTTGGGGTTGCCACTCTTGTGGCCGTAGTTTTCCCAGTTGGTGTTATCAAGCAGTTCCTGCCACGTTTGGTAATGTCCCTCGTTCAGTAAATAGCAGGGCTTTTGCCAGCCTAATACGCTGTAGCTGGGCATCCCCCAAGGGGTGCACTCGTAGTCTTTTTCCCCAACAAGGAAATCAAGGAACAGCGGATTGTGGTTAAAGTTCCAGTTCTTCTTGCCCGCCCGATAGGGGGCCAGAATTTCGCGGAACAGGGCACGGGTTTGCTCCCGCTTGAGGAAATGCTCCTGATCCGGTGCCCACTCGTAGGCATAGCCCGGCGAAATCATCATGCCATCTACCCCAAGGGAGCTGACAAAGTCAAAGAAAGCCTGCATCTCCTCAACGTTTGCCCCTTCAAAGATCGTGGTGTTGGTGGTCACCCGAAACCCTTTTGCCTTGGCTGCTTTAATGGCTTTAACGGCAATATCAAAGACCCCTTTGCGATCCACGCATTTATCGTGCCACTCCCGCAGGCCATCTAAGTGGACACTAAAGGTGAGGTAGGGGGAGGGCTTAAATTTGGGCAGGCTTTCTTCCAGCAAAATGCCATTGGTGCACAGATAAACAAACTTCCGTCTTGCCACAAGACCGCTGACAATTTCATCAATCTGCGGGTGCAGCAGGGGTTCACCGCCCGGAATGGCCACAATCGGCGCGCCACACTCTTCCACCGCACGGAAACACTCTTCCGGCGTTAGGTATTTACGCAGAATCTCAAGAGGATGCTGAATCTTACCACAGCCAGAGCAGGCGAGGTTACAACGGAACAGAGGCTCAAGCATCAAGGTGAGCGGAAAGCGTTTTTTGCCCTGTAGGCGTTGTGAGATAATGTAGGTGGCGACTTCCACTGCTTGCTTGATGTGGACTCCCATGCGTTGATCTCCTCAATGGGGCTTTAGAGCCGAAGTTGTTAACAGATGTTTATAGTTTTAGCAGCTTTAGGGGCGATCGCCAAAGTGTCCTATCAGGTTTGCAAAGTGTCACATGCCATGGCTAGAGGGTTAACAGCCGAGGTTGGTGACCCTAATGGGGCTGAAAAGTTTTTTTCGAGATCTCTAGTCAATCTTGACAGAGGTGCGTATAATCATAGACCATTAGAGTAACTGTAGAAATAATGACTCTAATACTTAACCAAATAGCTCAAGAGACAAAAGGTTAGGTACCTTTATCTCATTTCAGTTGGTATTCGGTGGCATCTTTTCCATCTGCAGTCTGTGCAGAGTTTTCAGGTATCACCAACTTTGCATCATAGCGTTTGTTACCAACTGATCTCTACAGCAACTCTGACACCAACCTTACTCTCTAGACCTACGTGCTGTCGTCCCTACTGTTTGCAGGGGGGCAGCAACCCTCTAACGATCGCCGTTAGCTTTTTAGCCAATTCATGCTTACGTTTGTTGTTGCATTAAGAAATTCAAGGATAATGAATGCCTAAGCAAATTATTATTGCCGAGCAGCATCGGCTAGCGGCAGTGTTTGCCGAAGATCAAATTCAAGAGCTCATTGTCGCCACCGGCAGTCACCAAGTAGGGGACATTTACCTTGGGGTGGTTGAAAATGTGCTTCCCGGTATTGATGCTGCTTTTGTGAACTTGGGGGACCCTGCCCGCAATGGCTTTATTCACGTTAGCGACTTGGGCCCCCTGCGTCTAAAGCGAACCGCAGGTGCCATTACCGAGTTACTCAGCCCGCAACAGAAAGTGCTGGTGCAGGTGATGAAGGAGCCCACCGGCAATAAAGGACCACGGCTCACAGGCAACATTTCCCTGCCGGGACGGTATTTAGTGCTGATGCCCTACGGGCGCGGCGTGAACCTCTCGCGGCGCATTATCAACGAGGCGGAACGGCACCGCCTGCGGGCACTGGGGATTTTAGTGAAGCCAGCGGGCATGGGGCTCTTGGTGCGCACCGAAGCAGAAGGTGTCTCGGAGGAAGCCATTCTAGAAGACTTGGAGCTTTTACAACGGCAGTGGGAAACCATTCAACAGCAGGCGGCCTCCAGCCGTCCCCCCCTCCTGTTGGGGCGTGATGATGATTTCATCCAGCGGGTACTGCGGGATGTCTATAGCAGTGACGTGAACCGCATTGTCGTTGATACGGCGGGCGGGGTGAAACGGGTGAAGCAGCACCTGATGAACTGGAACAGCAATAAACCGCCAGTGGGGGTACTCATTGATCATCACCAAGAGGCCATCCCCATCCTCGATTACTTCCGGGTTAATGCTGCCATTCGCGAAGCCTTGAAACCCCGCGTGGATCTTCCCTCTGGTGGTTACATTATCATTGAACCCACCGAGGCGTTAACGGTCATTGATGTTAACTCCGGCTCGTTTACCAGCTCGGCCACCTCGCGGGAAACGGTGCTGTGGACCAACTGCGAAGCAGCAACGGAAATTGCCCGCCAACTGCGACTGCGGAATATTGCTGGGGTGATCATTGTTGACTTTATTGATATGGACTCCCGCCGTGATCAACTGCAGTTGCTGGAGCACTTTAGCAAGGCGCTGCGAGCCGATAAAGCTCGTCCCCAGATTGCCCAGCTTTCAGAGCTTGGCTTGGTGGAGCTCACCCGCAAACGCCAAGGCCAAAATATCTATGAACTCTTTGGTCGCCCCTGTGCCGCCTGTGGGGGGCTAGGGCATTTAGTGCATTTGCCCGGTGATCCGGAGGATAGCCCCGGTGAGAGTGTGGAGCGATCGCCCCTGCCCCGACCTCCCGAACCACGCCGCAGCATTGAAACCCGCCTTGAACCTAACGGACTCTCCACTGAGACGCAGTTTCTCAACCACCCGGACTATCAAGAGGTTGGGGGAACGCGCCGTTCCGCCTCTCGATCTGCGCGAGCCACCCACACCAGTGGCAGTAATCGCACCCTCCGCCGCAACAGTGAAAGTCGCAGTAGCGAGAATGGCAACGGTCGTAAAGTCATTGCGACTCCTACAGTGGTGGAAGTGCCGAGTCCCATTGTCAAGGTTAGCAACGAACCGCGGGCATCGCGGCCAGCCCGTCCTAGCCGCTCGGAGCCGCCGGAAGTGGTGACGGTCACCATGACCGAGCAGGAACAAGCGGTCTATGCCGAAATTGGCATTTCGCCTTTGGTGTTGCATCCGGAGGAGGTGAAGAATCCCCGATCCGCGATCGTCATGGTGGCCAGTCCGGGGCAACCTCCCCGACCCTTACCGGAAAAAGTTGCTCCCCCCCTTGGGGAATCCTTACCAGACGAGGTCACTGACAGTAGCGATTTGCCCGAGAATCGTCCTGAGGAGCCGACTGCGGTTGTTGCCGATCCTCCTGTAGGGGTTGCCCCCACTGCAGACATCACCGCGCCTGTGACAACGGAGTCCCCGGTCTCTGTCGGACGGCGGCGGCGACGGCGCATCACCACCCTTGAACCTGAGACCTAGAGACGGCCAGGATGGTGGCATACCTGCGGCAGCTAAACTCGGAGCAAATTTACGGCTGGCTCACGCAGGCTCACCTTGAAGGCAAGCCTCTGCAACGTTTACCAAGGGCAGATGCCGAGGCCTTTGCCTTGGAAATTTTGACCCACGACCATACCTTAACGCTGGGCAGCCGGGCACTGACGTTTCCCTTGATGAGTGTCATCAAGCCGTTCCTACTGCTGTATGCCCTACACCACTGGGATCAACAGGTGTGGGAGTGGGTGGGACGGCGCCCGTCGGAGTATCCTTACAACTCGGTTTTGCAGTTAACCCTCGATCAGGGCTGGCCACGCAACCCCATGATCAACAGTGGGGCGATCGCCCTTGCTAGCCACTTGGCTGAGGTGGGTGGGGTGGCGGCGTTTCAAGATTGGCTAAATGCTTGTGCCGGTACCCACTTGAGGGTAGATACAACCGTCCTAGCGGCAGTCTATCGCCATCCCAATTGGCACAATCGCAGTCTTGCCTACTACTTGGCGGAGTCTGGTCGCATTGGTGATGCTATGGCGGCTCTGGATGCCTATAACCAAATTTGTTGCTTGGGGGGAACGATTCACGATGTTGCTCGCTTAGGATTGCTGTTGGCCTCTCCCCATCCAGACGTTAGCGATCGCCATCGTCATGTGGTGAATACACTGATGCTGATGTGTGGTCTCTACGAAGATTCGCCCCGCTACGCCCTAGAAATTGGCTTGCCGATGAAATCTGGCGTGAGTGGGCTGATTCTGGCGGTGGTGCCTCGGCAGGGGGCGATCGCCTGCTACAGCCCTTCCCTCGATGCCAGTGGCAACTCAGTACTAGGGTTACACCTGCTCCAGTGTATCAGCCGTCACCTCAGCGTCAGTCCCTTGAGCTAGTTGCACCACGAGTCGGCGATCCGGCTCTTCACCGCGACTAAAAGTTTCGAGGGTGTCGCTATGAACCTTGATAAGCGTGTGCACCACTCGCCGTTCCGCTGCATTCAAAGACTGAATTTCAACGCTTTGTCCCGTTGCTAAGACCTGAGCAGCTACCTGCTGGGCAATCTCTTGCAGTTGGGCGTAACGGGCTTTGCGATACCCTGCCAACTCAAGGGTAAAAGCAATTTGGGCATCCCGGGGACGGCCAAGGTTCAACGTAGCATTCAAGAGGTACTGCAGTGCGTCCAGCGCTTGGGCATTCTCAGCCAGCAGCGCTTGAATTTGGGCGCTGCTCAGGTGCTCCTCCTGAATTTCTAGCCAGTAGCCACTCACCAAATTGGCCAAGGGCGACGGAATCACGCGCACCGTGGTTTTGAAGCCTCCCAAGGCAAGTGCCTGCTCTAACCACCGTTGGCCAGCGGCAATGGCATCCTCATTGGTCATCCGCTTCCTCAACTAGAACGCTTCGGTTTGGCAGCTTTTGTTCCCTTGCCACTCTTGGTTTCAAAAGGGAGCGACCCACGATTTTTCAAGGCCTCGCTGCGTTCTTGCTCCTCCAAGAGTTTTTGAATATTCTCCGGCAGTGGCTCCCGTTGCAGAATAAAGGTTTGCACTGTTTGGAAGATGTTGGCAATTAACATGTACAACAGCACACCTGCAGGCAGTGGGAAAAATAGGAACATGCCTGAAAAAATAATGGGCGTGAGTTGGTTCACCGTTTGCTGTTGAGGGTTCGTACTACTGCCTTGACCCGAAAGCAGTTGGTTGACGTACAGGCTGACGCCAAAGCCGAAAATCATGATCAGGATATCCCAGTGAATCGCGCCCCAATTGATCTGACGCGTACCATCCGGCAGCGTGGTAATGAGTTCGCTGTCGATCGCCCCCACATGACCGAGGGCAGAAATAAAGAGAAATCCTTTATCGGCAGCAATACCCGGAATTGTTCCTTGGACGGTGATGTCACCGGGTTGCAGCGCCTGCAAGTGTCCTTGGGCATCAATTGTGGCGCGCTCTTGGCCGCGAGTAATTTGCCACCGCGGCTGCAGGTGACTGTTGGGGTAGGTAGCAGCTAATTCTTCAAAAGGCTTACCGTCTTTGGTTTGAAAGCGCAACTGCGTCTGCCCGCCAACAGGAATTTTCGTGCCATCCGGCACCACTAACTGGATGGGGAAATGAACCCCTTCATCGACATAGATATTTTGAGCCTTAGTGGCAAAGGGCTGCACTTGTGTAATTTGTTCTGGAGGCACAATCTGCAGGTTCACTGGGTAGTTGACATCGGCAAAAGGCGATCCCCGCAGGGTGGCAAAGAGGGCAAACAGGATGGGTAACTGCAACAGGAGGGGAAAGCACCCCGCCAGCGGATTGCCAAATTCTTTATAGACTTCTGCCATGGCCTGCTGTTGCTCAGCGGGCTTGTCTTTATATTTTTGCTGGATTTCCTGCATCCGCTTTTGCATAATGGGCTGCACGACCTTCATCCGCCGCATATTGCGAATGGATCCCGCGCTCAGGGGATACACGGCAAAGCGAATGACCAAGGTCAGCGCCACAATGGCTAAGCCATAGCTCGGCACAATCCCGTAGAAAAAATCAAGGATTGGCAGCATGACGTTGTTGGAAAGGAAACCGATACCAAAATCCATGGAATCCTGCGGCTATGGGTGAACAGTTAACAGAATCATCTTAGGGGCTAAGAACCAATTGCGCCACTCACGCTCTTGGCAGCGGGGCTGAGTTTCTCGGAAATGAACTCGTAAATTTCCCGAAAACGGGGAATAGCACGCATTTCAAGGCGGCTGCCATCTTTGAGGGTCACCACCATGTCCCCATAGGCTCCCCAGCCCCGTGGCACCGTCACGACTTTGGTGATTTCGCTGTAGATGACATCGGAGCGATCGCGCCCCCTCCAACCACCAATGACGGTAATGCGGCGGTTGGTAATGCGGTAGCGTAGCCAAAGGGCACGGACAATGGCGCCAGCGGTGAGGGGCAAGCAGATGATCGTAAACCCCAACAGAACGTTAATGAGTAAATCGCCCCAATGGGGTCCCCCTTCGTAAAAGACTTCTTCTGTAATTCCAGGCATTGCAATTACCCCTGCGGTTGCCATTAACTGCGTTAACTCGGTACGACACTCGCTGTCACTGACGTTCAGGGCAGCTTGACGCACTACCACAATCATATCCCACCCCACAGCAACCTGCGGTAGTAACATGCGGCAAACCCGCCGCCACTGGCGCTTCAGGCGATTGCGATCAACGGCTCGCTTACTGAGGCGCTTGCTGACAACAATCCCAATCCGGCTGGGCTGGGGGGTTTCCTGAGGTGCCAGCCACAAGACCAGCAGCTTGCCGTGATGCGCCTGTTTGAGCTGATAAATTCGCTCAAAATCGCGGCGATCGCGCAGACGATGAGGAGGTGGCAGCACTAAACCGCTAGCCGTGCCCGCCCTTTACGCCGCCGTGCCTTGATGACGTTTTGACCCGATTTGGTGCGCATACGAGCGCGGAAGCCAGAGGTGCGTTTGCGTTTGCGGACGGTGCCGCCCAGTGTGCGTTGAGTCATGGCTAGGTATGATTGATCAACAGTATGCTTAAGTGTTCCGCCCCAGTACCAGTCAGAGCGATCTACAATCGTATCACTTCTTGTGAGGCAGGGGTAGCGATGTTCCCGCCACTGCCGCGATGGCCTGTCATTGCCTACTGATTCATTGACGAGGTTTTTGTGATTAGCTCTGCCGAGGAACTTTGGCACCAGATTTTGGAGCGGCTGCAACTGCTGTTGAGTCGGCCCACGTTTGAAACGTGGATTAAGACGGCAACAGTACAATCCTTTGACGGGAAGGTGTTGACTATTTGTACCCCCAACCCATTTGCTCGTAACTGGTTGCAAAAGTATTACCTGAAAACTATTGCCGATGTTGCCCAAGACATTCTGGGGGAAGCGATCACGATTGAGTTGGCGATCGCCCAAGGGGCAGAGCACGACACCAGTATTCGCCCCGTGAGCCGCGCGGAAGCCGAGCCAGCCCCCAGTCCTACAGCTCGCCATCGGGGTAGTGAGCTGAACCCCAAGTATGTGTTTTCCCGCTACGTGGTGGGGCCAAATAACCGTATGGCTCATGCCGCCTGCTTAGCGGTGGCTGAGTCTCCTGGGCGGGAGTTTAACCCGCTGTTTCTCTGCGGCGGGGTGGGCTTGGGTAAAACCCATCTTATGCAGGCCATTGGCCACTACCGCCTTGAAATTGATCCCAACGCCAAAATTTTTTACGTCTCCACGGAACAGTTCACCAATGACCTGATTGCCGCCATTCGCAAAGACAGTATGCAGAGCTTTCGCGAGCATTATCGGGCGGTGGATGTGATGCTGGTGGATGACATTCAGTTCATTGAAGGCAAGGAATATACCCAAGAGGAGTTCTTCCACACCTTCAATACGCTGCACGAAGCGGGCAAACAGGTGGTTCTAGCCAGCGATCGCCCTCCTAGCCAAATTCCCCGCCTGCAAGAGCGCCTCTGCTCGCGTTTTTCCATGGGCTTAATTGCCGATATTCAGCCCCCCGATCTGGAAACCCGCATGGCGATTCTCCAAAAAAAAGCCGAGTACGAGAATATCCGCTTACCGCGAGAGGTGATTGAATATATTGCCGCTAGCTATACCTCCAACATTCGTGAACTTGAAGGTGCCCTGATTCGTGCCGTTGCCTACATTTCCATTTCGGGGCTGCCCATGACGGTGGAAAATATTGCGCCGGTGCTCAGTCCCGCCACCCGCAAAATTGAAACTACGCCCGAGGTAATTTTGAACGTAGTCTCCGATACGTTTAATGTGTCCATTAGCGATTTGAAGGGCAACTCCCGCCGCCGCGAAATTAGTATGGCACGTCAAGTGGGGATGTACCTCATGCGCCAATATACAGGCTTGAGTTTGCCTAAAATTGGCGAAGAGTTTGGTGGCAAAGATCACACAACTGTGATGTATAGCTGCGATAAGGTGGCGGAATTGCAGCGCACGGATCCGGAAATGGGTAGCTTGCTACGCCGATTGAGCGATCGCATCAACCTAGCCAGTCGTCCGACGGAGCCCTGAACCGCAAACTGGCACCGCTGCTTCCTTGAGCCTCCTCATCACCAACCCTAAAATGGGGGTTGTAAAACATTTTCAGCGGGTTGTCATGTTCGGATTCAAGAACAAAAAATTAACCTTACCTAGCCCCAAGGAGGCGCTGCCCGGCCGCAGCGACCCCATGCCGATTCCGGCAGCGCACCTCGTCAACGGTCATCCTCTGGCACCGCCCTATCCCGAGGGCATGGAACTGGCTCTGTTTGGTATGGGCTGCTTTTGGGGAGCTGAGCGGAAATTCTGGCAAGTGCCCGGGGTTTATGTCACGGCGGTGGGCTATGCGGGCGGCTACACCCCCAACCCCACCTATGAGGAGGTGTGTACGGGCATGACGGGGCACAACGAAGTGGTGCGGGTGGTCTATGACCCGCAACAGGTGAGCTACGAAGACTTGCTCAAGGTGTTTTGGGAAAACCATGACCCCACCCAAGGGATGCGCCAAGGTAACGATGTGGGCACCCAGTACCGCTCTGGTATTTACTATTACTCCCCCGAGCAACAAACCCTTGCCGAGGCCAGTCGCGATCGCTATCAAGCGGCGCTGACAAAAGCGGGCTATGGCAAAATTACTACCGAAATTCTGCCCGCACCGGAGTTCTATTTTGCTGAAGCCTATCACCAGCAGTACCTGCACCGTCATGTCAATGGCTACTGTGGCCTAGGGGGCACTAAGGTTCCCTATGAGCTGTCCGCTACCGAGGGGTCTCCTGTAGTTTAGCTGAGGGCTGGGCAGCCTGAAGAATTTTTAACCTTTCGCCCGCCCCCAAGGGAACTGGCTAGAATGTTAGAACAAGTGTTGCCAGCGCTTGTATGGCATTTCTACTTGAGACGCACTTAGGACGCAATAACGACCGCAACCCTAGCTGCTAAGCCCTTGAGGAGCTTTACCCATGCGTCACTCCTGTACGATTTCACTTTTGGCGATCGCCAGTACACTGACGGTGGCCACCCTGCCTGCAGTTGCCAATTCCGCTGCCATTGGTGCCATTGAAGTGAGCCCAGATTTACGCGCGGCACTACAAACCGCCCCAGAGCCCACTCTCGCTGCCACTGAACTGCAATCTCCCCTAGAGGAAAGTTTATTGGTTCAACCGGTACGGTTGCGGCAAGACCCGCGCGTGTTCAAGCAGTTTGAGGAACCGCGGAACAACCGTGGGTTCGGCTTCACGGTCGGTCTCTAATTGCTTTGATGATGGGGCTCCCCAAAGAGAATCACCGAGGTGTTGAGGTTCTGAACAACTTGAGTGGTAATGTCGCTCACGGTTAAGCCACCAGCAGTACCGCGCCGAATCGAGCGCATCAGTACTAGGTCAGCATACTCAGCCTCTTGCAGAATTGCCTCGGCAATATTGGCACTGGCAATGGTTTTGATTTCGGTGGCGATCGCGGGTGCTTGCTCTTGGGTAATCACCCGTAAATCCTGTTCAAACTGACAGGTTTGCTCTTGGGGCGTATTGGGGAGCACCACGTGGAGCAAAATCACCTTGGCCTGACTGACCCCCGCTAAGGCTTGGGCAAAACGAACAATGCGTAGCGTGGTGGGGGTTAAATCCCGTGTGGGCACCAGAATACTAGCAATGTTTTCCGGGGCATCCAACAGGCGGGTAATCGCCACTGGACAGGGGCTTGACCACAGGACACTGTCAATGATGCTGCCAAAGAGGCGGGCCCGCAAACTACTGGTTTCTGACCAACCTAAAACAATCAAGCTGGCATTTTGCTCGCGGCTAAAGCGGGTGATGCCAAGGGCAATATCATCATCAATGCGAATGGCCGGGATAACCTCAACACCATAGACTTCTGCTAGCTCCACGGCTCGCTGCACTAACTTACGACTGCGGCTTAATTCGCTCTTGAGACGTGGATCATCCATATGCACCTGACCGCGCACAATGGCCACAGAGGCGACTCGTCCCGATTCATAGCGAGCCAGCAATGCTGCCAATTCAATGAGCGATCGCTGAGTTTGGGGATTATAGACCGGCACCACCACGGTAAATGGCGTTGTCTGGTCATCTTCGCTCTCCCCGTGGCCCCCATCCCACCAAGCCGCCAGCTCATCAATGTCTTCGGGTTCCGGTTGGGGAATCGGGATGCGATTCGCCGTGCGCGCTGTGATAATTGGCCCCAAAATCGAGGTCACCACCATCAGCACCAGCACGCTGTTGAGAATATCCTTGGTGAGAATCCCTTCTTGAAACCCCACCAAGGTTGCTGCAAGGGTGGCAGCCACCTGCGGCAGCGACAGTGACCACATCGTGAGCATTTCCACACGGCTATAGCGATACCACAGGGCTGAGAGCCATGCGGCAATAAACTTGCTGCCAATGAGGCCGACGACAATGGCAACCGTAATGCCGATGGAGGCTAAGGTTTTCACAAAAGCGGGGATGTCAATCAGCAGCCCCATATCCACAAAAAAGAAGGGGATAAATAACACCCCGCCGACAAACTCCACCTTTTCCTTGACAGGGCTATCCCCCAAGACATCATTGACCGCTAAGCCTGCCAAGAAGGCACCGACAATCTGCTCCACGCCAATAATTTGAGCGCCCACCGAAGCCACAAAAAGCGCCAGCAGGGTAAATAAAAATTGGTTCCCCTGATCTTCGCGCGATCGCCGGAAAAACTCCTTACCCGCGCGGTCAAACCCCCACAAAACCAAGACACAGTACAGCCCCAGCGTAATGAGTTGGTTTACAAGGGTCAGGGCTGTAAACTCTCCTTGGTGAATGCCCACACAAATGGCCAGTACCACTAAGGCCGCCGTATCGGTAAAAATAGTGGCACCAATCGTCACCGTAACGGCTTCGTTTTGCACCACCCCCAGCCGCCGCACAATTGGATAGGCCAACAGCGTGTGGGAGGCCAGCAGCGAACCAATCAGGAGCGAGGCATTCCAACCAAAGTTAAACCAGCGACCAATGGCAATGCCAGTCAAAATTGGCACAATAAACGTGAGAAAGCCAAACGTTATCGAGCGTTGGCGGGTTTTGCGAAACTGGCTCAAGTCAATTTCTAGACCCGCCACGAACATTAAATAGACCTTGCCAATGTCCGAGAGCAGCTTCATCGTCTCGGTGTCGTGGTTGAGGAACTTGAACCCATTGGGGCCGAGAATCACGCCCGCTAGAAGTAATCCCACCAAGCCCGGTAGGTGTAGCCGCTCAAACACTGGCGGAATGACTAAAATGACGGCCAGCAGAACCGTGAAGACAAAAATAGGGTTGCTCACGTCCATTGCTGCCTACCGTACTATCAATGATTATTTTGTGCCAAAGTCATTATGGCCGTTGCGCTTCAAAATAGCGGCCAAGGGTTTCCACGTCCTTGTCCCCGCGCCCCGAGCAATTAATGACAATTCGCGGTTGACCCGTGAGTTGGGGGCAAAGGGTTTCAAGGTAAGCAAGGGCATGAGCCGTTTCCAGAGCCGGTAAAATGCCTTCCAGTTGGGTTAAACGGACGCAGGCAGCCACGGCTTCCGCATCGGTGACGCTGTAGTACTCGGCGCGGCCAATTTCTTTTAAGTAGCTGTGCTCAGGCCCGACACCGGGATAATCTAGCCCCGCGCTGATGGAGTGGGCTTCCACCACTTGGCCGTCCTCGTCTTGGAGCACATAGCTCATGGCCCCGTGGAGCACGCCAACTTCTCCTTTGGTGAGGGTGGCAGCATGATGGGCACTTTCGACCCCTTCCCCCGCTGCTTCCACCCCAATCAGCCGCACTTGGGTATCAGGAACAAACTCGTGGAACAGCCCCATGGCATTCGAGCCACCGCCCACACAGGCCAAAAGAATATCCGGTAGGCCACCCCACTTTTCTTGGCACTGCTGGCGCGTTTCGGCACCAATGACGGCATGGAAGTCGCGCACCAGCATGGGGTAGGGATGCGGCCCTGCTACTGAACCCAAAATATAGTGGGTGGTTTCAACGTTGGTGACCCAGTCACGAATGGCTTCGGAGGTGGCATCTTTGAGGGTGCCTGTACCCGCACTGACAGGGGCAACTTCTGCTCCCAGCAGGCGCATCCGCAACACATTCAGCCGTTGTCGCTCCATATCTTGAACCCCCATGTAGATGACGCACTGGAGGCCAAACCGAGCACAGACAGTGGCGGTGGCGACGCCGTGCTGACCGGCGCCGGTTTCGGCAATAATCCGCTGTTTTCCCATTCGTTTGGCCAGCAGCACTTGGCCAAGGGCATTGTTAATTTTGTGGGCACCGGTGTGATTGAGGTCTTCCCGCTTGAGGTAAATTTGCGGCTGGGCATTGGCGTGGGCGTAGTGGGCACTGAGGCGCTCAGCAAAGTAGAGGGGACTGGGGCGCCCCACATAGTCATGGAGCAGTTGCTGGAACTCCCGCTGAAAGTCTGCATCTTTGCGGTAATGGTTGAAGGCCGCTTCAAGTTCTGCCAAGGCGGGCATGAGGGTTTCAGGAACGTACTTGCCCCCAAAACGACCAAAGCGGCCACGGGCATCGGGGCGAGCAGTTACACTGAGGGGCGAGGAAGCAGCAGCAGTCACAGGCACAATCCTTAACGAGTGAAATTTGGCAGTTCTAATGAGATTGTGCCATGTTAGGGCAGACGACGGCTGAGGGCACGGCTGGGGTTGAGCCAGTCCTCTAGGCATTGCTCTAGAATTTGCATCTCAGGAAAAAGGCTTTGCCGCAGCCACTGGCCAATGGCATCAAGGGGGGAAAATTCTGCGCCAACTTGCCAGTTCAAGCCTTGGCTGAGGGGGGTCAGGTGATTGCCGGGGAGCTTGAGGGCAGTGACGAAATCCCCAAATTTGGCCTTGAGAAGGCTGCGCAGGCGGGGGGTTTGATCAATATCATCCTCTTGGAAGCGGATGAGGAGGTTGCGGCGCACGGGGTAGCGGCGTTGGATGAGGTGCTCGGTTTCTGCGGGGCTGGGGCTAAATTCCACACCGACAGGGGCAAGGGTTTCCATCCACGGAATGGATTGAGCCGCGGCGTAGTTGTTGTAGGCCATGAAGATGTTACCGGCGCGATCGCCATCGTAGAGGCTATTGAGGAGTAGCTGCAGTTTACAGCCCATACTGTGCCCCATGCCATAAATGGGTAATCCCGGGGGGTAGCCTTGGCGGTACTCCAGCCAGTCGAGGGCGTAGTCCAGTTTGTTGAGGGCATCGAAGGCAATAGCGGCGTGATCAAACGTATTCACAAACGGGGTGGCAATGATGCCATACCCCGCTGCCGCTAAATGTTCTAGCAAGCGCCGATAGGTCAACTGCGGTGCCGCAGCCACAAAAGCCCCGCCAAGGAAGTGAATCCAACCTATGGGACGGCTGGGCACTAACAGCCAATTTCCCCGTACCTCTTGCCATTCCAAAGCGATCGAACTCCAAATTTGCCTACCTAATGTAATGTAACGAATACGCAGAGAACGGTGGCACAGGAGAGATTATGCTCGGTCAAGTTATTGCTGTTGGGGTAGCTTTAGCGGCTCTTGTGGGCTTACTGTTGGAATGGCGCTATCGCCAGCGACCCGCGCATCCTTTGGAAATTATTCCAGCGACGTGGAACCTCGAAATTTATGAACCGCACCACTATCGCTTTGTGGGACACTTGGGGCTAAGCAACCCGCACCGCGGCCTCGAAGTCATGGTGCCTGAGCTCAAGGCGGAAGTGGTTCTGCTGGCAGACAGCAGTGTGGATACGCTCCGAAAAGAAGTTCACGTGATACCGCGGCATCCTGAACCAGAATATGCAGCCCGTGCCGATGGCTATTGGTTTGCCTACATTGTCAAATCCACGAAGCAAACCACTGTAGAACTGCGGGTGGATCTGCAAGGCATTAATGTCTCTGATGTTAAGGCGGCGTGGGTCAAGGTTCACTACATTGCTTACGGCCCCCACGGGCGCTTTGCCAAAACCCACCATGAGTTTATTCCCCTGAAATTTCCTGCTAAGGGAGACGTAGGGGCTTGGCGGCAGGCGGAAGGGTGTCAAGTGCTACCGATTCGCACCCATTTGCTGACACCTTTGGATGTGCCCCTAGAGGTGTTGAATCGCTATGTGCTGCCCCACGCTCAAGCGGGGGATATTGTTGCCATTGGTGAAACCCCCATTGCTATCATTCAAGGACGGCTCAAGGATCCAGCGCAACTGCAACCCGGTTGGGTGGCCACCCGGGTGTGTCAGTTCTTTTTGCCCACCTCGAGCTTGGCGACGGCCTGTGGCATGCAAGCGCTGGTGGAGGAGGTGGGAGCCTTGCGGGTGCTCTTGGCATTTTTGGGGGGGGTGATCGCCAAGGTTTTTGGCTACCGCGGGGGTTTCTACCAATTGGCTGGAGAGCAAGCCCGCCTCATCGACGATGTAACGGGTACGTTGCCCCCCTACGACCAATTCATTGTCATGGGACCGGTGAATTCCCAAGCAGTCGTGGATGAGTTGGCTGCCAAAACCGGTCTTGGCGTAGCCATTGTGGATGTTAATGATCTGGGGGCAGTGAAAGTGCTGGCTGCCAGTGCTGGGGTCTCACCACGGCTCCTCACAGCGGCGCTGCGGAAAAATCCGGCGGGCAATGCCGATGAGCAAACCCCCATCGTGCTGATTCGTCCTGAGGCAGCTTGACTCAAGGGTTGCTGACTAAGACAAAAAGTCCTGTTTCCAAGCGGGTGAGGAGGGATTTGAGCTGTTGCTGCGCTGTTGCGGGTTCGAGAGGCTCTAGGCTGAGGGGATCCAGCGGTGACAGTTGGCGGTAGCGATCGCTCAAGGCCGGAAACGGTAAAGGCTCATCAAAGAGGGGCAGCAGCGTGGCTAAGCCAAGGGGATCCACATAGACCGAACTAGGGCTAGCGGCACTGATGAACGTCCCCAAGTCCACAATCAGGCGATCGCCCAAGTAATTCAGCCATTTCTCACGAATCTGAGCTGTGCGTAACTGGGGATGCAGGTGAACCGTGGCCTGCTGCCATTCCTCCTCCGTCCATTCTTCAAGGGGTTTGCGATCAGGGCGGCTGCCTGCATGGCCACACCAAAAATCCAGCAGGCGATGCACCGGGTGCAACAGCTCATACATCTGCAACTGCACGGACAACGGCACATCCGGCAAACTCAGGGCTAAAAATGTCGGCAAGTTGTCTGGATCCTTGAACAAGTCCACAACATTCCAATGGCGCCAGTTCACCATTGAAACGAACTCCAGTTCAGCTGCTGCCAAGTAGCTAAACATCTCGGGGATGGTACTGCCCTTATCTCCCACGAGGAGGTGGTTTGCCAGCAGGGTTTCATTGCTGACCTCATTGGCTTGATTGTAAGCCGGGTTCCACGTCCGTGCCTTTAAATCCACACCGTCTTTGAGTTCGCCCATGATCTCACGGACAATTTCCATTTCCATTTCTTCCGGGTTGCTATCCATCAGCCCCATGAGCTTAAACAGGCTCTGGGCGCGGTAGAAGGGGAACCGTTGAAAGCTACTGTGCAAATTCGTGCGCAGAATACCGTCGGGCTTGAGGACGCTTTTGAGAGCTTGTAGCCCCGCCACCGGATCTGGCAGGAGATAGAGCACCTCATCGCAGTTGATGTAGTCAAATTGCTCGCCCCACTCCGGTAAGTCTAAAATCGAGCGGGTTTCAAAGCGAACGTTCTCTATTTTGTGAAATTTCAGGCGCTCCTCCGCTAGTTTGACCGACTCCGGCGATAAGTCAATACCAATAATTTCAGCCTCGGGGTTGGCGATCGCCAGCACCAACGACTTGTAGCCCGTGCCACAGCCCGCATCCAGAATCCGTTTCCCCTGCTTAGGGGGCACCCGCCGATCCCTGAGATAAAAAGCCGTCACCAAGTCGTGGAGGAACAGGATATTGGCATCATCCTTAGGGGATTTATCAACGGCAATGCGGGGATAAGGACCATAGTCAAACTGGCGGCGAATCTTTTCCAGATCAGTCTCAGCGGCCATCAACCGACACTCCCAAAAAAACTGAATTCAAGCAACAGAGTTCCCCTCAACCATAACCTGACTTGCCGCAGCGGGGCTAAATTTTGTTACTGTAGGAGCATGAGCGTCAGCAGGGAAGCGTTTTATGCCCATCGGAGTGCCTAAAGTCCCCTACCGGATGCCCGGGGAACCCTACACCCAGTGGATTGACATCTATAACCGCCTCTACCGCGAGCGGATTATTTTCCTTGGCAAAGAAGTGGATGACGAAATCGCCAACCAAATTGTCGCCGTCATGCTTTACCTTGACTCCGAAGATCCGGGCAAAGATATTATGCTCTACATCAATTCGCCCGGGGGATCGGTAACCGCAGGCATGGCCATTTACGACACTATGCAGCACATCAAATCCGATGTGGTGACAATCTGCGTTGGCTTGGCGGCCTCAATGGGGTCATTTCTCCTGGCTGCTGGCACAAAAGGCAAGCGGTTGGCCTTGCCCCACTCCCGCATTATGATTCACCAACCCTCAGGGGGAACTCGCGGTCAGGCCACCGACATTGAAATTGAAGCTAGGGAAATTCTACGGGTGCGGCGGCAACTGAACGAACTCTACGCTTTCCATACGGGTCAACCCCTCGAAAAAATTGAGCGGGATATGGACCGGGATTACTTCATGTCAGCGGAAGAAGCAAAAGCCTATGGCCTCATTGATCGCGTCATTGAGGAACGCTCCAACTAATGTCATCTTGTTGTTTTGAGGATTAGTAAATATGCTGCGCTCTTTTGCGGTTGCTGCGGCGACTCTGGTGGCTAGTGTGGGGGTCGCTCAACCTTCCCGTGCTCAGGCGGCTAGCCCCTTTCCCGAAGAAATGCTCACGAGTACGGTGCAACAGATGAGTGATTCGTTGGCCAGTTACATTGCTGGTGCCAGTTGTGCCGAGGTCGCCAGCCTTGTCAAACTCATCCCAACCGATGGTGGTAGTTCCCCGCCTGATCCTAGCTCGATTATTGGCTCAGTGATGCTCACCGTTAAAAATAGCCCCAACTTGCAGTCAACGATTGCCACTCGGGTGGGCCCGCCCCTCATCAACAAGATGTTGGAATGTAACATGGTTCCTGTAGAACTGCTGATGCAAGCGAGTACCGCTCCCCGCAGTGGCCGCTAAAGATACGACGGAATGCCCTCAAATGTGAGGCTCGCCATAGCAGCAATAGAGATTGCGACCGCGATTTTTGCACAGTAAAGCTGCTCGTCGGCGAGGCGAATCAGTTCACTGGCAGCCTGGCTAGGGCTGGGTCTGAGAGCAACAACTCCTAAACTCAAGGGGACGCGATCGCCCACCCAGAAAATTTGGCTTGGTAGCCCCGTCACTAAGCGTGCGGGGAGTGTCAACTATAATCCTAACGCTTTGCCTCAAACAGTTTTAGCTATCCAGCAGACGACGCAGTTCTGCCATTTCATCCTGTACCGCAGCAGCAGGCGGAGTATCTTGAATTTTCACGGTCGGCGTATCTGTGATGGCTTGGGGCAGTGTTCCTGCGGGCGAGGCATCGGGCAGTAATCCTAATTGCCGCTTCATTTCCAAGAGCTCGAATTGCACATCATCATTACCGGCGCGATTTTCAAGCGCTTGAAACGGGCTTTCTAAGGTGTCACCACTCAACTCGGCAATGGCTTGAGAGCGAGCCTCCATCTGCAAAACTTTATCTTCCATGCGATCAAACACTGCCATGGCATTGGAGGTGCTCACTTTGCTGACAGCTTGATGAATCTGCTCCGAGGCTTTGGCCGCACGCACCCGAGCTTTGAGCATTTCTTTTTTGGTTTTGGCTTCCGCCAATTTGCTCTCTAGAGCTGTTAAGTTGTCCTTGAGGGTTTTCACCTGCGCCGCCATCTGATCCACTTGAGTTTTGAGGGCGTTGGCGGTATCGACTGCGGTTTTTTTGCGGTTCAGGGCTTCCATAGCCAGCGCTTCGTCTCCCTTGCTCAGGGCGAGGCGGGCGCGGTCTTCCCACTGTTTTGCCTGTTGTAGGTTTTGCGTATACTGTTGCTCAAGGCGTTTTTGAGCGGCGATCGCCTGAGCAACGGCTTGGCGGAGTTTCACCAAGTCCGCATTCATGTCAATGATGGTTTGCTCCAGAATCTTTTCAGGATCTTCGGCAGCGCTGACAAGGGCATTGAGGTTAGAGCGCACGACCATGCCGACCCGTTCGAGTAAACCCATGCTTCGCCTCATTGGTAACTGGTTGACTCTACTTTAGCGCACCGATTCCAAATTACATGCCCATGATGCAGTAGCCCGCATCGACGTAAAGAATCTGCCCCGTGATGCCGCTGGCCAAGTCACTGGCCAAAAAGGCTGCTGTGTTGCCCACTTCCGTTTGTGTCACGGTTCGCCGCAGGGGAGCTGTTGCTTCCACGTGGTGGATCATATCCAGAATGCCACCCACCGCTGAAGAAGCGAGCGTCCGAATCGGGCCTGCGGAAATCCCATTCACCCGTATTCCTTGGGAGCCCAACTCTGCCGCAAGGTAGCGCACATTCATTTCCAATGCTGCTTTGGCAATTCCCATCACATTATAATTTGGCACCACCCGTACCCCCCCCAAATAGGTCAGGGTGACAATCGAACCGCCAGCGGTCATGAGGGGCTTCGCTGCCCGACTCAGGGCAATCAAGGAATAGGCACTAACGTCAAGGGCAAGGTTAAATCCCTCCACCGACACCGCCGAAAAGTCGCCGCTAAGATCCTCTTTTTGGGCAAAGGCCAAGCAGTGAATCAAAATATCGAGGCCGCCCCAAGTGGTTTCAATGGCCTGAAAGGCTTCCGTAATCTGTTGCGGCTGCTGCACATCCAAGGGCAACAAGAGCTTTGGGCCTAAAGGCGCCGTCAGCTCCGCCACTTTTTGCTTCAGCTTGCCCCGCTCATCCGGCAGGTAGGTGACTGCCAGCTCAGCTCCTGCGGTGTGGAGTTGTTGAGCAATGCCCCACGCAATAGAGCGGTTATTGGCAATACCCGTCACAAGCGCACGTTTTCCTGACAAGTCTAGGAGCATGATCACGGCCTTTAGCGACAACCCAGAACTTAATCGTAGCAGAGGGAGGGAACCACAAAAGCATTCAGTTCAACGGCTGGCCTACGTCAAACTCTGACAAGGATTGACAACTTTGGTTGCTGTTTATCAATGGGCCGGGCTGGATTCGAACCAGCGTAGGCTAAGCCAACGGATTTACAGTCCGCCCCCATTAACCACTCGGGCACCGACCCTTTCATCGCAATCATTAATCATAGCAGAGGTTGCCCGCGGAAAAATACTTAAGAAAAGCTAAAAATATCCCGTTGCAGAACGAGCTATTTGACCTAAGATGGGGGAAACTTCAACGATCCCCATGTTCTCCTGCGGTTGTCCCCCAGCATATTGATAGGCAAACTCCCTATGGCAATTGGTTATTTAGCACTGGTTTTACACGCTCATCTGCCCTTCGTGCGGCATCCTGAGAGTGACTACGTCTTAGAAGAAGAATGGCTCTTTGAAGCCATCACTGAGACCTACGTTCCCCTCCTGTGGGTCTTTGAAGGTCTCAAGCGGGACGGTGTGGATTTCAAAATCACGATGAGTATGACGCCGCCGCTCATCTCGATGCTGCGGGATCCGCTTCTGCAAGAGCGTTATGACCAGCATCTGGCAAAACTGGAGGAATTGGCCGAGCTGGAGGTGGAGCGCAACACCTTTAATGGCCACATTCGCTACTTAGCTGAGCACTATGCCCAAGAATTTAACCGCGTGCGGCAAACGTGGGAAAGTTACGATCGCGATTTGGTGGCCGCCTTCAAGCAGTTTCAAGAGTCTAACAATCTAGAAATTATTACCTGCGGTGCCACCCACGGCTACTTACCCTTGATGAAAATGTATCCGCAGGCGGTGTGGGCACAGTTACAGGTGGCCTGTGAGCACTACGAGGAAACGTTTGGTCGGCCTCCCAAGGGGATTTGGCTGCCGGAGTGTGCCTACTACGAAGGGCTCGAGCGCATGTTGGCGGATGCAGGGCTACGCTACTTCATTACCGATGGTCATGGCATTCTCTACGCCCGTCCGCGCCCCCGCTTTGGCACCTACGCTCCAATTTTTACCGAAACTGGGGTAGCTGCCTTTGGCCGCGATCATGAGTCGTCGCAGCAGGTGTGGTCGTCGGAGGTGGGCTATCCAGGAGCACCGGAGTATCGCGAATTCTATAAAGACTTGGGCTGGGAGGCGGAATACGAGTACATTAAGCCTTACATCATGCCCAACGGGCAGCGGAAAAATACCGGCATTAAGTACCACAAAATTACCGGTCGCGGTTTGGGGTTGGGGGATAAGCAGCTCTACGATCCTTACTGGGCGCGGGAAAAAGCGGCAGAGCACGCAGCTAACTTTATGTTTAATCGGGAAAACCAGATTCGCTATCTGCACCACTTGATGCAGCGCCCGCCCATTGTGGTTTCCCCCTACGATGCTGAGCTCTATGGCCACTGGTGGTACGAGGGGCCATGGTTCCTAGACTTTTTGTTCCGAAAAGTGTGGTTCGACCAAGATACGTTTGCCATGACCCACTTAGCAGATTATCTGCGGGCTCACCCCACCCAACAGGTCTGTCGTCCCTCCCAGTCGAGCTGGGGCTACAAAGGCTTCCATGAGTACTGGCTCAACGACACGAATGCTTGGATTTACCCCCACCTGCACAAGGCGGCAGAGCGCATGATTGAGCTGGCCAAAGGGGAGCCGTGGGATGAACTGAGTTGGCGAGCCCTCAACCAAGCGGCGCGGGAACTCTTACTGGCGCAGTCTTCCGACTGGGCGTTTATTATGCGCACCGGTACGATGGTGCCCTATGCGGTTCGCCGTACCCGCAGTCACCTGATGCGTTTCCATAAACTCTACGACGATATTAAGGCGCGAAAAATTGATGCGGGCTGGTTGGAAAAGGTGGAGGCCATCGACAATATCTTCCCCAACATTAACTATCGCGTCTATCGCCCCCTCTAGGGTCTAGCCTTGGTAATCTTTGGGGGGCAGCGGTAACAGGATGGTAAACTGAGTACCTTTGCCGACTTCGCTGGTCACTTGAATGTGCCCCCGATGGGCTTGGACAATCGATTGGGCGATCGCCAACCCCAGACCTGTTCCTGTCGCAGGGCTACCCGGCAAGCGGTAAAAGCGATCAAACAGACGGGGCAACTCGGCAGCGGGAATGCCAACACCGTTATCGGCAATTACGATGCGGTAGTATTTCCCCTGCTGATCAAGGCCAACTTGAATGTTGCCTTGGGCTGGGGTGTATTGCACCGCATTGACCAGAATATTGGTGAAGAGGCGACTCAGGTGATCGGGATTGCCCCACATCTGATAAGCGTGCTGCTCGGGTACACTGGCGGGGGGGTCGGCAATCTCAAGGCTGAGGGTCATCTCTTTTTGGTGTAGGAGGGGCTCCTGTTCTTCGATAACAGCCAGCAGCAGCGCATCGAGATGGCACGGCTGCGGATTGAGGGGCACCATGCCGCTCTCTTGGCGGGCTAAAAACAGTAGATCATCCACTAAGCGACTGAGGCGGCGGCTAAGGCGTTCAATGACTTGGAGTTGTTGCTGCTGCACGGCGGGGTCAGCCGTGGCCAAGGCCACTTGCACATTGGTTTGAATCAGCGCCACCGGGTTGCGCAGTTCGTGAGAAGCATCAGCGGTAAATTGCTTCAGGTAGGCGTAGGACTCTTGCAAGGGGGCGATCGCCAAGCGGGAGAGAAACCAGCCGCTAATACTGACCAGAATTAACGTGATCGTTGCTCCCACGAGTAAATCCCACAGTAGAGCTTGACTGGGTTGGCTGACCTCAAACCAGGGATGGCTGACGCGCAAATAGCCCAAGAGGCGATCGCCCACCACTAAGGCCACGGTCATCTGTCGCACCCAGCGATCTCCCCCCACCTGAACCGTTTCCGGAGTACGACTCAAATGCAGCGGCAGGTTGAGGGGCTCAGCAAACGTACTCCACACCAACTGCTTGTCAGGGGTAAAGCCCTCGAGGTCGATGTGATCCTCCTCAAGCGCAGCGCTGGTGAGCGGATCACTCCCTAAACTTTTTTGCCAATCAATTGTCTCCGCAGTACCGGTCTCAATCACTAAGGAACGGCTGACCACCTCCACCACATGGCTGAGGGTATCATCAATCCGTTCGATGAGGGTGCTGCGCACGTAAATGAAAAACCCCGTGGCAAAAATCACCAGTAACAGAGCAGTAACGCAAACATACCAGAGAGCCAAACGGCGTTGGGTGGCGCGAAACATTCCCCGCTAGACACTAGAAGCGCATGGGTTCCAAGGACGATGGACGCAGCTGCTCCCATACCGCTTGTAACATTGGCTCCAGTCCTTGACGGCTGGCAGCAGAAATGGCAAAAACAGGCTGGCTGATATGGGTTGCCAGTGCCCCTTGCTTCATCGCTACCTCTTCGAGATCAAGGGCATCAATTTTGTTGAGGACAACAATTTGGGGGCGATCGCCAAGGCCATGGCCGTAAGCTAATAGTTCCCTGCGAATCGTTTCGTAGGCGGCAATGACATCGCTCGCGGTGGCATCAATCAGGTGTAGCAGCAGCCGTGTGCGCTCAATATGGCGCAGGAACTCATGTCCTAAGCCTGCTCCTTGATGGGCACCCGCAATCAAGCCCGGAATATCAGCAAAGACAGTGCCATCGCCATTGGGCTGACGCACAACCCCCAAGTTGGGAACCAAAGTGGTAAACGGATAATCAGCAATTTTGGGTCGCGCCGCCGACAGGACAGAAATCAGCGTCGATTTACCGGCATTGGGCAGGCCAATAATGCCCACTTCCGCCAGCAGCTTGAGTTCTAGGCGCAGGTGCCGCTCCTCCCCTTCCAATCCGGGCAGGGCATAATCCGGTGCCCGCTGCTGATTGCTCAGGAAGTGCTTGTTTCCTAGCCCGCCCTTGCCTCCTTTTGCTACTAAGAGCGTTTGTCCGGGGGTTGTTAAATCCCCTAAACATTCCGCCGTATCGGCATCCCAAACCACTGTGCCGCAGGGCACCTCAATCACGAGGTCGGTACCGCAAGCTCCCGTGCGATTATTGGGGCCGCCCCGCTGCCCTGGTTCTGCTTTGAAACTATGGGCATAGCGAAAGTCCAGCAGGGTTTGCAGGTGGGGAACCGCCTTGAGAATCACCGACCCCCCGTTGCCACCATTACCGCCCGCTGGTCCGCCGGCGGGGACATACTTTTCCCGACGAAAAGCAACAATGCCATCGCCCCCCTTCCCCGCTTTGACGTGAATTTCGGCAAGGTCAATAAATTGCATCGTTCAGCAGGTTGGTTGAGCGCAGTATTCCTATTCTAGCCCTCCCTTGGCTATGCGAGCGGTACATTCGTTGCTACGATCGCCCACGAGTTCATTATTGTGGGATTAGCTTTAGCGCGTGGAAAAACCCCAACGATCCCTTGCCCGTATTGCCACGATTGTTGCCATTGCAACCCTTTTGAGTAAACTGGCTGGGTTAGTGCGACAGCAGGCGATCGCCGCCGAGTTTGGGGTCGGGGCAGCGGTCGATGCCTACAGCTATGCCTACGTGATTCCGGGCTTTTTGTTTGTGCTCCTTGGCGGCATCAATGGCCCATTCCATAGCTCCATTATTAGTGTGGTGCTCAAGCAACCGCCGGAAAAGGCGGCGCCCCTTGTAGAAACGATCACGACAGTGGTGGGGGGGCTCCTGCTGCTGGTGACCGCGCTGCTGATGCTCTTTGCTGAACCCCTTGTTCAACTGATTGCCCCCGGTGCCAGTCCTGAAATTCAAGCCTTGGCCGCAGAGCAGTTTCGGATTATGGCGCCTTTGGCAGTGCTCTCAGGCCTCATTGGCATTGGTTTTGGCACGCTGAACGCGGCGGATCAGTACTGGCTACCCTCCATCAGTCCCTTGTTGTCAAGCCTCGCGGTGATTCTTGGCATTTGGTTTTTTGCCGATACCCTTGGACCAGCGGTGCTGGCTTGGGGAACCCTTGCGGGTGGCGTGCTGCAATGGCTTGTGCAAATACCTGCCCAGTGGCACTCGGGGATGGGAACGCTGCGGCTGCGCTTTGACCTCAATCGGCCAGAGGTGCGGGAACTGATTCGTCTGATGGGACCGGCGACGCTCTCGTCGGGCATGTTGTTGATCAGTGTCTATATCAGTCTCTTTTTTGCTTCCCAACTCCCCGTCGGGGCGGCCTCAGCACTGAGCTATTCCCAATTGCTGTTTTTAACCCCCTTGGGCATTCTCTCCAATGTGATTCTGGTGCCCTACATGCCAATTTTTTCCCGCTTGGCGCGCCCGGATCAGTGGCCAGAACTCAAAGAACGGATTCGCCAGAGCTTAGTGCTGACGGCTTTGAGCATGATGCCCCTCGGCGCCATGATGGCAGCCTTGGCCTTACCGGCGGTGCGAGTGGTCTATGAGCGGCGCGCTTTTGACTTTGCGGCCTCCCAGCTAGTGGCGGCACTGCTGCTGGTCTATGCCATTGGCATGTTCTTTTACTTGGCGCGGGATGTGATTGTACGGGTCTTTTATGCCCTTGAGGATGGCCGCACGCCTTTGTACGTGACGCTGTGGGGGTTGGCCTTTAACGCCCTCTTCTGCTTTTTCTTTACCCAAGCCTTTGGCGCGATTGGACTAGCCATGGCAACCGTGGGGGTGAATACCGTTTCCCTCATGGCCTTGGTTTGGGTTTTGCAGCGCCGCCTCAAGGGATTACCGTGGGGTCAGTTACTGCCACCCTTGCTGGGGGTAGCCTTTGCCAGTGGCCTGTGCGGTGTCGCAGCTTGGAGTACGCTCCGCGCCTTGCAATGGCTGTGGGGCAGCGATGGCTTGCTGGTGCAGTTGTTGCAGTTGGCGATCGCTGGCAGTGTTAGCCTTGGGGTCTTTGGTCTGGCCATTGCCCCCCTCAAACTACCCGAACTCGAGTTCTTCCTAGCCAAGGTGCGGCGCTTTTTGCCCAAGCGGAACCCATAACGGTTAATTGAGTCTAGACCCTAGGATTTTGAAACGCTCAGCCCGATGACTCAGCACCCATATCGCCGCAAAAACCGTTCGCCCTTCCTTTGGCAGGCACTGCTCCTCTTCGGGATTGGATGTATTCCCATTGCTGCCCAAGGGAGAGAGTTGCCCCAAGCGAATGCCAATGGAGATTACTTGCGCACCAGCCATCGCCAGTGGCGGGTCGTGGATCCGGATCCCCAGGGACTGAACTGTCGCTGGTCGGATCAGGTGCCGCCGGACTGGTATGCCCCCCATGCCCAGGGGCCAGCGTTAGACATCATGGACTGGCCCGTGGTGCGGCGTTTTCGGACGGGCACAATCCTCACTGCCAATACAACCCCTGCGGGTTTCGCCACCTTGACTGATAATCGCGGCCTGCCTTGGTTAAAGGTGGCCATTGGACAGGGCGATCGCATCTGCCTTGTGCGGGCAAACCGCCTCTTCATCCGTCCCCACCCCAGCTCAGTTCTTGAGATGCAACGGGTTAGGGCAAGATAAAATAGAAACGCCATTTTTTACCCTCAACGCGAACAACCCAATGACACAATTCGACTGGCTGGCTCAAACCGATCCCCTTGTGGCAACCATGGTGCAGCGGGAGGTTCAGCGCCAGCAACAACACTTAGAACTCATTGCCAGCGAAAACTTCACCTCGCCTGCGGTGATGGCAGCTCAAGGCACCGTCCTCACCAACAAGTATGCCGAAGGCCTACCCGGCAAGCGCTACTACGGCGGCTGTGAATTTATTGACGAAGTTGAGCAACTGGCCATTGATCGCGCCAAGGAATTGTTTGGAGCTGCGCATGCCAACGTGCAACCCCACTCCGGCGCCCAAGCTAACTTTGCCGTCTTTTTGGCGCTCTTGAACCCGGGGGACACCATTATGGGAATGGATCTCTCCCATGGCGGTCACCTCACCCATGGCTCCCCCGTCAATGTTTCTGGCAAATGGTTTAACGTTGTCCACTACGGCGTTAACCGCGAGACCGAGCGCCTAGATATGGATCAGGTGCGGGACTTGGCACGGCAGCATCGTCCCAAACTGATCATTTGCGGCTATTCGGCTTACCCCCGCGTGATTCCCTTTGAAGCCTTTCGCGAGATTGCTGATGAAGTGGGTGCCTATCTCCTAGCGGATATGGCGCACATTGCTGGCTTAGTGGCCACAGGACACCACCCCAACCCGGTTCCTATCTGCGATGTGGTCACCACCACCACCCACAAAACGCTGCGGGGGCCGCGCGGGGGTCTCATTTTGACCCGCGATGCCGAACTGGGCAAAAAACTTGATAAGGCCGTGTTTCCGGGAACCCAAGGGGGACCCCTAGAACACGTGATTGCGGCAAAAGCGGTGGCCTTTGGGGAAGCCCTCAAGCCTGAGTTCAAAGCCTACTCCGGTCAAGTGATTCGCAATGCCCAAGCCTTGGCAGCGGGTTTACAGGCGCGGCAACTGCGGCTGGTTTCTGGTGGTACCGATAACCACCTGTTGCTCATTGATCTGCGCTCGGTGAACCTAACTGGCAAAGAAGCGGATCGCCTCATGGGGGAAATCAACATCACCACCAACAAAAACACCATTCCCTACGATCCAGCCTCACCCTTTGTCACCAGTGGCTTGCGCTTAGGCTCACCCGCCCTGACCACTCGCGGTATGAAGGAACCGGAGTTCAGCACGATTGCCGACATCATTGGCGATCGCCTGCATGCCCCCAACGATGAAAGCGTGAAACAGCGCTGCCGTCAGCGGGTGGCCGAACTCTGTGAAAAATTTCCTTTGTATCCCCACTTGCAATTGCCGCAACCAGTGCTAGCCTGAGAGGGAATTGTATCCATCTTTTAGCTGCAGCGGATGCTTTACCACCTGATTGCTTTTATTGCTGCCGTCGCGGTCGTCTTACTCGTGACCCCCTTGGTCAATGAACTGGGTCATAAGACCGGGTTTGTGGATCGCCCCAACGAGCGCAAAATTCACACCCGCCCCATGGTGCGCCTCGGCGGCATTTCTATTTTTCTGGGTAATTTGGTGGCGCTCCTCATCGTTTGGAATGCGGGGGGGTTTGGGGTTATGCCCCAACCAGCGGAGTACGAGATTTGGGGGGTCACCCTTGGTGGGGTGGCCTTTTTCCTAATTGGTCTGGCGGACGATCTCCTAACCCTGCCTGCTTTGCTGCGGCTTGTGCTTCAGTTTGTGGTGGCGGGGATTGTGTGGGCCGTGGGGGTAAAAATTCGTATTATCACCGTGCCCTTGTTCGGCATTATCGACTTGGGATGGCTGAGTTTACCCCTGACCACCCTGTGGCTAGTGGGAATTTCCAATGCCATTAACTTTATTGACGGCGTGGATGGTTTGGCGGCAGGCGTGTCTGGCATTGCCGCTTCGGCCATGTTTTTTGTCTGTATGCTCTTGGGGGAGCCAGAGGCAGGGTTGCTAGCGGCAGCTTTGGCAGGGGGAGCCCTTGGCTTTTTGCGCTACAACTTTAACCCCGCCAAAATTTTTATGGGGGATGGCGGCGCCTACTTTATGGGCTTTACATTGGCCGGCATTGGCGTGATTGGTTTGGTGAAAGCCTATACTGCCGCCGCAATTTTGCTGCCCCTGCTGATTCTGGCGGTGCCGATTGTTGATACCTCAACCGTCGTGGTCAACCGTTTGCGCCAAGGTCAATCTCCCTTTGCTCCCGATAAGGGGCATCTGCATCATCGCCTCCTGAAGGCGGGGTTATCCCAGCGGGTAACGGTGCTGTTTATTTATTGCCTCACGTTTTGGGTAGGCAGTGTGGCTATGGCCTTGGCGGGGTTGCCCGGCGGCTGGGGCTATGCGGTGGCTGCGTCCCTGCTCATGGGGTTTGCCACCTGGTATGTTTGGCAGCGGCTGCGCACCAACGAGAATGACTAAGGCCATGAATGCAGAAATTATTTGCGTGGGCACCGAGCTTCTCTTGGGGGAAATCCTCAACAGTAATGCCCAGTTTTTAGCTCAGCAGTTGGCGAGCCTCGGAATTCCCCACTACTACCAAACCGTTGTCGGGGATAATCCTGAGAGAATTAAAAGAGTAGTGGCGATCGCCTGCGATCGCGCCCGACTGTTAATTTTTACCGGTGGTTTAGGCCCCACCCCCGATGACTTGACCACCGAAACCCTCGCCGACTTTTTCCAAGCCCCCTTGGAAGAGCGCCCGGAAATCATTGCAGACCTTGAGAAAAAGTATGCCCATCGAGGTGGCTTTAGCCCCAGTAACCGCAAACAAGCTTTGTTGCCAGTGGGAGCCGATATTTTACCGAACCCCATTGGCAGCGCGCCGGGAATGATTTGGCAGCCGCGTACGGGTCTGATCATCATGACGTTTCCGGGGGTGCCTGCGGAAATGAAGCAGATGTGGCAGGAAACAGCGGTGCCTTTTTTGCGCTCCCAAGGCTGGGGCAAAGAAGTGATTTACAGTCGGGTCTTGCGGTTTTGGGGAATTCCCGAATCCGTTTTAGCCGAAAAAGTAGCGGCACAAATTGCCCGCCCCCATCCGACCGTTGCCCCCTATGCGGGCAATGGGGAAGCGCGTCTGCGCATTACCGTGCGTGCCAGTAACGAAGCCGAAGCGCAGCAGCTCATTCAGCCGGTGGAAGCGGAAATTCGCCAGATCGTTGGCCTCGACTGCTACGGTGCTGATGACGATACGTTGGCTGGCTGTGTGGCCGCCCTTTTGCAGCAGCGCCAACAAACGGTCGCGGTGGCTGAGTCCTGCACTGGCGGTGGCTTAGGAGAGTTGCTCACCCGCATTCCGGGGAGTTCTCACTACTTTCGGGGTGGAGTCATTGCCTATGCCAACGAGGTGAAAACCCAGTTACTGGGGGTAAGCGAAGGGGATTTAGAGCGGGAGGGTGCGGTCAGTGCCACGGTGGCGGCGCAAATGGCCATGGGAGCAAAAAACCGCCTTGGTAGCGATTGGGGGGTGAGCATTACGGGTATTGCGGGCCCCGGGGGCGCGACCCTGACAAAGCCGGTTGGACTCGTTTATATTGGTATCGCTTTGCCTAACGGCACAGTGCTGACCCGCGAGTTTCGCCTGAGTGCCCAGCGCGGGCGGGATTGGGTGCGACATTTAAGTGCCATGAATGCCCTTGATGTGCTGCGGCGGCAGTTGTTGGGTTCCGCATGAGTCACGGCCTTTTCTGGTTACCGCTGCTGGCGGTGTTTCTCACCTTGGCGCGCTTGGGTTGGGTGGAGTACCGTAAGCTCGAGCACTATCGCCACTGGGCCAAAGACTTTGAGGCCAGTAAGTACGATATTTTCGCAGTGCTGGGGCAACAGGGCGATCGCCTCGTTTGGGGACGACCGACGCGCCAAGGCATTGTGGCGCTGCAATCGTGCCATCTCAGCGAGATCACCCGGGTGACGGTGATGGTGGCAGGGCAGCCCCTTCCCAGCGCCAGCGAGACTCCTAGGGGGCGGGTTGAACTCGTCTTAGAATCTCAGGCGGGTCCGACCTATCGGATTCCCTTTACGGAATTGCCCTTGGCCTTAGAGTGGCGCGATCGCCTGCAACAGCAGTCTCAAGGTTTGCAGGTAGAATAAGGGCGATTGCAGGAGAACGGCAAACCTATGAAAAACGTTGTGGCCTTAGTACCCGGTGGCATTGGCGATCAAATTTTATTTTTCCCCACCTTGGATGACCTCAAGGCACATTTCCCCGCTGTCAGCATTGACGTGGTGGCAGAACCACGGGCGGTGGCGGCCTATCAACTCAGTGGTTCCGTGACCCGGGTGATTCCCTTTGATTTCAAAAATCGCAATGCCCTCGCGGACTGGGCAGATCTAATTGGGAGGCTGCGGGAGGGGGAGTACGACGCGATTCTTTCCCTTGGCCGCAGTAAGGCTGTGCGACTGCTGCTGTGGCTCACCGGTATTCCCAAGCGGGTGGGGTTTGCCAAGCTCAATCCCTTAGGGTTGCTCACGGATGCCGTGCCCGTTAACTTAGACCAGTACAGTGCGGCGGTCTATCACGATCTGCTGAAGGCGTTTGGTATTACCACTCCCTGCCCCTTGCCAAAGGCAGTTGTTGATGAGGAGGCGCAGGCGTGGGCGATCGCCGAACGGGAACGGCTTGGCAGCCAAGGGCGCTATTGGCTCCTCCATGGGGGCTCCAGTCAGATGGCCTTAGCCAAAGGCATTAACAAAATTTACCCACCGGCTGCGTGGGTCGAGGTCTTAAAAACTCTCCAGCAACAACAACCCGATCTGCGTATCATGGTTGCCTGTGGCCCTGAAGATCAGGCTTGGGTGGCCGCCCTTAGCCAAGCGTTACCTGAGGTGCGGATTACCCGCCCCCCGGATCTGCGCAAGCTGGCCGCCCTGATGGCGCAAGCGGAGCAACTTCTCTGCACCGATAGTGGCCCGATGCACATTGGCGTGGCCGTGGGCACCCCCTTAGTGGCACTCTTTGGACCGACGGATCCCGCCAAGCTCTTACCGCCAGATCCCCGCTTTCGCGCCGTTAAAGCTGCCACTGGCAATATGGCCGATATTCCTGTGAGTGCTGTGATCGAGGCCGCTTGCCGTGGCTAGAGCAGCTGTTTTCCTTGATCGCGATGGCGTGCTCAACGAAGAGGTAGGCTATATCCACCACCTCGAAGATTTGCGCCTGTTACCCGGGGTGGCGCAGGCAGTGCGGCGCTTAAATGACTGCGGCTGGTTTTGCTGTCTGGCTTCCAATCAGTCTGGCCCCGCCCGCAACTACTACGGCGTTGACCATGTGCATGCCCTCCACGATCGCCTGCAAACCCTGCTGTGGGAGGCAGCCGGGGCGGTTCTGGATGCAGTCTATTTCTGTCCTGATCTTAGTCGTCCAGAAGGGGGCATTGTTAACCAGTACGCTGGTTGGACCACTTGGCGCAAACCCAATACAGGAATGCTGGTGGCTGCCGCCTGGGATCACGATCTAGACCTGCGCCGCAGTGTCATGATTGGCGATAAAGCCACAGATATTGATTTGGCACGGAATGCAGGCTGCTACGGCATTTTAGTGCAAACGGGCTTTGGCGATCGCGTCCTTGCCGGAGCCTATCAACATCCTAGCCAGCCGGACTACATTGCCAGCGACCTAGGGGCTGCCGTAGAGTGGATTCAAGCTCACCTCTCCCCCGCCTAGCCATGGCGAAAAAGGCACAGCAGAGCGCCGATCACGCTAAATTTCCTCTTGTCCTGACTATCCTTGTGGTGTTTGGCTACATCTTGGTGGGGTGGCACCTCTCCGCCTACCCTCTGATGTGGTCAGCCTATGCCTGCTTGCTGGCGGCCATCCTAACGGTCTTGGTGGTCTGGGGCACCTCCAGTGTGATGCGCTCGATGAAAATAGGACTGCGCAGTGTCTTTACAATGCTCGTACTCAGTACCGCCGTCACCCTTTTTATTATTGCCTTTAGCATCTTTAGCTTAATTACTATTTTGGTGAGTGCTGAAACCCTTGTGCGCATTGAAATGCGGGCAGCGGGCTACCGCAACTGGCAAATTATGGTGGTACTCATGCAGATGGCGGTTTTAGGGGTCTTTATTGGCTGGAGCATTGGCCGCTATCTACTGCCGCAGGGGACTCCATAGACCCAGCTAGCGACCCGCAGGCGGAAAATAAATCACGGGAAACACACAGCGGCGGATAATATCGCCAGCGAAGCTAGGAATCGAGAGCTCCCAAATTTTGCCGACCGAGGCAGAAGACACTGCAATGGCATGGATATCGCGATCGTGCGCCGCCAGTTGCGCCTCAACAATGGGGTTGCCAACGCGAATCTCGGTTTCAACACTGAGGCCATAGCCGGTGAACTCACGTTTGAGTTCCGCCAGAATTTTTTCGGCGCGGGGGCGCTCTTCTCCCACCCCCAGTTCTCCCTGACCCGCATCGCTAATAATCCAGCACAGGGTGAGGGCAGCAATGCCATGATTCCCTTGCCCTTGCACTCCCTTGCGAATCTGTTGCATCAGGTGTTGCGCTGAAGAACTGTGATCGTAGGGCACCAGTAGATTGCGGAACAATTGCTGGCAGCGGAGGTTCAGCTCTGCGGTTGTCATTACCCACAGGAGTTGGGGGCGCAGGATCATCACCGGAATTTTGATCCGCTGCAAAACACCAATCGTGGTGCTGCCAAAGAGTTTTTCATCCAACAGGCTACGAATGGGGCGACTGGCCAACACGAGGTCAATCTGATGCTTTTCTACCGTATCTAGGATGGCATCGGCAGGACGGCGATTATCAATAATGACTTCTGCCGTAACGTTGGCCGGAATTTTGCTGGCATCTAGCTTGAGGAGGTTGCGGGCACGGTTCAGTTTTTCTTCCCGTAGCCGTGGTTTGTCGCCATCGTCATCAATGGGGCAGGCATGAAAGAACACCAGTTTTTCAATCCCTGCGGCGGCAAGGGGCTGAAGATAATTCGTGAGTTTGGGGAGGCCATCCTGTAAATCTGTTGGAATGAGTACTTGCTTAAACATTGCTGTCCTACTGCTCCCCAATGCTAGGCTCTACTTGAAGATTACCTTAGGAGCCTTGTCCTGCGCTAGTCATCTGCGTAACCTGAATTGGGGGCAAGGAGGCGGCTGCTGTTGGGGGGCTACCCTTCTGGGGCGATCGCAACGTATGATAATAAATCGCGCTGTTCATACTCTCCATCATGACCATGGCACTGCAACACGACGTTAAACAAGATATTATCAACACCTACCAACGGCACGGCACGGATACCGGCTCTGCAGATGTGCAGGTGGCGATTCTTACTGAGCGAATTAAGCAGCTTTCAGAGCACCTGAAAACCAATAAAAAAGATCATGCCTCGCGGCGGGGGTTGCTAAAAATCATTGGTCGCCGTAAACGCCTGTTGGCCTATATTAGCAAGCATGATCCTCAACGGTATCGCGAGCTGATTGATCGCTTAGGCATTCGAGGGTAAGCACCATGGCTAAGGGCAAAGGACTGCCGTTTGAACCTCGAAAAAAAAGCAAGGCAATGTCCCCTAAAGCCCCAAAGTCGGGTCAATCTAGTCCCAAGACACAGCAGGCATCTCCACGACGGGGGGCGATTCCCGAAGTCGTGAGTCGGCGAATGGTGAGTCGCATGGCGGTCTGTGCTGGCGTCCCCACCCTGTTGGGACTGGCAACATTCCCCGTTAGCTATGTGATTGTCCAACAGCACTGGTTTAACCTGCCTAATATTGTGGTTGTCCTTGTGAGTTTGGGGTGGTTTGGCCTAGGAGCGCTGGGTCTGAGTTATGGTGTGCTCTCAGCATCGTGGGATGAGGCGGAAGTCGGCAGTTGGTTGGGGTTCACTGAATTTCGGACGAATTTTGGCCGCATTCTCGAAAGTTGGCGATCGCGCAATGCACCTAAGTCTGAGACTTAACCCTGCGGTGTAACGTCTTTTTTCGTTGCTTTGCATAAGCTTGCGCCTTGATTGTATAAAAAAATTAAGCTTAAGTCTCTATTTCTATTTTTTATTCCTAAGGGGAACTCCCATGAGTGAACTGACTGCTTTTGGCCATTCCCTAAACAGTGGTTATGAGGTTGTGATCATTAAGCCGCAGTCCCTCAGCGATACAACCTTAATTGTGCAGGCACTGCGAGCCGACAAAGCAGTGATCTTAAACCTTGAGGGTTTGGATATTGCCGAGGCGCAGCGGATTTCTGACTTTGCTGCCGGTAGCACCTACGCTATTAATGGCCATCAGTCCCGCTTGGGGGATGGGGTTTTCCTATTTACCCCTAGCATTATTAACATTCAGGAGTTCCACGGGAGCGCAGGCGCCCCTGTGGCCATTGCCTAGTATCTCTTAGCACCGATGGTGCCCTTGTCTGATTCCCAAGTATTTGTCGCTGGCAGATCGTCCTCCTTCCTCTTGGACGCGATTCAGCGAAGGCAGAGGTGCTGATCGCAAGAGATTGTGCTAGCTTAAAGTTAGCCTAGTTAGCTAAGGTTCAAAAACTAAGGCTATTCTCTATAGCGATATCGTAGGACTATCAATGGATTATCTAGAGAACCTGCTCGATACCCTCAAATCGTGGTTAAAGAAGCTTCTCGAACTGTTGGGTGGTGCGGAACCAACCCCGGAACTAGAGCCTATTCCTATTCCGGTGCGCGATCGCGAGTAGGCGGCCTCTCTCGTTAGGGCGACTCCCTTGGTGTTCAAGGTGTTAGTGCTCCATGGCCCCAACCTTAACCTTCTGGGGCAGCGTGAGCCCGGAATTTACGGCCAAACGACTCTAGAGACGATTAACCAATCCTTGCACGCCCTAGCTAAGAGCTTGGATGTGACAGTGGAGTGCTTGCAATCCAATCACGAGGGGGTACTGGTTGATGCCATTCAAGCAGCTCCCTCCCACGCTCAGGGGATTCTCATCAATCCGGCGGCCTATACCCATACGAGTGTGGCGTTGCGGGATGCGATTGCAGCAGTGGCCTTACCTACGGTTGAGGTACACCTCAGTAACATTCATCAACGGGAATCTTTTCGACATCATTCCTATATTGCGCCAGTGGCGATCGGTCAAATTGCGGGTTTTGGGGCTGAGAGCTATTTGCTGGGCTTGCGGGCACTGGTGAGCTATCTGCAGCGGTCAACGACTTAAGACACGTTACTGCCTTGTAGGTCTTGGGTATCGATGATGATTGGGGTGCCTAGTTGGCGAGCTAACCAAAACTCTAGGTTACGCACCCAGGATTTACCATCTAAGCGACTGACCAGAATTGGGTTCACTAAAATTGTGAACATTCCTAGGCGATTGCCCACCAGGATGTCGGTGAACAGGCGATCGCCCACCATGGCCACTTGCTCGAAAGGTAGGTTCATGGCTGTAACCGCTTGCCGAATTTTGCGCCGTGAGGGCTTACCGGCGCCAACTAAAAATGGCAAATCCACTGCTTTGGCAATGCGTTCAATGCGGCGATGATTGAGGTTATTGCTCACGAGCCACACCTGCATCTGGGCTTTGATCTCGAGGAGCCATGCTCGTACTGCCGGTGAGAGGTCGGCATTCCACGTTGGCAGCAGTGTATCATCCACGTCTAAGACCAGACCCCGCAGTTGCTGCTCCTGCAAGAGGGTGGGGTCTAGTTGTTCGATTGTTCCTTGCAAAACAAGGTTAGGTTGCAGTAGAGTTGCCAGCGTGCGTTGTGCCATTGGCGCTCAACATGAAGAAGAACTTTCGTCACCCTATCACACTCTTTTTGTCGAGGGAACTCACCCCCTCTCAGGGGCCAAGAGCACTCAGGTCAAATGTGGATAATTTTCCCCTGAAGTGGGTATAACCAACAATACTGAGCTGTAGGTTGCTATGCAACGACGGGGTCGCTGGCTCTACCTCCTGTTAGCGGTTTTCGCCCTTGTGCTTGGGGCGACGGTAGCGCCTGCAACCAGTAATGCGCCGCCAATGGAGTACTGGCAGCGGGTCATTCAAGAGCACCAACAGCATCAGCAGGCGGTGGGGCAACAGCGTCAGCGGTTAGAGCGCTTGGAAGATGCGGCCAGCGATCGCCTCGATCGCCTTGAAGCCAATGTTGAAACAACAACGGAGCAATTAGCGGAGGTGAGCGATCGTCTTGCGGCTGCGGAAGCAATGCTGAAGGAACTGCAACAGCAGCAACAGGCGCTAGCAGCACGGTATGCGGCGAACATGGAAGGGATTGGCGATCGCCTGCGCCGATTGCAACGGTACCGCCAAATTCCCCACTGGGCAATGGTTTTTGAAGCAGCAACCCTCAATGATTGGTTGGTGCAGCAACAGCGACTGCGCCAAGTGTATGAGCGCGATCGCCATCAGTTAGAAATTCTCCAAGGCGATCGCCAGCGCCTAGCGCAACAGGAGCGCCACATCAAGACTCAGCAGCGCTTTATTCAAGCTTTGCGCCAACAACTGGAAAAACAGCAGGACATCTATGCCCGCGAAGCAGCCAGTCAACGCCAACTGGTGCAACGCCTCCGCAGCGATCGCCGGGCGCTAGAATCAATTGAGGCTCAACTGGCTCGCGACAACCTTGCCATTCAGCAACTTCTAGCTCAGCGCCTAGGATATGTGCCGCAAGGCCCACCGCCGCTGCCCCGCAGTGGCCGCTTGGCCTATCCCATTCGGGCTCCCATTACGAGCCATTTTGGTTGGCGTATCCACCCCATCTTGGGCACGCGGCGCTTTCACACTGGAACTGACTTTGGAGCCGATTTTGGCACGCTTATTTATGCCGCTCATAGCGGTACAGTGGTGCTGGCAGGCTGGTCGGGCGGCTACGGCCAAACCGTCATCCTCGATCATGGCGGCGGCCTAACAACCCTTTACGCTCACGCTCAACGCTTACTTGTACGGGAGGGACAATTTGTCCAACAGGGGCAACCCATTGCGGAAGTGGGCTCGACCGGTCTTTCAACAGGCCCCCACTTGCACTTTGAGGTGCGGGTGAACGGCGAACCCACCGATCCCTTGGCTTATCTTTAGCAAAACCCGCAAGCATCCTCCGCTGCAATCAACTAAACCTACAAGGAGACAGGTAAAGGCCTATCAAGTTACGACATCAAAAAACAGATTCCCAAACTTAAAGAGGAGTATGAGTGGTTAAAACTGACTTACGCACAGTGCCTGCAACAGGTTTGTATTAACCTAGGCACCGCTGCATCGCTTTTAACAACT